>Ga0207426_1000374_pt1 | contig 78498 bp, 67 predicted proteins | sample AraplaMF_Cvi_mMS_FD_184265 | JGI IMG/M metagenome (GOLD analysis project Ga0207426, IMG submission 184265) | Arabidopsis root microbial communities from the University of North Carolina, USA - plate scrape MF_Cvi_mMS (SPAdes) (version 2) | ecosystem: Host-associated > Plants > Roots > Endosphere...
TCCAGGCTCGGATCGTAGAGGCCAACGGCCGGCGGGCGCGAATTGTGTTCCTGAATCGGATCGGTCGTTTTCGAGGCGACCGTCGCCGACAGCTCTTCTGCCACGATGCTTGCGCGCTCGAATTGCGACCCGTTCATTGTTCCAATCCTCTCCATGCGGCAAGCTGCCTCACCGCCATCTTCGGCGCACCTTGGGCGTTCCGCGGCACCCGCCTCTGGGTCACCGCTCGTCCGCTGCGAGCCGCATTTTCTTAAATTCAGGCCAAGGCGTTCTTCGTCCCCGAGAACGGCTTTGCCTGTTGCCTTCTTGGCGCTCGAAAGCACCGACTTTCGTTGCAATCCGTATGCCGGAACTGCAAGCAAAATTGAGACAGTCTTCCTGTCCTAAACATCACCTTGCCAAATTTTTGTCTATCACACAAGCGCGTGGAAGTCCCGATTCCCGATATGTCAATCAATCGCTTTCCGAAAGTTGCGCAGCCCCGGTTTTGAAGCAAACGCGCCCTGATCCGGCCCTGCAGACGCCGAAATCGCCGATGAAGCTTCGGATCGGCCCTTCGGAAGGCGCGCCACGCCGCGAGAAGCGAAAGAGTGCGCCTCCGTTCGGGGTCTGACAGGAGCGTCTCGACCATGAAGTTTTTCACAGGATGTGTGGCCGCCGCCGCGCTGGCGCTGGCCGCGAGCACGGTTCAAGCGCAAGTTCCCGCGAACGGTATCTCGGGAGGGGCGATGATTGCGGTGTCGGATTTCGACCGGCCCTATGGGCCGGGCGAAGCCGCGCCACCCCCGCCGCCGCGTTATGGCTACGGCTATGGTTATGAGGAGCGCGGGCCGGCCCTGCTGCCGGCGACCGAGGTCTACGCCGTCTTGCGCGACAACGGCTTCTCGCCGCTCGGCATCCCGCGCTTGCGCGGCAGCGTCTACACCATCGCGGTGATCGACCGCCGCGGCGACGACGGCCGGCTGGTGATCGACGCCCGCGACGGACGCATCCTGCGCTTCATGCCGGCCGCCGATGCCTATGGCATGGCGCCGTCCTATGAAGAGCGGGCGGTCGCGCCCTACGGCCCGCAAACCGCGCTGCCGCCGCCGACCGTGGTCCGCGGCGGCCCGCCGCGCCCGCCGGCTGCGATCCCCCATGTTGCCAAGCGCACCGTGCCGCTGCCCAAGGCCGCCCCGCAGCGCGGCGAGGTGCCGGTCGCCGCGGTGAAGCCGGCTGAACCTGCGCAGCAGGTCCAGTCGCAAGAGGCCAAGGCTTCTGAGGCTAAGGCGTCCGAGGCCAAGGCGCCGCAGGCTCAGCCCGCGCAGGCGCAACCTCCGCAGCAGCAAGCCGCCGCCGCGGAGACCAAGCCCGCCGAAGCCGCTGCGCCAACCGTCGGCCAGGCCAAGCCCGCGGCAACGATCCAGCCGACGCAGGAAATGCCGGCCGCGCAGGGGCTGGATTAAGCGCTGATGGGTTTCACGCGACAGAGCTAGCCTCACTCACGGTGTCGTCCCGGCGAAGGCCGGGACCCATACCGCGAGGTCTATCGGTGAAGCGTGGTGGAAGTACCGAACTCAGAATCTTCGCCAAACCACTCCCTGTGATTATGGGTCCCGGCCTCCGCCGGGACGACGATGGGGAGACAGTTGAGCAAAACAAAAGGCGCCTGAGCCGTCAGGCGCCTTTTGCATTCACGGCAATCACCTCAGCTCCGCGGATACCCCGCCGCTTCCAGGATGAGATTCGCCACCTCCTTCGGATGCGACACCAGCGAGAGGTGGCCCGCGTCGAGCTCGATCGTGGTGGCGTTCATGCGCTTGGCGAGGAAGCGCTCGAAATCGGGATTGATGGTGCCGTCGTTCTTCGAGACCGCGTACCAGCTCGGCTTCGAATGCCACGCCGCTTCCGTGGTGCGGCCGGCGAAGATCGAGGCCGCGGTCGGCCATTGCACGGCATAGAGCTCCTTGGCCTGCTCCGGCTTCACGCCATTGGCGAAATACTTCAGGAACGCGTCTTCAGAGAGCTTGGTGTAGCCGTCGCGCTCGACGATGCCGGCGCGCGCCGGTCCCGTCGGAAACTGCTTGGACAGCGCGACGAAATCTTCATTGGCGTCGGGCGCGCGCGCCGCGATGTAGACGAGGCCGGTGACCTTCGGATCGGTGCCGACCTGGCTGATCACGGTGCCGCCCCAGGAATGTGCGACCAGCACCGTCGGTCCGTCCTGCTCGGCCAGCGCGCGCTTGGTGGCATCGACGGAATCGGCGAGCGACGACAGCGGATTTTGCACGGCGGTGACGTTGAGGCCGGCGGCCTGGAGGATCGGGATCACCTCGGACCAGCTCGAGCCGTCGGCCCAGGCGCCGTGCACCAGCACGACGTTCTTCGCCTTCACCGTCTGCGGTGTTTGCGCATGCGCGAGGCTGAGAGGGGCCGCCAGCAGGCTCGCGGCGACGAAAAGGCTGCGCCAAAGGGTCAAGATCGGTCTCCGTTGTCTTGGGTTTCTCTTGGGTTCGATGCCCAAAGGACGGAGCGTGCGGTGCCGGCGTTACGCGGTTCACCAGTCTGTGATGCAGTGCGGTAGGGCCATGTTTTGCACGGAGGCAGCCCAACAACCGGTGTCGTCCCGGCCTAGCGCGCAATTGCGCGCGGGGGGCCGGGACCCATACCGCGAGGTCTATCGATGAGGTGTGCCGGGAGTACCGAACTACGAATCTTCGCCAAACAACTCCCTGTGGTTATGGGTCCCGGCCTGCGCCGGGACGACGAAGGAAAGGCACAACAAAAACGCCCCGGGGCACCGGGGCGTTCTCGCAACCTGGAAGTGGTGTGCTGCTTAGGCGGCTTGTGCGGCCGAGTTCTCGATCACCTGCGCCTTCGGAGCGCTGGCGTTGATCGCGATCTGGCGCGGCTTCTTGGCTTCGGGAATCTCGCGGACGAGATCGACGTGAAGCAGGCCGTTCTCGAGCGAGGCGTCCTTCACCTGCACGAAATCGGCAAGCTGGAAGGCGCGCTCGAAGGCACGTGCGGCGATGCCGCGATAGAGCACTTCGGATTTGCTGTTCTCGTTGGCGACTTTCTCCCCCTTGATCGTCAGCGTGTTTTCCTTCGCGACGATGGAGAGCTCATCCTTGGCGAAGCCGGAGACCGCAACGGTGATGCGGTAGGCGTTCTCGCCGGTGCGCTCGATGTTGTAGGGGGGATAGCCGGGGCTGCCGTCGGAGCTTGCCTGGTCGAGCAGATTGAAGAGACGGTCGAAGCCGACGGTGGAACGATAAAATGGGGTGAGATCGTAGCTACGCATGGTCAAGTCCTCCATTGAGCGACTGTTTTGAGTAACCCGCCCGCCAATCGGGCCGGGCTTTAGTCTGTGTGCAGCCTGATGTTCCGGTTCCGAAACACTGGTAGCGGCCTGCACGAAGGTGATATGGGTGGGTCGAGACAGCGTTCAAGAGGGCGGCAACAGCGCCTTTTCGGCGCTCCCGCCCCTTGATTTGCAGCACTTGAGTACAGCACGTGGCGCCCAAGCACTCCCGATCATGACGCTGGTCTCGATTCCCTCCAACCCCGTTCCCGAAGACGTCGTCAGCGGCACCATCAAGACGCCCGACGGTGCCGAGCTGCGCTTTGCGCGCTGGGCGCCGCCGGCGAACCGCAAGGGCACGGTCTGCGTCTTCACCGGGCGCAGCGAGCAGATCGAGAAATATTTCGAGACCGTGCGCGACCTGCGCGACCGCGGCTTCGCCGTGGCGATGATCGACTGGCGCGGGCAGGGGCATTCGTCGCGCCGCCTGCGCGATCCGCGCAAGGGCTATGTGCGGGACTTTTCCGATTTCGAGATCGACGTCGAGGCCTTCGTGCAGCAGGTGGTGCTGCCGGATTGCCCGCCGCCCTTCTTCGCGCTCGCCCACTCCATGGGCGGCACCGTGATGCTGCGCGTGGCGCATTCCGGCAAGCGCTGGTTCGACCGCATGGTGCTGTCGGCGCCGATGATCGACCTGCCCGGCCGCTCCACCTCGTTTCCGGCACGCGCGCTGCTGAAGACCATGCGCCTGATGGGGATGGGCGGCCGCTATGTCCCCGGCGGCAGCGACCGCATCACCGGGCTGGACCCCTTCATCAACAATCCCCTGACCAGCGATCCCGTCCGCTATGCGCGCAATGCCGCGATCCTGGAGGAGGATTCGACGCTCGGGCTGGCGTCACCCACGGTCGCCTGGGCCGACACCGCCTTCCGCGCCATGCACACCTTCAAGGGCATGGACTACCCGTCCGAGATCCGTCAGCCGATCCTGATGCTGGCGGCCTCCAACGACACCGTGGTCTCGACCGCGGCGATCGAGGAGTTCGCCTATCATTTGCGCGCCGGCTCGCATCTCGTGATCGCGGGCGCCAAGCACGAGATTCTCCAGGAGCAGGACCGCTACCGCTCCCAGTTCTGGGCCGCCTTCGACGCCTTCGTGCCGGGCACGCCGCTGTTCAAGTGAGAAGCGCCTGATCGCGCCACAAACTCCGTCATGCCCGGGCTCGTCCCGGGCATCCACGGACGTCGGTTCGGCGAGACAAGAACGTGGATGGCCGGGACAAGCCCGGCCATGACGATGTCGAAGCAGTGTCAGCTCGCTACAACGTCTTCAGATATTCGATCAAATCGTAGCGCTCGTTGTCGTCCTTGAAGATGCGGCCGATCACGCCGTCGCGTTTCGGCTCGCCCTCCTTGCGCTCGAAAGAATGCCCGAGCACGCTGTTGCCCTGGATCAGCCGGCCGTCGGATCCGGTCATCAAGAACTGCGTCTCGCCGGTCTTGCAGCGCTCGTCTGCGGTGACCGCGAAGCCGACCGTCACGGGATCATAGTCGCGCCGGCCCATGCAGAATTTCTGCGGACGCTCGTTCTGCGGCTTCAACAGCCAGTACAGCGAAGGCACCGAGCCGTTGTGCAAATAGGGCGCGGTCGCCCAGATGCCGTTCAGCGGCCGCGCGCGGTAGCGCGGATCGGGCGCGGGATTGAGGCAGTTCTTCCGCGCCATATTCCACATTTTCGCCCGTTCGGCGTCCGGGACGTTCTGGTCGGTCATCCATTTTTGGGCGACGAGATCGACGACGGTCATGAGGCCGAGCGCATAGACCATCTCGGTCGGCGAGGTGCTCGCGGTCGGGATGTCGCACTGCCACCATTTCTGCAGGTCCGACGTATTCACCTTCAGGAAGGCGGGCACGTCGACGATCCGCTTGCTGAGCACGAGCGACTGTTCGGGATCGGTCTTGATCTCCTTGAGCGGGATCGTGACTGCGTTCAGCACCTTGCTGTCGCCGCTTGTCTCCCAATGCCCCGAGGACCAGAAGGCCGGGGTGTTGATGGCGGGCAAATGGCACCCCGAGCACATCTCGGCGTAGATCTTGCGGCCGTTCTCGACCTTCGTCTGGTCGATCCGCCAGGCGTCACCGAGGATTTGCGACGGCCATTTCGGCGACAACAGGCCGCCGAATTTCGGACCGGTGGCGGGATCGGGTGCCTTGAACGGATCGGGTCCCCTGAGCATGTCCTCGATCCAGCCGAGCGTCCTGATATCGACGGAGGAGCTCCACAGTCGCTTCTCGGGGTAGGCGTCGGACAGATTGAGCAGGGCCGTCACGCCGAGGGCCTCGCCGGCGTTCCGGATCAGCGGCTGCTCAATGGAGGCGTCGTACTGGGCGAATTTGAACCACGGCACGGTCCAGATCGCGGGATAGCTGACCGGCGCGTCCTGGGCATGCAGGTTCTTCTCGAATCCCTTGACCCCGCTCAAGGCGAGATCCTGAGCGAACACCTGGTTGCCGATGCGATTGAGGGCGTCGAGGCGGCCGAAGCCTTCCTCGGTGTCCTGCTGCCACCTGCCGTCCCAGGTCTTCTTGTGCTCGATCGTGTCGTTGTACCTGGTCTGCCAGTCGAGCAGGAAATCCATGGTCGCGGAGAGCTTCTGCTTAAGCGCCTTGCGGTCCGCCTTGCTTGCTTCGCGGCCGAGCACGCGATCGGCAAAGCGGTCGAAGCGGAACGGGACGTACACCGTGTAGGCGATCGATAGCCCGGTCACGAGCTCGAGCTTCTTCAGGTCGGTCATCGCCGGGCCGCCGTCGAAGCGCACGTCGATGCCCTGATATTGGATATGGCCGGTATGGCAGGCCGCGCAGGTCAGCCCGATCTTGTCCTCCTCGCGACGGCCGGTCGCGGGATCGACCACGCCGGTCATCCGCGCGAAGCCGACCGGCAGACCGTCGACGTTCTCGGCCGGCGTCCACCTTGATGACCAGTCCCCCGCCTGCGTCGTCTCATAGACATTGGCGTAGCCGAACTGGCGCAGCGTGGCGGTGTCGGTGTTGATCGATTTCGGGCTCGGGATGAAGCCGAAGCGCTCGAGATAGGCGCTGTCCTTCAACATGCCGGGCTGCGAGACCAGGCGAAGGCGCGGCTGCTCCAGCGCCATGAACCATTCATAGGGCACCGGGAAGGTCGCGGTGCCCTGGCTGGCGTGGTGGAACCAGTGCCGGTCCTTCAGCGACCAGTTCTGCTCGAGCCAATAGGCTGCGTTCGTCTGCGGAAGGGTGGGCAAGGGCGGTGGCAGGAGCTGCGCGAGGATGCCCTTCTGCGGCAGCATGGCGCGGACCTGGTTGGGGAATTCGGCGACCGCAACGAGGACGGCAAGAACGAGAGCCAATGCGCCCGCCGTGAGGCCGAGCGCCCAGCGAAACCTGAGCGTGCAGGTCGACAGCAGCGGCTGCGATACGATCCGCTTGTTGATGCGATCGGGGAAGCTGCGCTCGTTGAACAGCGTGCGGACGTCGTCCACGCTGAGATAGCGGTCCTCGGGCTTGTCCTTGTCGCCCTTGCCCATGATCTTCAGCAGGATCGGCCATTCGAATTTCATCAGCAGCGGGTAGTACCAGCGCGCGCTACTCCCGGCGCGCTTGAGATTGTCCTGCATGAACGTCTTGATTTCCGCGGCGTTGAGGCCGGTCTCGCTGATGCCCGTATTCGGGTCTTTGTAGCTGCGGCCGAAGCTCGCCAGACGGGCGATCTCGTCCTCGTTGACCTTGCCGTCGACGCCGAGGATGCGCGAGCCGGCGCCGAGCTTGTCGAGGGGCCCGCCGCGCAGTGCATCGAGCTGCGCGCCGGACCACCAGCTCTTCAGGATATGACTGAATCCGTTGGCGATCATCGCGACGCCGCGGGTCTGGATGCGGGCCGACGTCTTCTTCAGCCCCGTCTCACCGCTCGCATTCGCGATGGTCTGCGACAGCGTGTTGAGCGGGACGGTGCCTCCGTCGACGAAGCCTTCGCCGACGAGGCCGCGCAGGAATGGGCAGGGATTGTCCGGCGAGACCTGGATCGAGGGGGCGAGGGGCGGCTTCGAGGCGGGATCATGCATGGCCCAAAATCCTGAAAAACAGCGAATCGCAAAATACGGCGGCGCCGATCAAGCGCGCAAAGTCCTAACAAACCGACAGCAGGCTATACTACTTCAGCGTGTAGAGAAGTGTGGCCGAATTCACTGTCCTGTCAATAAGGGCAGGCGGCAGATCGCCACGGGGATGTGAAGAGTGTGTGAAGGCCCGCGGGCCGCCGGTCAGGATTCGGCGGCGCGTTTGACGTCACTCTGGATCAGGGTCAGCTTGCCGAGCGGCACGCCCGCATTCAGGAGTCCCGCGCGATAGTGCGCGACGTCCTCGGGCCGCTTCCAGTGGAAATTGCGCAAGTGACGGTCGACGTTCAGGGTCGGGTAGTTGCTCATGAGCACCCCGGCGGCCTCGTCGGCTTCGGCGGTCCGGCCCAATTGCGCCAGCGCCGCGGCGCGGATCGCCAGCGCCTGCATGTGATTGGGGTTGATGTAGAGCTGCTCGCGCGCCCACGACAGGGTCGCGTCATATTGGCGCAACAGGTAATGGCTGAAGGCGTTCAGCGCGGCCCACTGGTAGCGCGGGTCGCTGTTGTCGCGCTGCGATGCCATCGAGAACAGCTCTATCGCCTCGCGATGCTCGCCAATCTGGAAATGGCAGATGCCGAGCACGCCACGCGCGCCATTGTCGTAGGGGTTGAGCGCGACCGCCCGCTTGGCGGCGTCCATCGCGGCCTCGTAATGTCCCTCCATCGCGTGGGCCCAGGACAGGATCGAGAACGCGAAGGAGGAGCGCGGATCGAGCCGGACGCTGGTCTCGGCGAGATTCATCGCCTCGGCCCACATTTCGCGCGTACCCTTGACCCAGCCGAACTGGATGCTCTGGATCTGGATCGTGGCGAGATAGGCATGCGCGATCGACAGTTTGGGATCGACCTTGATGGCCTCCCGGAACAGCTCGACGGCGGCGGCCAGATCCTCCTTGGTCTGCCGGTAGTAATGCGACAGGCCCTTGAGGAAGCGATCCCACGCGGTGACGTCGGTCGAGAGCCGCGCCGGCGCCGAGGCCTCGGCACGGACGATCTCGGTGGCGATCGCGGCGGACAGATTGGTGGTGATCTCGTCCTGCATCGCGAAGAGATCGCCGATGTCGCGGTCGTAGCGCCCGGTCCAGAGCTGCTCGCCGGTCTCCGGCGCGATCAGCTCGGCCGTGACGCGGATCTTGGCGCCGGCGCGCCGCACCGATCCCTGGATCAGATAGGTCGCGTCGATCTCGCGCGCGATCAGCCGCGTGCTGGTGGTCTTGCCCTTGAAGGCGAAGGTCGAGTTGCGGCTCAGTACGCGATAGAAGGATTGCAGCGACAGCGCGTGGATCAGATCCTCGGTGAGGCCGTCGGAGAAATATTCGTCCTGGGCGTCGCTGAGATTGGCGAAGGGCAGCACGCCGACGATCGCCGTGCGGTACTGCTGCGACAGCGCCGACGCCTCTCTCAGCTCGGGAGCCAGCGCCGGCGCGCCCTCGGGCGTCCAGGTCCAGACCCCGACCGGATCCTTGATGTTCTTGAAGCGATGGTTGCCGGCGTCGGTCAGCGGCACGGTGAGATGCTTGCTGGCCTCGCGATAGGCCTTGGCCGAGATCGCGAAGCCGCCGGGGCTCGCCACCGATTCCATGCGGACGGCGATGTTGACATCGTCACCGAACACCTCGTCCTCATCGGCGATGACGTCGCCCATGTGGATGCCGAGCCGGAACTGCATCGCGCGGTCCGCCGGCAAATGGTGGTTGCGCTCCGCCATCAGCGTCTGCATCGCGATCGCCGCCTCGGTGGCGCCGACGATGGAGGCGAACTCGAGCAGGAAGCCGTCGCCGGTGTTCTTCACGACGCGGCCGCCGTGATTGAGAATGATGGGGTGGATCGCGGCGCGATGGGCCTTGAAGGCGGCATGGGTGCCGGCTTCGTCGCTGCCCATCATGCGCGAATAGCCGGCGACATCGGCGCAGACAATGGCGGCCAGACGTCTTTCCATTTTCCGGGGCTCCAAGGAGACTTGGTAAGGGATCTGGGACCGGCCACGGCGTGGCAGTCACCTCGAATCCCGCATTTCAAGAACCCTGCCTTTATAAAGCAGATGCGGCCGAGTGAAAGTATGAACCGCATTGCAAATTCGAGGTAAATCCTGCGCAATCCCGGCGGTGGACGGCGGCGGCCGAACCGACTAAGCGGAATTTGAGACCGCCCGGACGGGCGGCAGGGGGCAGCTTGCATGCTGGGCATTCACGAAATCTGGCTTTTCATCCTGTCCGGTGTGCTGCTCAACATCACGCCAGGGCCCGATAGCGTCTATGTGATCGGCCGCAGCATGCAGATGGGCTGGCGGGGCGGGGCCGCCGCCGCTTTCGGCATCAGTTGCGGCTGTTTTTTCCATGTCGCGGGCGCGGCGATCGGCCTTTCGGCCCTGCTGATGGCCTCATCGACCGCCTTTTCGATCCTGAAGCTGGTCGGGGCGGCCTATCTGGTCGTCACCGGCCTGCAGATGCTGTGGTCGCGGCCCGTGCTGGCGGCGGTCCGGGACGAGGCCGAGCGCAGCTCGCTGCGGCGGGTGTTCCTGCAGGGCGTGTTCACCAACGCGCTCAATCCCAAGGTCGCGCTGTTCTTCCTGGCGTTCCTGCCGCAATTCGTCGCAGCCGATGCGCCGCACAAGCCGCTCGCCTTCCTGACGCTCGGCCTGATCTTCATCTTCACCGGCACGCTGTGGTGCCTGGTCCTGGCCGCCTTCGCGGCCAAGGCCGCCAACCGGCTGCGGCAATCCGAGGGCGCCATCGCCTGGGTCAACCGCGCGCTCGGCGGCCTCTTCATCTATCTCGGCATCCGTGTCGCCATGCTGGAGACGCGGTAGCTCGTTCGAACGAATGATGCGGGTACTGGCCGCGTAGGGTGGGTTAGCCTTGCGGCTGCGCGAAGCGCAGTCGAAGGTGTAACCCACCTCGTCTATCTCTGCGGATATGAACAGTGGTGGGTTACGCCTTCGGCTAACCCACCCTACGATCTTCCTTCAGGCAAACTCTTTCAGCAGCGCGCTGCCGGCGAGATAGACCCCGAGCAAAATCATCGCGATCAGGAACCAGCGGCGGAACGCTTCGGCCGGCATCCGTGCCCGCACGGACTGGCCGATGAACATGCCGGCAAAGGCCATCGCCATCCCGACTGCGCCCGGCATGGCGTTGGCCGGCGTCAGCAATCCGCCGGCGGTGAGGTTGAAGGCGAGCGCCACCGTCGCGGTGGTGAAGAACACGCCGAGCGCCTGCACCAGCTCGTCCTTCTCCATGCCGATCGCCTGCATGAACGGCATCGAGGGGATCACCTGCACGCCGGTCGAGGCCGAGATCGCGCCGGTGATCACGCCGACCACGCCGCCGACCCACTTCTCGTTTTTCGGCGCGACGCGAAACTGGAGCTTGTTCAGTCCGATCACGGCGTAGATGACGAGCAGCACGCCGAGCACGATCGTGCCGTAGCGCGCATGCGGGCCGGTCAGCGCGCCGGCATTGAGCCAGCAGCCGATCACGGTGCCGATCATCAGCGGCCACAGCCGCCGCAGGATGTCCCGCAGATAGGGGCCGGCGAACGTCTGCCAGATATTGGTGACGATGGCGGGCACGATCACGATGGCGATGGCGCGGCTCGGGGCCATGCTCACCGCGAGCAGGCCCATGGAGACGGTCGGCAGGCCGAGGCCGATCACGCCCTTGACGAATCCGGCGAGCAGGAAGACCGCGGCGATGATGAGGAGGAGCGGGTCGAACATGCCGCGCACATTGACCGAAGCCGTGCTCCGGCACAATCTGGAGGTTATGGAGGCAGCCTTCGGCCTTGACGAAGGCTACGAACATGATCCGGACCCGAAGGGCCGCGTTAGCGCAAAATGCGCGGCCTTCCCATGAGGTCATGCTCAAACAATGCGGTTTGGAGAAACCTGCCATGCGCTTCGATCTCGTCGATCTCCAGCTCTTCATCGCGGTCGCCGACCAGCGCAGCATCACCCGCGGCGCGGAGCGCTCGCATCTTGCCTTGGCCTCCGCCAGCGCGCGTATCAAAGGTCTCGAGGATGCGCTCGGCGTCGCCCTGCTCAAGCGCGGGCGCCGCGGCGTCGAGCTGACCGCGGCCGGCGAGAGCCTGCTCGACCATGCGAGGGTCGTGATCCACCAGGTCGACGCCATGCGCGGCGATCTCGCCGGCTTTGCCAGCGGCGTGCGCGCGAGCGTGCATTTTCTCGTCAACACCTCGGGGCTGTCGGAGCATCTGCCGAAGGCGCTCGCCGGCTTCCTGCGCGAGCATCGCGACGTTGCCATCGACATCGAGGAGCGCGAGAGCACCGATATTGCGGCCGCGATCACCGCGGGCGCCGCCGATCTCGGCTTCGCCGCCGAGCACGCGCTGCCTGATCATATCGAGCGCTTCGTCTTCAGCGAGGACCACCTGACGCTGGTGACGTCGAAGCGCGGCCCGTTCGCGGGCCGCCGCCAGATCGATTTTCAGGAGGCGGGCGCCTGCGACTTCGTCGGGCTCACCAGTGCCACCGCGCTTCAGATGCACATTTCGAAGCACGCCGCCCGGCTCGGCATGCGCCCGCACTACCGCGCGCGCCTGCGCGACTTCGACGCGATCTGCCAGATGGTCGCCGCCGATGTCGGCATCGCCCTGGTGCCGATCTCCGCGGCCCGCCGCTGCGCCAGGCTGATGCCGCTCGCCATGGTCCGCCTGCGCGACGCCTGGGCCAACCGCAAGCTCGTGATCTGCGCACGCAGCTTCAAGACGCTGCCGCGGCCGGCCAAGATGCTGGTGGAGCATCTGAGGGCAGAAGCGGTGTGAGCCAGCGTGTTGATGTGAGCCCGCACTGCGGCCGCGAGCACAACTGCGCTCCCTCCCCCCTTGCGGGGGAGGGCGGGGGAGAGGGGTAGCCCAGCAAAAGGTGTGCGTGTGGCGAAGAACAGAGATCGATGGAGTCCCCGTGTGGACCCCTCTCCCTAACCCTCCCCCGCAAGGGGGAGGGAACGTACCTGTCGTGTGATGAGGGTGTTCGTCTATCGCGAGCGCTACTTCGCCGTCTCGACCCCGGCGTCCTTGATCACCTTCGCCCACTTCCTGGTCTCGTCGGCGATGAAGGCGCGAAAATGCTCCGGCTCGTCGCCGACCAGCGTGGCGCCCTGCTGGGCGAGCTTCTCCTTCACCGCCGGCTCCGCCATGGCCTTGGTCGCCAGCGCATGCAGCGCGGTGACGATCTCCTTCGGCGTGCCCTTGGGCGCGACCATGCCGTACCAGTTCTCGACGCGCAGATCGGGAAAACCGGCCTCAGCAAGCGTCGGCACCTCGGGCGCGGTCGGAGCGCGCTCGGCCGAACCCATCGCGATCGGCTTCAAGGCACCCGCCTTGACCTGCGGCAGCAGCACCGGGAGATCGAGGAAGGTCATCTGCACCTGCTGGCCCAAGAGATCGTTCACCGCGGGCGCGGCGCCACGATAGGGCACGTGGACGATGTCGATCTTGGCCGTCAGCTTGAACAATTCGCCGGCGAGATGCGGCAGGCTGCCGGGGCCGGAGGAGGCGAAGTTGAGCTTACCGGGCTGCGATTTGGCGAGCGCGATCAGCTCAGCGACATCCTTGACGGGCACGTTGGTGGCGACCACCAGCATTTCCGGCACGGTCGCAACCAGCGTCACCGGTGTGAGATCGACCTGCGTGTCGTAGGCGACGCGCTCCATGCTCGGGCTGATCGCGAGTGCGCCGGCCGAGGAGATCGCGATGGTGTAGCCGTCGGGCGGAGCCTTGGAGACCGCGTCGGTGCCGAGCACGCCGCCCTGGCCGCCGCGATTGTCGATCAGCACCGGCTGGCCGGACAGCTCCGACATGCGCTGGCCGATCACGCGGGCAATGATGTCATTGGGCCCGCCGGCCGGGAACGGCACGATCAGCTTGATCGGCTTTGCCGGAAAATTCTGCGCCGATGCCAATGACGGCAGCAGCAAAAACCCCAGGACCAATGCAAAGGGCAGCCTGCGTGAGATAGTCATGCAAGCCTCCCGCTCGCGTTTGTTATTGGTTGAGCAGCCTCAAGGCTTCTTCGTGGACCCTGGCGTCGCCGGCGGCGACGATGCGGCCGCCGCCCTGCGCCGGCTTGCCTTCCCAGGTGGTGACGACGCCGCCGGCGCCGGTCACGATCGGAATCAGCGCGGCGATATCGTAGGGCTTCAGCTCGGTCTCGACCACGAGGTCGACATGGCCGGCCGCCAGCATGCAATAGGAGTAGCAGTCGCCGCCATAGCGCGACAGCCGGGCGCCCTTCTCGATCCGGCCGAAGATGGCACGGTCGCGCTCGTTCATCAGCAGCGGCGAGGTGGTGTAGGTCGTCGCTTCCGACAGCGAGGCGCAGCGGCGGACCTGAAGCCGGCGCTCGCCGGAGGGGCCCTTGTAGGTGGCCGAGCCGTTGTCGCCGGAAAAGCGCTCGCCGATGAAGGGCTGGTGCATCATGCCGTAGACCGGCGTGCCCTTGTGCAGCAGGGCGATCAGCGTGCCCCAGATCGGAAAGCCGCCGATGAAGGACTTCGTACCGTCGATGGGGTCGAGTACCCAGACATAGTCGGCGTCCTCGCGCTCATTGCCGAATTCCTCGCCGACGATGCCGTGCTGGGGAAAGCTCGCCTTGATCAGCCGCCGCATCACCGCCTCGGCGGCGCGGTCGGCCTCGGTGACGGGGTCGAAATCCTTGGTCTTGCTTTTGTCGTCGATCGACAGCGAGGTGCGGAAGAACGGCAGAATGGTTTCGCCGGAGGCGGTGGCGAGCCGTCCGATGAAGGCGGAGAAGTCGATCACCGTCACGGCAAATCCCCAAAAGCGAAAGTCAGGTGAAGCTCGCTCCTGCCTAGCTCAATTCGCCTCCCGCGTGCAGCGCTGTCTTGGCTTTGCACCCTGGTATTTTGGATGCCGCAACCGGCTGCCCTACGTCAGTCATATGCTGGCCAAATATCGATCACAGACTTGAAAACTTAGTTCCGAACATGCCTTGTTCGTATGCAAATGATTATCAACCCATTGAAATTCCTTATCAAAGAAACTGAATCTAGGTTTCTCTTAAAGCAAGTGAGCCATGTGCATATTGCATGGGAAACGGCTCAAAAGCCCTTGCACTTTGTGCGGCGCGGCCGCATATTGTTGCGGTGCGGTAGCGCTCTGCGTTACCGCTGCCCTCCTTGGGCGTTTCCTCCCTAGACTTGGGCCGCTTCTTCATTAGAAGCGGCCCTTTTTTCTGTCCGCTCCAATTTCAGTTTGATGCGCAGAGGGAGGCGAAGCGAAAACGCGTCCGCGCCAATCGCGCGCGGTCGAACCGCGAAGACAGAACAGCAGAAAAAGTTTGGTCTATTCCGCCGCGGCCTGGAACGGGCCGAGATCGGCGAACGGGATCGTGGTCGCCAGCACGTCGGCGAGCACGCCGAAATCGGCGGCCACTTGTCCGAAGCGCGGGCCGCGCTCGCGCCGCCGCTCGTCCATGTAGATGGCGCGGTTGAGCTCGAGCTGCACCGCATGCAGGCCGCTCGCGGGGTTGCCGTAATGCTCGGTGATGAAGCCGCCGGCATAGGGCTTGTTGCGGCCGATCGAATAGCCGAGCCCGCTCATGGTCTCCTCGACCCTGTCGGGGAGCAGCGGCGTGCAGCTCGTGCCGTAGCGGTCGCCGATCACGATGTCGGGCCGGCGCGGCTCGTCTCTGGAGACGCCGACCGACGGCATCGAGTGGCAGTCGACCAGCACCACGGTGCCGAACATCTGGTGCACCTTGTTGATCAGCCGGCGCAGCGCGCGATGATAGGGCTTGTACAGCGTCTCGATCCGCCCCAGTGCATCGTCCACCAGGATGCGGTCGCGATAGATCTCCTGGCCGTCGCCGACGACGCGCGGAATCGTGCCGAGGCCGCCCGCGACCCGCATCGAGCGGGTGTTGGCGAAGCTCGGCAGGCGGCCGGTGAACATGCGGGGATCGAGCTCGTACGGCTCGCGATTGACGTCGACATAGGAGCGGGGAAAGTTGACCCGCACCGTCGGAAAGCCGCGCGCGCTCAAATGGCCGGTCAGCTCGTCCATGAAGGAATCTTCGGACCGCCTGAGCTGCGGCAGGTCGATCCGCGAGGCCGCCAGGAATTCGTCCGGATAGGTCGAGCCGGAATGGGGCGAGTTGAAGATGACAGGCGCGCGCCATTCGGCGGGCTCGAAGATTTCGAACGCTGGCGACACCTCGCCGTCAAACCGGGTCATCTTCTCAGGCTTCGTCCCTTCGCGCCGCGCGATCCGGCATGAACCCGGATCGAATGATTCGGCCGGTCGAGCGGCTCTTATGTGTCGTCATTGTCCGGAATCGCAACCATTCTGCCAAGCGAAAAGATGTGATCGGCCCCTGGAACAGGTCTTAACCGTGCGGACAGGCAAGCGGGGACGGGCCGGTCGGGCTCGATTGATTCGGAGCCCGTTCGGGTCCACAAGGGACCGGCAGCGCGAGCCGGCTTGGGGTTAAGATTTTCACCCCAAATTTACCCTCTGTCGGGCTTAGTAACCTCTGCTGATATCCTCTGGGGATTCGACGTTTCCTGCCATGCCAAAGATCCTGCTCGCCGAAGACGACAACGATATGCGCCGTTTCCTGGTCAAGGCGCTGGAAAACGCCGGTTTTCAGGTCTCGTCCCACGACAACGGCATGGCCGCCTATCAGCGGTTGCGGGAAGAGCCGTTCGAGATGCTGCTGACCGACATCGTGATGCCGGAAATGGACGGCATCGAGCTCGCCCGCCGGGCCTCGGAACTCGACCCCGACATCAAGATCATGTTCATCACCGGCTTCGCCGCGGTCGCCCTGAACTCGGATTCGGACGCCCCCAAGAACGCCAAGGTGCTGTCCAAGCCCGTGCATCTGCGCGAATTGGTCAGCGAAGTGAACAAGATGCTGGCGGCCTAAATCGGCCTCCTTCCGTCCTTGCGCAGGGTCCCCTGAGCCGTTATAGGGACCCCACCCGACGTAAGTGGACTATTAGGGCACGTAGCTCAGCGGGAGAGCACTACCTTGACATGGTAGGGGTCACAGGTTCGATCCCTGTCGTGCCCACCATCCTTAGCTCGCGAAGCGAGAGAAGGATGCCACGCCGAAGCCCAAAGGGCGCAGGCGAGCTTGCAGCCGCGAGCTACGGCTCGGCAAGCCACCATCACGATCTTTCAATATTGGGGCGCAGCCCGGATGAAGCGAAGCGTAATTCGGGAAACTCGCCATCCGGCCGGAACCCGGATTGCGCTTCGCTCCATCCGGGCTACCGGTGTTACTTCAATTCCGTATTCGCGATCGGCATGATCGAGGCAACCGACCAGCCGTTCGCATCCCGGACATAGGTCTGGCTGATCAGGAACGTGTTCTGCTGGGGTGGCTTGCCCGGCAGGGCGCGCGTGAACACGATCGGCACGAGGACCTGCATGACCTCGTTCGAGATCACGGCGACGTGGAATTTCGACATGTCGGGTTCGAGGTGCCAAGTGCCTTCGTAGTAGGTCTTGAAGCGGTCGGCGACGGCATCGCGTCCGCGCGTCTCGATGTTGCGGGCAAACAACAGCGTCGCCGGCGAATTCCAGAGCAGGGCTTTCACGTCGTCCGCGTTGTGCGCATTTTGCGCGGTAATGAACCTCTCGAAGATGGCGCGTGCCTCTGCTTCGTTTGCCGCCGCCAGCGCGGGTGCGGCCGGCCAGAGCGTCGCCGCGAGGAAGAGCGCTGCGGCGATGGCCGCAAGACGGCGATGTCGCGCCAATGGTCGTGGCCTGGCGTTATCCTGAGACGTCTCGGGTCGGATCATGTTCACCTCTCGCCATTACCGGCATTGAATGGTGATCGTCATACCATCCATGGACGCGGTGACGTTTCAGGATCGCACGATCGGCGGCGGTCGTGACATCACGGACGCGTGGGCCTTCGGATGCAACAGGCAAACGCTCGCCGCCGACACCAGGCTGCGCTATCATCCAGAGCTACGCCCCTTCATCCCGTGACGCGAGCCCGCCCATGACCGTGTCCGTCATCGAACAGGCAAAGATCCAGGCCCAGGTGCTGGTGCCGCTGGTCAAGGCGCTGCAGGCCGAGCTCGGCGCGGCGCGCGCCAACGCGATCGTGCGCAAGGCGCTCGGCGATCTCTATCGCGGCTTCGGCGAGGAGTTCTGGAAAGCGAAGAACGAAGCCGATCTCGGCAAGGCCGTGTCTTCGGCCTTCAGGACCTATGCCCGTGACGACGCGCTCGCCTATGACGTGATCGAGCAGACGCAGGACTCTTTTGCTTTCGACGTGAAGCGCTGCGCCTATGCCGAGTTCTACAAGGCGCTCGGCGAGCCCGAGCTCGGCTTCCTCCTGGTCTGCACCGCGGACTTCGCGACCGCGGAAGGGTTTGGCCCCGGCGTCAGGCTCGCGCGCACGCAGACGATCATGCAGGGCGCCGACCATTGCGACTTCCGCTACCGGCGCGATAGCGGCGCTGCGCCATGAAGGGAATGTCGATGCTCCGGACCATCTGCTTCGCCATGGCGATGCTGGCGCTGTTTGCGCCGCGCGCGGACGCCGGGATCATCGACTGGCAAGCCGAGCTCCAGCGCTGCCGCGAGCTGCGCCAGAACGTGGCGCCGCTGCTTCAGGCCGGCGAGGGGATATCCGCCGTCGGCCGTTCCAACCGATCCGTCCGCCGCTGCATCGGGATCCAGCGCATGGCGGTGCGGAAGAAAATCCCGGGCGCGGAGGTGTGGTAGCAATTGTGGTCAAGCGGCGCTGCTGCCCCACATTCCGTCATTGCGAGCGCAGCGAAGCAATCCAGAATCTTTCCTCGGGTGCCAGTCTGGATTGCTTCGCTGCGCTCGCAATGACGGTGATGTGTTCAAGTCGTTCGGCCGTTGCTCCCCAGCAGCCGCTCTTTCAGCCCGGTCGGATAGAGCTGCGGCCCGCCATCCACGTCGAGATCGGCGAGGTCGAACCAGCGCGCGACGATCTCCTCGCCATTGTCCTCGCGGAAATCGATGCGGTCCTGGGCGGCGAACGCGCCCTCCGGAAACGCGACCTCCGCGATGAACATCACCTCGTGCCCGGTCGATCCCTCGTGCACGAAAATGTTCTCCAGCATCAAGGGATCGCTTGTGATGGCGATATCGATGCCGAGCTCCTCGTCGAACTCCCGCATGAGCGCAGCCTGCCAGCTTTCGCCGAACTCGATCTCGCCGCCGAGCGGACGCACGCCCTTGAGCCGCCCCGCATCGTCGCGCACTTCGGCCGCCAGCAGCCGTCCGTCCCGCCAGTGCAGGCCGATCGCGACGACGCGGATGCGGGGATGGGGGCGCCATGTGGTCATGGGCGATGGTTATCGCGCGCGCCGCCGCTGCGCAACGGCACGCGAAAGCTTCGCAGCCTTGATCCGGGACTCGCCGCCTGCCATTGTCCGGTCATCCCCAAAGGCGAAATGAAGGCAGGCTGGCGAGATGAGCAGTGTGAACAAGCCCGGCGGCAACTATTTGCCGGTGATCATCCATGGCGGGATTGCATACGTCAGTGGTCAGCTGCCGCGTCGCGGCGAAGACCTGCTGTATGCGGGCAAGGTCGGCGCAGGTGTCGATATCGCGGCCGCACAGGAAGCCGCGGCCCTTTGCGCCGATCTCTGTGTCGCCGCCATCAACCACGCAACGGGCGGAGAGGACAGGATCATCCAGGTCCTGCAACTCGTCGGATACGTCGCCTCGGCGCCGGGATTTACCCAGCAATCGCAAGTTATGAACGGTGCCTCCGACCGGCTGATCGAACGCCTCGGCGATCGCGGTCGCCATACGCGCACGTCCGTCGGCGTCGCCGAGTTGCCGCGCGGGGCTCCCGTCGAGCTCAGCATGATTGCCGCGGTTCGGTCGTAGAGATCGTAGCCCGGATGGAGCGCAGCGCAATCCGGGACTTCCCGCCGCGGAGATACTTTCCTGGATTACGCTGCGCTCCATCCAGGCTACGAGACCGCATATTTCTTCACCGCCGCCTCGTCCCACGCGATCCCGTTGCCAGGCTCTTCGCTCGGCCGCGCATAGCCGTCCTTGATCTGCAGCCGTGTCGACAGCACCGCGTCGGCCCAGTCGACATATTCCAGCCAGTGCGCGGTCGGCGTCACGCAGAGCAGATGCGCGCTGACCTCCGAGAACAGATGCGTCGACATCTCGATCCCTGCGGCATGCGCCAGCGCGGCGGCGCGGAGCCAGCCGGTGACGCCGCCGATCCGCTGCACGTCGGGCATCACGTAGTCGCAGGCCTCCGCGGTCAATGCGGATTGCATGGAGAACGCGCTGTCGAAATTCTCGCCGATCTGGACCGGTGTACCCAGCGCATCGGCGATGCGGGCACAGCCGGCGTAGTCGTCGTGCCGGGTCGGCTCCTCGATCCAGCTCAGGCCCTCGTCGTCGAGCATCTCGCCGCGGCGGATCGCCTCGGTGACGGTGAGCGCCTGGTTGTAGTCGCACATCAGCGTCACGTCGTCTCCGACCGCCTTGCGCACCGCGCGGACGACGGCGAGATCCTCCCGCGCATCGCTGCGGCCAACGCGAATCTTCGCGGCGTGAAAGCCCTCGGCCAACAGCTTGTGGGCCTCCTCCACCGCGGCACCAACAGGCATGATGCCGAGCCCCTTCGAATTGTAGGCCCTGACCGGCTTCGGCGCGCCCCCGAGCAGCCGCGCCAGCGGCAGGCCTCTGCTGCGCGCCAGCGCATCCCAGGCCGCCATGTCGATGCCGGATTGCGCCAGACGTTGCAGGCCGGCCAGTCCAAGCAGGGTGAAGCGCTGGCTCAGCTTGCGCTCGATCTCGAACGGCAGCAGCTCGTCGCCGGCGATGAGCTCCGACATCTCCGTGACCATCGCGGTTAGCGGCTTCAATGCCGACGGCGTGATCGAGAACAAATAGGCATGCCCCACCGCGCCCTGGTCGGTCTCGCAGTCGATCAGCACCAGCGGCGCCTTTGCCACGGCCCCGGTCGAGGTCTTCAGCGGCAGGTTCATCGGCACGATCACGGGGCGCGCGACAAAGCGCTTGATGCGGATGGTCTCGGTCATGTCCAGGTCTCCCGGCGGAGTGAATGCAGGTTCGTAAAGCATTCGTCATGAAACGAAAAGCCGCCTGCCGCGACCACCATAAATGGGGGTTGCGCGGACCCGGGTTTATTGGCTCTGTGCCGCCGCAGGCTGTGTCGCAAATCCCGCCGACTTGCGACAAGATTGCACACAACGGAGCCATAGAGTGAAACAAGAGATCTCCGAAGAACAGCGCAAGAGCGGCCTCTTGACCGGCGCTGCGATCGCCTTCCTCCTGCTCGCCCTGCCGCTCGCGGTGTGGCTGGACCTGACCGAGCTCTCCAAGACCGCGCTGCGCCGCCAGGCGATCGATCTCAACTCGGTCATCACGAGCGTGCGCAGCTACTACGCCTCCAACGTGGTGGGCCGCATCCTCGCCAACCCCAACGGCACGACCCGGGTCGTGCACAATTACGAGTCGGTTCCCGGCGCGATCCCGATCCCGGCCACGCTGTCGCTCGAGCTCGGCCGTGTGATCGGCGCGCAGCAGGAGAACATCACCTACCGTTTCGTCTCGGACTTCCCGTTCCAGAACCGCGCGCCGCACCAGCTCGACAAGTTCGAGAAGGATGCGCTGGATGCGCTGCGCCGGGATCCCGAGCAGAAGATCGTGGAGACCGAGACCTCGCTGTTCAACGACAAGGTCCGCCTCGTCGCGCCCGTGACCATGGGCCCGGCTTGCGTGAGCTGCCACAACAGTCACCCCGAGAGCCCGAAGAAGGACTGGAAGGTCGGCGATATCAGAGGCATCCAGGAGGTGATCATCGCCCAGCCGATCGCCGCCAACATCTTCTCGTTCAAGTTCCTGCTGGCCTATTTCCTGGTCGCGGCCGGCAGCGGCCTATCGTTCCTCTCGCTGCAGCGCCGCCAGGCGCGCCGCATCAAGGGCATGAACAAGGAGCTCGAATCCGCCAACGACTTCCTGGCCTCGCTCTCGATGAAGATCTCGCGCTACATTCCGCCGCAGGTCTACAAGAGCATCTTCTCCGGCCAGAAGGACGTCACCATCCACACCGAGCGCAAGAAGCTCACCATCTTCTTCTCCGACATCCAGAATTTCACCGCGACCGCCGAGCGGCTGCAGCCGGAGCAGCTGACCCAGCTCCTCAACGAGTACTTCACCGAGATGTCGGCGATCGCCCTCGAATATGGCGGCACCGTCGACAAGTTCATCGGCGATGCCATGCTGATCTTCTTCGGCGACCCCGAGACCAGGGGCGATCGCGCCGACGCACAGGCCTGCCTGCAGATGGCCTGGCGCATGCAGCAGCGCTTGGCCGAGCTCAACGCGAAATGGCGGGCCTCTGGCATCGAGCAGCCGTTCCGCTCGCGCATGGGCATCAATTCCGGCTATTGCAATGTCGGCAATTTCGGCAGCAGCGACCGCATGGACTACACCATCATCGGCGCCGAAGCGAACCTCGCCGCGCGCCTGCAATCGATCGCCGAGCCCGGCGGCATCGTGCTGAGCTACGAGACCTTCGCCCTCGTCAGCGACATCGTCCGCGCCCATGCGCTGCCGGCAATCACGATGAAGGGCATCAGCCGCGAGATCATTCCCTATTCGGTGGACGCGCTGAACGACGCCGTTGCGGAAAAGAGCGGCGTCATCACCGAGCGTGCGCCGGGCCTCGAGCTCTATCTCGACCCGGCCGTCGTGAAATCCGGCGACGCCGCCCGCGTCCGCGCGCTGCTGGAGAACGCCCTGGCCTCGCTGAAGCCGGCGTGAGGGGGCATAGCGGGTCTATCGAGAGAGTCCCCGTGTGGCACCCCTCTCCCTAACCCTCCCCCGCAAGGGGGGGAGGGAACGTACCTTCCTCGCGGCGAAAGACTCGATTGATCAGGGCAGCAGAGGTGAGCGCATAGTGTCGCTACACACCGCGCTGTGCTCCCTCCCCCCTTGCGGGGGAGGGCGGGGGAGAGGGGTGGCCCAGCAAACGGTGCATGTTTGAACCCATGCTGCACGCGCCGCCGCGTCTACCCCCATCACCTCACCTTGCCGCGCCTTCCGTGAACGCCGTCTCGATCACCTCGCCAAAAGGCTGCCACGAACGGCCGTCGAACTGAACCAGCCGCATCTGCCGGATCGGCAGATAGCGCTCCGGCGAGGTGTTCATCCTGATGTTGGGCAGCGCGACGGACGGCTGATAACTCTTCAGCGAAGCGGCCTGGTGCATGATGTTGTCGCGCGAGAAATCGTCGCCGCACTGCCTCAGCACCTGCGTCAGCGCCTCGGCCGCGGCGTAGCCGTAGAGCGCGGCGCTGTTGTTGGTGCTTTCGACGTGGTGGTACTTGTCCATGAAGGCGAACCATTCCTTCATGGCTGGGTCGTCCTTCCATGCGGGATCGCTCGGGTCTTTCAGGAAGGCTGCCGAGACCACGCCGGCCGAATTTTCCAGTCCCGCGGGCGCCATTGCATTGGCGATCGAGGCGGAGGCGTCGTTGACGATGAAGACCGGCCGCCATTTGAGCGACGCCGCCAGCTTGATCACCTTGGAGGCCGTCGAGGGAACGCCGAGGAAGATGAAGACGTCGGCGCCGGTGCGCTTGAGGATCGAGACGTGCCCGTCGAGATGCTCGTCCGTCATGTCGAAGGCGATGTCGACGAGAACTTGACGGTTGAGATCGCCGAGACCTTCCTGGATGCCTTTGTAGAGCAGCCGGCCGAACTGGTCGTTCTGCCACAGCACGACAATCTTCTTCTTCGGGTAATAGGCCTGGATGTAGTTGGCGTAGATGCGCCCCTCCGACCGGAACGACGGCTGCCAGCCCATGGTCCAGGGAAACGCCTTGGCCTGGCTCAGCTCCTCGTCGCCGGAGGCGACGAACAGCTGCGGGATTTTCCTCTCGTTCAGGTACCAGCGTGTGGCGATATTGCCGGGCGTGCCGAACGAGCCGAACATCAAATGCACATCGTCCTTCTCGACGAGGCCCCGCGTCAGCTCCAGTGCGCTGGCCGGATCGGAATTGTCGTCGCGGGTGATGAAGCGGATCTTGCGGCCGTTGATGCCGCCGCGCGCGTTGACCATGTCGAAATAGGCCGCCTCCGCCTGGCCGATCGCGCCGAATTCCGACAGCGGTCCCGAATACGGCATGACATTGCCGATGCGGATCTCCTTGTCGCTTGCCGGTTGCTCGGAGTGCTGCTGCTGCGACATCGCGCCGAGCGACGCGACGGCGGCAATCAAGACGAACAATAATCTGCCGGTGACGCGCATGCTCGACACCTTGTCGTTGGCCCGAAGCGAGGTCGGCTCATCCCGCACCTAGGCGAGTTGATCTAGGTCAATCGTTTGGCGATCCTGTGGCTGCGCGCTGTGCGTCAATGCAATGCAGGGCGGGGCGAATGAAACGGCAAGCGTACTGACGTGCTGTCAATCGAAAGAGCGCGCCGTGTGGCACCCCTCTCCCTAACCCTCCCCCGCAAGGGGGGAGGGAACGTATCTTCGTTGTGGCTAATGACTCGCTTCATTAGGGCAGTTGCGCTGAGCCGCGGTGTACCCATGCGCACCACTGCGCTCCCTCCCCCCTTGCGGGGGAGGGCGGGGGAGAGGGGTGGCCCAGCAAATGGTGTGCGTGGTCGCCGCCAGCGCCCCGCTTAAGGCAGCCCGCGCGCCTCGAGCTGGTGCACCAGCAGCAGCGTCGGCTCGGCGAGGCTGTCGCCGGAGCCGTCCAAGCCAAACGCAGCGGCGATGCCGTCGCGGTTGCGCAGCATCGCACTGCGCGGGCAGTGGCCGGCGCCGCAGAGCGTCTTCTTCAGCGTCTCGCCCTGGGCCACGACGCCTGCGGTATCGTCCGCCGCCCAGGCCAGCACGATCGGCACGTCGACATTGAGAATGCCCGGGAAGACCGACCGGTTGTCGTACTGGGTCGCGTCCGTGCCGAGATAGGCCTTCTCGCTGTCACTGGCGTCCTTGCCGACGCGGTAGAAGCCCGACACCAGCACGACGCCGGCGACGTCGGCACGGTCGGTCTGCAGCTCGGGATGCGCAAGCAGGGTGCCGAGGTGGAAGGCACCGGCGCCATAGCCGACCGCGACGATCTCGCGGGCATCGCCATTGAACAGGTCGATATTGCCGTGGATCCAGGACAATGCCGCCGCCACGTCGGTCGCCCCGGCCGGCCAGGGCGCCGCCGGCGCCAGCCGATAATTGACGCGGACCCCGATCATGTCGTTGCGCGCGGCAAAGCACATCGCCTGGTCCTGGATCTGGCGCGACAGCTCCGGCGCGGCGCGGTCGCCGGTGAAGGTGTCGCCGGTCACGAACAGCAGCACCGGCCGCGGCGTGTCCGCCTTGGTCGCGCTGGTGGCGACGTCGAGCACATGGGCCTCGCTCTCGCCGTACCGCAGGCCGCGCGAGAAGGTGACCTGCTCGCACAGCCGGGCGGTGCCGCCGGCGGTGGTGTCGGAATCGGTGAGGCCGATCCGAACCAGATCGGACGGCGCGCTCAGCCGCGCCGGTACTGGACCATGCGCGGAGGCTGCGGTGACGGTCAGAACAAGGAAAAATGCGAGGTAATTCTTCATGATAAGTGCCGGGCAATGCGTGCCCGATATTGGCGCACGCGTTTGGCCTGTCTTCTCAATTCGCCATATTAGTTGCTGGTGTTGGGGCGATTTCACGGCACCGGCGGCCGCTGCGCCGTTCCCGCATCAATTCCCCGGCTGGAACGTGCAATCGGCCCCGCTGCCGTCCTTGCGCCTGATCGCATTGGGATCGATCGTGCAGCTCAGCTTGGAAAGGCTCTCGAAATTCGAGCCCGCCGCGCCGTCGGGCGGCACGCCCGCCAGCGCTTCGGTGGCGAAGATCTCGTTGGCGGTGGAGCCGTTCACCGTCTTCACCTTCTTGCCGAAGGTCACCTCGCAATTGCGAATGGTGATGTCGACATTGCCGGTGCGGCAGACGATCCGGTCCGCGGTCACCACGATGGCCTTCTTGTAGGGAATTTCGGCATTGGCGGCGAACAGCATCGCCACCGCCTTCTTCTCGGGCCCGGTGAGATCAGGCGACAGCGGCGCGATCACGCCCGCGAGCGCCAGCGCGGTCGCGCCCGAGACCTTTCCGGGCGTGCCGGCGGCGGCGAGGGGACACGTGCCGGCGAGAACGACGGCGCAGGCGAGGATCGCTTGACCGGGCTTCATGCCGTTCCCCAGAGGCCTCACGCGGCCTTCTTTCGCTTGACGGTCTTCTTCGCGGTTTTCTTGGCCGTCTTCTTGGCCTTCTTCGCTTTCTTCGCCGCCTTCTGGGCCGCCAGATAGGCTTCGACCTTCTTGGAGGAGTGGCCGGCCGCGGCGACCGCGGCCTTCAGCTTGGCCGGGGTGATCTTGAATTTCTTCGACCAGTAGCGGACCTCGTAGGCCTCGCTGAGCGCGATCCGGCTCTTGTCGGCGGCACGGTGCTTCTGGAGCTTGATGTATTCCTCGACCTTCCTGGCGGAGTGGCCGACCTTCTTGACGGCGTATTTCAGCTTGGCCGGCGTCACCTTGAACTTCTTCGACCAGTAGGCGACTTCGTATTTCTCGGTGAGCGCGATCAGCGCGCGGTCCGCTCCGCCCCGCTTCGCCTTGTTGTCGGCCATGCTTCCCTCCTGCCGTGGACTGGTTGCAGTCTAGCATGCAACCGGATTTGGAAGGCAAGACGCGCGCTTCGCTCCGGTTGCGCGGGGCGGCCGCTTTGCACCGATGAGTCAAGCCGTTGCGTCACGCGGCCTCGCCTCGTGCCGGAAAGCGGCCTCTACTGTGCATGGGGTTGTTTTCGCAGTTTAGTTTGGGCGGGACTGTCACGTCAGCTTCATGGTCCGGAAGGTGATGGAGTAGCGCCGTGCCTCGACCGGCGGGATGCTGTGCTCCCACTCCGACCGCGCCTCGCCATCCATCATGTAGAGCGAACGCGGCAGGGCCTCGAGCGTGTGGCGCTGCCACGTTTCGCCGTTGCGGCGGCGGAAGCGGAATTTGCAAGGAGAGCCGAGCGACAGGCCGAGCACCTTGTCGAAATGCGGCTTGTCGCGGTGCCAGCCGATGCCGACTCCGGCGTCGTATTCGGTGCACAGCACCTGCCGCACGCTGCCCTCTGCGAGGCCCGCCCAGGCCTCGACCTGCCGTGCGATGGGGCGCACCCACACGGGGATTGGCTCCGCCTCGGTGAGCCGTTGCAGCGTGTAGTCATAGCGGTAGCCGAAGGAGGCCACCCGCCGGTTGCCCTCGAAGGCGCCGAACTGAAAGCGCTGGAGCGGCAATGCTGCGATGCGGCCGATCAGATCCTGCTCGGTGGCGGCGTCGATAAAATTGTCGGTATGGCGAAGCCCGGCCGGACCTGCGTCCGGCTCGGCGAACAAACCAAGCTGCGTCATTCCTCGCATTTCCGTGATGGAACCTAATGGCGTCTGAAGCGACTTATCTAGGACGCGGGGAGAAATGTGCGAGGCTGTCATGGCAGAGAAGCATACCGCCGATCCGGCAGAGATCATGCGGGCGACCGGTCATCCTGAGCTGGAATACGCCGCTGGCTGGACCATCGCCGGTCTCGTCACCATCGGCACCATCGTCGCCGCCTGGGTGTTTGCGATCTAGGGCATGATCCGGAAAAGTGTGAAGCGGTTTTCCGAATAGATCATGCCCAAACAAAAAGCTGAGGGGCGATGACCTCATCGCGCCTCAGGCTACAGGGAATTGAAGTTCGAAGGCCGCGCCGGCGTCGGTCGGCTTGAGCCTGATCGAGCCGCCATGGCTCGCCATCACCGCACGCGCGATCGCAAGGCCCATCCCGGTACCGCCCTGGTCGCGGCGGGTGGTGAAGAAGGCATCGAAAATCCTGTCGCGGTTCGGCGCCGAGATTGGCTCGCCGTCATTGCTGACCGTCACGAGCAGGGTCGTGCGCGCGTCCACCGCCTCCAGCCTGATCGTCCCGGCCTTGTGCCGCACCGCGTTATCAGTGAGGTGCGACAGCACGATCAGTGCCTTCTCCGAGGACATGCCGATGGTCCGGTCGAGGCTGCCGCTGGCTTCGATCGCGCTTGCCGGAAACCGGTTCCTGAGATCGGCGATCACGGGCGCAAGCTCGGTGCGCTCGTTCTGCGGCAGGCTCTCGGCGCGGGCGAGCTCGCGCAGCCGCTGCGCCATCGCCTCCAGCCGCTGCGTATCGGACAGGATGTTGGCGATGAACGTATTCTGCTCGGCCGGGGTCAGGCTGCCGGCCTTGCCCTGCACCGAATCCTGCAACAGCTCGGCCGCGCCCTTGATCGAGGTCAGCGGCGATTTCAGCTCGTGGGTGAGGTGGGCCGAGAACGTCGCGATATAGTCGGAGCGCCGCGCCAGCTGCTCGGCCATGCCGAGGAAGCTGTGCGAGAGCTGCGCGAACTCCCGCGTGCCGTAGTGCCGGAGCGGCCTGAACGCCTCGCGGTCGCCGCGGCCGATTCTGGCGGCGCGGTCGATCAGCTCGCGCATCGGCCGCGTGATGGTGCGTGAGAACACGAGCCCGATCGCGATGGTGCCGAGGATGACGGCGAGCCCCGCCAGCACGAACTTGCCGCGCTCCTGGTAGAGGTGGTCGAAGATGTTGCTCGGCGTCCGCGTCGTGTAGATCACCCCCGCGACGCGGTTGTTGACGATGACAGGCATCGCCGAGAACACATGCACGCCGAGGCCGCGGCTGAAGGAATAGATCGGCGGCGGCGGCTTGTCCGGCACGCGGTTGCGCAAGGTGGCGCGGTACTGCCCGTGCAGCGCGTCGGCGACTTCCTCGATATGGGCGAGCGACTGCCCGACCTCTTGCCGCCCCGCGATCACCACGCCCTGCGGATCGAGGATGCGAAAGCCGGCCAGCGTCACCTTCTGGGTCTCGCGGATGATCGGCGTCAGCCTGGCGCCGATCTCGACATAAGCTGTCTGCGCCGGTTGGGTCGCGGGCAGCGCATCGGGCCGTCGCCGCAGCAGGTCGTTGGCGGTGAGGTCGAGCGCGGGGCGGATCGGGGTGACCTGGTCGCCCGGATCAGGCAGCACGTTCGGCGGCGCCTCGGCGCCGAGCGTGAGGCCGCCGTCGAGCCGCGCCGTGACCTCCTGCGCATAGATCGTCGCCAGCACGCGGCTCTGCGCGATCAGCTCGGCCTGGGTCTGGCGGATCAGCTGGTTGTCGTAGAGGCGGAAGAAGAACAGGCCGACCAGCGGCAGCACGCCGACGGTCGCCAGCACCGTGAAGATCACGAGGGTCAACGACGGCCGCCATTTGTCGGGCGCCGCGCTCATGCCTCTTTCTCGCAGCGGCCGAGCTTGAAGCCGACGCCGTGGATGGTCTCGATGACGTTGTCGCAGGCCAGCGCCGCGAGCTTGGCGCGAATGTTGCGGATGTGGCTGTCGATGGTGCGGTCGGAGACCTGGATGTTGAGCTGATAGGCCGCCCGCATCAGCTGCTCCCGGTTGAACACCGAGGTCGGCCGGGTCAGGAACGCGCGGAGGATGCCGAACTCGATCGCGGTCAGCTTCAGCGGCGTGCCGGCGAAGGTCGCGACATGCTGCTCGGGATCGATCAGGAGACCACCCTGCACCAGCGCGGCCGGCCCGGCCTTGGCCTCGCCATTGCGCGGGCTGAGGCGGCGCAGGATGACATTGACCCGCGCCACCAGCTCGCGCGGGCTGAACGGTTTCGTGACGTAATCGTCGCCGCCGATCTCCAGGCCGAGGATGCGGTCGATCTCCTCGTCGCGCGCCGACAGGAACAGGATCGGCACGTCCGAACTCTTGCGGATCTCGCGGCAGACGTCGAGGCCGTCGAACTCGGGCATGCCGATGTCGAGCACGATCAGGTCCGGCCTGTCGGCGGCAAAGCGGAGCAGCGCCTCCTTGCCGTCGCGGGCCTCGATCACGTCCATGCCGGCCTTCTTCAGGGCGACGCGGATGACCTCGCGGATGTGGCCTTCGTCGTCGACGATGAGAATGCGATGCGCCAAAAGAGTCTCCGCTCACCCCGCCGGCTGATTGCCGGGCTGGCCCTTGGCCTGCGCGTCCAGCCGGCGCTGCAGCCGCCAGCTCCGAAAGCCCCAGGCACGCCACGCCAGGTCCTGCCGCTGACTCTCTACAAGCCGATCTCGACGTCCTGCAAGACAGTAATCGCCGCCGCGAAGCGCGATGATCTTGTCGATCGCCGGCAGTGCCTGCGGGCCTAATGTGAGGAGGTAGTTGGCATCGACCTTCACGCCCGTGCCCCCTGTCTCGCTGCTGTGGCTCAGATTGTAGTCGGCAATGAATGCGTCGAAGTTCACCAGCGCGGCACCATAGAGCACGATCGTTAACGCGATCAGGTTGGCACCGACGAGCCACTGGTTGGACCGGTCAAGGGCGATGCGCGCGACGATCAGGATCAGCCCGAGCGCCACCAGTCCCATCCAGATGAAGGCTGCGATGCGCCAATAGGTCAGCATGTAGACGTCGACATAGAGGTCGAGCCGGAGAATGGACGAGGCCACGAGCAGCACGTTCTGCCCGACCCAGAGATAGACCAGCGGCCGGATCACCCTGGATTTCTCGGCCGGGCCGCCGGGGCGCATCGCGACCAGCACGAAAGCGGCAGCGAGCAGGGCCGTCGCGATCAGCGGATAGGCGCCGCGATGGGCGTACCAGGCATAGGTCACATCATCGGGCAGCTTGACGCGACCCCAGAGATAGATGCCGTCGAGCACGGACTGCGCCGCGAACAGCAGGTTGAACAGGATCAGCGAGCGCAGGATGGTGGGGGCTCCCAGGAACTCGGCCGAGACGAAGGGCGGGAGCGGCGGCGGCACGGGACCGTCGGCCGCGGCTGGAATGACGACCTTGCGGCGCCGCCAGCGCACATGGATGAACGGCCAGACCAGCGCCGCCATCATGATCCAGAACAGCACGCGCGGAATGCTGACATAGTTGAGAATGATCTTTGGATTGAGCAGCGAGACCCACTGCTCGATGACGGGATTGGCGGCGGCAAACAGCGCGACGAACACGGTGCCCAGCACCACTGGCATCAGCCACAGCGCGATGCCGCGGGTGAAGGCCGACATGTTGAAGACCTGGAGCGCCTCCGGGAAGAACCTGAAGGGGCCGATCAGGACAAAATTGCGCAACGCGCGGGCGCGTTCGGCGAGCTCGGTCGTTTCCGGATTGGTCGCGAGCAGCAGCGCAATGGTCAGCGACGCCATGAGGATCAGGAACGATAGGGTGTTGAGCTCCTCGATGGCCGGCACGACGCCGGCCACGAGAACGGCTGCGCCGAGTCCCACGCGCCGCAGATCTAGCGAGGCTTGATTGAACAGAACCGATACGCACGCAACCGAGAGCGCGAAGAGCGTCAGCGACAGCCCGATCCGCTGGCCATAGAACAGCCAGTCCGCGAGCGCGGCCAGTGCCAGCGCGCAGCCGAGCTTGGCTGGAATCGAGGAATGCCCGTCCCGCTGGATGTCCGCTGCGATCGTCGAAGCCAGGCTCGTCATGTCCAGAACACCTTTCGTGATGGGCGACATCACGAACTCTGAACGGCGCTTGTGCAGAAGGCGGGATCATCGTCTGCACGGTTTCAGGAGTCTTTTGCAGATTTCGTGCAGGTGCGCTTTTGCCTCTCGCGCCGAGCGAATCGCCTTGATAGGTGCGAAGCATTCATCGCCATCGGATGTGGTGCATCATGCAATTCCTTCGCCGTGTCGGTCTCATCCTGCTCTGGCTCGCCGTGCCGATCTTTGCATTCGCGGCTGTAAACAAAAATGATCCCTATCTGGTCCCACTGCGCGGCGGGGGAAACATCGCCCTTGTCGTCACAAGCCTCCTGATCGTCATCGTCCTGCTGTGGAGAGGACGCTGGCGCAGCTTCGCGGGCAAGCTGCTCGTCATGCTGTGGTGCCTGCCGCCGCTGCTGATGTCCGCCGCGCATCTGAAGTTCGAGCTGCGCAAGCGCGACGTCCTTGCCGCCAATGCCACTGAAGCGCGGCAGCTCGGGCCGCACTTCATGGTCGGCTATTCCTCCTTTCCCGAGGTCGCGCGCCTCGCCGAGCAGGGCCTGATCGGCGGCATCTATGTCACCCGGCACAACGTCCGTGGCCGGAGCGTCGAGGTGCTGCGCGCAGAGATCGCGGCGCTCCAGGACAAGCGGCGCGCGGCCGGGCTGCCGCCGCTGGTCGTCGCCGCGGACCAGGAAGGCGGCATCGTCGGGCATCTCGCGCCGCCGCTGACCAAGGTGCCGGCGCTGGCGACGCTCACCGGGCTTGCGCCCGAAGAGCAGCAGGCCAGGGCGGAAGAGTTCGGCCGCATCCACGGCCGCGAGCTTGCGGGCCTCGGTGTCAATCTCAACCTCGCGCCGGTGCTCGACCTCAAGCCGCCGCAGCGGCGCAACCGCCTCGATTTCCATACGCTGATCGGCCAACGCGCGATTGCGACCGATCCCGTTGTCGTCAGCACGATCGCCAGTGCCTATGTCCGCGGGCTTGAGGAGACGGGTGTCGGCGCCACGCTCAAGCATTTTCCCGGCATCGGTCGCGTGCGCACCGACACGCATCATTTCAGTGCCAGTCTCAACACGCCGGTGAGGGAGCTGGAGGCAACCGACTGGCTGCCGTTCCGCGAGGTGCTGTCGCATTCGCGCAGCGCGCTCATGGTCGGCCATGTCACGCTCACCGCCGTCGATCCCGATCGCGCCGCGTCGCATTCGAAGCAGGTCGTGCAGGGAATCATCCGCGACACATGGGGTTACCAGGGCATGGTGATGACCGACGACCTCGTGATGGGCGCGATCTACCAGAATGACGTCTGCAAGGCCGTGGTCGAGGCGATCAATGCCGGCGTCGATCTGCTGCTGGTCGCCTATGACGGCACGCAGTTCTATCGGGTGTTTGCCTGCGCGCTGGAGGGATCGCGGCAGGGCAGGCTCGATGCGGCGATGTTGCATGCGAGCGCTGCGCGGCTGGAGCGCGGTTTTCCGACCACGCAGGCACGCGCCTCGTCGGCCGCAATCAGCGTTGCGCGTCGGAATTAGCCCTTCGCGAATTGGCGGTAGTCCGGCTCGCGGTGGAACCAGAATTCGTAGCCGCTCACGCTCTTCTGCATGGCGACGTCATGGATCGGCTGGTTGAGCGGAACGACGGGGACGTCGCGCATGCAGAGCGCGATGAAGTCCTTGACCGCCTTGTCGTACTCCGCGCTATCGGCGGTGAAGCGCGCCTTGTCGATCAGCGCGTCCATCGCCTTGTTCTGGTAGGAGGAGATGTTGAAGATCGAGTTGTTGCCGTGGAAATTCCAGTAGAAATAATATTCGGGATAGTCGAGCCAGCCGCTGAAGCGGTTGAGCGCGAGCGGCAGCTCCTTCTTGTTCAGCGTCGTGCGCCAGTTCGCACCGGGGATCTTTTCGATACCCGCCTTGATGCCGATCTTGGCGAGGCTCTCCTGGATCAGGATGGCGGTCGGCTCCCCGACGGTGGCCGTGCCCGTGTCCAGCGACAGCGTCGTCTCCAGGCCGGATTCGAAGCCTGCCTCCTTCAGCAAAGCCTTGGCCTTGTCGAGATCGGTGACGTAAGGGAACGGCTGCGGCCAGATCGGCTTTGAGACGTCGGCCGCGCCGCCATACATCGGAACAGCGCGCCCGAAGAAGGCGCTGCTCTGGATCTGCTCGTAGGGCATCGCCCAGGCGATGGCCTGGCGCAGCTTCACATTGTCGAACGGCGGCTTCGCCGTGTTCAGCGCCACGTACCAGAGCGCGTTCGGGATCGGCACGCCCGAGACCTTGACCTTGCCCTCCCTGATGATCTGCTCGAAATCGCGCGGCGCGAAGCCGCTGGAAATATCTGCATCGCCCCGCTCCAGCATGGCGCGGCGGGTGCCGGCGGAGGGGACGTCGCGCGCGATGACGCGCTTGACCTTGGGCAGCGGTCCGCTCTTCCAGTCGTCGAAGCGCGCTAGCACGGTCTCGCTGCCGGGCTTCCAGCTCTCGATCCTGTAGGCGCCGCCGCCCGCCTCGTTGGTCCTGAGCCAGGCCAGCGCCCAGGGATCTTCAGCCGTCGCGTTCTTCTTCGCGAGCTCGGAGTTGATGATGAAGGGCACGACCACGGCGACGTTGAACAGCAGCATCTTGTCCTTGCGGACATAGTCGATGCGGAAGGTGTGGTCGTCGACCACCACGAACTGCTCGGGCTTTTCAAGCGATCCAGCCGACATCTGGAAGGTCGGAAAGCCGCCGACCTTCAGGGCGCGGTCGAACGACCATTTGACGTCCTTGGCCGTGACCGGCGTGCCGTCGTGGAATTTCGCGTCCTTGCGAAGCCTGAAGGTGCAGGACATGCCGTCGGCGGCGACCTCCCAGCTCTCGGCCAACTCCGGCGCGAGCTTCTCGCGGTCGTACGAGACCGTCCCATCGGGCAGCGTCTTGGAGGCGTAGGTCAAAAGGCGGTCGTAGCAATTCCAGGACAGGCCGTTCACGGTCTGGTTGGAGCCGACGCCCTGCATGTCCAGCGAGTTCGGCCCGAGCTCCTGCACCACCAGCAGCGTCTCGTTGCGTCCCTGCGCCCAGGTAACACGCGGAGCCACGGCCGTCCCGGCGAGGCCGAGGCCGCCAAGGACCATTTGGCGGCGGCTCAAATCGAAAGACGATGCGCTCATGGGTGCCTCGCTGCTGAGAGGATTGCACCATAAAGAGGCAAGGCCCATGCCATCAGCTGCGCTTCACGGCGTCGCATCATGTGGAGATCTGGCGAACTCCGCGGCGAGATAGTCGACCAAGGCGCGCACCTTGGGCGAGGGGCGTCGGCCGCTCGGATACACGGCATGCACCTCGAGCGGTGCGAGCTTGTAGCCTTTGAGCAGCGGGACAAGCGTCCCGGCCTTGATCTCGGGGCCGGCCATGATCGGCGATGTGATCGCAATGCCCAGTCCCGCCAGCACGCACGCGAATACACCGGGACCGGAATCGGTCGAGATGCGACCGCGGATATCGACGGAGGTTTCTGCCCCGTTGCGGGTAAACGACCAACTCGCGAGGCCGGACTGGCCCGGGCCGAAGATGCAATCATGTGAGGCGAGGTCCGCCGGTGTTTTCGGCGTGCCGCGCGCGGCGAGATAGGATGGCGACGCCACCACCAGGCGCGGCACCGACCCGAGGCTTCTTGCGCCAAATCCGGAATCAGTCAGCGCGCCGAGCCGAATGGCGACATCGGTGCCCTCGGCTACGAGATCCTGCCGTTCGTCGGCCACGGACAGCTCGACGCGCAGCAAGGGATGCGCAGCGAGGAATTTCGGCAGGCGCGGGATGATGTTTCGGGCCCCGTACATGACGGGCATCGTGATGCGGATGGTGCCGCGCAGGGAGTCGATGCCGCGCGCGGCGTCCTCGGCATCCTCGATGTCGGCGAGCACTTCGCGCGCGCGGGTCAGGAACAGCGCGCCGGCATCGGTCACGGTGATCCGGCGCGTGGTCCGCAGCAACAGCTTGACGCCGAGCCGGCTCTCCAGTTCGCCGATGATGCGCGACACCGAGGGCTGCGACAGGCCGAGCTCGCGCGCGGCCTTCGAGAAGCTTCCACTCTCCGCCGCCCGGACGAAAACGGCCAATTCCTGCAGACGGTCACTCATTTGAAATCCAAATAAATCTTGTCCGTGTGGACCGTATACCCCTTCATTCTCAAATGATCCAGATCAAGCGGGCCAACAGCAACCCATGGAGTTTCGCAATGGCCCTGCAAGACAAACTCGATGCCTTCAAAGCCGATTTCGAAGGCGGACGTTTCCCGCTCAAGCCGACCAGGGAGGCGCTCGAAACCATGCATCGCGCCACCGCTGAGCTGATCGCGAGCGGACAGGCGCAGCGCGCCAGGAAGGCCGGCGACGCGGCGCCCGACTTCATCCTGAAAGACCCGGACGGCAAGCCCGTCGCCTCGCGCGACCTGCTCGCGAAGGGACCGCTGGTCGTGTCGTTCTATCGTGGTGTCTGGTGCCCGTACTGCAATCTCGAGCTCCAGGCGCTTCAGGAGGCGCTGCCTGAGATCACCGCACGCGGCGCCAGCCTCATTGCGATCTCACCGCAGACCGCGCCGAACAGCCGCAAGTCCGAGCGCGACAACAAGCTGTCGTTCCCGATCCTGAGCGACGTCAGGAGCGAGGTCGCCGATGCCTTCGGTATCCGCTTCGCGCTCTCAGACGAACTGGTCGCGCTCTACAAGTCCTTCAAGAACGATTTGCCTGTTTTCAACGACGATCCGTCCTGGGTGTTGCCGATGCCGGCACGCTACGTCATCGGTCGCGACGGCGTCATCGCGTACGCTGAAGTGAACCCGGACTACACGCATCGCCCCGATCCGTCCGAGCTGCTGCCGGTGCTGGACCGGCTGCGGGCGGGCAAGGCGGCCTGAGTTGATGTCATTCCGGGGCGATGCGCAGCATCGAACCCGGAATCTCGAGGTTCCGGGTCTGGTCCTTCGGACCATCCCGGAACGACGGTGACTGTCACGGCGTCACCGCTCCGCGTGCGACCGCGCGCGGGGCGGTCAGCTCCTTCCAGGTCGAGTTCGCCACATGCACCGGCGAGAAGGCGGGACGTTCGACGTAGCGGCCGTCGCCCGCCTCTGCGCGCAAATCGCCGCCCTTCCAGACGAGGCGGCCGCGCGACAACGTCGCCGCTGGACCTCCCGTGCAGGAAAAGCCCTCGAACACATTGTAGTCGATCCGGCTCATCTGCCGCTTCGCACTGATGGTCTTCGTCGCCTTGGGGTCCCATACCACGACGTCGGCATCCGAACCGGCGGCGATGGCGCCCTTGCGCGGATAGATGTTGAGAATGCGGGCGATGTTCGCCGAAGTCACCGCGACGAATTCCTCTTTCGTGAGTCGTCCCGTGGCGACGCCCGCGGTCCAGAGCAGCGCGAGGCGATCCTCCAGGCCGCCGGTGCCATTCGGGATCTTCCTGAAATCGCCGAGCCCGAACCGCTTCTGCTCCGTGGTGAAGGCGCAGTGGTCGGTCGCGACCACCTGCAGCGAGCCGGACTGCAAGCCGGCCCAGAGACTGTCCTGATGCGACTTGTCACGGAACGGAGGCGACATCACGCGCTGCGCGGAATGATCCCAGTCCTTGTTCTGGTATTCGCTTTCGTCGAGCAGCAGATGCTGGATCAGCGGCTCGCCATAGACGCGCTTTCCCGCGGCGCGCGCCCGCGCGATCGCCTCATGCGCCTCGCGGCAGCTGGCGTGCACGATATAGACCGGCGTGCCGGTCATATCCGCGATCATGATGGCGCGGTTGGTGGCTTCACCCTCGACCTCCGGCGGCCGTGAATAGGCGTGGCCCTCCGGGCCGGTGACGCCGCGCGCGATCAGCGCCTCCTGCATCAGGGCGACGACGTCGCCGTTTTCGGCGTGGACGACAGGCATGGCGCCGAGATGGGCGCAGCGCGCGAACGAGTTGTAGAGCTCGTCGTCGTTCACCATCAGCGCGCCCTTGTAGGCCATGAAATGCTTGAAGGTGTTGATGCCGTAGGTTTTGACCACGGTCTCCATCTCGTCATGGATCTGCTTCGACCACGACGTCACCGCCATGTGGAAGCCGTAGTCGCTCGCCGCCTTCTCGGATTTGTGCCGCCATTCCTGATAGGCCGCGAGCATGGACTGGCCGGGATCGGGCAGGCAGAAATCCACCACCATGGTGGTGCCGCCGGTCAGTGCCGCCTTGGTTCCCGATTCGAAATCGTCGGCGGTGACCGTGCCCATGAACGGCATTTCGAGATGGGTGTGCGGATCGATCCCGCCCGGGATGACATAGGCGCCCCCGGCGTCGATCACTTCAGCGCCCGTGGGCGCGTCGAGCGAGACCCCGACCGCCACGATGGTCTCGCCGTCGATCAGCACGTCCGCGCGGCGCGAATGATCGTGATTGACGACGGTGCCGCCGCGGATGAGGAGGGGCATGAGGGACTCCGGGAAGAGGTGAGGGACGGCCGAAGGCTAAGCGCGCGATCTGCGATGCGACAGGCGAAATTTTAGTCAGTCGCCGCCGATCCCTTTCACGCCGCGCGCACGGCCAGCCCGTCGATCATCGCGCGGACGAGGCCCGCGATCTCCTTGCGCAGCGCTGGCATCGGCACGGCGACCAGCCTCTGCTCCAGCCCCAGCGCCACCATGCCGTGCACGGCCGAGAACAGGCTGCGTGCGGTGACGCCGAGCTGCTCCTGGCTGCGCCGGGGCAACAGTTGCGCCAGCGGATGATGGATGTGGCGGAACAGCTGCAGCTGGTCGTTGACGGACCAGTCGGGAAGGACCTTGTCGGCCGCCATGCGGTGCTCGAACAACGCGCGCCAGAGCTCGAGGTTCTCGGCGGCGAAATCGCAATAGGCAATGGCGATGCGGACCAGCGTCTCCTGTGGCGACGGGTCGCCCGCGCCTTCCGCCGCGCTGAGCGCCGCGTCGAGGCGATGCAGCGTGCGCGAACCGACCCGCAGCACGAGTTCGTCCACGTCGGTGACGAGGTTGTAGACCGCGCCATTGGCGCAGCCGATCTCACGGGCCAGATCGCGGGTTTTCAGACCCGCCAACCCCAGCTCCGCGATCATCCGCTCGGCCGCCTGGATCAGGTCCGCCCGAAGTTTCGCTCGACGTTCCAAGGCCTTAGTCATCGCGCGTCCAAATTTTTGAGCGTTGTTCAAAAATATATTGAACGATGTTCAAGTTTCCTGCTACAAAGCATGTGTGAGCAACGCTCATAAAACAGGGAGCTGCAGATGTTCAAGACCGTCGTGACGCTTTTCCGCGGCAGCGTGGCCGCAGCAGGCGAGGAGCTGGAGGACCGTACGGCCCTGCTGATCCTCGATCAGCAGATGCGCGATGCCGCCGCCGCGGTGGAGCGCAGCAAACGGACGCTGGCGCTGGCGATTGCGCAGGACCAGCAGGAGGGCCGCAAGTTCGAGACGACTCTCGGCCGCATCGCCGATCTCGAGACCCGCGCGGTCGCCGCGCTCGATGGCGGCCGCGAGGACCTCGCCAAGGAGGCCGCCGAGGCCATCGCGGGCCTCGAAGCCGATCGCGATGCGGCGATGACGGCACGCGCGCTGTTCGCAACCGAGATCGCCAGGCTGAAGCGCCATGTCGCGACGGCGCAAGCCCGTATCACCGAGCTCGATCGCGGCCGGCGCCTCGCTCGCGCCTCGGAAGCCGTGCGCTCGCTTCGCCGCACCGGCATCGAGGCGGCGCGCCCCTACGAATCCACGCTGCCGGAAGCCGAGAGCACATTGAAGCGTCTGCGCGAGCGCCAGATGGAAGCCCAGGCTGCCGACGACGCGCTGGTCGAGCTCGATGCGGCGACCGGACCACTCGCCACCGCCGAGAAACTGGCCGAGCAAGGTTTCGGCCCCCGGCTCAAGACCACCGCGGACGATGTGCTTGCGCGGCTGAAGTCCCGGCGCACGCAGACGGCCTGATCTCAGTTCCATCATCATTCGAACCAACAGGAGACGATCATGAACCAGAATGGCCAGCCCCATAGCAGCGCCTGGGTTACCTTCACCTACGTGTCCTTCGCAGCCTCCGCCTTCCTCGTCGCGATCGGCGTCTTCTTCCTGCCGATCGATATGTGGATGAAGGGCTATCTCACCATGGGCATCGTGATGATGATCCAGACCTGCATCACCCTCACCAAGACGGTGCGCGACAATCACGAGAGCAGCCGGCTGGTGAACCGCATCGAGGATGCCAAGGCTGAGCGGTTGCTGATGGAGGTGTCCAAGGCGGCGTGAGGCGAGAGCGCTCGCCTGCGCTACGGCTCGCAACATTGACGCGGTGGGTGCGGGGCATCCACCGCGTTCGATCCGCATATCGCGCCTGCGAAATGCAACCGAGCCATGACGGATCGCGCGGGCGTGCGGCCTTGCGCAGCGGCGGCGGCCGGAGCACTCTGCGCAGGCGGCGCAAAGAACGTCGCCAATAAAGACGCGCTTACAAGATCTCGGCGAGGAAGCTCCATGGCGGCGACGCGGATCGACTGCGACATCCATCCGGCGGTTGGTGGCACGCGCACGACGCTGCTTCCTTATCTCAGCGACCATTGGAAAGAGCAGGTGGTGAGCCGCGCCATCGACGGGCTCGATCTCACCTCTTATCCGCCGAGCATGCCGCTTACCGGTCGCGCCGATTGGCGGCCGGCCAATGGCGCCAGACCCGGCTCCGATCTCGCCATGGTGCAGAAGGGCGCGTTCGACCAGCTCGGTGCGAGCCACGCCATCCTCAATGTGCTCTACGGCGCGCAGGCCGTGTTCGATGCCTACATGGCGGCCGATTTCTGCAAGGCCATCAACGACTGGATCGCCGCCGAATGGCTGTCGCGCGATCCGCGACTGCGTGCCTCCGTCGTGGTGCCGATGCAGGCGCCGGATCTCGCGATCGAGGAGATCGAACGCCGCGCCGGCGATCACCGCTTCGTCTCCATCCTGGTGCTCGCGCAGGGCGAGACGCTGCTGGGACGGCGGCATTTCTGGCCGGTCTATCAGCTCGCCGAGAAATACAAGCTGCCGCTCGCGATCCACGCCGGCACGCAGTACCGGCAGGCGCCGAGCTCGGCCGGCTGGCCGTCGCACCGCTACGAATATTATTTCGTCGAGGCGCAGGCGTTTCAGGCACAGATCCTGAGCCTGATCTATGAGGGCGTGTTCGGCAAGTTTCCGAACCTCAAGGTCGTGCTGATGGAATCCGGCGTGAGCTGGCTTCCGGCCTTCATGTGGCGCGCCAACAAGACCTGGCGCGGCGTGCGCGTCGAGGTGCCCTGGGTCGAGCGCGAGCCGGCCGCGATCATCCGCGATAATTTCCGCGTCACCATGCAGCCGTTCGATGCCCCCAGCGATGCCAAGAGCGTCGAGGAGATCATCGACCAGATCGGCTCGGAAAAGATGTTCCTGTTCGCGTCCGACTATCCGCATTGGCAGTTCGACGGCGACGATCCGCTCCCGCCGAACCTGCCGAAGAGCATCATCGACAAGATGTGCGTCGACAATCCGCTGGAGACGTTTCCGCGGCTGTCGCTGAACTGATCCTTGGAGGTTCGCATGAGTGAAGTCATCGACCGTCCGCTGCGTGACGACGAGAAGCCCGCCGCATCAAGGCTGCGCATCGTCGATTGCGACGTGCATCCGAGCCTGAGATCGACGGACGATCTCAACGAGTTCCTGCCGAAACGCTGGCAGCTTCATCTGAAGGAATATGGCAGCCATTTGCGCACGCCGTACCTCTTCACGACGCCCTATCCGCGTTCCTCGCCGCTGATCGCGCGGCGTGACGCGTGGCCGCCCACCGGCGGCGTGCCGGGCTCCGATCTCGCCTTCATGCAGAAGCAGCATCTAGACCCGCTCGACGTCGAGTTCGGCATATTGCAGGTGCTCGACCTCTTCATCTTCTCGCAGCAGAATTTGGAATTCGGCGCGGCGATCCAGCGGGCCATCAACGACTGGCAGTTGGCGTTCTGGTCGCATCGCGATCCGCGCCTGAAGGCCTCGATCCTGGTCGGGCAGGACGGCGTGGACCTTGCGATCGCCGAGATCGAGCGCTGCGCCAAAATCGGCGAATACATCCAGATCAACGTCTCGCCGCGCGCCAACGAGCCGCTCGGCCGCCGCCGCTACTGGCCGATCTACGAGCGCGCCGAGGCGCTCGACCTGCCGCTCGGCATTCATGTCGGCGGCTATGGCGGCCACGCGCCGACCGGCGGCGGCTGGCCGTCTTATTATGTCGAGGAGCATCAGTCCAACGCGCATACCATCGCGGCGCAGCTTGCGAGCCTCGTCATCGAGGGCGTGCCGGAGCGCTTCCCGAAGCTGAAGATCGTCTTCATCGAGGGCGGCTTCGGCTGGATCCCGTCGGCGGTGTGGCGGATGGACCAGCACTTTGAACGTTTCCGCAGCGAAGTGCCGCATCTCAAGCGCAAGCCGTCGGAATATGTGCGTGAAAGCTTCTGGTTCACGACGCAGCCGATCGACGAGCCCGACGAGGCGCGGCATCTGCGCGCGCTGATCGAATGGGTCGGCATCGACCGTCTGCTGTTCTCGTCGGACTATCCGCACTGGGACTTCGACGATCCGCGCTTTGCCTTCAAGACGCCGCTGACCGAGGCCGAGCGGAAGAAGATCTTCAGCACCAATGCCCGCGCGGTCTACAAGTTCTGAGCAGAGGCTTTCTGAAGAGACATGGCCCGTCACATCGTCGCGCGCACGACCGAGATCCCGCCCGGCGGCAACAAGGTTGTCGAGATCGCCGGCCGCGACATCGTCGTGTTCCACGTCAATGGCGAGTTCTTCGCGCTATTGAACCGTTGCCCGCACGAAGGCGCGCCGCTGGAGAAGGCCGCCTGCGTGGCACGGCTGACCTCGCCCGAGCCGGGCGTCTACCAGCGCTCGCGCGTCGGCGAGATGCTGCGCTGTCCCTGGCACGGCTGGGAATTCGACATGCGCAACGGCCAGTCCTGGTTCGATCCGAAACGCGTCAGGATCCGGTCCTATCCGGTCGCGGTGGAGCGGGGCGGCGAATTGCAGAAGGGCCCCTATGTCGCCGAGACGTTCCCGGTGCATGTCGAAGACAGCTATGTGATCGTTGAGGTCTGACGTCACACACACGGTGTCATTCCGGGGCGCACGAAGCGCGAACTATGGTGCGCAATTGCGCACCTGAGAATCCTAGGATTCCGGGTCTGGTCCTTCGGACCATCCCGGAATGACGTGTTGATAGTGTGGAGCCTCTTATCTCACATTGAGATTCCAACCGAGGTGCGATATGGCTCTCGCGCTTTCAGAGGCGGAGATGAGCTTTGTCCAAACAATCGCTGCGTGAGGAGGCCGAGCGCCTGATCCGCGAATCCATGGAAAAGAGGACCGTCGTCGTCAAGCAGGGCACGACCCGCATCGAGGCGGTCTGCGGCAAGTGCGGCGCGCCGAACCGGGTGCAGGCGGAAAAGGGCCAGTCCCGCGTCAAGTTCGCCTGCAAGAATTGCGGGCACAAGCAAGAGACGCTGTAGCTTTCTTACCCTCTCCCCTTGTGGGAGAGGGTGGCTTCGCGCAGCGAAGCCGGGTGAGGGGTCTCTCTCCGCGAGTTTCGCTGACAGATATATTCGGGGATAGATACCCCTCATCCGGCGCGCTTCGCGCGCCACCTTCTCCCACAAGGGGAGAAGGAAGGCAGTCACTCCCCCTTCACGAACTTCGCGAACGCGTCCGCGTAATCCGGATGCCAGCGCGACAACGGGGGACGGTTCTCGACGATGTCCCCGGCCGCCCACAGCATGCGCTTCTCGTCGAGTGCGCGCGGCACGTCATTGTCCGGGCACAGGATGTAGAAATCGCCGGCCTCAAGCCGGGCCAGCATGAATTCCACCGTCTGCTCCGGCGTCCAGGCGCCCGCCGGTTTTTCGGTGCGGCCCTTCGCGGTGAGGCCGGTGAAGACGAAGCCGGGTATCAGGAGGTGCGCGGTGACGTGGCATCCCGTCGTGTTGCGCAGCTCATGCTGGAGCGCCTCGGTGAACGCCTTCACGCCGGCCTTGGAGACATTGTAGGCGGGATCGCCGGGCGGGGTGGTGATGCCCTGCTTGGAGCCGGTGTTGATGATGAGACCGGCCTTGCCGCGCGCGATCATGCTCGGCGCGAAGATGCGGGAGCCGTTGATGATGCCCCACATGTTGACGCCGATGATGCGCTGCCATTGATCGGGCTCGCCGAACAGCGTGCTGCCGGGCTGGATGCCGGCATTGTTCATGAGGACGTCGGTGCCGCCGAAATGCGCGCCAACGGCGCGTTCGAGTTCCCTCACGCTCTCGGCGCGGCTGACATCGGCGGCGAACGTCATCACATGTGTGGCGCCCGCGACGGATGACAGTTTTGTTGCGGCTTCGGTCAATCGCACTTCGTCGACGTCGGCGATGCACACCTTCATGCCCGCACGCGCGAAGGCCATGGCGGCGGCAAATCCGATGCCGGACGCGCCCCCAGTGATCACGGCAACATTGTCTTTGATGATGGCGGGATGCGGCATGGCTCGTCTCCGGGAGAGGTTCAACGCTCTATAACATGGCACTGGTGCGACCCTGCACAAGTCGGCATGGGAGGTCTTCGTTCCGCGCCGCCTTTACGCCCCTCCGGCACCGCTGTATTCTTCCAGGCCTAACGGTCCCACCGAGATCGAACCCAAACAATGACCTGACAGGGAGTGCAGCCATGGCTGTGTCGCAGGCTATTCCAATCACGCGCCACCCGTTCGCCAACGGGTCCTACAAGCAGATGCTGATCGACGGGAAGTGGGTGGACGCGGCCTCCGGCAAGCGCTTCGAGAGCCGCAATCCCGCAACCGGCGAGCTGCTGGCAACCGTCGCCGAGGGCGACAAGGAAGACATCGACCGTGCGGTCGCCGCCGCCCGCCGCGCCTTCGAAGGTCCGTGGAGCAAGGTCAAGCCGTTCGAGCGGCAGAACCTGCTGCTCAGGCTCGCCGACCTCGTCGAGAAGAATTTCGACGAATTGTCGCAGCTCGACACGCTCGACATGGGTGCGCCGCTCAGCCGCACCCGCGCCTATCGCCTGCGCGCCGTCGGCATGCTGCGCTACTACGCCGGCCAGACCACCGCGATCCATGGCGAGACCATCGAGAACTCGCTGCCGGGCGAAATCTTCTCCTACACGCTGAAGGAGCCGATCGGCGTCGTCGGCGCCATCATCCCGTGGAACGGCCCGCTGACCGCGACGATCTGGAAGATTGGACCGGCGATCGCGACCGGCTGCACCGTGGTGCTCAAGCCGGCAGAGGAGGCGCCGCTGACCTCGCTCCGCATCGCCGAGCTCGCGATGGAAGCCGGCATTCCGCCCGGCGTCGTCAACGTCGTGCCGGGCTATGGCGAGACCGCGGGTGCCGCGCTTGCCTCGCATCACGACGTCGACAAGGTCGCCTTCACCGGCTCGCATGTCACGGGCCAGTCGATCATCCGGGCCTCGGCGGGCAACCTCAAGCGCGTCTCGCTCGAGCTCGGCGGCAAGTCGCCGGATATCGTGTTCGCGGATGCCGATCTCGATGCGGCCGTGCCGGGTGCCGCGATGGCGGTGTTCGCCAATTCGGGCCAGATCTGCAGCGCCGGCACGCGGCTGTTCGTGGAGCAGGCGATCTACGAGGAGTTCGTCGGCCGCGTCGCCGAGTTCGGCAAGAAGCTGCAGGTCGGCAACGGCCTCGATCCCAACGTGCAGATCGGCCCGCTGGTCTCCGAGCAGCAGCTCGAACGCGTCACCGGCTATCTCGACATCGGCCAGAAGGAGGGCGCACGGGCGCTCGCCGGCGGCGGCCGCGTCACCGAAGGCGCATTGTCGAAGGGCTTCTTCGTGTCGCCCACCGTGTTCGCGGGCGTCCAGGACAACATGCGTATCGCGCAGGAGGAGATCTTCGGTCCCGTCATCTCCGCGATCGCGTTCAAGGACATGGACGAGCTGGTCAAGCGCGCCAACAACACCACCTTCGGCCTCGGCTCCGGCCTGTGGACGCGCGACGTCACCAAGGCGCATGCGGTGGCCAAGAGCCTGCGTGCCGGCTCGGTGTGGGTGAATTGCTACCAGGCGATGGACCCGGCCGTGCCGTTCGGCGGCTACAAGATGAGCGGCTACGGCCGCGAGTCGGGCAAGCAGCATGTCGAGGAATATCTCAACGTGAAGGCCGTCTGGATCAAGACGGCCTAGGCCTGTTCTCTCCCGCGTTCCGCGGCAGGGAATATCTGCTTTTATGGGGGCGGCGCCTTTCCCGGCGGCCGCCCCTCGCTATATGATCCGCATCCTTTCGTAGACATCCGGGGACTCCATGAAATTCGAGGCGTTGTTCAAACCGTTGCAGGTCGGTCCGTACAAGCTCGCGCATCGCGTCGCGATGGCGCCGCTGACGCGCATGCGCGCCGAGCGCGAGAGCTTTTCGCCGCGTCCGCTCAACGCCGAATATTACGGCCAGCGCGCCACGAAGGGCGGCCTGCTCATCGCCGAGGCCTCGCCGGTACTCTCGCATGGCCGCGGCAACCCGGCGACGCCCGGCATCTATTCGGAGGCGCAGATCGCCGGCTGGCGCAAGGTGGTCGATGCCGTGCACGCCAAGGGCGGCATCATCTTCCTCCAGCTCTGGCATGTCGGCCGCGTCTCGCATTCCTCCTTCCATGGCGGTGCGCTGCCGGTGTCGGCCTCGGCCATTCCGATCAAGGCCGAAGGCATGAAGGCGATGACCGCCGACGGCAAGATTTCGGACTATGAGACGCCGCGAGCGCTGGAGACCGAAGAGGTCAAGGGCATCGTCGAGGCTTTCCGGCAGGGCGCGAAGAATGCGCTCGCTGCCGGCTTCGACGGCGTCGAGATCCACGGCGCCAACGGCTATCTGCTCGAGCAGTTCCTGCAATCGCGCAGCAACCAGCGCACCGATCAATATGGCGGCGGAATCGAGAACCGCGCGCGCCTTCTGCTCGAGGTCACGCAGGCGGCGATCGACGTCTGGGGCGCGAACCGCGTCGCCGTGCGGCTGTCGCCCCACGGCATCGCCAATGATTCCGGCGAGCCCGATCCGATGCCGCTCTACACCCACGTGGTGAAGGCGCTCGACAAGCTCGGCCTTGCCTATCTGCATTTCATCGAGCCGCGCTCCAGCGGCGCCGGCCGTGCCGACGTCCATTGGGAGAACGTGCCCTCGGCGATGGTGCTGTTCCGCCCGCACTACAGCGGCGTGCTGATGACCGCCGGCGGCTTCACCGGCGAGACCGCGAATGCCGCGATCGCGGACGGACACGCCGACATCATCGCGTTCGGCCGCATCTTCATCTCCAACCCCGATCTGCCGCGGCGCCTGGAACAGGATTACCCGATCACGCCGTACAACCGCGCGACGTTCTATGGCGGCGAGGAGAAGGGATATACGGATTACCCGGAGCATGTGAGCTGACGCCGGCGTAGGTGTTTTCGTAGCCCGGATGAGCGCAGCGATATCCGGGGTCTTCGCCTGAGCAAGAGTGTTCCCGGATGTCGCTTCGCTCATCCGGGCTACGGCGCTATTGCGTTGCTCCGGCCATCACCACAAACTCCGTCATTGCGAGCGCAGCGAAGCAATCCAGAATCTTTCCGCGGAGCAGGCTGGATTGCTTCGCTGCGCTCGCAATGACGACGGAGACACACATGGCCAAAGCCGCCGCCGCCGCAGGTATCGCCACCGGCCAGTGCCTCTGCGGCAAGGTCACCTTCGAGATCGATATTCCCGCGCGCTGGGCCTGGCATGACCACTCCGCCGCCAGCCGGCGCGCTCATGGCGCGGCCTACGCGACCTATGTCGGAAGCTGGAAGAAGCGCTTTCGCATCACCTCCGGCAAAACCGCGCTGACCCGCTTCGAAGACAAGGCCACCAAGACCGCGCGCAGCTTCTGCTCCCATTGCGGCACGCCGATCGCCTACGAGCGTCCGCGCGGGCCGCACATGGTCAACATCCCCCGTGCGCTGTTTCGGGACCGCACCGGCCGCCAGCCGCTCTATCACATCGCCATCGAGGAGCTGCAGGAATGGGCCTATACCGGCGAGCCGCTGGTGCCGCTGAAGGGCTTTCCGGGCGTGGTCTGGCAACGCTCGAAAAAGAAGAAGCGCGCGGGTGGGGAGGATCCGTTCGAGCTGGGGCGCGAAGAGATGTAGCGCCGCATACACTGCTCTCGTGCCCCGGACGCAGCGCAGCACCTCTTCGGTGGTGCGCTGCTGAGCCGGGGCCCATGCTGCGGCGAACTCGGCGCAAATTCTGGGTCCCGGCTCTGCGCCGCAACGTTGCACGTTGCGCCGCGTCCGGGACACGAGAGTGGAGTTTGCCTCTCCCGCGCAACGCAGCCATGACCGCGCTTCCTTGCGCGCATCCCAAAAATTCGTCCATCATGTGTCCGTCCTTGCGGCAACGTCCGCCCCCTGGAGGAAACATGAAGAACAAGATCACCGGCCGCTCCGCCTTTCTCGCGCTGCTCAAGGACGAGGGCATCACGCATCTGTTCGGCAACCCCGGCACCACCGAGCTGCCGATCATGCATGCGCTGAAGGACCATCCCGATCTCACCTATGTGATGGCGATGCAGGAAAGCCTGGTGGTGGCGATCGCCGACGGCTACAGCCGCGCCTCGGGCAAGCTGGTTGCCTGCAACGTCCATGTCGCGCCCGGCCTCGGCAATGCCATGGGCTCTCTCTACAACGCCCAGTTCACGGGCACGCCGATGATCCTGACCGCAGGCCAGCAGGAGCAGGGCCATGGCCTGATGGAGCCGGTGCTCTATGGCCCGCTGGTGCGTATGGCCGAGCCGCTGGTGAAATGGGCGGTCGAGGTGACACGGCTGGAGGATCTGCCGCGCATCGTGCGCCGCGCCGCCAAGGTCGCGATGACGCCGCCGACAGGCCCGGTGTTCATCTCGCTGCCCGGCGACATCCTCAACAGCGAGGCCGGTATCGATCTCGGCCGCTCCACCCGCATCGACGCGCGCACGAAGCCGTCGGACGATGCGCTGAAGGCATTTGCCGCACGCCTGCTCAAGGCCGAACGCCCCGTGATCGTCACCATGGACGAGGTGGTCAAGAGCGACGCGCTGAAGGAGGCCGCGGAACTCGCCGAGCTGCTCGGCGCCGCCGCCTATCAGTCTTCGACGCCCTACGGCTCGCACTTCCTCTCGGAGAGCCCGAGCTTCGTCGGCACGCTCGCGCGCGTACAGAAGGTTGCGCGCGATACGCTGGCGCCCCACGATCTCCTGGTCGCGCTCGGCGGCGATCCGCTGCGGATGTCGGTCTATAGCGAGGTCGATGCGCTGCCTGACGGCCTCGGCATCGTGCAGATCGGTCTCGTCGATTGGGAGATCGCCAAGAACTACGGCGCCGAGATCGCGCTGAAGGCCGATCTGAAGGAGACGCTGCGCGCGCTGATTCCGGTGCTCAAGGAGATGGGTGGCTCGGCACTTGCGAGCCGCGCAAGGCAGCGTCTCGCCGAGCTTGCGCCGAAGAACTGGACCGCTCGCCGCACCGCGGTGGTGGAGCAGATCGGCAAGAGTGCCGGCCGCAGCCCCATCGATCCGGATTTTCTGGTGCTGCAGATGGTCGAGGCGATGCCTGATAACGCCATCCTCGTCGACGAAGGCCTCACCTCGAGCCGCCAGGTCACGAGCTTGCGCCCGCATCGCGACCGCTACGGCTATCACGGCCTCGCGTCCGGCGGCATCGGCTGGGGCCTGCCGGCCTCGGTCGGCGCCAGCATCGCCAATCCGGATCGTCCCGTGGTGTGCTTCTCCGGCGACGGCAGCGCGATGTATTCGATCCAGTCGCTGTGGACCGCGGCGCATCACAAGCTGCCGCTCAACGTCGTCATCGCCAACAATGGCGGCTACCGCATCATCAAGCAGCGCCTGCTCGCCTTCCACGGCGACGACAATTACGTGGGCATGGATTTTGTCGATCCGCCCGTGGATTTCGCCGGCGTCGCCAAGGCGCTCGGCTGCGAGGCGATCAAGATCAGCGACCCCCGCGAGCTGAAGGCGACGCTGGCATCGGCGTTCAATCGGCCGGGCACGAAGCTGATCGAGGTGATGGTGGACGGGAAGGTGTAGCCCCGCGGTCGTCCCGGCCTAGTGCGCAATTGCGCACGGGGGCCGGGACCCATACCGCGTGATCTATCGAGAGCGGGTGGTGCCAATCCCGAACGACCAGTCTTCGCCAAACAACTTCCTGTGGTTATGGGTCCCGGCCCCCGTGCGCAATTGCGCACTAGGCCGGGACGACACTGAGGGTGTGGCGCGACTTTCGGTCTACCCCTTCTTCCCCACCCGATACCCCGCCGCCGGATGCGGCGCGTCGAGCCTTGCGCGGCCGTCGCCGAACAACTTCTCCCGCAGCGTGCCCTTGGCGTATTCCGGCTTGTACCGCCCGCGCTTGGTCAGCTCCGGCACCAGCATGTCGCTGATGTCCTCGAAATCGCCGGGCGAGATCGCGAAGGCGACGTTGAGGCCGTCGACGTCGGTCTTCTCGAACCAGTCCTCGATCTTGTCCGCGACGCTCTCGGGTGTGCCGACCACGACCGGGCCGGCGCCGCCGATGCCGACATGCTCGATGACGTCGCGCACGGTCCAGACGCGATCGGGATCGCCGCGGGTGACGTTGTCGAGCGCGCTGCGGCCGGCATCGTTCTGGACGTGACGCACTTGCTGGTCGAGCTCGTAGCCGGAGAAGTCGATGCCGGTCCAGCCCGACATCAGCGCCAGCGCGCCTTCCGGATTGATGTGCGACCGGTAGTCGGCATATTTCGCCGCCGCTTCGGCTTCGGTGTTGCCGAGGATGATCGTCATCATGTTGAACATCAGGATCTCGGCCGGGTTGCGGCCGAACTTGGCGGCTTCTTCGCGAATGGCGGAGACGCGCGGCGCAATGATCTTGGCCGACGGTCCCGACATGAACACGCATTCGGCATGCTTGGCCGCGAACTGCCGCCCGCGCGGCGATGTGCCGGCCTGATACAGCACGGGCGTGCGCTGCGGCGACGGCTCGCTGAGATGGATGGTGTTGTTGATGCGGTAGTTCGCGCTCTCATGATTGATGCGGTGAACCTTGCTGGGATCGGTGAAGATGCCGCGCTTGCGGTCGCGCAGCACGGCGTCATCCTCCCAGCTGCCTTCCCAGAGCTTGTAGACGACGTCCATATATTCGTCGGCGATGTCGTAGCGGTCGTCGTGCCCGGTCTGCTTGTCCTTGCCGGCGCCGCGCGCCGCGCTGTCGAGATAGCCGGTGACGACGTTCCAGCCGATCCGGCCCTCGGTGAGATGATCCAGTGTCGACATCCGCCGCGCGAACGGGTAGGGCGGCTCGAAGGAGAGATTGCTGGTCACGCCGAAACCCAGATTCTTCGTCACCGCCGCCATCGCCGACAGCAGCAGCAGCGGTTCGTTGGACGGCGTTTGTGCTGCGTTGCGCAAGGCTGCGTCAGGGCTGTTGCCATAGACGTCGTAGACCCCGAGCACGTCGGCCAGGAATAGCCCGTCGAAACGGCCGCGTTCCAGTGTTTTGGCGAGGTCGATCCAATAGGGCAGGCGGTTATATTCGGCGGTGCGGTCGCGCGGGTGGGTCCACAGGCCCGGTGATTGATGCGCGACGCAATTCATCGCGAAGGCGTTGAGCCTGATCTGCTTGGCCATGCTGGTCCCCCGGCGCCCTGTACTGAGCGCTCTTCGAATGATAGATGTGCGCCCCAATCTGGCGAAGTTCTTGCATATAACTGGCCCTTGGCAAGGGCCAAGAATAGAAAGACTTGCGCTTGGCAAGGCCAAAATCAGCGGCGTTCCCGCTCTTGGCAAGCCAATCTCAAGAGAGCAAGAACGAAATCGCAAGAGCTAACGAAGAACTATCCAAGTCCCCGCCACTTTCGAAGGCCAGTGTAGCCCGCTAGGTTCGCCCGCCTCGAGACCTTGAAAACGAAAAGCAATGACCAGAGCCGACGCCATCGCCCGCGCCCGCGACGATTTCAAATCCGGCGCGTTCCTCGCTGAACTCGACCGCCGCGTCGCCTACAAGACCGAGAGCCAGAATCCGTCGCGCGGCCCCGAGCTGCGGGCCTACCTGGAACAGGAGATGCAGCCGGCCTTCGCTGCGCTCGACTTCACCAGCCGTATCGTCGAATCCCCGAGCGGCAAGGCACCGTTCCTGTTCGCCGAACATCACGAGAGCGAATCTGCGCCGACCGTGCTGGTTTATGGCCATGGCGACGTCGTCGACGGCATGGAGGGCGAATGGCGCGAGGGGCGCGATCCCTGGCGCACCACGGTTTCGGGCACGCGCCTCTATGGCCGCGGCACCGCCGACAACAAGGGCCAGCACAGCATCAACATGGCGGCGCTCCGCGCGGTGCGCGAGGCCCGCGGCGGCAAGCTCGGCTTCAACGCCAAGTTCATCGTCGAGATGGGCGAGGAGATCGGCTCGCCCGATCTCGGCAAGGTCTGCGAGCTCAATCGCGATGCGCTCAAGGCCGATTTGTTCATGGCCTCCGACGGGCCGCGCCTGTCTGCCGACCGGCCGACCCTCTTTCTCGGCTGCCGCGGTGGCATCCGCATTCATCTCGACGTGAATTTGCGCGATGGCGGGCACCATTCCGGCAATTGGGGCGGCGTGCTCGCCAACCCCGCGACCATCCTGGTCAACGCCATCTCGACCCTGGTGGACGGCCACGGCCGCCTCCAGATCGAGGCGCTGAAGCCGCCGCGGCTCACCAACCAGATCCGCAGCTATCTCGCCGACGTGCAGGTGGTGCCGACCGCGGACGAGCCGGCGCTGGCGGAGAATTGGGGCGAGGAGGGGTTGTCGGCGGCCGAACGGCTTTACGCCTGGAATACGCTCGAAGTGCTGGCGATGTCCTCGGGCAATATCGAGAAGCCGGCGAACGCCATTCCCGGCCATGCCAATGCCGTGCTGCAACTGCGTTTCGTGGTTGGCACCAAGATCGACGGGCTGATCGACGCCGTCCGCGCGCATCTGGTGGAGAAGGGCTTTCCGATGGTCGAGGTGCGGGCGGCACAGAGCTTTGCCGCCTCGCGGACCGATTTCGACAGCCCCTGGATCAAATGGGCGGCGGGTTCGGTGCAAGAGACCACCGGCAAGGCACCGGCGGTGCTGCCGAATTTCGGCGGCTCGCTGCCCAACGACGTCTTTTCCGAGATTTTGGGCCTGCCGACGATCTGGGTCCCGCACTCCTATCCCGGCTGCTCCCAGCATGCGCCCAATGAGCACATTCTGCTGCCATTGACCGAAGAGGCCTTGACGGTGATGGCCGGGCTGTTCTGGGATCTCGGGGAATTGCCAAAGCCACTGGCCTGAGCCGTTAACCTGAGCCGTCATCCAGCCGAAAGTCACATTCTAATCCGGCCTGATTTGTGCTTGCATCCGGCCGCATCATCCTGAAAGGGGAACAAAAAAGTGAAGCATTTCCGTCACATCGGGCTCGCGTTCGTCGCGACCTTCGCCGTCAGCCAGGCCGGGGCCCAGGAGCTGACCGGCACGCTCAAGAACATCAAGGACACCGGCGCCATCACGCTGGGCTTCCGCGACTCCTCGATCCCGTTCTCCTATCTGGATGACAATCAGAAGCCCGTCGGATACGCGATGGACATCTGCTACAAGATCGTCGACGCCGTGAAGAAGGAGCTCAAGCTCGACAAGCTCGAGGTCAAGCTCAATCCGGTGACCTCGGCGACGCGTATTCCGCTGATGGCCAACGGCACCATCGACCTCGAATGCGGCTCGACCACCAACAACGCTGACCGGCAGAAGCAGGTCGCCTTCGCGCCCACGCACTTCCTGACCGCCAGCCGTTACGTGTTCAAGAAGTCCAGCGGCCTGAAGTCGATCGACGATCTCAAGGGCAAGACGGTGGTCTCGACCGCCGGCACCACCAACATCAAGCAGCTCACCGAAGCCAACGTTGCCAAGGGCCTCGGCGCCAACATCATCCCGGCCAAGGATCACGCCGAATCCTTCCTGATGGTCGAGACCGACCGCGCGGTCGCGTTCGTGATGGACGACATCCTGCTGGCCAGCCTCGTCGCCGGCTCGAAGTCGCCGGACGACTACGTCATCTCCAAGGACGCATTCTCCAAGCCCGAGCCCTACGGCATCATGCTGCGCAAGGACGACGCGCCCTTCAAGAAGGTGGTCGATGCCGCGGTTGGCGCGGTTTACACCTCCGGCGAAGGCCAGAAGATCTATGAGAAGTGGTTCACGCAGAAGATCCCGCCGAAGGGGCTGAACCTCAACACCCCGATTTCGGCCGAGCTGAAGAACGAGTTCGCCAAGCCTTCGGACTCGCCGAACCCGGACGACTACAAGTAAGATATAACCTCGATCCGAAGGATCAGGATCATGTCCGGCCACTCTTGACACCTGAGTGGCCGGACATTTGCATAGGCGCCCAGGACTTCTTTCGAGCCATTTGTAATTGGCGCGTTCGCGCGGGGGACACGTGAACTACCACTGGAACTGGGGAATTTTCTTCGAGCCGAACCCGATGGGGACCGGCACCTATCTCGACATGCTGCTGTCGGGACTGGTGCTAACCCTCAAGACGGCGCTGCTCGCCTGGGTCATCGCGCTGATCTTCGGCTCGCTCGTCGGCGTCATGCGGACGCTGCCGTCCAGGGGCGCATACTGGTTCGGCTTCTGCTGGGTCGAGTTCTTCCGCAACATGCCGCTGCTGGTGCAGCTCTTCCTGTGGTTCTTCGTGCTGCCGGAATTGCTGCCGAAGGCCGCCGGGCTGTGGCTGAAGCAACTGCCGAATGCGCCGTTCTGGACGGCTGCGATCGGCATCGGCTTCTTCATGTCGGCGCGCGTCGCGGTGCAATTGCAGGCCGGCATCGGTTCGCTGCCGCGCGGACAGAAGATGGCGGCGACCGCGCTCGGGCTCACCACGGTGCAGGGCTATCGCTACGTGCTGCTGCCGATGGCGTTCCGCATCATCCTGCCGCCGCTGACCTCCGAGTTCCTCAACACCATCAAGAACACGGCGGTCGCCATCACCATCGGCCTGATCGAGCTGACCGGACAGGCGCGCTCGATGCAGGAATTCTCGTTCCAGGTGTTCGAGGCCTTCACGGCCGCGACCATCCTCTATCTCCTCGTCAACGCCGTCGTCGTGACCGCGATGCGCTTCCTCGAGCGCTACGTCGCGATCCCCGGCTACATCACGGGGAAATAGCGCCATGCTCGGAAGCTTCGATTTCGACGTCATCCGCCGGTCGCTGCCGTATCTGTTCTACGAGGGCATGACCTTCACGCTGACGCTGACCGCGCTCGCCGCGCTCGGCGGCCTGATCTTCGGCACGGCGATCGCCTTGATGCGGCTCTCCGGTTACAAGACGCTGGGACGCATCGCCGGCCTCTATGTCGACTTCATGCGCTCGCTGCCGCTGGTGCTGGTGATCTTCTGGTTCTACTTCCTGGTGCCCTATATCGGGCAGTGGGTGACCGGCGCCTCGCGTCCGATCAGCGTCGGCGCGTTCGCGTCTTCGCTGATCACCTTCATCATGTTCGAGGCGGCCTACTTCTCCGAGATCATGCGTGCCGGCATCCAGTCGATCTCTCGCGGCCAGCCGGCCGCGGCCAGCGCGCTCGGTCTCAACTATGCGCAGACCATGCGCTACGTCGTGCTGCCGCAGGCGTTCCGCAACATGCTGCCGGTGCTGCTGACGCAGACCATCGTGCTGTTCCAGGACACCTCGCTGGTCTACGTGCTGTCGATCCCGGATTTCCTGGGCGCGGCCAGCAAGGTCGCCCAGCGCGACGGGCGCCTGGTCGAAATGTATCTGTTTGCCGCCGTCGTCTACTTCACCATTTCCTGTATCGCGTCTTTCGGCGTTCGCCGCCTGCAGTCGCGCATCGCCATCATTCGATAGAGCGTGTAGGTCATGATCGAAATCAGCCACGTCAACAAATGGTACAGCCCGACCTTCCAGGTGCTCACCGACTGCACCACCAGCGTCACCAAAGGCGAGGTCGTCGTGGTCTGCGGCCCCTCGGGCTCGGGCAAGTCGACGCTGATCAAATGCGTCAACGCGCTGGAGCCCTTCCAGAGCGGCGAGATCACCGTGGACGGCACCAAGGTGCATGATCCCAAGACTAATCTGCCGAAGCTGCGCTCGCGCGTCGGCATGGTGTTCCAGCACTTCGAGCTGTTCCCGCATCTCAAGATCATCGACAATCTCTGCCTCGCGCAGCAGAAGGTGCTGGGCCGGTCGCAAGACAAGGCGGCGACGAAGGCCATGCAGCTGCTGGAACGCGTCGGCCTGAAGGAGCAGGCGCAAAAGTTTCCGGCGCAGCTGTCCGGCGGCCAGCAGCAGCGCGTCGCGATCGCACGTGCGCTGGCGATGGACCCGATCGTGATGCTGTTCGACGAGCCGACTTCGGCGCTCGACCCGGAGATGGTGAGCGAGGTGCTCGACGTCATGGTCGACCTCGCCCATGAGGGCATGACCATGATGGTCGTGACCCACGAAATGGGCTTTGCCCGCAAGGTCGCCAACCGCGTCATCTTCATGGACCGCGGCGAGATCGTCGAGGACGCCCCGAAGGACGATTTCTTCGGCAAGCCGCGCAGCGACCGTGCGCAGAAGTTCTTGTCGAAGATTTTGTCGCATTGATCGCCACTGCCGTCATTCCGGGATGGTCCGAAGGACCAGACCTCAGGTGCGCAATTGCGCACCGGGGAATCTCGAGATTCCGGGTTCATTCGCTGCGCGAATGCCCCGGAATGACGAATCGAGGGTGCTCGGCGCCTCCAATTCGCGTATAAGCGCGCCAAATCCCCATTCCCTCCCAGGAGACCTGCCTTGGACCCGCTCGCCTACGTCAACGGCTCATTCGTCCCGCTCTCGGAAGCCAAGATTTCGGTCCTCGATCGCGGCTTCCTGTTCGCCGACGGCATCTACGAGGTCTCGGCGGTGCTGGACGGCAAGCTGGTCGACAATGCCTCGCATCTGGCGCGGCTGGAGCGCTCGGTCGGCGAGATCAAGTTGAAGCTGCCGGAGACTGTCGAACGCATCACCGAGCTGCAGAAGGAGCTGATCGCGCGCAACAAGGTCGCGAATGGCCTCGTCTACCTCCAGGTCACACGCGGCGCCGACAAGGGGCGCGATTTTCCGTTCCCGAAGGCCGACGTCAAGTCGAGCCTGGTGATGTTCACTTCCGAGAAGGACATCATCAACGCTCCCGTCGCGAAGACCGGCATCAACGTGATCACGGTGCCCGACATCCGCTGGGAGCGTCGCGACATCAAAAGCGTGGCGCTGCTGGCGCAGGTGCTGGCGAAGCAGGCCGCGGCCGAGGCCGGCGCCGGCGAAGCCTGGATGCTGCAGGACGGCTACGTCACCGAGGGCGGCTCGTCCACGGCGTTCATCCTGACCAAGGACGATGTCATCGTCACCCGCCAGAATTCCAACGCCATCCTGCCGGGCTGCACCCGCAAGGCCGTGATCGCGCTGGCCGAGGAACGCCAGCTCCGCGTCGAGGAACGTTCCTTCACGGTCGACGAAGCGCTCACCGCCAAGGAAGCCTTCATCACCAGCGCGTCGTCCTTCGTGCAGCCGGTGATCGCCGTCGACGGCAAGAAGGTCGGTGACGGCAAGCCCGGCCCGATGGCGACCCGGTTGCGCGAGATCTATGTGGAGTTCGCCAAGGCGACAGCGGTCTAGCCGCATACTCCGCCTTCGTAGGGTGGGCAAAGCGAAGCGTGCCCACGTCTTCTCTCCTGTTTGAGAGATGGTGGGCACGGCGCAAGCGCGCCTTTGCCCACCCTACGGGACCTGCGCGCAAGGCGCGCGCCGCGCCTCACGCCACCGACGCCTTCACCTTCACCGGGTGCACCGCGCGGAACGCGATCGCCAGCCTGTTCCAGGCATTGATGGCGCCGATCAGCGCGGTCAGGTTCACCGTCTCCGCGTCGGAGAACTGCGCACGGACCTGCTCGTAGACGCCGTCGGGCGCATGCGTCTCGGCGATCAGCGTCACGGCTTCCGTCCAGGCCAGCGCGGCGCGCTCGCGATCGGAGTACAGCGGCGACTCGCGCCAGGCATTGAGCAGATAGATGCGCTGCTCGGTCTCGCCGCGCTTGCGGGCGTCCTCGGTGTGCATGTTGATGCAGAAGGCGCAGCCGTTGATCTGCGATGCCCGGATCTTGACCAGCTCGATCAGTGATTTTTCCAGGCCGGTCGACTGGATCTGCTCTTCCAGCGCCATCAGCGCCTTCATCGTGTCGGGGGCGGCCTGGTAGAAATTCATGCGGGGCTTCATGGTCGTTCTCCTTGCTTTCTATGGTTGGGGTCAGTGGGCACCACCGGCCGAGGTCTGGCCGGGCTTCTTCAGAAAGAAAACGGCGATCAGGGCGACGATCAGCGCCATGCCGAGCAGATAGAAGGTGTCGCTGAAGGCGAAGATATAGGCCTGCTTCTGCACGGTATGGCCGATGGCGACATAGGCGCGATGCGCTGCGTCTGCGCGGTCGACGATGCCGTGATTGACGAAATACTGCGTCAGTTGTTCCAGCCGCGTGCGGGTGGCCTGCTCGAACACCGAGACCGACTGCATCAGCACGTTGGAGTGATATTGCTCCCGTTTGGTCAGCACGGTCTGCAGCAGCGCGATGCCGACGGCGCCGCCGAGATTGCGCATCATGTTGAACAGGCCGGAGGCCGAGCCTGCGTTCTCGGCTTCGATACCTGATGTCGCCAACGCCGACAGCGGAGCCATCACCAGCGCCTGGCCGATGGCGCGAACGACGTTGGGCCACAGCAGCTGGTCGGCGGCATAGTCGTTGGTCATGTAGATGTTCATGAAGTTCGAGGCCGCGAACAGCACGAAGCCGACGCCGATGATGATCCGCGCATCGAACTTCTGCATCAGCCGCGGCACCAGCGGGATCAGCACCAGTTGCGGCAGCCCGGTCCATGCCAGCACCATGCCGATCTGCTCGGCATTGTAGCCCTGGATGCGCGCCAGATATTGCGGCATGATGAACACAGAGCCGTACAGCGCAATTCCGAGCAGGAAATTCGCCAGCATGCCGAAGCCGAAATTGCGGCGCGCCAGCAGGCGCAGATTGAGGAGCGGCTTCTTCACCGTGAGCTCGATGACGAGGAACGCGGTCAGCGCGACGGCTGCGATCACCGAGAGCTTGACGATGAAGGGCGAGCCGAACCAGTCGTCCTTGTTGCCTTCCTCCAGCACGGTCTGCAGCGCCGAGAGCCCGATCGCCATCGTGATGATGCCGGCCCAGTCGCCCTCGCGCAGCAGCGACAGCTTCATCGGCTTCGCCTCGAGCGCGTACCAGAGCATGCCGACCATGACCGCGCCGGGCACGAGGTTGACATAGAAGATGTACTGCCAACCGAAATTCTCGGTGAGATAGCCGCCGATGGTTGGGCCGATCGCGGGCGCGAACGTCGCGGACAGTGCGAACAATGCAAGGCCCACCGGCTGTTTTGCGCGCGGCAGCAGCGTGATGATCAGGGTGAAGGCCATCGGGATCAGCACGCCGCCGGTAAAGCCCTGCACGGCGCGCAGCACGATCATCTGCGGCAGGTCCTGCGCCAGCGCGCAGGCCGCGGAGAGCGCCAGGAACAGGATCGCGTTGGTGAGCAAATAGATGCGAATCGAGAACACCTGCGCGAGCCAGCCCGAGAGCGGGATCACCACGATTTCCGCGATCAAATAGGAGGTCGAGATCCAGCCGCCGTCGTCGATGCCGGCACCGATCGCGCCCTGGATGTCGGCGAGCGAGGCGTTGACGATCTGGATGTTCAGCACCGCCATGAAGGCGCCGAGCGTCGCGCCGATCACCGCGATCCAGGTTTTTGCCGAGATCGCCGGTATCGCGGGCGCAGCAGGGGCGGGAATGTCGGCGGCGGAGTTGACGGTCGGTTGGAGCGTGCTCATGGAAGCCTCGTCTCTGCTACGGAGACAGGATGCGTCAGGCGAATGGTTTCGATAATGAGCGAAGTACGGGAAGGATCATCCGGCAGGACTTGATAGTCCCGCCGGCGGTCCCCGCCTTCAGCCGCCGTTCGGTCGCGTCGCGTTGTCGGCGAGGCGCCTGGCCGTCTCGCGCTCTGCCAGCACCGTCGCCTTGGTATTGACGGTCGGCACCGCCGACATGCCGGGGCGCAGCAGGCCGGTGAGGCTGTGATCGTCGAGCACGATCTTCACCGGCACGCGCTGCACGATCTTGGTGAAATTGCCGGTGGCGTTGTCGGGCGGCAGCAGCGCGAATTCGAGGCCGCTGGCCGGCGACAGGCTGTCGACATGGCCGCGCAGCGTGTGACTGCGAAAACTGTCGACATGCAGCTCGACCGGCTGGCCGGGACGCACATGCGTGAGCTGCGTCTCCTTGAAGTTGGCGACGACATAGACCGCATCGAGCGGCACCACCGCCATCAATTGCGTGCCGGCCTGCACATACTGGCCTACGCGCAGGCTGCGGGCGCCGACCGTGCCGTCCACCGGCGCGGTGATCTCGGTATAGGACAGGTTCAGCGCCGCCTGCTGCGCGACCGCACGGGCGCGCTCGAGCTGGGCGGTGGCCTGGGCGCGCTGCGTGGTGAGCACGTCGACCTTCCGCTGCGCGGCCATCAGGCCCGACTTCGCGTGCTGCAATTGCGCGTTGCTGGCGCGCAGCGCCGCGTCGGTCTGCTGTGCGCGCTGGATCGTACCGGAGCCCGACTTCATGAGGTCGTCGTAGCGGGCGCGCTCTTCCTGCGCGAATTTCAGATTGGCATCGGCAGCCGCGACGTCGGCCGTGCTTTGCGCAATGATCGGCTGCTGCAGCTCGAGCTGCGCATCGATGTTGCGCACCGAGGCTTCGCCGGCGGCGACGTCGGCTGTCGCCTGGTCGAGCGCCGCCTTGAAGTCGCGATCGTCGATCTTCGCGAGAGGCTGGCCGGCCCTGACCTTCTCGTTGTCGCCGACCAGCACCTTGGCGATGTAGCCGGAGACCTTTGGCGCGATGATCGTGGAGTCGGCCTTCACGTAGGCGTCGTCGGTCGTCTCGAGATAGCGGCCGTAGGTCCAGTAATCGTGTCCGTAGTAGACCATGGTCGCCGTGCCCGCGAGGAGCGCGAGCGCCAGGGCCGCGCGCCGGATCTTGCCCCGGGTCGGGATAGCGGCCGGCGCCTTGGGGTAATCGCGAGTGATTTCAGTCGCTTGCTCGAAGGTCTCGGTGCGGGGCATTTCGGACATTGCGGTCTCCTGTCGGCTCGCTGAGACTATCGGTCTTGCCGGCCCGGGTGATAATTGGCAGAATTCGGGAAGGATTATCCATTGCGGGTGGATAATCGGAGCCGTCGCCTTGGTTCATGATGTCTACCGGACCAGGGCACCGGCTGCGCCAGAGCGATTGCCGTCGCTGTCGCGCGATTGCTGCATCAAGAGCGGATAACCAGGCCCCCATGGACCGATTGACCAGCCTCGAAGTGTTCAGCCGGGTGGTCGAGAGCGGCGGCTTCTCGGCAGCAGGCCGCAAGCTCAACATGTCGACCACCATGGTGAGCAATCACGTTCAGGCGCTGGAGGACCGGCTCGGGGTGCGGCTGCTTCATCGCACCACGCGCAAGGTCAACCTGACCGAGATCGGCAAGGCCTATTACGATCGCTGCGTCCAGATCCTCGCCGACATCGAGCAGGCTGACGACATCGCCGGCGCGCTGCAATCGACCCCGCGCGGCACGCTGCGCATCCACACCGCAACCCACATGGTGCCGTTCGTGGCCCCGGTGATGGCCGAATTCCTCGCGACCTATCCGGAGGTCAAGGTCGATCTGCGCATGGGCGAGACCAATGTCGATCTGATCGAGGAGGGTTTTGATCTCGCGCTGCGCATGATCGCGCCGCCGGACTCCAGCCTGATCGTGCGGAGCCTGGCGACCTGGCGGCACGTGCTGTGCTGCTCGCACGCCTATATCGAAGCGCATGGCCGCGTCTCGAAGCTCGAAGAGCTTGCCGAGCATAATTGCGTGCGCCACATAAACTACCCCTTCGACGAATGGCGCTTCTTCGATCGCAAGGGCACGCCGGCCTCGGTGCGGGTAACAGGCAATTTGATCACCAACAGCGGCGAAGCGCTGCGCACGGCGGCACTGCAGGGCGCAGGCATCAGCCTCGCCGCCGGATTCCTCGTGGGGGACGATCTCGATGCCGGCCGGCTGGTGCGCCTGCTGCCGGAATACCGGCCGGTCGAGATGTCGATGAATGCGGTCTATCCGCACCGCCATCATCTGTCGGCGAAGGTCAGGACCTTCATCGACATGCTGGTGCATCACAGCGCCGAGCAGCAGAAGCTGATCAATCCGTATTCGTGAGCTCCAGCCATCAGTGCCGTAGGGTGGGCAAAGGCGCAAAGCGCCGTGCCCACGATCTCTTAATGATCGCGACAGATGGTGGGCACGCTTTCGCTTTGCCCACCCTACGAGAGCATCAGCGCGGCGGCGGCAATCGTCCGAACACGCTGTCCAACGCGATACCGATCGCCAGCAAACGGCGATCGCTTCCTGCGGGGCTATCCAGCTCCAGCCCGATCGGCAATTTGCTCGTCGCGCCGAGCGCGATCGGGATCTGGATCCCGGGAATGCCGGCATTGCTGCCGGGATCGGTGTTCTGGATGAACAGGCCGAAATTCTCGAGGCTGCTCGAGTCCGGGTTGGAGGCAATGGCGACGCGCGGCGTGGTCGGGAAGGCGATGGCATCGAGCCGGTTGTCGGCAAAAGTCTTGCTGTAGAGCGCCTGCAACGCAGGCCGTGCGGTCTTGATGGCCGCGTCATAGATCGGCTTGGCATCGACAAGCGTGCCATCGGGGGCGGGGAGTTTGCGCGGGATCACCAGACCGTCATAGGTACCCTTCACGTCAGTGCTGGCGATCTGCGCCGCCACTGCCTCGATGGTGAGGCCAGTGCCCGTGTGCTTGAGATGGGCGACGAGATCGTCATACGCCTCGTACAGCGCGATCGGAAAACTGACCTGGCCGTCGAGCTCGGCCAGTTCAGGCATCTCGATTTCGACGACCACGACGCCTTGCGCCTTCACTTTCGTGACGGCCTCCCGAAACGCCGCCTCTGTGTCCGCATCGAGATTGATCAGCATCGATCGCGCGATACCGATACGGACCTGGCTCAGGTCGGCCGGCGCAATCGCATCGCCGCCCGCGATGACGCGGTCGAGCAGCGCGACATCCGCCATGGTCGCGGCCATCGGGCCCGCGGTATCGCGGGTGTGCGAGATCGGCGCGATGCCGCCTTGCGGATAGCGGCCGACGGTCGGGCGCAGCGATGCGCATCCGTTCAGCGCGGCGGGGACCCGCACCGATCCGCCGGTGTCGGTGCCGAGCCCGCCCGCAACGATCCGCGCGCCGATTGCCGCGCCGGTGCCCGAGGAGGAGCCGCCTGCGATCCTGGCGCGGTCATAGGCATTGCGCACGCCGTATTCGGTCCCGGTCTTGAACGCGGTGTTGTAGCCGGAGATGCCGAACGCGAGCTCGTGCATGCTGGTCTTGCCGATGATGATCGCTCCGGCGGCGCGCAGCTTTGCCGCAACGGGCGCATCGGCTTTCGGAATGTAGTCCTTCAGAGCCGGGGTGCCGGCGCTGCAGGGCAGCCCGGCCACCTCGATATTGTCCTTGATCGCGATGGGCACGCCGCCGAGCGGCTTGGTCTTGTCACCCGTCGCGTCGAACGCCGCGGCGGCTTTCAAGGCGCCGGCCTCGTCCAGGGTGACGAAGGCATTGAGCTCGGCGTTGGCCTTGGCGCGGGCGAGAGCTTCCCGGGTGAGCGTGGTGCTTGTGAACGTCCCGGTGCTGAGGCCGGCCGCGGCCTCGCTCAGTGTCAACTGGTCGAAATCCATGATGCGTCACCCGATAGCAGGGGGCCATCAGGGCGCCCCTCGGTCTCAGAGGCTGAAGCCTCGCCGGCGTCGCGTCAACCGTGGGCGCGCATCCTCTCCGCCGATGGCGTGTCGAACTCGGCGAGTAGCCGGTCGATGTCGGCCTTCACCTTCACGATCGCGGCGTCCTTCACCGGCCCGTAGCCACGGATCTCCATCGGTCCCTTGGCGATCGTCACGAGATTGGGCAGATGCGCTGCGTCGAGCTTGCCAATCATGCGCTCGACCAGGCCTTCATACCAGGCGACCAGCTCCCGCTCGGTACGCCGCTCCGCAGTGTAGCCGAACGGATCGAACGGCGTTCCGCGCAACCCCTTCAAGCGCGAGAGCATGGCCAGCGGCAACTGGATCCACTGACCGAAAGCGCGCTTGCGTGGACGGCCGCGCGCGTCGCGTTTTGAGGACAGGAACGGCGGGGCCAGATGATACTGGACGCGAAAACCGTCCTCGAATTCGCGCTTCAACGTGTCGAGGAACCCGCTCTGCATGTGCAGGCGCGCCACCTCGTACTCGTCCTTGTAGGCCATCAGCTTGAACAGCGCGCGCGCGACCGCCTCGGTCAGCGCCTCGCTGTTCAGGCCGGCTTCGGCACTGCGGACCCTTGCGACGACCGCCCGGTAGTGCGCCGCGTAAGCCTCGTTCTGATAGGCCGTGAGGAATTCGGCGCGACGGGCGATGAGCTGGTCGAGCGTCTCGGTTTCGGGCGCATCCTCCGCCTTCGGCAAAAAACCCGGATCGGCCGCGGCGATCCGGCCCCAGGCAAAGGCCTGCTTGTTGCGTTCGACCGCGACGCCGTTCAGCTCGATCGCGCGCAGCAGCGCCTGCAGCGAGACCGGGACCAGGCCGCGCTGCCAGGCAAAGCCCAGCATGATGATGTTGGCGTAGACGGCGTCGCCCAGCAGGCGTTCGGCCAGCGCATTGGCGTTGATCGTGTCGAGATTGTCGTTACCGATCACCTGCCGGATCGCCCGCAGGCGGGCCGGCGAAGCAAGATCGGCGTCGCGGAAGCGGACGACATCGCCGGTCGGCATCTCCGCGGTATTGACCGCGGCGCGCGTGCCGCGGCGATAAGTGCCCGATGCCTTTGGCGAGGAGCTGACGACGAGGTCGCAGCCGATCAGCGCATCGGCCGCGCCCTGGTCGATGCGGACCTGATGCAGCGCCTCGGGGCTCGCGGCGAGGCGAATGAAGCTGAGCACCGGACCGAACTTCTGCGCAAAGCCGGTGAAGTCCAGCACCGAGACGCCGAAGCGTTCGAGATGGGCGGCCATGCCGATCAGCGCGCCGACGGTGATCACGCCGGTGCCGCCGACCCCGGTCACCAGCAGGTCGTAGGGATGGTCGAGTGTCGTGGGTGAGGGCAGGGGGAGCGTCGCCGCGCGGCCGATTGCGTCGATCTGGCTCGCGCTCTTCTTCCGGCGGCTCGCGCCTTCGACCGTGACAAAACTCGGGCAGAAGCCGTTGAGGCAGGAGAAATCCTTGTTGCAGGTCGACAGATTGATCTGCCGCCTGCGGCCGAATGGCGTTTCCTTCGGCTCGACACTGAGGCAGTTGGATTCCACCGAGCAGTCGCCGCAGCCCTCGCAGACGAGATCGTTGATGTAGGCAAAGCGTTTTGGATCGGCCATCTGTCCGCGTTTGCGCCGCCGCCGCTTCTCGGTGGCGCAGGTCTGCTGGTAGATCAGGACGGAGACGCCGGGGATGTCGCGCAGCTCGCGCTGCACGGCATCCATCTCCTCGCGGGGATGGATGGTGACGCCGCTGGGCAGGTCCGCCGGGCTGAAATGCGCGGGATCGTCCGAGACGAGTGCGATGCGTGCCACGCCTTCGGCGCGGACGCTGTGCGCGATCGCATGCACGCTGATCGGTCCGTCGACCGGCTGGCCGCCGGTCATGGCGACGGCATCGTTGAACAGGATCTTGTAGGTGATGTTGGCTTTCGCTGCGACCGCCTGCCGGATCGCCATCGAGCCGGAGTGATAATAGGTGCCTTCGCCGAGATTCTGGAACACGTGCTTGTGGCCGGTGAACCGCGATGACGCCGCCCAGTTCACGCCCTCGCCGCCCATCTGGATCAGTGACGAGGTTTCCCGGTCCATCCAGCTCGCCATGAAATGACAGCCGATGCCGGCCAGCGCCTTGGATCCCTCGGGCACCTTGGTCGAGGTATTGTGCGGGCATCCCGAGCAGAAATAGGGCGTGCGCGTTGCGCCCGCGACGTTGATCGTGCGCGCGGCCTCCGGCATCAAGGCTGCCGCGCGTGCGGCGAGATTGAGTCCCGGAAACATCGGATCGAGCCGGCGCGCCAGCACGGATGCGAGCGCGCGCGGCGACAATTCGCCGATCCAGGAGATCAGCCTTGCACCTCGCTCGTCGTGCTTGCCGACCATGCGCTCCGGCTTGCTGCCGGGATAGTCGTAGAAATATTCCTTGAACTGGCTCTCGATGATGCCGCGCTTCTCCTCGACCACGAGGATCTCGCGCTTGCCCTTCACGAAGTCCATGGCGTCGTGCAGCGCCAGCGGCCAGACCATGCCGACCTTGTAGACGTCGATGCCGATGCTGCGGCAGGCGGCCTCGTCGAGGCCCATCAGCCGCAGCGCTTCCATCAGATCGAGATGGGCCTTGCCTGTCGTGACGATACCGTAGGTCGCGCCGGGGATGTCGTAGATGTGGCGGTCGATCGGATTGGCTTTTGCAAAGGCATAGATCGCGTGCTTCTTCGCCTCCAGCCGCTCCTCAATCTGAGGGCCGGGCAAATCAGGCCAGCGATAATGCAGGCCGCCGGGCGGCGGCGTGAAGTCCGGCGTGCGGAAGGCGCGCGGCGGTCGCAACGCGACGGACGCGCCTGATTCCACGATCTCCGAGATCGCCTTGAAGCCGACCCACATGCCGGAGAAGCGGCTCAGCGCGTAGCCATACTCGCCGAACGCCAGATATTCGCCGACGTCGGCCGGGTGCAGCGTCGGCATGAACCAGCTCATGAACGCGACGTCGGACTGGTGCGGCATCGAGGAGGACACGCAGCCATGGTCGTCGCCGGCGACCACCAGCACGCCGCCATGCGGCGAGGAGCCATAGGCATTGCCGTGCTTGAGTGCATCGCCGGAGCGATCGACGCCAGGGCCCTTGCCGTACCAGAGGCCGAACACGCCATCGACCTCGCGCTCACCTTGCGTCTCGACCTGCTGCGAGCCGAGCACTGCGGTGGCCGCGAGATCCTCGTTCACCGCGGGGAGGAATTCGATGCGGTCTCTCTTGAGGCGTTGCTGGATGCGCCACAGTTCGAGATCGACGCCGCCGAGAGGCGAGCCGCGATAGCCGGAGATGAAGCCCGCGGTGTTGAGGCCGCTCGCGCGGTCGCGTTTCGCCTGGTCGAGCGCGATGCGGACGATGGCCTGTGTGCCCGTGAGGAAGACGCGGCCCTCCTCGCGATCGTAGCGGTCGGAGAGCTCGTAAGTGTCGAGTGACGGAATGGCGTCCATGGCGGACCTCGCGCGGCAACGGTGCCGGATTGGCGAAGGTTAGGCCCGGTCGGCTGGTAAGTCTTACCTATTCATCCCGCTGAGGGTTCGAAATCGGTAGATTTTTGCAAAAATGAACGGTCTGCGGTACAATCTATCGAATTAGGGCGCGCTCATGATCGAAGACCACGATGTCAGGATACTGGCCCATCTCCAGAAGGACGGCCGTGCCACCAACCAGCAGCTGGCCGACGAGGTCGGCATGTCCACCTCGGCCTGCTGGCGCCGGGTGCGGGCGCTGGAGGAGAGCGGCGTCATCCGGGGCTACGCCGCGCTGGTCGCGCGCGAGCAGGCGGGCTTTGCGATGTCCGCCATCCTGCACGTCTCGTTGGAGCGGCATGATGCGAAGTTCGTGGACGAGTTCGTGGCCAGCGTCACCAAGCGCCGCGAGGTGCTGGAGTGCTTCGCGACCACGGGCGATGCCGACTACCATCTGCGCGTCGTCGTACAGGACATGGCGGCTTACAACCGCTTCCTCGACGAATTCATGTTCCGCATTCCCGGCATCCGCTATGTCCGCAGCAATGTGGTGCTGAAGGAGATCAAGACCGGCGTGGCGCTGCCGTTTTGAGGGGCTTGCTCGGCTGCCGTAGGGTGGGCAAAGCGAAGCGTGCCCACGCACTTTCCGCGATCGAACGAGATCGTGGGCACGACGCAAGAGCGCCTTTGCCCACCCTACGGCACTGCCTTGTTGAGGGGGTGCGCATCGATTCTCCGTCGTCCCGGCGAAGGCCGGGACCCATAACCACAAATGCCAATTGTCTTGCGAAGCCGTAACGACGAATCCCGATCGCGACGATCGCTGCGGCGTATGGGTCCCGGCCTTCGCCGGGACGACGTTGTAGGTGCAACGTGCGCTACCGCCCCTCCCGCACAAACCTGTTCCGCAACGTCCCGACACCCGTGATGTCGATCTCCACGACGTCGCCGTGCTTGATGTCGGGTGAGGCACCGTCCGTGCCCATCCAGATCACATCGCCGGGCCATAGCGTAAAATACTTGGTCAACTCGACCAGGAACGGCACCACGCCGAAGATCATGTCGTTAGTGTAAAAGCGGTTGGTCTCCTTGCCGTTGACCCGGACGATCGTCTCCATCTTCGCAAGGTCAGCTTCGGTCTCGATCCACGGGCCCATCGGCTTGAACGTGTCGGCGTTCTTCGAGCGCCACAGGCTGCGGTCGGCTTTCTGCCAGCTGCGCTCGCTGACGTCGTTGCCGATGGTGTAGCCGAACACGCAATCCATCGCGTTGGCCTCGGTGAGATGCTTCACCTTCCTGCCGATGACGACGACGAGTTCGCCCTCATAGTGGATCTTCTCCGTCGCAAAGGACGGGATCACGACGTCCTCGTCATGGGCGATCAGCGCATTCTGCGCGCGATAGCCGATCTCGGGACGGTCGGGCACAGCCGGCACCGTGCCGGCCTTGTCGGCGGCTTCCTTCAGGTGCTTGAGGTAATTCAGCCCGACGCAATAGAAGGTGCGCGGGATCAGCGGCAGCTCGATCTTGACCTCTGACAATGGATACGTGCGCGAGCCGCGCTGCCATTCGCCGAGCGGATCGCCGTCGACCGCGACGACCTGGTCGCCTTCGATGATTCCCCAGGAGGTCTTTCCCGAGGCGGTGAATTTCAGCCAGCGCATATTGTGTCCTCGTCGTTATTCCGCGGCATCGCGCGGCTGCACCTTCCAGGCACCGGCGGCCGGCCGCTTGAGCCCGAGATTTTCCCGCAGCGTCTTGCCGCGATAATCCTTCTGGAACAGGCCGCGCCGCTGCAATTCCGGCACGACATGTTGCACGAAGTCCTTGTAGGAGCCGGGTACGTAGGTCGCGGCGATGACAAAGCCGTCGCAGCCGCGTTCGACGAACATCTCCTCGAGCTTGTCGGCGATCTCCTTGGGGCCGCCGACCATGGCGTCATGCACCTGGCCGCGTCCGGAAAAGGTCACGAAGTCGCGCGCGCTGGGATTGCTCTTGCCCGAGGTCTTCAGCACCCCGTCGCGGATGCCGAGGATGCCCTGCATGCTCTTCAGGTCTTCCGTGGTCAGCGGCTCGTCGAGATCCTTGGACGCGAAGTCGTAGTTGAGAGCCTCGGCGAGCAGCGACAGCGCGTCGATCTCGAGCGGCAGCTTGTTGATCAGCGCCATCTTGTCCTCGGCCTCGGCCTTGGTCGCGGCACAGACCGGCGTCGTCAGGTTGCACAGGAACATCTGGTCGGGATCGCGGCCGGCTTTGGCGGCCTCGTTGCGCACGGACGCATAGCCTTCCTTGGCGGCTGCGAGATTGCGCGCGGCGGTGAAGATCACCTCGCCCCAGCGGCCGGCAAAGCGCTGGCCGCGGCCGGATGCGCCGGCCTGGATGATGACGGGATGGCCTTGGCTCGACCGCGGCACGGTGAACGGTCCGCGCGACTTGAAGTTCGCTCCCTTGTGATCGAGCCGGTTCACCTTGCTGGGATCGGCAAAGCGGCCGCTTGTTTTGTCCATGATGAGCGCGCCGTCCTCCCAGGTGTCCCAATGGCCGAGCACGACCTCCATGAACTCGTCGGCCTTGTCGTAGCGGGAATCATGTTCGGGATGGGAGTCGCGTCCCATGTTGAGGGCTTCGCCGTCATTGAGCGAGGTGACGACGTTCCAGCCCGCGCGTCCGCCGGACATCAGATCGAGCGTCGCGTAGCGGCGGGCGACGTCGAACGGCTCGTAGTAGGTGGTCGAGCAGGTCGCGCCAAGGCCGAGCTTGTCGGTCACCATGCCCATCGTGGTCAGCACGATCAGCGGGTCCATCTTCACGCAGCGGATGCCGTATTCGACCGTGTGCGCGTGGTCGTTGCCGTAACGGTCCGGCATCGCCAAGCGGTCGTCGAAGAAGGCCATGTGGAATTTGCCGGCTTCGAGGATCCTGGCGATTTCCTGATAATAGTCCGCCGACATCGAATCGTCGCGCGAGTCCGGATGCCGCCAGGAGCTCGGCAAGTTGGTGCAGTTCTGCGCCTGGAGGAAGCCGACGAGGACCATCTGCCGATTCATGCTGCTGTTCTCCTGATAGCGTCAGGCGAGGCCAAGGACGGTGTCGAGCCGGTACTCGCGCGCCAGCGTGCGCAGTCTGTCCCAGGTGGCGTCCTCGATCTCGATGCCGTCGCGCAGCCGCTGCTGCTCGCGCAGGCCCTCGATCTCGCCGGGATAGTAGACGCCTTTGCTGCCCTCGGAGGGCGGCGTCGATTTCAGATAGTGTGCGAACTCGGCGACCTCGCGCTTGAACTCCTTGAGCGGGCGGAACGCCGCAACGTTGAACACGGCCATGAAGCAGCCGTCATTGTGCCGCCCCGTCGGCTCCACGCCGAAGCCGAGCCCGGTGAGCAGACCGCAGAGCACCTCGACCATGGCGGCGAGGCCGCTGCCCTTGTAGCCCTCGGTGCCGCCGAGCGGCAGCAGCGCGCCGCCCTTGCGATATTGGGTCGGGTCGGTGGTGTGCCGTCCGTCGGCATCGATGATCCATCCCGTCGGAATCTCCTCGCCACGGGCGACCGCGAGCTGGATCTTGCCGGCCGCGACCGCCGAGGTCGCCATATCAAGATAGAACGGCGTATCGAGATCGGACGGCACGGCGATCGAGATCGGATTGGTGCCGAGCCGCGCTTCCTTGCCGCCGAACGGTGCCACGTGTTTCGGCGAGCGGCCGGAATCCGCCGTCGCGATCCCGATCATGCCTTCGCGCATCGCCATCAAGGGATAGGCGGCGAGCCGGCCGACATGGCTCTGCCGGAATACGGTGCAGGCGGCGACGTTGGCGGTCTTCGCCTTCTCGATCGTCAGCGCCATCGCCTTGGCGTTGACGTGGAAGCCAAAACCCCAATGGCCGTCGATCACGGTCGTGGTCGGCGATTCCTGGACAATGCTCCATTTGGCGCCTGGCACGATGTGGCCGGCCTTGATGCGGTCGATATAGGTGGGAACGGCGATCACGCCGTGGGAATCGTGGCCGGCGAGATTGGCGTTGACGCAGCCGATCGCGACGGCGTCGGCTTCCTCCTCCGAAGCCCCGGCCGCCTGGAGCAGCGCGGCGCTGATGCGCGTGAGGCGGTCGGCCCTGACGAGCGGCATGGCGTTTCCCCGGCTTGGTGCCTTTTTACAGGCAGCTTGTTGGGACCATCGTCTCAAAGCGCGGAAGCGATATCAATCTCTCGTAAACCAATACAGGGCTGCAAATTCGTAAACGGAACACGCCTTTGGTCGAAGGTTCGTGCCGTGTGGCGGCATTTTCGTGGGTTTAGCGCCGCTTGTTCGCAGCTCGTTCACTTTGATCGACGGTTTGCAGCAAGCAATAACGACCACTTAGGCGATGGCCGTTCATAACGGCACCGGGATAAATAGGCAGAAATGCCCGGGAGTTAAGATCGTGCCGACGACACTCGCGCGCACCTTTGCGGCGTTGAGCGCCATCAATGAAGCGATTCTTTACGCGAGATCGCCGGACGAGCTGTACCAGAAGGTCTGCGACGCCGGTTTCTCGAGCGGGGATTTTTTGGCGGTGGCCGTGTTCCTGGTGGGACCGGACGGCGGGCGACTGCGCTTCGCGGCGGGTTGCGGCGACGACATTCCGCGGCTGAGCGCAATCGAGATCACGACGGACGCCGGCAAGCCGGAAGGATTGGGCGTCGGCGGCGAGGCATTTCGCGAGCAGAAGCTGTGCGTCAGCAACGACTATCTGAACGATCCGCGCTCGCTGGCTTGGCGCGAGGGCGCCACCAAGGCTCACATCGGCGCCGCCGCGGCGCTGCCGCTGCTCTGCAACGGCAAGAGCGTCGGCGTGCTGTACGTGACGCGAAGCGAGGCCAATTCGCTGAACGAGCAGATGGTGTCGCTGTTCGAGCGCATGTCGGCGAACATTTCCTATGCGTTGGACAATTTCACGCGCGAGACCGCGCGGCAGACCAGCGACCGGGCGACACGGCGGCTGAACCGCATGTTCGGCGCCATCAGCGCCACCAACGAAGCGATTCTGCGGGCCAAGACCGAGCAGGAGCTGTACCAGCTCGTCTGTGACGCTTCCGTCCACAGCGGCAAGTCGCTGGCGACCATCGTGCTGCTCCGCGAGCCGGATTCGCACTGGATGAAGCCTGTCGCCGCCACCGGGCAGAACCTCGACCTCGTCACCCAGGCGCGCTATTCGGTCGACCCCGACAATCCTTTCGGCAAGGGCATCTCCGGGCAGGTCTTCCGGACGCAGAAGGCCATCGTCGAGGACGATCTCACCAGCCGCACCAGGGGCTCGCCCTGGGAGCAGGCCAACGTCAACACCGGCGTCGCCGCCTGCGTGGTCGCGCCGCTGATCAAGCACGGCGAGAGCGTCGGCGTGCTGTTGTTCTTCATCAGCCGCTCCTGGGCCAAGGACGAGGAGATCGTCGCGCTGCTGGTGCGCATGGCGGAGAACGTCTCGTTCGCCATCGAGAATTTCGGCCGCGAGGCCGACAAGGCCAGGATCGCGGCCGAGGAAGAGCGCCTGGCGCGCATGTATGCGGCGCTCAGCGCCACCAACGAGGCGATCCTGCGCGCGCGGTCGCGCGCGGAGCTGTTCGAGCTCGTCTGCGAGGCCGTGGCGAAGGGCGCCAAGTTCACCTCGGCCAGCATCGCGCTGGTGGACCAGAACGCCGAGCTGCTGCGCGTGGTCGCCAGCTACGGACCGAATGCCGACCAGGTCCGTAACTTCAAGTTCTCCACCTCCGATCAGGTGCCCGAGGGGCGCGGGCTGACCGGCACCGCGTTCCGCACGCGCCAGCCCGCCGTCAGCAACGACGTGCTCGCCGACGACCGCATCGCGCCCTGGCAGGCCAGCGCCCGCCGCAACGGCATCGCGGCCTCCGCTGCGCTGCCGCTGTTCAACGGCGATCGGGTCGAGGGCGTATTCCTGTTCAACTCTCCGGAGTGCGGCACCTTCACCGACGAGCTCGTCGAGCTGCTGCGCAAGCTGCAGGCCAACGTCGCCTTTGCGCTCGAGAGTTTCGACCGCGCCGAGGCGAAGGCTAGGGCCGAGATGCAGCGCAATCGCCTCAGGGGCATGCTCGAGGCGCTGAGCGCGACCAACGAGGCGATCATGCGGGTGAAGACCCGCGACGAGCTGTTCGAGGTGGTGTGCGAGGCCGCGGTGCTCGGCGGCACCTTCTCCTCTGCGACCATCGCCTTGGTGGATGCGACGGGACATTATCTCGACATCGCCATGACCAAGGGCGAGAGCTGCTACCAGATCAAGGATTGGCGCTTCTCCACCTCGGCCGACGATCCGGAGGGACGCGGGCTGACCGGCACCTCCTTCCGCTCGCGCACGCCTTGTATCGCCAACGACCTTCTCACCGATATCCGTACCGCACACTGGCACCAGATCGCGCGCACGCAAGGCACGAGATCGGGCGCCTGCTTCCCGTTGCTCAGCAACGGCGGCGGGGCCGTCGGCGTATTGCTGTTCCTCTCGCCGGACGAAGGCGTGTTCACGCAGGACCTCATTCAGCTGCTGGGACGGCTTGCCGAGAACGTCTCGTTCGCGCTCGACAATTTCGACCGGGCCGAGGAAAAGGCCCGTACCGAGGCGCAGAAGGAGCGCCTGACGCGCATGTTCGCGGCGCTGAGCGCGACCAACGAGGCGATCATGCGGGCGAAGTCGCGCGCCGAGCTGTTCGACCTCGTCTGCCTCGCCGCCTCGAACGGCGCCAAGTTCACCTCGACGACGATCGCGCTGGCGAGGGCCGGCAGCGACCAGCTCGAGATCGTGGCTGCGGCCGGCCCGTCCGCCGAAACCACGCGCAACGTCCGCCTCTCCATCGACCCGAACCGTCCCGAAGGGCGCGGCATGAGCGGCACGGCGTTCCGCACCCGCCAGCCCTGCATCAGCAACGACTATCTCAACGACGATCGCGTCCGCGCCTTCCACGCCGTCGTGCGCGGCGACGGCGCGCGGTCGGGCGCGGCCTTCCCCCTGATCGCGCACGACCAGGCCGTCGGCGTCATGATCTACATGTCGACCGAGCCGGCCACCTTCACGGCGGAGTTCGTCGAGCTGTTGCAGCGTCTGGCCGACAACGTCTCCTTTGCCATGGAGAATTTCGACCGCGCCGATGCCAAGAACCAGGCGGACGAGCGGATCGAGTATCTCGCCTCGCACGACAGCCTGACCGATTTGCCGAACCGCGAGACCTTCAACGGGCTGCTGCGTGCGGCGATCGACACCGCCCAGCGCCACGATCATCGTTTTGCGCTGCTGTTCATCGATCTCGATCGCTTCAAGGTCATCAACGATTCGCTTGGCCACGAGGCCGGCGACCTGCTCCTGCTCGAAGTGGCGAACCGCCTGCGCGGCGCGCTGCGGGCCAGCGACGTGGTGGCGCGGCTCGGCGGCGACGAGTTCGTGGTCATCCTCGACCAGTGCGGCGAGATCGACGACGTCCAGCGCATCGCGACCGGGCTGCTCGCGGCGCTCGCCGCGCCCATGGAGCTGGCCGGCCACGAGTGCCATACCACGGCCTCGATCGGCATCGCGATGTATCCGGCCAACGGCTCCGATGCGCAGACGCTGACCAAGAACGCCGACATGGCGATGTATCTCGCCAAGGAGGACGGCAAGAACGGCTATCGATTCTTCTCCAAGGAGGTGAAGACCCAGTCCATCGAGCGGCTGTCGCTGGAAAGCGCGCTGCGCCGGGCGCTGGAGCGCGAGCAGTTCACGCTCAACTACCAGCCCAAGGTGGACATGGAGACCGGGCAGATCACCGGCGTGGAGGCGCTGCTGCGCTGGACCCATCCCGAGCTCGGCAGCGTCTCGCCGGCCCAGTTCATTCCGCTCGCGGAGGAGACGGGTCTGGTCGTGCCGATCGGCCGCTGGGTGCTGAACGAGGCCTGCGCGCAGGCGATGGCCTGGCAGCGCCGCGGCCTGCTGCCGCTGTCGATGGCGGTCAACCTGTCGCCGCGGCAGTTCGCCGACGAGCATCTGCTGCAGGACGTCGACGAAGCCCTGGCCGCCTCCGGCATGTCGCCGGTGCTGCTCCAGCTCGAGGTCACCGAGAGCATGATGATGCGCAACGTCGGACGCGCGCTCAAGGTGCTCGACGCCATCCAGAGCCGCGGCATCCGCCTCGCCATCGACGATTTCGGCACCGGCTATTCGTCGATGTCCCTGATGAAGCACTTCCCGATCGACACGATCAAGATCGACCGCTCCTTCGTGCGCGACCTGCCGCAGGATTCCGAGGATCAGGCGATCGCACAGGCGATCATCAGCATGGGCAAGGCGCTCGGCATGACCGTGGTCGCCGAAGGCGTCGAGAATGCCGAGCAGGAGGCCTTCCTGCGCACCCATGGCTGCGACGAGATGCAGGGCTTCCTGATCGCAAAGCCGCTGCCCGCGCGTCAGATGGCCGAGTTGCTGCGACCGATGGAACTGCCCATCGCGCCGCCGCTGCAGCCGGAGCCGGACCATGCCGCCACCGAAGCCGCGGCGCTACGGTTGAAACGCGCTGTCGTCTGACGGCTGCGGGTGCAACTCGCGGACGTCGTCTTCCTTGATCTCCGCCTTGCGCGGAAAATCATTCGGCCAGGTCAGCGAGGTTTGCTCGGCGAACAGCATGAGAAGCGCCTGCGCACCTTCGGCAAAGCTTGAGCCGTCGCCCAGGCCGAGCTCGCAACACCATTTGTGTCGCATCGGCTCGTGCGTGTCGCACACCGCCATCGCAGGTCCCCACCACCAAGCCGGTGCCGGCGAGCGCTCGTCCTCGGGTACGGCGTGCCAGAGGACGAGCTCGTCCATCACGCGCTCGAATTGCAGGCTTGCGGCCTGATGCATTCGCTCCGTGCTCCTTGGGCCGCGCCTGAAAATAGGCCGATGCGCGGACTCGATCGGGGCCTTGGCTGTGAAGAATCGGCTCGCGCTATTGGTTGAGCCAGGCGTGCCGCTTCCGTCAGCGGCCCTATGAGCAACATGCGGCGGCCGGGACATTCGCCGGCGCCAGCTGTGTCATCTCTTTAGCCCCTCAGGGGCCCCGTCGGCAAGCTGCAATACGGGCGCCTATCGTGTTCTAAGCGGATGCGCCTTCTGGTGCCAGGCCCAGGCGGTGCGGATCACCGTGGCGAGGTCGGAATGACGCGGCACGAAGTTCAGCACGTTTCGCGCGGCGGAGGCATCTGCGACGAGGTAAGTAGGATCGCCGGCGCGGCGCGGCTTGACGGTGTGCGGCACCTCGCGCCCGGTCTCCCGCCTGATCGCGTTGAGGATCTCTTTCACCGAAAAGCCGGAGCCGGTGCCGAGATTGAAGCTGCCGCCGGCGTGTCCCTGCTCCAGAAGCTTCAGCGCCGCCAGATGCGCCGCCGCGAGGTCGGTCACGTGGACGTAGTCGCGGATCGCAGTGCCATCCGGCGTGTCGTAATCGTCGCCGAACACCGCGAAGTCGACATGGCCCTGCAGCGCCATCATGGCGCGCGGAATGAGATGGGTCTCGTTGTCGCGCAATTCGCCGATGCCGCCGGCGGGATCGGCGCCGCTGGCATTGAAATAGCGCAGGCAGAACGCGCCGAAGCCGTAGGCTGCGCGATAATCGGCGAGGATGCGCTCGATCATCCATTTCGAGGCGCCATACGGATTGATCGGTGCGCACGGGAAGTCTTCCGGCAGCTCTTTCGAATCGGCGTTGCCGTAGACGGCGCCGGTCGAGGAGAACACGATGCGCTGACAGCCGGCGTTGCGCATCGCCTGGAGCAGCGACAGCGTGCCCTGCACGTTGTTGATGTAGTATTTCTGCGGGTCGGTCATGGACTCGCCGACGAGGCTGGCGGCGGCGAAATGCATCACAGCCGTGACCTTGCGCTCGGCGAAGACGCGCGCGAGCGCCGCGCCGTCGAGCAGATCGGCCGTCACCAGTTCCCCGGCAACGAAGCTGCGATGGCCCGTCGAGAGATTGTCGAAAACGATGGGCTGGTAACCGGCAGCGGTCAGCGCGCGGCACGCGTGCGAACCAATGTAACCCGCGCCTCCCGTGACGAGGACGATCGGTCGGTCGGTCATGTCCTTAACCCGGCCTCTCTCAGCGATTGAAGGGCCGCTTGCGGCGGAACAGAAGATAGAGCGCGCGGGGGTTGGTGGTCAAATAGCGCCAGAACAGGCGGCGCGGTTCGAGCCAGGTGCGCCAGGCCCATTCGAGCCCGACCTTCTGCATCCATTCCGGGGCACGCGAGCGGCTGCCCGACAGGAAGTTGAACAGGCCGCCGGATGTCTTGATGACGCCGACATTGGTCAGATGCGGCGTATATTCCTCGACGAAGGCCTGCTCGCTGGGCACGCCGAGCGCGACCCAGAGATAATCGGGCGCGAGCGCGTTGATCTCCTCGACCTTCGCGCGCAGCGCATCGCCGCGCAGATAGCCGTGGCTATGACCGACGATCTTCAGGTTCGGATACAGCTTGCGAACGTTCTCGACCGCAGTGGCGTTCTCGGCCTCGCTGGCGCCGAACATGTAGAAGGTGCGGCCGATCGCCTCGGCCTTGCGGGCGACGACGTGGAACAGGTCGGTCGTCGCAACGCGCTCGGGCAGCGGAAACCAGGATTGCAGCTTCGAGGCCGCCACCAGCGGCTGGCCGTCGGCGTTGATCAGGTCGGCGGCGCGGAACAGGCGCTCGGTCTGCGGCTCGGTCGAGCAGCGCGCCAGCACCTCGCCATTGGCGGAGGTCAGGTACAGCGGACGGCCGATGCGATGTTGCGGATCGGTCGCCTCGATCATGAAATCGGCGGTTGCTTCCAGGTCGAGTGCGGCCATGCGGAGGCCGCCGACGGTGGTGCGCGGCACCTCCGCGGTTGCGGCCCGGCCGTCCAGATTGATGCGGCGCTCAAGCATATTGTCTGCCTCGCTGGCGCGCTTGGGTTGCGGGAGTGAGCTCGTCGAGCACGACGCCGACGAGCTTGCGCTCGGCGCGGCCGAGCGTGCTCAGGATCTCTTCCAGGCCGTCGTTGATGTCGAGGCTGGTCGGCAGCACCGCCACCAGCGCGTCGACGTCGTCGAGCAGCTTGCGGCTGCCGGCGGCGAGCGGCGTCATCGGGCCGTCGAGGACCACGAGGTCGTAGCCGCCGGCGGAGCGCGCCTGCGCAATCGCCTTGCGGATGGCTTCGGTCGCCTTGCCGGCATCGCCATCGGCGGCCGGAAGGACCGAGATGCCGTTGACCGTCCTGATCTCGCGCGCGGCCTTGCTGCCGTTCGAGAGCCAGCCGAGCCTGCTCGGCTCGCTCTTGCCGTTGCGATTGACCTTTTTCGAGAGCGAATGCGCCAGATGGTCGGCATCGATCATCAGCACGCGGACGCCGTCGCGCGCAGCCGCGAGCGCGAAATTCAGCGCGGTCACGCTGCGCCCAATGGTCTCACTGCCGCCGACGAGCGCAACGACCGGCATCGCCTTGCCGCCGCCGCGCCGGGCCACGGCCGCGCGCATGTCGCGCCAAGCGTTGAGCAGGCTGGTCAGGGGAAAGCCCGGGCGCAGCGTCGGCCAGCCCAGCCGGGTCAGGTCGACACCGCCGCCGGTGGCGAGAATGGCGCCGAGCGTGTGGATGACGTCGGCCTCCTGCAGGCGCGCGATCAGCGGTTTTTCGATCAGGGGACGCTCGACCGCGGCGGGCTGCAGCGGCGGTGCGGCAATTTCCGGCAGAGGCTGCGCGACGTCAGGCGCACGCGAAACCGGCTGCGGCTGTGGCGACGGAACCTCGCTGGCCCGTGCGGGCTCGGGCGCGCGCGGAGCCTGCGGTGCGGGCGTGCGCTCACGGCGGGCGGGTGCGGGTGCCGGCGCGGCCGCGCCGGCGGACAGGAGCTCGGCGACGACGAACCAGCCCGATGCAGCGATCGCGCCGAAGATGAAGCCGATCATGGCGAACAGGCTCATCGCCGGCGGGAACGAGCGCCGCTGCGGCACCGTCGCTTCGCCGATGACGCGGGCCGCCGAGGTGTTCAGCGTCTCCTGCTCCTCGGTCTCGCGCGAGCGCTTGAGGAAGGATTGATAGACGTCGCGGCTGGCATCGGCCTCGCGCTCGAGCTCGCGC
>Ga0207426_1000375_pt1 | contig 78261 bp, 72 predicted proteins | sample AraplaMF_Cvi_mMS_FD_184265 | JGI IMG/M metagenome (GOLD analysis project Ga0207426, IMG submission 184265) | Arabidopsis root microbial communities from the University of North Carolina, USA - plate scrape MF_Cvi_mMS (SPAdes) (version 2) | ecosystem: Host-associated > Plants > Roots > Endosphere...
ACGGGGATCGTCAGCCCTACCCTGAGCGCGCAACCCAAGCTGTCCGGCCAGCCCGTATCTCTGGAGGCGAATGCCCAGGATCTGATGCCTACAGGCGCAATTGCGCTCCCCTCTCATTCATCCAAGGCGGTTGGCAGCGTCGAGGGAGGTGACGGTCAGATGATCGGCTCGGCAGCGGCCAAGTCGAATTCCGTGACTAGCAAGGGCAATGTGGTCCTCAATCTAGCCAACGTCCCCCTGCAGCAAGCCGCCAAGACCGTCTTGGGCGATCTGCTTGGCGTCAACTATGTGGTCGACCCTCGGGTCGACGGGGTCGTCTCGGTTCAGACCAGTAGTCCGATTTCCAAGGCGGACGCCCTCGAGCTCTTCCAGACGGCCATTGCACCCATCGGCGCAGTATTGGTGCAGAACCGTGGGATCTACCGGATCGCTCCGGCCGACCAGGCTGCGACCGGGGCGGTGAGCACCGTCCGCGATGCAGCTAGCAACGCGGTCACGGGAAGTGGTGTCCGCATCGTGCAGCTGAAATACGTGGCCGCTACCGAAGTGGCGCGAGTGCTTGAGCCAATGGTACCGAAGGGGGCCATCGTGCAGGCCGATGACGCACGCAACATAATCGCACTGAAGGGCTCGCAGGCTGAAATTGACAGCATGCTCGATTCGGTCTCGATCTTTGATGTCGACGTGATGAAAGGCATGTCTTTCGCCGTTGTGCCCGTAAAGGCTCCTCAGCCGGAAAAAATGATCGACGAGTTGAAAGCGGTATTCGCTACGGACAAGGAAGGTCCCCTGAAGGGCAGGGTGCGATTCATTGCCAACACGCGGCTTGGTGCGATCCTGGTCGTGACCTCTAATCCTAGTTACCTGCCGCGTGCGCAGTCCTGGATCAGGCGACTCGATGCCCGCGCAAGCGGCACCGAGCCGCAACTGCACGTCTATCAGGTCCAGAACCGGACGGCTGCCGAACTCGCCGGCATCCTTCAGTCCATGTTCTCGCAGGAGATGAGGGTCGTTCGTCCGGCGAGCCGCAACGTCTCGCCGAAGTCCAAGCAAGTGTCTTTCGGAAGCGACTCGACGAAATCCTCGCCAATGGGCAGCAGCGCTTCCGATCCAGCCATGCAAGCCGGATTGGGCAAGACTGCAGACCCGATGGGGGCATCGCGCTTTTCAAACAACGATCTCGATGGCCCGTCGACCGACATGGTGGAGAACAATACCACGTCAAGCACCGGCGCCGAGCCGATGATGAAGATCGTCGCCGATGATACCAAGAACTCGCTGCTGATCATGGCGAATGATCGGGATTACCAGCGCGTGTTGCGTGTTGTTCAGGGCCTTGACGTGGTGGCCAGCCAGGTCCTGATCGAGGCAGTGATCGCCGAGGTCACTCTCAACGACGACCTCCAGTTCGGGTTGCAGTGGCAGTTTGCCAAGAATGGCACTCCGACTGCGACATTCTCCAACGCTCTCACAGGTGGCGTTGCAGCCGCGTTCCCAGGATTCAACTATGCCGTCAATACGGCAAACATAGCCGCGACCCTTAGCGCGCTAAACGCTCTGACTCACGTCAATATCATCTCGACACCGTCCCTGATGGTGCTCGACAACAAGACCGCGCGCCTTCAAATTGGCGATCAGGTTCCAATCACGACGCAGACGGCGACGAGCACCGTCACCGCGCAAACGGCGATCGTGAATTCTATCACCATGCAAGACACGGGCGTTATTCTCGCAGTGACGCCGCGGATCAATGAGAGCGGGCGTGTACAGCTCGATATCGAGCAGGAAGTCAGTAGCGTCGTGAAGACTACGACTTCGAACATCGACTCCCCGACGATTCAGCAGCGCCGTGTCAAGACGACGGTTGTCGTGAATGATGGCGAAGTCCTGGCACTCGGTGGCATGATCCAGGACAGCGCGAGCAAGAGCAGCAACCAGTTGCCGATCCTGGGAGATATTCCTGGCATCGGCGCGGTGTTCTCAAACCGAAAGGACACCGTCCAAAAGACCGAATTGGTCATCCTGATCACTCCGAAAGTGGTTCGCGATGGCACTGAAAGCCGGTTGGTGACCGAGGAATACCGGCGCAAAATGAACGTCTATATGCCGCACGCTTCGACGCGTCGGCGAGCGCCTCTCAATACGGTGCAGCGTCTGGTGACGCCGTGATACGACCTGATGGTACGGTCCCCTGGCTGGTTCGGATCTGCGCGTTGCCGCTGCTGCTGTCAGGCTGCGTTACCGATCAGCCCTACGTGATCGAACCACCTGCACCCTATATGCTTCTGCCCGTCGACGAATCCATGTCGTGCAACGCGATCGCGGGGTCGTTTCGCTACTCGGTCAGGCGCGCTGCCCGCCTGGAGTATTGGCTCGCGGCCGGATCCTTGGCAGGCTACGATTCCGACCGATTTCCGCTGGATGCACCCAAGCAATTGGCCGACGAGCGTCGAAGGCTGGATGCTCTGACCGACCTTCAGCGTACGAAAGGATGCACGGTGATCGAGCCTGGTCCCGCCGTCGTAGAAGAGAGAGAGCGGTTGGAGGAATCGGCAAGAAGTTCGAGGCCTCAGAGCGTTCTTCGATCAAAGGGTTGACCAATCTTTGCGTGGCCTCATAATTTGAAGCAAGCTTGCGCTGGATCGCCACTCGGGGGAGAGTTCGTCGAAGGGCCTACTATATCACCGCGACGCCATTCGCGGATTGTGTAAGGCTGCCCGGCGGATGCTCCAAATGAGACGAGAACCTCTTGAATATATCGTGAGCCATCGGCAGCGTGTATGTCGGCACGGATGGTGAAATGCCCCAATGGTGGCGGGTGCCTTTGCTCTGTTCGGTTTGGATCCAGACCCATCAGCAGACGTAAGGCTGGCGTCATTGCCTCTGGCATGGGCTCGACCCGGCCTGAGAGGGTGGTCGTGTGACGCATGGCCGAACGGACCAATGCGGGCGAGATACCGTCAATCTGATCCAACTCCAGAATGGACAAGAAGCCCGAACTTCCGACGTCGTTGGCCACTTTCGCTGTTGCGGTCGGATCGCCGGCGGCAGCCGTCTGGCTACCGGTCTCTCTGTGCCGGGACGGCTTGCGGAAGTTGACGACGTTCTGCGCGATCTTGCTTCCACGTGTCTTGTCCCGCGCTAGCGCCGTGAACAGGCGTTCGAGAACTGGCAGGCTTGCAGCATTGATGTCGACCTTTCCGACCTCCTCTTCGATCGCGATTTCGGCTTGTTCGCCTCTGGGCATTCGGCATCGCTTTGGAAAGCTCATGTTCGGTGTCGGCGAGAGGATGCTCGCGATGGTAAAATTCACCGCACTTTCGGCGGCTGCAGCCGATGCCAGCACCGAACCGTCGGCCAGTGCCGTCCTGGCTCGATAACGAGCGCCAACGATGACGGCTGCGCCGAGCAGCGTTAGGAGACCCAGGCCCCATATCACCGTGATCAACGCGAAACCTTCGCGACCGCGGGAGCCGGATGGCTGGCTGTTCGAGGTGTCGATGCGATGTTGCATGCGGCGACATGCAGGCGCAATCGACGGAGATCGTGTTTGCAAGGAATGGCCTCGTTCGCCGCATCGATTGCGAATTGGTAAATGAAAATGGCAAAAAAAGTATGAAAAGCCTTAATTAACAAAATCGTTCTAGCGTGTGGACCGACACTCTGATGCCAGGATCTCCCGGAACCTATGTCCGCCGCTGTACAGACGTTGAAACGTGAGGAATCTCCCCCGGCGGGCACGATAAAGGTGCCGACGCCGAAAGACGACGGATTTGCCGACGCGTTCTCCACGCTTCTGGTGCGTGAAGGTCTCGTGGACCCCGGAGCAATTGCGAGGGCCAGGCGTGCCTCGGGAGCCGCGTCCGAACGCCTGGACAGCGTCATGGTGAAGCTGGGTCTGCTCTCCGAGGCGGACCTCTGTGGCGCTTATGCCGCCTATTGCGGGCTCAAGGTCGTGCGGTCGTCCGACGTTCCCTCGCAAGCCGTGCTGGCCGATCGGCTGAAGCTGCCATTTCTCAAGGCCAGTCGCGCGCTGCCCATATCGGCGTCCGACGGTTTCCTGTTGCTTGCGACGGTTGATCCGTTCGACGAGGAGGCACACAAGGCGATCGGCTACATGCTTGGCTGGCGCATCGATCTCGCCGTAATCGCTCCTGCCGACATCGAGCGTGCATTTCGCAAGCTCTACCAGGACACGGGTTCGCAAACGGGCGACGATCAGGGATTGGTCGCGGCCGGTATTTCCGATGGCAACGAGATAGACGTCGAGCGCCTGCGCGATATCGCCAATGAAGCGCCGATAATACGTTTGGTGAACCAGATCATCGCGGGCGCGGTCGAGCGGGGAGCCTCTGACGTTCACATCGAGCCGGGGCGTGACACGGTTCTGGTTCGGTTCAGGATTGATGGATTTCTTCAGCAGGAACGCATCGTACCCTCGACGCTCAAGGCGGCGCTGACGACGCGCATCAAGATCATGGCCAAGCTGGATATTGCCGAACGTCGCCTTCCGCAGGACGGACGCATTAAGACCACCGTCCGCGGGACCGAGATAGACGTACGTGTGTCGACGTTGCCGACGGCCTTCGGTGAAAGCCTCGTCCTGAGAATCCTCGATCGCAGCAGAGTTGAACTAGACTTCTTGAAGCTCGGACTCGATCAAGACATTCAGGACGGTCTACATCGGCTGATGTCGTTGCCGAGCGGTATCGTTTTGGTTACGGGGCCGACGGGCAGTGGCAAGACAACAACGCTGTACACGGCATTGAGGGAGCTCAATCGCCCCGAATCGAAACTCTTCACCGTCGAGGACCCGATCGAATATCAGCTCGCCGGTATCAACCAGATCCAAGTCCAGCCGCAGATTGGTCTGGACTTCCCCGCGGCGCTTCGCTCGATCCTGCGTCAAGATCCGGACATCATCATGATCGGTGAGATTCGCGACCTCGAGACGGCGCGCATCGCCGTACAGGCATCGTTGACCGGCCATCTTGTCTTCTCGACGCTGCACACCAACAGCGCGATCGCTGCCATTACCCGCCTGATCGACATCGGCATCGAGCGCTACCTGCTTGCATCGACACTCACCGGTGTGATGGCACAACGTCTCGTGCGCAGACTGTGTGCCCATTGTGCGAGGCCGGCGGCCTATCGCACCGATGCTGCGTCGCGCCTCAGATGGCCAGTTCCAGCGGGCCTTGGTATCGATTGGTCGGGTGCGCGAGAGGCTGTCGGTTGTGACGCCTGCCATGGCACCGGTTATCTCGGGCGAACCAGCGTTGCCGAGCTACTCATCATGGACGATGACATGCGGGAAGCGGTCGGCAGACGAAGTGATGATCGACGGACGATGATCTCACTCGCGCAACATGCGGGCTTCCACACACTCTATGAGGCCGGCCTCGTCAAAGTCTCTCGAGGGGAGACGACGATCGAGGAGGTGCTCAGGGTGTCGCGATCGAGTTAGAGGAGCGTCGCGTGTCCACATTCATGTATCGCGCATACACCAAGCAAGGTGTCGTCACGTCGGGGACGATCGTCGCCGAAGAGCTCGATGCAGCTATCGAGGCGCTCTACTGCTTGGGTCTTACGCCGGTGGAGACGGTTCCTTGCGCAGATCGAGACCTGCCGTCGGTCGCGCGCTCGCTCGAACCGAGCGCGGTGGGCTTTCGATGGCAACGTTCCAAGCGCGTGGGATTGAAGGAGCTATCCGCGTTTACGACCGAGCTTGGGTCACTCGTGAGCTCCGGCGTTCCCGTTGATGCGTCGTTTCGAGTCCTTGCCGGCGCCGGCGCGTCACCCAGGCGGATTGCGCTCGCGAACGGACTGCTCAAGGATGTTCTGGCCGGTCTGCAGCTGTCCGAGGCCATGAGCCGGAGGTCCGACGTCTTCCCGGCCGACTACATCGCGATCCTGGCCGGGGGCGAAGCCGGAGGGCAGACCGCGCAGGCGCTTACCCTGATAGGAGAGATGCTGGCCAGGCGGGTCGAGATCAGAGACAAGATTCGGGCCTCGCTGGTCTACCCTACAATTCTGCTGATTATGTCGCTGATGTCGATCGCCGTGATCGTCTTCGTGCTGATCCCCAATCTCACGCCGATCTTTTCCGATGCAGGCTTGCCGCTGCCTGGCATTCTGGCGGTGCTTGCCGATCTGCCGGACCATTGGCTGAAGCTTCTGCTTTGGAGTGCCTTTGGACTCATTGTCTGCTGGGTTGCCTATCGCAGGATCGTCGGCGACGAAGCAACGATGAAGAAGCTCGATCATCTCAAATGCCGCCTTCCCGTCATAGGGTTGCTCGTTCAGCGGCGCGAGGCCGGCCAGTTCGCGCGCTCGGCCGGTAGCCTGGTCGAGGCCCGGGTACCGCTCATGGTCGCGCTTCAGACGGCTCGCTCCTTGGTGAGCAATCGATATTTGAGTGCTCGATATGGCGACGCAATCGGTCGGGTGCCGGAAGGCAAGGCGCTGAGCCAGGTGCTTGAAGGCGAGGACTTGCTTCCGCCTGCGATGATCAGGCTGATCGCGGTAGGCGAGGAGACGGGACAGCTCGCAAAGATGCTCGTCCGTGTCGCTTCCAACCTGGAAATTGAGGTGCAGGGCAAGATTGAGCAATTCGTCGGGCTTCTCACTCCGCTTCTGACCGTCGGGATAGGCGGGCTTGTCGGTGCCCTGATCCTCCAAGTGATGAGTGCCGTCCTCTCCATCAACAATCTGGCCTATCAATGATCTGGTCCGATTCCAGATCGGCGGGCTTCTCGCTGATCGAGACACTTGTCGTGCTTTCGATCATGGCGCTGGTCTCATCCGCGGTGCTGGCGGCGAAGCCGAGAACGGCGGCCGCGCGGGTCAATGCCGAAGCTCGCGCGATCGCTGCGAGCCTTCAACTGGCCCGCAGCCGGGCCCGTGCCGGCAACGCCGAGATTGTGGTTGGCGTAGATGCGCAAAGCGGGCGCTTCGGGGGCGCAGACGAAATGCGCCAATTGCCTGACGGAATGGAAGTGTCCTTGACCGTCTCGGCAACGGAGCGGCATGGCACGGTCGGCGGGGTGCGGTTCTATCCGGACGGGCGCTCAAGCGGTGGAGAGATCCTTCTCACTTATCGTGGGCGCAAGGAGCGTATCGTCGTCAACTGGTTCACCGGCGATTCGAGGATCGAGTGATGCCGGTCTTCCTCTCGCCATGCAAATCGTCGGCTCTTGCCACTCGTCTCAGCGGCCAACGTGGCTTCACCCTGATCGAAGTGCTCATCGCCTTCGTCATTCTTGCTATTGGCCTCGGCACTCTGGCGGTTGGGATCACGACGGCTTTGCGGGCCGATGCCAAGGTACGCAACAAGCACATTCTCGATCAGATTGCCGAGTCCAGGCTCGAAGCCGCCGGTCGGACAAGCCCGTTGAAGAGAGGTTGGCGCGAGGGAGTCATCGGACGATATCGCTGGCGGGAGACAGTGACCTTCGTCGAGCTCGGGAAGGGGCGGCCGCAGGATGGCGCAGCGCCCCGGAGCGGTTCGTTCGTGCCGTCGTGGGTGGAGGTCGTGGTGCAGGACGAGGCCGGGTTTGAGACCCGGCTTGCCGCTCTCAAGCTCGCCCAGAGAGCGGCGCAATGACCCGGCGTGAACAACTTCGAAGGCTGCGCAGCCTCCATCGTCACCAGTCCGAGCGTGGGCTCACCTTGATCGAGCTCCTGGTGTCTCTGGCCATCTTGATGATTCTGACGAGCTTCATCGTCGGAGGACTGTCCACCGCAATTCGCGCATTTGATACCGACCGCCGCAACAATGTCGAAATGGCGACAAATGCGGCCGCGGAGAGCCTCCGTAGCTTGATTGCTTCCGCGATGCCCGCGGCCAATGCGCAGCAACCTGGCGTCCTTCTGTTCGATGGACAGCGCGAAGAGTTGCGGTTCGTGATGTTGAGCGAAGGCCGCGCGTTGCGAGGGGGGCTGCAGGACGTACGCATTCGCCGCCGCAACAATGAACTGGTCGTCGAGGTGTTCGGAACGCTGCGCGAGAACGACGCCCACAGGACGCCGGTCTCTTCGACAACCATCGTGAGGGGCCTGGACGACATACGCTTTCGCTATTTCGGGGTCGCAGGTGCGAAGAGTGAGCCAATGTGGCGCAACGACTGGACCAAGCCGGAGCGATTGCCCGCCCTCGTTGAGGTAAGCTTCTATTTCGAGGACGCGAGACGCAATGGTCCCGCCTCGATCGTGGCTCTCCGCAATGAAGGATCGTCGGGCGGCTCGTGAGCCGGCGGCCGGCGTTACGTCTCGTAAACAGTTGGTAAATATAGTCGTCGAATCGATGTTCCGATCTGTAGGGAAAACAGGCCGATGACAGACGTCTCGGTGACACGATTGCAGGGCCCGCGTGCGCTCACGGAGGCGTGGCGCCAATTTGCGCGTTGGTGGATGAACGAGCTACGTGAGTGCTCGCCGAAGGTCTGGCGCCGCATGATGCAAGCGCGGGTCGAAACCCGCCTTTTCATCTGGAGCGACCACGACCACATCGTGTGTCATTTGGTGGCTCCGTCAGGCGTGCAGGAACGGCGCTTTCAGGCAAATGGTCTTGTCCGTACGCAGGTTGACGATTGGCTCGCGGAAGCCGGATGCGAGCGTGATGCCGTACAGGTTGGCGTTGCGTTGGGCGCCGATCTCTTCTTCCAGCGGGATTTCGCGTTGCCGCGCTCGGAACTGGACGCGTTGCCCCGAATTCTCGCGCAGGAGGTCATCCACCGCACGCCGTTTCAGCTTGCCGATATCTGGCATGGGGTGACGCCCGAGAGCGCGTCGTCGAACGATGGTGTGGCTCATTTTCGCCACTGGATCATTCCCAAGGATCGTGCCCAATCCGAGATCGCGCGACTCGGGCTGTCGACAACGGAGATCGATTTCTTGGCGGCCAGACCGGCGGCGGGCACTCCAACTGCCGTCGTTCCGCTCGGAGCCGTTCGGCAAGATGATCCCCCCTTGGTCGTGAGAACGACCCGCATCCTTGCGGTCGCTTTATTGGCGACCACGATGGGCGCTTTGCTGGGGTTCGAGTGGTGGCAGTCCAGCCGGGCGGCACGGCTCGAGAACGAGCTCTACGAAGCAATGCAGGACGTTCAACACGCGCAACAGGGGGGAGGGTCGCCTGTCCGGCTTCTGGCGCTCAAGGCTGCGCCAGGCAGCCTCGCAGCTTGGAATGAGCTGTCTCGTGTCGTTCCGGACCACACATTCCTGACGGAAGTCCGGATCGCGGCCGGAGCCATCTCGCTGACGGGATTGTCGTCCGATGCGGCCCGGCTCGTGCGGGTTCTGGATGGCTCTCGTCTCTTTACCGGTGCAACGCTGGTCGGGCCGATCACGCCTGATGCCGCTGAGCGAAGGGACCGGTTTCACATGAGCCTGAAGCTCCGGACAGGCGGTGCTGGCCGCGTTGCCAAATCGGCGGAAAGGCCTGAATCGTGAGCGGGGGCGGACTTCTCAGGCGACGACTGATATTCTTCGGAGTGAACGCTACGATCGTGCTGGCTTTCTGTTTCGCGATCGTGGAGCCAATCGTTTCTCATTTCGCCGAGCGCAACGACGACATGATAGGCAGCGCAGCGCAACTCGCGCAGATCCGGCGTGTCGCCGACGAAGCGGCAAGGCTCGGCAAGTCCTCCACATCGGATGCCGACCCCTATCTGCCGGGTGCCGAGGAACGGGTCGCCAGTGCCGATCTTCAAGCCCACCTCCAGGCCCTAGCGGGTTCCAAGGGGCTGGCGGTGCAGGCTGTCCGCGGTCTACCGGGCCGTCAGGCGGCGCAATGGCGAGCAGTTTCGGTCGGGCTTGAGGTCGAGGGCGCGGCCGCTGCCGTGCGCGAGCTGGTTGCCGCGATCGAAACCCAGACGCCCTTCCTGTTCATCACCGAATTGTCGCTGCGAACGCTCTCCGACGGAGACGACAGCCGTATGCGCGTGAGCTTGAAAGTCGAGGGAGCGTTGCGCAGCCCGTCTGCTCCAGCCGGACCGTTGTTGAGCGAGAACCGGCCCGGCGGCGACGTGAAGGCAACCAACCGATGACCGAATTGGCGTCGCAGAACGGCCGGCGGCAACTGTGGCGGGCCATCCGTAGGCCACGCATCGAGCTTGCGTCCGCGAAGTTTTGCCAGCTCCTGCGCGGTCGAATCCCCAGCAGCCGAGAGCTGCAGTCCGTGACGCCTCTGAGGCGCGGATTGTTGCTTGGTCTTGTCGTGATGACGGCGCTCATGGTTGCCGCACCGATCGTGGCCATCCTGTCATTGGAACTCGCGCTTGCCAGCCAGTCCACGTTGGGAGCCAGCGGTGGCCGCGTTTCGGTAGGGCGAGAGGGGCAGGGCGCTGGGACTTACGAGAATATCTTGCAGCGTCCGCTGTTTTCCAGGAGCCGCCAGCTACTTGCAGTAGCTGCGCCTCCCGCAGTGGTCGATGCTCCAGCGCCATTGGTTCGAACGATGCTGGACCCCAGCGTTGCGCTCAGAGGGGTCTTCATCAGTGGCGAACGAGCCAAGGCGTTCCTGACATCATCGGACAACCCCGTTGGCGTTTGGATCGGGCTCAACGAGCAATGGTCGGGCTGGCGGCTTTCCGAGGTCAAGCCTAACGAGGTTGTGCTCGAAGCGGAAGGTGAACGGCAAACCCTGCAGCTCTACGTCCTGGCGAAATGATCGCTGCCATACGCAAAACGGCGACGCGGACTGGCCGCTACCTGAGCCGCTCGCTGGTCCGACGCGAACCCTATCAAGACCAAGTTGTCGTCGCCTGGCTCCTGATCGCCGGATCGCTCTGGATATTCCTGAACGGCCCGGCAGAGCAGAATTGGATCATCTATCTCCCGCTGAACGTCATGCTTGTCACCGTCCTGGCGGCCATCTGCGCCATCGACGCCCGTTTCGGCATCATCCCGGACGCTCTCGTCGGCGCGTTGGCGGCCTGCGGACTGGCTGCAGTGTGCCTCCTTGATCCGAACGAGATCATGTATCGTCTCGCGGAAGTCGTAATCGTCGCGATTGCGATTGCCGCCTTTCGTTTGATCTATCGTTGGATCCGCGGCTATGACGGACTTGGCTTCGGTGACGTGAAATTTCTTGCTGCCGCCACCTGCTGGATCGGCCTTCGCTCGCTACCGGCCCTGCTCCTGATAGCCGTCGTCTCGGCTCTCGCCAGCGCCTTTCTGCTCAGGTCGGCGCGCTATGAGGTCGACGGCCGGCATGCCATTCCGTTCGGCCCCCATCTCTCCCTAGGGCTTTGGCTGGCGTGGGTGTTCGACCCGATGAGCGTGCTGTTAGGATAGGCGGCGCCATCGTCGATTTGGTGTCCAGGTTTCAGGCCTCTTCTCTCGCAGAACGAACCAACTGAACGAGCCGGACTGCGGCAATGCCGACGCAGCCCGCGATGATCTTCTCGGACGCGTCGAATAAGGTGCCATGCCGGTCCGGTGTCACCGTCTGAAGCAACTCAAAGGCGATGGCGCTCCCGATCACGATCATGCAGACCAGAACTGTCCGCCGGGGATAGGCCAGCGCGAACAAGCCTCCCAACGTCAGGAAAGCGATCGCGTGCTCCATGTGCGCCCACGTCGCCATGTCTACTCCGAAAAGGAACGGTTTGACCTTGCCGTAAACCACGTAGATGAATTGCACTTTTGTCAGCGTGGCATAGCCAATCAGGGAAACCGTTCCCCAAGCGGCAATCGCAAGCGCGGTCGTGACAATCGATTTGTTCATTGCTCGCTTATGTAGGGCAAAGAGCCGAGCGTCTAGATGTTTTTCGGGGCGTCTTGCGCGGCGACCGCGAGACTGCTGTTGCCTGAATTGTCGAAACCGCCGTCGCGCTCGAAGGCTTAACCACGTCTTGGGCAAGCAGTATTTGCCTTGGCCGAGAGTGGAGTAGAGTGATCATCGTCGCGCTGTCGGGGGAGCGAACGGAGCAAGATATCGATGAACACAACCAAGTTTACGATTGCCGCTATCGCGATGTTGACAATACTCGCACCTTCCATGGTCGAGGCGGGCAACGGCACAGGACTCAAGCGCAGGCCTCATTGGCGCAGCGTTTACGGATATTATCCGCGCCTCGCACGGATTGCGCCTCCGATCGTTACAGTCGTGACGCCGGATCTGTCCCACCCCGTCATGGCCTACACATATAGCCGGCTCGACGACAGCTATGACTATCCATTCGGCTACGGGGAATACGCGGTTTACGGGAGATGGGCGAGCGATGCCTACGGTCGCTCTGATGTGGCGCGTTGCCGCCTGGTCTGGTTCGACGGTCCGCGTCTGCGCAATCTCAACCGATGTAACTGATCGGGTTCAAGGCCGATGGCTCAGTCGGCGTGATCCATCGATGATCGTGAAACATCGGTAACTGGAGTGCGCGAGGCAGGTATCGGTCAAGCCAGTGCGGACGCGTCAAGAGCACTTGACGAGGACATGCATCCGCTTGGTTTCGCTTGGCTTGGGCTTCTTCGAGGCCAAGGTCGAACTCTCCTTCTGAATGGCTTTGCGAAGCGCGAGTATTTCGGCATAGCGCAGACAGAGCGACTCCTCGATCGGGTCGAGCCTGATACTCTTGGTGACGTTGATGCGCTGCAAGTCTAACTCTCCCGCGACGAGTCCACTTAACCTCTGATCATTCGATCCATCTTGCGGACTATAGGAACGGTTTAATTTCTAGACAAATGAACTCACCGGTTAAGCTTGACGGTCTTAATCTACCCCCACGATGCCCCGTTAACCTGCCAAAAAGCTTAATGCTTGCCTTCCGCGCGGCCAGGCATTCTCTCCGGGTTATTACGCCCGTATTCAAGCTGGCTCGAAGTAGCCTATTCCATTAACCCGGTGACTACGAAGTGCGATGAGGATAGCCCGAAATGCAAGGGTACTTGCTTGGGGGCATCATGACCGTCGACACGGGTAAATCTTCAGCGGCTCGGCGCTTCAGAAGGATTGGTCGGGGCAACCGGCGATCCGAGGCCACCGGCTACACGCTGCTCGAACTTCTCGTCGTAATGGGAATCCTCGCTGCATTGACTGCCATGGCGACACCGCAAGTGATGGGCTATTTCGGAAAGGCCAAGACCCAATCGGCCCAGATGCAGATCGAGAACATCAACACTGCGCTCGAGATGTATTATGTGGAGAACGGCTCCTACCCAAGTCCAAGCGCCGGACTGAAGGCGCTGGTTGAAGCGACGCCGGAAGCGCCACGCTGGAATGGCCCCTATTTGAAGAGCGTCAGGACTCTTCTGGATCCGTGGGGACGGCCCTATCAGTATTCCATCACGGAGCAGGGCGAATACAATGTCTACTCGCTCGGCCCGACCGGGAAGGGGGCCAGGAAGCCAACTTCTGCAGCCAGCGCGAACCGCCCTTGGGCGGACAACGGGTGAGGGCGAAGCCGAGCTGGTGTCCTCGACCCGTCGGAACGGGAAGCCATCGAATGGATGGCGTCAACGCGCCGAAGTAGTCCGCGGGAGGCCGGCGGAGTGGGTTAAGAGGGGAGTCGGAAGCTGACTGGATACGTCCGATTGTCTGAGGGGGCGACCGTTCCCGATCGGCTCCGGCTCCGCTCGACTTTCGCCATAGGCCCGACCGAATTGACGGCTGCCGCGAAGTCGTTACACTTGTGTTTTCACATACGAGATACCCCCATGTCCTTTTTGCGTTCTGGCGGTATGCGCCTCAAGCCAAAATTGACGCTCAAGTCCCTTTCGGAACTCTCAAGGCTGCAAGCGCGAGGAAGCGACGTGGATGTGACTGACCGAAGCGGAGCCGATCGCGCGATCCTTGCCCAGAGAGTTGTCTGTGCGATGCGACGGGGGGACGACAAAGAACCTAGCGATGGGCGGGATTGACTGACGCTTATTCCAATGCTGGGCGTTTGTTCTCGTAGCCGCTGCAGTCAATCGCGTGGTCGCATCGTCGGTGAGCAACGAGCGGTGACTGATATGCAATTGCTGACGAAGGCAAGTGACACAGTTGGCGATTATTTTACGTGACTCAGGTAATCGCCTTGCTGGGCTGCTATGGCATCGGCTCGGGCTTGCTCTGCCTCGACCTCTCGCCTCAGCTTGAGAACTTCGTCGCGCATGCGACCGAGCGTTTCGTATGGCGGCTGGATGCCGGATGGCTTGGATTGCTTCTTGCCCATGGGTAGAGCAATAGCGAGGCGCGCGGGGCGGACAACTGGTCTCGAGATTTAACCTAACCTGTTTACCTTACTATGTGCGGCCCCGCCGAGGCGCCGGCCATATTTGTCGCTGAACTTGCATCATCGATCGGCTAGGCTTGAGGAATGATCCTGGCCTTTGTGTTGATAGCCATCGCCTGCAACCCCGGGGATCGGCTGATTGATCTGAGCGGCAAGCTACCGCGCGGGGTCAAGTCCGTCGACATGCTGTTTTCCGTCGAGCCGTTCTACGCGAGGCTTTACGTCTACCAGCCCGGATTTCCCGAGAGCACCCAGAGCTGCTGTCGCAACCTACCGAGCTCCATGCTCAAGCTCCCCGTCATCGACGGTAGGTTCTGCATCCGGCAGAGCCAGCCGCAGATGAAATGGAAGCTGCAGATCATCGGCCGGCCGGATGAAGTGGTCCGAGCTGAATCAAGGTTTTCCGGCGGGTAAATGCGTGCGGTTGCGTTGCAGCATTCATCGTTCCCAAGTCTCCGGCGGGATGTACTGGCACAGGAGCAGGAAGGCCGGATCATTCGGCCGCAATGATGCTTGGATTCGGACCTCGCGATCGCCGCACACGATCGATTAGCAGATAAATTGCCGGGGTTGTGTAGAGGGTCAAGAGCTGCGAGACGAGCAGGCCGCCGATGATGGTGATGCCGAGCGGACGGCGTAGCTCGGTGCCGGGACCGGTCGCAATTACAAGCGGAATGCCGGCGAATAGCGCCGCCATGGTCGTCATGAGGATCGGGCGGAAACGCGCTTGGCAGGCCTCGAAGATCGCCTCCGCCGAGGACAGGCCCCGTTGGCGTTCGGCGTCGAGCGCGAAGTCGACCATCATGATGCCGTTCTTCTTGACGATGCCGATCAGCAGGATGATGCCGACGAAGGCTATCACCGTCAGCGGCGTGTTGGTGATTTGCAGCGCGAGCAGCGCACCTAAGCCAGCCGAAGGCAGCGTCGAAATGATTGTGAGCGGATGGGCGAGACTCTCATAGAGCACCCCTAATACGATGTACATCGCGACCACTGCGCCGAGGATCAGAAGCGGTTGGCGCCCGCTGCTTTTGGCGAAATCACCGGCATCGCCGTCAAAACTGCCGCGGATGCCTTCTGGCATGTGCAGCTCATCGACAGCACGCTGCACGTTCTGTGTGGCCGTTTGGAGAGGTACATCGGGCAGCAGATTGAACGACACCGTGCTCGAGGGGAACGACTGAGAATGGTGAACCGCGAGCGCGGCGAGGCTGCGCGTCGCGTGTACTACTGCCGATAGCGGCACCTGCGCATCGCCTGCGCCGGCGACATAGATGCGCTCGAGATTGGAGGGGTCTACCTGGAACTTCGGGTCAATTTCGAGCACGACCATGTACTGGTTCCGCTGGGTGTAGATGATGGAGATCTGCCGCTGCGAGAACGCGTTGTTCAGGGCGTTGTCGATGTCTTGCACGCGGACGCCAAGCATTGAGGCCTTCTGGCGATCGATGGAAAGTGTCAGCTGCAATCCGTTCGGATCTCGATCGCTGGAGATGTCCGTGATGCCTTCGACGGTTTCCATACGTTTAGCCACGATGGGAGTCCATCTCTGCAACAAGCTAAGATCGGTGCTGGTCAACGTATACTGGTAGCTGGAATCGCTCTGTCTTCCGCCCGCGCGAACGTCCTGAGCGGCGAACATGAACAGGCGAATTCCTGCGACGGGATAGAGAGCTCGCCGCAACCGATCGATCACAACTTCGGTTGAGGCGTATCCGCGTTGCTCGGGCGGCTTCAGGCTGATGAACATGGTGCCGCGATTGGCACCCTGGCCGCCGGGGCCTCCGCCGCTTCCGACCACCGAGCCTAGACCTGCCACTGCCGGATCGGCGAGCACGACATCGGCGAGCTGTTGCTGCAGTCCCAGCATAGATTGGAACGAGGTGTCGGCCGAGGCGCGCGTTGCGCCGATCACGAACCCGGAATCGTCGGTTGGAAAGTAGGCCTTGGGAATCTTGATGTAGAGCGTGACCGTCAGCGCAATGGTGGCGAAGAACACCAGCAGTGTCAGAAGCGGAAATTCGAGTGCGGTGCGTAACGTCTGTACGTAAAAGGTCACGATGCGTGATAACGAACCTTCGATGACGCGGTCGAAAAGTGTCGCGGTTCGGGACGTGGTCTCTCGGATGTAGTGGGCGCAGATCATCGGTGTGACCGTTAGCGACACCAGGGTCGAAACCACGATCGCAAAGGCCAGCGTCAACGAGAATTCGCGCAAAAGGCGGCCGACGATGCCGTCCATGAAGATCAGAGGTGTGAAAGCTGCGATCAGTGACAGGCTAATGGAGAGCACGGTAAATCCGATTTGCCGGGCGCCTTCTTCCGCCGCCCGGAGCGGCTGCATGCCGCGCTCGAGATTCCGATACATGTTCTCGATCATAACGATGGCGTCGTCGACCACAAAACCGACGGAGATCGCGAGCGCCATCAGCGAGAGATTGTCGATCGAGAAGCCCACGACCCACATGCCGGCGCAGGTGCCGGCCAGCGCCAGTGGAACCGACACACCGGCCGCGATCGTCGGCGTCAGCCGCCGCAGGAACACGAACACCACGACCATTACCAGGATCGCGGTCGCCAATAGCGTCCATTGCATATCGAGGACGCTGGCGCGGATCGTGGTGGTGCGATCGACCAAGGTCGAAATCTCCACTCCGGCCGGAATCCAGTGTTTCAGTTCGGGAAGCAGCGCCTTTACTCGATCCACCGTATCGATGACGTTAGCACTGCCTTGCTTTCGGATTTCGATCAGAACCGCAGGCTGCTTGTTGAACCACGCCACCGAGCGCACGTTCTTCACGGAATCTTCGATGTCTGCGACGTCCGAGAGCCGGACGAAATTGCCATTCAAGCTCTTGATGACGATATCGCGGAATTCTTTGGCCGTGCGCATCTGCTTGTTCAGCGACAGCGTCTCGCTCTGGCGCTCGCCGTTGAAGATGCCAACCGGGCCAAGTGGATTGGCGTTGATGATCGCGGTCCGAACGTCATCGGTTGCAATTCCAGCTGTTGACAGCGCCACCGGGTTGAGTTGGATTCTTACCGCCGGCTGATCGGCGCCGCTGACCGTGACATTGCCAACTCCGGGCACCTGCGCGATGCGCTGTAACAGAACGGTGTCTGCGACATCATAGAGGGCAGCCGCAGAGAGTGTCTTGGACGTGAGGGCGAAGACGTACACGGGGGCGCTGGAAGTATTGGCCTTTCCGAATCTGGGAAGCGAGGGAAGGTCGCTAGGCAGGTCCGGCAGCGAGGCATTGATCGCGGCTTGCACGTCCCGGGCGGCGCGATCAAGGCTTCGGCTGATGTCGAATTGCAAGAGTACGCTGGTCAGCCCGAGCGTGCTGGTTGAGGTGATCTGGTTGACGCCGGCAATTTCCCCGAGCCGCCGCTCCAGCGGCGCGGCCACCGTACTTGCCATGATAGAGGGATCTGCCCCCGGGCGGAAGGCGTAGACGAAGATGGTTGGGAAATCGACGTTCGGGACGGAGGCAACCGGCAAAAAACGGTATGCGACGATACCGAGCAGCAACAGCCCAATAGAGAGCAGCGTTGTGCCAACGGGGCGTCGGATGAACGGCTGCGAGATTGACGGCATTGGGTTTGGTCATATTCGCACAGGTCGGTTAATGCTGCGATCTGAAGTCAGAGGCGCCTAAACTTGGCTCAACCGGTGCCGAGACGTGCCTTTTTATACCCTCGGTCTAGAATTGCTTGCCACCAGCCTCTATTCTCGCAGTACCAGCGAACTGTCTTGGCAAGCCCGGTCTCGAGAGTCTCTTCGGCGCGCCATCCGAGCTCGCCTTCGAGCTTCGAGGCATCGATCGCGTAGCGTCGATCGTGGCCCGGCCGGTCCTTGACGAAAGCAATCAATCGCCGCCGCGCGCCGTCTCCGCTGGGGACCACTTCATCGAGGAGTTCGCAAATCCTTTCCACGATGTGGAGATTGGTCCTCTCGTTGCGTCCGCCGATATTATAGGTTTCGCCAACGACCCCGCGTTCCAGTACGAGAGTCAGCGCTTTGGCGTGATCCTCTACGAACAGCCAGTCGCGAACGTTCTGGCCATCGCCATAGACAGGCAGGGCATCGCCACTCAGCCCCTTGATGATCATGTGAGGGATAAGCTTCTCGGGGAAATGATACGGGCCGTAATTGTTCGAGCAGTTTGTTATCAGCGTCGGAAGCTCGTAGGTCTCGCGCCACGCGCGGACCAGGTGATCGGAGGATGCTTTGCTCGCCGAGTAGGGTGAATTGGGCGCGTAAGAGGTCGCTTCCGTAAACAGGCCTTCTGAGCCGAGCGATCCGAACACCTCGTCGGTGGAGATGTGCAGGAAGCGAAATAGCTCGCGGCGCGCTGGAGAGAGCGATCGCCAATAGCGTAGTGCTTCCTGAAGAAGGGTAAATGTGCCGACAATGTTGGTCTGGATGAACTCGGCCGGACCGTCGATTGAGCGGTCGACGTGGCTCTCTGCGGCCAGGTTCATGACCGCGTGGGGCCGATATTTCTCAAACAGCTTTCGGAGCGCCTCCGCATCGCAAATGCACTGCCGCTCGAAGGCATAGCGTGGATTTTCGGTCGTGCCCGGCAGCGAGGCCAAATTAGCAGCGTAGGTCAGCTTGTCGATGTTGACGACGCGGGCGCCGGTGTCGCGCAGGAGATGGCGGACGACGGCCGAGCCGATAAACCCTGCTCCCCCCGTAACGAAAATCGTAGCTCCAGCAAACCGCACCTTTGAAATCCCTTCGATTAAATTGGCCCCTGAACGAACGAGCGGGCGACGGCCTGCAAGTATTCCCCATAGCTGCTCTTTGCGGTCTTTTCAGCCACTCGGTTAAAATCGTCCAGCGAAATATAACCTTTCCGAAGCGCGATTTCCTCGGGACATGCGATACGCATCCCCTGCCGCTGTTCCAGGATCTGCACGAAGTGGCTGGCCTCGACCAAGGATGCATGCGTGCCGGTGTCGAGCCAGGCAAACCCGCGCCCCAGCACCTCGACGAACAAATCGCCGCGCTTGAGATAGGCGTTGTTGACGTCGGTGATTTCGATCTCGCCGCGCCCCGACGGGCGAACGTTGGCTGCGATGTCGAGTACGTCGTTGTCGTAGAAGTAGAGACCGGTCACGGCAACATTGGACTTCGGTAGCTTCGGCTTTTCCTCGATGGACAGGGCTTTTCCCTGGCCGTCGAACGAGATGACGCCGTATTGCTCGGGGGATTGGACGACGTAGCCGAAGACCGTCGCTCCGCTGCGTCGTGCGGCCGCCTTGGCCAGCATTTCGGGGAGGCCGTGGCCGTAGAAAATATTGTCGCCGAGGATTAGCGATACTGCGTCATTGCCGACGAAGTCGCGCCCGACGATGAAAGCGTCGGCAAGGCCACGCGGGGATTCCTGTGTGGCGTATGACAGCTGCAAGCCGAAGCCTGTGCCATCGCCGAGCAGCCTCTGAAAAAGCGGCTTGTCAGCCGGGGTCGTGATGATCAGGATTTCGCGGATGCCGGCCAGCATCAGCGTCGACAACGGATAATAGATCATCGGCTTGTCGAACACCGGCAGCAACTGCTTGGAGACCACCGTCGTCACGGGATACAGCCGCGAACCGGTCCCGCCGGCAAGAATAATCCCCTTCATGGCCCCTCGCAGATTTAACCAACTGGAAACTATCAAATAGTGTGCGACGCACAAGTCTGGTATCAGTACACGGTAAATGGCGTTTTGGGCGAATTGGCTGCATGCAGGTATTTGAAACGGAGCTGGGCGGGGTTCTGATTTTGGAACCGAAACTGTTCGGCGATCAGCGCGGTTTCTTCCTCGAGACCTATCAATTTGCGCGCTATTCCGGGCACGGCATGACGCGCCCGCTGGTACAGGACAACCTGTCGCGGTCGAGCCGCGGGGTGGTGCGCGGGCTCCATTTGCAAAATCCGAACACGCAGGGCAAGCTCGTCAGCGTGCTCAGGGGGGCCGTCCTGGACGTCGCGGTCGATGTCCGCCGCGGCAGTCCGAGCTTCGGCCGGCATGTCGCCGTCGAGCTGAGCGAGGAGAACCGCCGCCAGCTCTGGGTGCCCCGCGGCTTCGCACACGGCTTCTCGGTATTGTCCGAGACGGCCGATTTTTTCTATAAATGCGACGATTATTACAGCCCGCCGGACGAGATCTCGGTGCGCTGGGACGATCCGGCGATCGGGATCGACTGGAAAGTCGAAAAACCTGCGCTGTCGGCCAAGGATGCCGCGGCCCCCTTGCTCGCCGATGTCGAGAACCTGCCGGTCTACGGACAGGTCTGATGCGCATCCTCCTGACGGGCACGAATGGGCAGGTCGGGGGTGCCCTGTTGCCGCTGCTCGGGAGCCAAAACGGAGAGGGACAGGGCAGCGTGCTGGCGCCAAACCGTGAGGCGTTCGACCTGTCGCGGCCGGAGACGCTCGGTGAGACGCTGGATGCGCTCAGGCCCGATCTGATCGTCAACCCCGCCGCCTATACCGCCGTTGACCGCGCCGAGGACGAGCGTGAGCTCGCGTTCCGGGTGAACGCCGAGGCGCCCGCGGCGATGGCGCAATGGGCGGCGCGTCGCGGCGTGCCGATGGTCCATGTCTCGACCGACTATGTGTTCGACGGCTCCGGCAGCGAGCCCTGGCGCGAGGACAGCGCGCCCGACCCGCTCTCGGTCTATGGCGCGAGCAAGCTCGCCGGCGACCGGGCGATCATCGCGGCGGGACCTGCGCATCTCATCGTGCGCACCTCGTGGGTTTATGCGGCGAGAGGCTCCAATTTCCTCAACACCATGATCCGCCTCGCCACCGAGCGCGAGGAGCTCCGTGTCGTCGCCGACCAGTTCGGTGCGCCGACCTCGGCCCGGGTTATCGCGGAAACGATTGCTGGAGTGCTGGGTGCGGCAGGAGGAGATCCCGACCGCTTGTTCAGTGAGCGAGGCGGCATCCTGAATGTCGCGTGCGGCGGCGAGACCAGCTGGCATGGATTTGCGACGGCGATCGTGGACACGATGCGGTCGCGCGGCGTGGCGCTCAAATGCGAGCGGATCGTGCCGATTTCGACGGCGGAGTTTCCGACCAAGGCGAGGCGGCCGGCGAATTCGCGGCTGAGCTTGCAGCGGCTCGGTCAATTATTCGGTTGCGCGACACCATTTTGGGATGAAGCCTTGCGCCCCGAATGCTTGGCCATCTCATCCCAGACTGAAAGGTAGATCAGCGCTTGGCTTTGGCTGAGATGTCAATGACCCCGTAGCGCCAAAACTCGTCTCGAACTGCACGCGCGGTAGACAAGATTGCCGGGATATTTTGACCGACCCACGATTTACCACTTCCGAGATTGCTCTGCGACCCCTTCTGCACCGATAAGCAAGGATCCGTCACCAAGCACACCACGTCTGGATTTTGACGCCGAAACAAGGTGAAAGCGGCGTCAATGTACACTTTGCCACCCTTTGGATCGCCTGGCGGAGCATGAAGCGTATAGTTGAGGTAGTCCGTCAGCCGCTCCATAACCGACCGATTAATGACGTAACAATGTGCCCACAGCAGATCGCCTGTAAATTGAGCAAGATCGGGCGTGACACGATTGGAAGTTCCGCCCTGTAGAGAATGGCCGATGTAAAGAATATCCCAACGTATCTTGGAAAGTTGATCGGCGATGGCTGATTGTCGACGCGTGAAGCGTCGGCTAAAGATTGCATCGTCTTCCAGGACCAGAACCGAGGAGGCGCCTTCGTCTTTTGCTCTCGTGATGATGTCGAGGTGGCTCAGAAAGTTTCCGTGGACCCCGGTCGACGAAAATCCGAAGGTGCCGTCCGGTTTCGGTGCGTGCGGGATGTTGGCGCGCTTGATGTCGTATCCGGCGCGCGCCAGTTCGTTGCTCAAGGCAAGAAAGCGATCGGTTCGCTCCGGCAAATGGATGATTTCGACGCGGTCAAAATATTCGAACAATGTTGTCATGTGCTCTAAGTAACCGAAAACAAGCTTTTCGCATAGTCCCCGAGGTATTTACCCTATGCTTCCAGAATTGTCCCTGCTCCGCAGTCCCTCATTGATGCAACCCGGTTGCCGTCGTAGGAGAGGTTTCCAATCCTCGCCGGCAGTAGGGATCCAGAAGCAGCAATGACCAGTCAGGATCGCAATCGCCGCGTTGCCCTCATCACCGGTGTTACGGGGCAGGACGGCGCCTATCTCTCCGAATATCTGCTGTCGCTCGGGTATGTCGTGCACGGCATCAAGCGGCGCTCGTCCTCGTTCAACACCGCGCGGGTCGATCATCTCTACCAGGACCCGCATGTCGGCAACGTGCCATTTCAAATGCACTATGGCGATATGACGGATTCAACCAACCTGATCCGCCTGGTGCAGCAGATCCGCCCGACCGAGATCTACAATCTCGCCGCACAGAGTCACGTTGCCGTCAGCTTCGAGAGCCCGGAATATACTGCTAACGCCGACGGAATAGGCGTGCTGAGGTTGCTCGAGGCGATCCGCATCCTTGGTATGGAGAAGGAAACGCGGTTCTACCAGGCCTCGACCTCCGAGCTCTACGGCCTCGTGCAGGAAATCCCGCAGAAGGAGACCACGCCGTTCTATCCACGTTCGCCCTACGGTGTCGCAAAGCTCTACGGCTACTGGATCACGGTGAACTATCGCGAAGCCTACGGCATGTTCGCGGCCAATGGCATCCTGTTCAACCACGAGAGCCCGATCCGCGGCGAGACCTTCGTCACCCGCAAGATCACCCGCGGCGTCGCCCGCATTGAAGTCGGGCTGGAAGAGACGCTCTATCTCGGCAATCTCTCGGCCAAGCGCGACTGGGGCCATGCCAGGGATTACGTCGAAGGCATGCACATGATCCTCCAGGCCGACAAGCCTGATGATTTCGTGCTCGCCACCGGCGAAACGCGCTCGGTGCGAGAGATGGTCGAGCTGTCCTTTGCGCAAGTCGGTCGCCGCATCGAATGGCGCGGCGAAGGCGTCGACGAGACTGGCGTCGACGCGAAGAGTGGCAGGACCGTGGTGCGGGTCGATCCATCGTACTTCCGCCCCACCGAGGTCGATCTTCTGATCGGCGATGCCAGCAAGGCGCACCAGGTGCTCGGCTGGAAGCCGAAGCGAACGTTTGCCCAGCTCGTCCAGGAGATGATGGCGAGCGATCTGGCCGATGCAAAACGGGACGGAGCCCATGGCAAGCGCACCGTTTGAATTGAAGGGAAAGACTGTTTACGTTGCGGGCCATCGCGGCATGGTCGGCAGCGCGATTGTACGCCGGCTCGCGGCGGAGGACGTGCAGTTGCTCACGACGGATCGGCGCGAGGTCGATCTCTGCAACCAGACAGCCGTGTTCGACTGGTTCGCGAAGGTGCGGCCGCAGGTCGTGTTCCTCGCCGCCGCCAAGGTCGGTGGCATCGTCGCCAACAACACGCTGCGCGCCGAGTTCATCTACGAGAACATCGCGATCGCGGCCAACGTGATCCAGGCCGCCCATCAGAGCGGCGCCGAGAAGCTGATGTTTTTGGGCTCATCCTGCATCTATCCCAAATTGGCGCCGCAGCCCTTGCGCGAGGATTCCGTGCTGACCGGCCCGTTGGAGCCGACCAACGAGCCCTACGCGATCGCCAAGATCGCCGGGATCAAGATGGCGGAGGCCTACCGCCGCCAGTATGGCAGCGACTTCATCAGCGTGATGCCGACCAATCTCTACGGCCCCGGCGACAACTACCATCCCGAGTACAGCCACGTGGTCGCTGCCTTGATCCGTCGCTTTCACGAGGCGAAGGTTTCAGGGGCGAAGAACGTGGTGGTTTGGGGCACCGGCACGCCGCGGCGCGAGTTCCTTTATGTCGATGACATGGCGGACGCCTGCGTGCACCTGATGAAGACTTATTCCGAGGCCGAACTGGTCAACATCGGCACCGGCGAGGACATTACCATCGCCGAGTTCGCGCGGGTTGTGGCCGAGATTGTCGGTTACAGCGGCGAAATCAGCTTCGACGCCTCGCGCCCCGACGGCACGCCGCGCAAGCTGCTCGATGTCAGTCGCCTTGCCAGGCTTGGCTGGTGCGCTCAAACCCCGCTAGACTACGGCATGTCGCAGGCCTATGCGGCCTTCCAGAGGACTATGAGCTTCGGAGAACGGCCTCTCGATCCAGTTGATAACCATGGGTAATTTGAGAACGGAAGGGAGTTCGGTTATACATTAACCCGCAATTTACGGCTATTTCCTCGGGTTCCCGCCATCAACCCCTTGGTTACACCTTGCCGCTCAGGATGCCCGACATATGCCGCAGGTGCGTGTGTTCAATCCAACCAGCCAACCGACGAGCGAGCAGCCAAAGATGACGAATCGTATGGACCGCAGAACATTCCTCCAGGGGGCTAGCGCCATTGCGTTGATCGCAGGCGCGCCCGCCGCGAACGCCGCTCCCACAACCTTGGCGGCCAAGGCGGCGAGTGCCGCGTCAACATCGAGCCTGGGGGCCTTCGTTGCGCCGAAGTTCAATGGGGGGCGGTCTCAAGTAAACCTGAACTTCCTTCAGGGAGGTGGTGATTTTCCCTTCATCAATCTTCTGAAATGTGCGCAGAATTGGGGTTTGTCCGACAATTCTGGGTGGCCTGATCCCAGCACGCTTGACACCGATGGCTACCCCACGGTGATCACGAACAAGGGAGTGTACACTGTCTTCGGTGTGCCCTCGCAAGCTGCTCGGCCAGGGAATTACGTGATTACCTGGAGTGGAAATGGCACCATCACCGTGGGTATGACAAATACGCCCGTCAGTGGGAGCAAGACGAGTACCAACGGAAGCGGACGCTACGTCTTCTCGACGGATCAGACTCGTTTCGTTATCGGTATTTCTGCAGTAGGCAATCCGCATATTACGAACCTCCGAGTTTTTCACGCGAGTGATGAGGCCGCACTAAATGCTGGTCAGGTCTTTGGCGCAAAGTTCAAAGAGCGATTGAAGGAAGCAAATTTCGGCGTCATTCGCTTTCTGAATTGGCAGTTTGGTAATACGACGAATGTGACGACTTGGGCGACGCGTAAGCCGGAATCCTATGTATTCTATTCGGGATCCGAGTTTCGTCCGTCGCTCTATGCGGGTCTTACGACAAAATCTGGATCCGCCTATTCTGCCTCTCTTCCCAATTTCAAGTTGGCTGACAAGGCAACTGTTACCGTCAAATTCAACGCAAGCTCCGATGGTCCTTGTACGTTAAATGTCAGCGGTACGGGTCCGATTCAGGTGCTCAATTCTTATGCGACTCCGCTGTCGGCTTCGACAAACTCGTTTCCAGTCGGAGGAACTTGGCAGAGCTTCGCTACTCTGGTTTATGACGCAACTCTTAATGCTTGGATCAAACAAGGAGGAGACGTTGCAAGAGGAAGCACGGGCCTCAGCAATGGTTGTCCGCCGGAATTGATGGTCCGACTGTGCGCTGAGGTGGGTGCTCACCCCTATTTTGTAACACCAGCGCTCGCGATTGATCCTGCGACAGACTATATGCCGAGTCTTGCCGCTTATTGCCGAACAAATGGCCCAGCGTGGATGATACCCCGCTTTGAAGGGCCGAATGAGCTTTGGAATAACGGTGGAGGCTTTCTCCAGACCAGTTACGCGAATTCTAAGTCAGCGGCGTACGGTTGGGGAGCTGATTTCCAGAATTGGTATGGAAAGATCATGTCTGTTCTTGGACAGGCAATTAGCACAGTTTATGCGGACGATCGGTCCAAGTACCATGTAATTTGTGGCGTGCAGACCGGAATGGGAACAAGTTCTGGAGCTACATCATTCTCTGATCCGCGGCTTACGTCTGCTAAATATTTAGCTCAGACCCAACCTGCGCAGGCGCCTTATACGAAGACTCCTGCGTCCAAGTGGGTGACGCATATCTGTTGCGCGAACTATTACCGTCCCACTGAATACGGTTCGGCGGTGGAGACCGCCCAAGGTGCGGCCTACGTGGTCGCCACGGGCAACCCGGAGCTCCAGCTAGCTCTAGCAACTGCATATGCACTTACTTCGAACAGTGGCGCTGGCCCTTTCACCTTGGCAAAATGTGCAGCGCTCTACGCGAATTGGAAAGCGTGGGCCCAGCGGTTGGGTGTTCAGAAAATGTGCGGATATGAAGGGGGGTACTCGCCCGACTATACGGGGGGCGGAAAATCGCCAGTGGATTTATTGCGATCCGCGTCCAAACAAGTTGTTGCCCTGAACGGATTTACGTCCACAAACTATAGCAACTTCACGAGTCTTTCCGGCGGGGGATTTGTAGCTGAGTTCCCATCGTGTTTCCAGTTGTCAGGGGGGGCGCCCTCGAACAATGTGTGGTCTGTCCTTGAGGACGTCTATCAAACGACGAGTTCTCCGCAATGGGCGGCAATAGCAGCATTCAATAAAGCTTAGCAGCACGGCCGAGTTGTGGGGCTGCTCAGTTCGCCGAGCAGCAGATTGGCGACCGGAGTAGAAGTTACGTCTAGGTAAAATTAGGCTACGAAACTGCTGCGCGACGGGGTAATTTGGAGTGACGTCCACGACCCGCGGATGCGGGATTCGGCCTTGATTTGTTCCTGCGATCGAGCGCCAAGCAATCTGCGGATCGAAGGAAATGTTCGAGGGACCTAGCGCTAACTTTGTTGCCTACGCGGCGATCTTGGGATGGCCGCTAGTCGCCTTTGCTATCTATCGGCTCAGGCCGTTTCCCGAGGCCATCGCCTGGACGGTGCTTGGCGCTCTTCTCATTCTTCCTTCGCGTGTCGCGATAAAAATCCCGATGATCCCTGCTCTCGATAAGAGTTCTGTGGGGAGCCTTGCAGCGCTATTGGGATGTAGCTTGTTCAGTCCGTCAGTAAGGCGACGCGCGCCTTACGCACCCGGAATTGTGGCTGCGCTTATCCTTGCTTATGTGTTCTCGCCAGTCATCACTTCGGGATTGAACAATGATCCTGTAATTGCTGGACCCGTGGTCATTCCTGGTGTCGGTTACTACGACGGTGTGTCGGCCCTCCTCAGTCAGTTGATTTTTTTTCTGCCCTTCCTCATCGGAAAGCGATTTCTAGCAAATGGGGAGCACGCTCAAATGCTCCTGCGCGTATTGGTTGCCGCGAGCCTGATCTATTCTTTACCTATGTTCTTCGAAATCCGAATGAGCCCGCAGCTATCACAATGGATATATGGGACCTTTTCCTCTTCGTATGACGTGGAAGCTCGATACGGTGGTTTTCGGCCAGTTGTTTTTATGAGCAATGGCTTGGCTCTCGCATTTTTTCTCTCCACTTCGATTATTGCTGCAGTCTCGCTTTGGCGAATTAGAGCGCGGATTTCTGGATTTAATACACCATCCGTCATAGCTTACCTCGGCGTTCTGCTGCTTCTTTGCAAGTCTGCCGGAGCGTTGATCTATAGTCTTTTGATCGGGCCGATAGTGCTATGGATCACTCCTAAGGCGCAGATGCGGATCGCGGTTGTACTTGCAGCCATCGCTATCACATACCCGATCCTACGGATGAGCGACCTCGTACCGACCTCCCAAATTTTGGAACTTGCCTCATCGATTAACCAGGATCGAGCGAAATCTTTGGGGGTACGATTTGAACAAGAAAAGCGCTTGCTTGATCATGCTACAGAGCGGACTTGGTTCGGTTGGGGTAGGTATGGGCGTAACAGAGTTTATGATGATTACGGCAAGGATATCAGCATAACTGACGGGCAGTGGATTTTGACATTGGGTCAATTTGGTCTCGTTGGCTTTATTGCCCAGTTCGGACTGCTGACGTTTCCAATATTTCGAGCTGCAACTGCTCTCAAGCATCTACGCTCGGAACGGGAGAAGGTACTGCTCGCGGCAACGGCGCTTATTTTGGCCGTTACGGCTGTCGAGCAGTTGCCAAATGCGTCCATCAATTCCTGGACCTGGCTTCTTGGAGGTGCATTGTATGGATTTTCGTCAACGGCACTTTCGCTAAAGGCGGCGCGTCCCATAGATCGTAGGCGCTCCGATTCAGCGGCCGTCATGAACCGATGACGTTCCAGCGCTTAAGACGGCCGATGTTTGTTTTATCCTAAGGTAGCCGAAATTTTGTCCACGCAAGCGACCACTTCATCAAATGCTAGTCTAAGGCAACGCGTTCTGAGGGCTGGCCTCTGGAGCTTGTCGGGATTTGCTCTGAACCTAATCATTCGGTTCGGGAGCAATCTTTTGATGACAAGATTTTTGATGCCGGAGATGTTCGGACTAATGGCGATGGCCTCCACGCTTATGATTGGCCTGAGCATGTTTTCCGACTTGGGTCTGAGGCAGTTTGTCGTTCAACATGCGCGTGGCGGGGATGCTTCGTATCTGAATACGGCGTGGGTCATTCAGATTTTTCGAGGCGTTCTACTTTGGCTGACCGCATCTGGCATTAGTATCGCGCTGTCGGTTGCTGGAAGTTTCGGTTTATTTCCTGAAGGCAGCGTTTATGCGTCGCCCAGCCTTCCAGTAATCCTGATTGCACTATCGTTTTCGACCGTGGTGTCCGGTTTTACATCGACGAAATTGCTTGAGGCCAATAGGGGGTTGTCGCTTGGCTTGGTAACAAAAAACGAGTTGGTTGCGCAGATCGTCGGCCTTCTGTGCATGATAGTTTGGGTAGCTGTTGATCGCTCTGTCTGGGCGCTCGTGGCCGGAGCTTTAGCGTCGAATGCTGCTCGGGTTGTCCTTAGTCACCTTTGGTTGCCTGGCGTTTCGAATCGTTGGGCTTGGAATGAGGCAGCCGCTCGGGAGATACTTCAACTGGGCCGATGGATATTTCTCGCGTCGATCCTCGGATTCTTGGTCAATAGTGGAGATCAGCTCCTGCTCGCGGGTTTTGTCGATTCTTCGACGTTGGGTCTCTATGTGATTGCCTCGCTTTACGTGGGCTCGGTTGATGCAGTGCTCGCCAAGGTGATGAGCGATGTTTCGTTCCCCACGTTCAGCGAAATTGTACGCGAGCGCCAATCAGACTTGAAGAGAAACTACTACCGCTTTCATCTTTTTATCGCTGCCACCGCATACTTGGCTTCTGGGATATTGATTGCCATTGGGCCGATGCTAATTAACGTGCTTTACGATCATCGGTACCAGCTGGCTGGTCCAATGATGTCGATCATCGCTCCGGTATTGCTTGTTGTACCGTTCCGACTGGCAACTCAATCATTTATGGCGATGGGCAAGCCCCAATTGCATTCACATATTCTGTTGATTCGATTGGGGGCGCTGGCGGTGTTCGCGCCCATTGGATTCTATTCGTTCGGGTTGCATGGGGCGCTCCTTGGAATCGTATTGAGCAACTTTTCCTATGTACCGCTCATTATCTTGTACAACGTTAGAGAGCGATTATTTGATGCGCGCCGGGAAATTCTATTGCTGATGTTGTTCCCGATAGGCTTGGGCTTTGGATATCTGGCTTCGATGGGGCTCGAATATGTGCACGGTGCATTCCGGATGCACTAAGGCTGGGCTTCGTTCTGCGAATAGCAGCGAGAGCTATTGACGGCCTTTTGTACGTTGTTTGCCTGATCAACCTGACGCTGCTTTGGAGAATTTGTGTGCGTATCACGTTCGTTTTGCCTGTGGTGAGCCTTGGGGGGGGGAGCAGAGTAATTGCGATCTATGCGCAAGAACTCGTGCGAAGGGGGCACGATGTGTGTTTGGTTTCCGTTCCGCCGAGGCCAATATCTTTACCGGAAAAGCTCAGAAGTTGGATGAAGGGATTTAAGGGAAGGGCACCTTCTCAAGAGTCCCACTTGGATGACTTAGGGCTGGATTGGCGCGTGTTGAGCAGATGGCGCCAGATCCGTAACGACGATGTCCCCAACGGCGATGTCGTTGTGGCAACTTGGTGGAGAACGGCGGAGTGGGTCAGTGCTTTAAGTGACCAGAAGGGAGCCAAGGTCTATTTCATTCAAGGCCACGAGGTCTTTCCTCATCTACCGATTGATCGAAGCCGGGCGACCTATCGGCTTCCGTTCCATCAGATTGTTGTTGCGAAATGGCTGAAGCGACTTCTGGAGGAAGAGTATCAGCAGGCTGAAATCGACGTGGTTCCAAATAGCGTAGATAAATCGCAATTCTTCTCATCTCCTAGATCAAAGCAGCGAGTGCCAACGATCGGGTTGCTATATTCTGCGGCGGAGCTTAAGGGCGTAGATACCGCCATTGCCGCGATAAGAATTGTTCGCGAACGTGTACCTGAGCTTCGAATAGTTTCGTTCGGTGAGATAGAAATGTTGCCTGAATTAGCACTTGAAGGCGTCGAATATTTTTTACGCCCACCTCAAAGTCAGATCCGTGAAATCTATGCCGCGTGCGATGTTTGGCTTTCTGCAAGTCGAAGTGAGGGGTTTAATCTTCCGGCGATGGAGGCAATGGCGTGCCGAACGCCAGTTGTCTCAACGAAGACAGGATGGCCTGAAGAGGTGATTCAATCTGGTTGGAATGGATGGCTTGCCGGCATAGATGACGTTCAGGAACTCGCGAGAGGACTTGAATGGATCGTGACCAGAGAGGACGATGTTTGGCGAGAATTGTCTAACAATTCACATATGACGGTTGCGGACAGTTCTTGGGAAGCTAGCGCGGCCCTGTTCGAAAGGGCCCTTGAACGTGCGTGCAAAAGAGCTGCGGCGGGAGAAATAGCAGGGCACGCCCAGTACGTGGGATGACTCTTTCGTTAAAACGCGGCTTGGAATTTGTTAGCCACGGGCTCAAAAAGCGGTCTGCGCGGTACGATTGCGCAGAAGGTCGAGGGTCCGAATAACATCATCTAAGGGGATCTGGAAGCCATCCTCCTGCGGTCGGCCTACCACAATCCCGTAGGCGATGTCCAAAAGTCGTGCCCAATCGAAGTGCGAATTGAAGAAGCGGTTTGGAGGTTGCAGGACCAATATTCCGCCACCATTGGCGACGGTATATAAAGCGTGGGACAGTTGGCTTCCCTCAATGCTAATAATGATTTCAGCTCCTGAAAGCTGCAGAATTAGCTCTTGGACGCTTAGCGTCTCAGCCCGAACAATCTTGATCCCTCGAGTCGATAAAGCTTCGATTAGCTGCGGCTCATTCACTAGATGCCGCTGTTTTCCTTGAGCGCCGCGTGCAAGATAGACGATCTTCCGATCGGATTTGGCGGACCGCGTGCTGGCTATACGCTCTCTAAGTCTCCGGAATCTGATCCCCTTGTGATTGGTTTGGTGTATGTCGTCGAAAAGCACCAATCGACGTACGTATGCTCGCCGGACATCAGCGGGAGATTGCCGAAAGAGCTCTAGGTAGCCCGCCTTGTCAGGCCAAGCAGGCGTTGGAATACCGGTAGCATGGTTGGTCGTTTCGGCCAGCAAATGTGTCGCGCAGTCATCTCGAAGCCAATGCCCAAAAAAATGACATCCTACGAATGAGCTTCTGAGTGCCAACTCGTCGGATTCCAGCCAATCTGTAGCCGCTGGGCCAAAGTCAACTTCTGGGTTGAAGTACTTTCGTTTGCTGCCTCCGTAAATGATTCCGTCGTGAATGATGACGTTCTTCAGTTCGTACCTTACGGTCGGTGGGACGGTTCTGTACGCTCCGCTCAGTTCCGCAATTTCTTTTTTAGGATCGAGTTCGAACGCGCAGGCAGTAACACGATCGAACTGATTTGGAAGTACAACACACGAGCCACCTGCGGTGGGGCCTCCATTATCCAGCACTTCCATTGAAGCGGATTCGATCAGATCGATTGGATACCCAATACGTCGCGCGATGGCGCTCCGTGATCGCTCAATCAGGAATCTAAGATTAAGGTTCATTTCATCGATCAGTGAGCATGTGCCAAATAGCTTGTACTGGGGACATGAGATTGCGTTGGATGTCGGGAAGTCTCTTAATCGCCGATATGCGTTGTCCTCGCTTTAGGCCAGAGACGGCTTAGCGACAGTCACCCGCGAATCGTTCGATAGCGACCAATAGTCGGGCGTTATCAATATCAGTCCTTGGCTCAAAAACGCCCATTCTGCCCACCATACGCTTCAATACAGAGAACTCTTCGACTGGCCGGTAATATGGCCGTCCCTCGTAATCGTCAAACAACATCTCAAACTCGCGCGACTGACTGATACTGTACAAAGCGCAATGCACACGAAATCGGCCATCTATAAGGATCAGATCTGGATCGATCGGCTGCTTCCAGGGCGCCTGAGCATATTGTTTCCATTGCTGCAGTCGCCTTGAAGTCCGCCATTCGAACATTGGATATCCCCATTCGGCGGTGATGCCGATATCCGCATGAATCAATTGGTCGGGCGTGTATCCTAAAGAGATGATCTTTCTGCGAACGCTTTCCATGTAGTAGCGATCACTCTCGACTGAGATGCTGGCTTTTTTCTGCCGAGCAGCTTCAATTGTGCTGCCGCCGCAGCCGTATTCTAGGTATGAGGAGCAGCGCGACAGCCGATCGAGAAAGTACGCCTTGGCTAGATCGTCCATGTGAGGTGTATCGGAAATTTCGAAGCCTGTGGTGCGTTGTTGGTACAAAAAGCGAGTTCGCGAAGCAATATTGTTGAACATCTTCACGTTTCAACTCCAGACAATTACATTTTATACTCGATCAACCCGGTCCGCCGCCGCCGCAACCGCGACACCGTGAACCATACCACCCCCTCCGCTTCGGGGAAGCGCGCCAGCACGTTGAACAGGGCGAGGGCCGCGCGGTCGGGGTGCTTCGAGCGCAGCCACAGCCGCAGCACCTGCAAGGGGTAGACCAGCCAGGCCAGCAAGCCGAGCGGCCACAGCGCGATCGTGGCTGCGAGGCACGCCAGCGGCAGCGCGAGGCCCCAGGCCACGGCGCGGGCGGTCTCCTTGACCCAATGGCCGTGCCGGCGGCCATGCGTCCATGCGCCCTCGGCGAAGGCATGTCCCCCGCGCACCATGCGCCGCCACCATTGGCCGAAACGCGTCATCGCCGCGTCGTGCACGGTCATGGCCGCGGGCAGGCGGTGGATCTGCCATCCGGCCGCCCGCAGGCGCACGCACAGCTCCGGCTCCTCGCCGGCGATCAGGTCGCCGCGATAGCCGCCGGCGGCGGCAAGCGCCTCCGCCCGCACCATCACGTCGCCGCCGAAGGCGAGCGCAGGGCCGAGCGGCACGTCCCACTCGATGTCGCACAGCCGGTTATAGACCGACCGCTCGCGAAAGCGCTCGCGGCGCCGGCCGAACACGGCGCAGACCTGCGGATGGGCTTCGAGGAACGATCGGGCGGCGCCGGGCCAGGCGGCATCCAGCTCGCAATCGCCGTCGATGAACTGCACGAACGGGATGCCGGGGACCTGTTCGCGCAACAAGCCAAATCCCGCGTTGCGCGCCCGTGCCGCCGTGAACGGCTGGTCCGGCGCGAGCTCGTGCACCGCCAGGCCGCGGTCTCGCACCCAGTGTGGTGAGCCGTCGGTCGAGCCGGAATCGACATACACCACCGGTGCGCCCGGCGGCAGCGAGCCGATGCAGGCCTTCAGCCGCTCGCCCTCGTTCCGTCCGATCACCACATAGCCAGTCGTCTGCATCGTCCGTCCCCGGTGCTCCCGTCAGAACCGGCCATAGAAATAGGCGCCGACGAAGCCGACCGCGATCAGCGTGAAGCCGAGCCCGGCGAGCAGCCGGCCGCGCTGCTCGGTGAAATAGCGGTTGCGCCGCGCCATCACCTGACGGTCCACCAGAGCATACAGCACGGCTGCGACCGCAACCGCGAAAATGATCGCCACGATGCTGCCGGTGATGGTTCCGCGCAGGCCGACCCGCCCGAGCAGCGCGTTGGCAGCGAAAATTCCAATCCAGTGATTGAGATAGAGCGGGTAGGAGATCCCCCCGACCCACTGCCCGAACGGCGTCGACGCGCCATATTGCGCGAACACCAGAACGATGAAAATGGCGGCAAAGGGCGCGGCGAGGTCATAGGGCAGCCACGCCGACACCGTCAGCGCAAAGGTTGCGACCGCCAGCACCAGCACGACCCCGCGCGCGATCCGGCCGCTCTGCCAGTCCCCCCAGGTGAGGCGCGCGATCGCGCAGAGCACGCCGAGCGAAATCGCGCCGAAATAGAGCGAATACCGGCTCGCCAGCACGCCGATCGCGAGCGGCACCCACAGCCAGATCGACCGGCCGATGGTTCCGCCCAGGACCAGCAGCAGCGGCGCAATCAGGTAAAACTGCTCCTCGGCGCAGATGCTCCAGAGATGGTTGCCGGTGCCCGCGAGCGGCATTTGGGTCATGGACTCGGCGAGCTGCGGGGGCCCGAAGAAATTGTAGGTGAAGGTCAGGTCGTAGAAGAAGATCTCGACCCATTTCCGGGTGACGGGTTCCTTCATCAGGCTGACGACGATCAGCAGCAGGATCGTCACGAAATAGGGTATCCAGATCCGTGCGGCGCGGTTGAAGTAGAAGCGCGCCAGGTCCTTCAGGGAGGAATTGAGCAGGATGGCGCCGATCAGCCAGCCGCTCATCGCGAAGAACACCTGGACGGCGAAATTGCCCGACTGGTCCCATCCGTGGATGCCGGCATGGCCCGCCGCCACGGCGAGAGCGAGGACGATGCGCAAATAGTCGAAGGCAGGATAATATTTGAGCTCGGAGGCCGGGGCCATCGTCAAGGGAATTCCCAAAAGAACTGCAATGGCAAGGCTATATACGCTCCGTGCCCGCTTGTGCGAGCATTTACCCTCACATGCGATTATTGGCACGAATTAATGTAAATTCCCCCTATGATGCCGCTGTCGCGTTCCCGGGGCGCGGAGGCGAGGGCAATTGGTGACAATATGAACATTTTGGTGACCGGAGCCAGCGGTTTTCTAGGCCGCAGTGTGGTCGCAACCCTCCTATCCCGCAAGCACCAAGTCCGAGCTCTGATGCGTTCGGGATCGGCGCCGGGCAATTGGCCTGAGACCGTCAAAACTTTCCGCTGCGATCTCGCTAAGGACGATCTTAAAGAAGCTCTCGTGGGAGTGGACGCGGTAATTCATCTTGCCGGTCATTCTTCCGCGACCGACGGGCTTGATACGGCGGTTCGCGGCACCTCCCGGCTATGCGAAGCCATTTCCGCGAGCCAAGTGAAGCGGATCTGTCATGTGAGCAGCCTCGCCGTCTACGACTGGAGGGCTGCCAACAATATTCTGGACGAGAATTGCCCGCTCGCGGAGATCGCAACTGCGACCACCGACTATGCAAAGTCGAAGCTGCGTCAGGAGGAGTCCGTCAAGGCCTTGGAAGGATCAATGAATGTCGTGACGATTGTTCGTCCAGGATTCATTTGGGGCCGCACGCGCTTATGGGTCGATGGCGTGGGACGTCGTTTGCCGAGAGGCTATCTGCTTGTCGCACCGGCAGCTTCGATAGCGCTTACGCACGTCGACAATTGCGCCGATGCAGTCGTGACAGCGGCACTTGGAGGCAAGGGTACGTTCAACATCGTCGACGAGCCGCAGATCAGTCGGCGGCAGTATTTGCAAGCCTATGTCGCGGGGTCAGGCGCGTCTGGGATCGTCATCCCGATCTCTTACCAAGCCGGCTTAAGGGTCGTGATTTTGTTGCGGCATATCTTCAAGGTGATGCTCAAGATTCGACGGCTTCCGTCTTTGTTCGATCCCGCACGCTTTGAAGGTCAGTTCAAACCGATCATCGTCTCCGCCGATAGAATTCGCCATGAGCTTGGCTGGACGCCCCCCTTGGGCTTCGCATCAGCGGTCGATCGTTCCTTCAACAGCCAGCCCTGACCAATTGTTGACCAAAAGAATGCAAGCTTCAGTCGTTTACATCCTGCATCGCTTTCCGCGCGTCACCGATACCTTCATCATTAGGGAGATCAGGACACTTCAAGAGCAGGGCTTATCGGTCAAAGTGGTGTCGGTCTGGCATCCGAAAGACGCGGAGACCCTGCCCTCGATTCTAAAGGATTGGGAACTTGATGTTTCGTTCCTGTTGCCGACCAACGGCGTGAGCGCTGTCCGCGATATTCTCATGATGGTCGGTCGGTATCCGATACGTTTTATCGATACTTTTCTTTTAGCGCTGCGGACCTCACGCCCCGGGTTGAAAGGGCTCTTATTCCAGCTGTTTTATCTCATGGAAGCGATCCTCGTGGCTTCTCGTCTCCGCGGTCAGCGTGGAATTCAGCTGCACAATCACTTTGGCGATCAGAGCGGAACGGTGACGATGCTTGCTGCCAGGTTTTGCCGATTGCCCTACAGCATATCATTCCATGGCCCGCATATCTTCTTCGATCCCCTCGGACAGCGTATCAAGCGAAAGGCGCTCAGTGCAGCCTTTAATCGATGCATCAGCTTCTACTGTCGCAGCCAGATCATGCTGTTCATGGAAAACTATCAGCCGGAGCGCTGTCCCATCGTTCATTGCGGCGTGAATAGCGGTGCATACTCCTATCGGGATCCCGCGCCGGCAGTGTCGCGGATACTCTCGGTCGCTCGGCTCGCTCCTGAAAAGGGCTTTAGGTATTTGCTTGAGGCTTTCGGCGCGGTTGCAAGAAATAATGCGGCGGCCCAATTGCGGCTTGCAGGTGATGGTCCAATGCGGTCCGAGCTTCAGGAGCAGGCGCACCTGCTAGGCATCGCTGAACGGGTCGTGTTCTTGGGAAGCGCCACCGAAGAACAAATACGAGAGGAGCTAGCGGCCGCGGACATCTTCGTGCTTCCGAGCCTTGCTGAAGGTCTTCCGGTCTCTCTGATGGAAGCTATGTCCGTTGGCGTTCCTGTTATTGCAACGAATGTCGCGGCGGTTGGCGAATTGATCGACGATGGCCTCAGTGGCAGGCTAGTTCCCCCTACCGATGCCCGTGCTCTCGAACGTGCATTGTTGGAGCTGATGCACGATCACGCGAAGCGCGTTGCTTTTGCCCGGGCAGGCCGGATCAAGATTGAAGCCGATTTCGAGCTCGAGCGGGAAACACTGAAGCTAGCGGAAGAATTCGAGAAAGTCGCGGGCCTAAAGGGTTACTTCACGATGTAACTGCCCACCCCATAGGTTCGATCGTAGGGCAGCGAGTGCTCATCTCGTGAACGCCGTCGCCTTGCTGGATTGCGAGAGTTACCTCGGTGAGATGCAAGGCAAATTGCGACGACAACCGACTTGGCCGCGCTTCTGTGATCGCAGATAGAACCTCCGCGGGGCCGAGAGCAAAATTCATTGACGCCGCGCCCCAGCGCCCAACTTTCGGATGGGTGGGCTGCTTGAGCCGAATCCGGGTGGCGATGGGGCTTGTGATCAGTTTTCGTCTCAACGTGTAGCGGCGGCGTAGTTTGACCGGCGAATTATTGTCCCAGCTCCGTGCGATCTCCAGAATTCCGTCTTCGCCAAAGATGCGCATCTGGTGGTCATGGGAAGCGATAATGCTGCAAGTTAGCCGCGCTATGGTCCCTGATTCAAAATAGAGCGTCGCACAGGAAAAATCCGGCGCTGCGCGAGCCGCACTGCCTGTTGGCTTCTGTGGGATCAAATCCCCGGTCGCAGAGATCACACGCGTGATGCTCCCGAACATCGCGATTAGCCACGTAAGGTAGTAGCCTGCGTGTTCCAGGGTGCAACCGACCGCGAATTCGTCCTGGTAAGGCCAGGGCGCGCCGGATTCAGAATGCCACTTGGTGTAGGGAGCCCGTGGGATAAAATCGTCGTCAAGCTCGGCATAGACCAAATATGGGGTCCCAATTTTTCCGGTCCTCACCGCTTGCCAAGCCGTTTGCGCAGCTTCGCCAAGTAGCGAGCAGGGGGCACTTGCAAGCTCGAGCGACCGTGCGGTGGCGAGTTCGCCGAGTTCACGTGCATCCGCCATTTCAATTGCCAAAGGCTTTTCCGAGTAAACGTGCTTACCGGCTTCCAGACAAGCTTTGGTGACAGCGTAGTGCGAAGCCGGGTTGGTCAAGTTTAGCACTAGCGTGATCGTTGGATCGGAAAGCAGTTGTTCAAGATCCGGCGCTGCCCTTACGTTCCAATAGCTGCAAAACCTCTCCTGACTGGCAGGATTGATGTCATAAGCTCGGACAACCTCGATCTTGGGGAAGGAGGAAAGTGATCGCATATAGAGATCGGCGACAAAGCCTGTCCCTACGATCGCGACGCGTCCGGTGCTCATGATGGCCCTGCGCCGGACGAGGGTTCTATCGGGCGATTTAAGGGCGGCCACGACGTTACAACTGAATTTGCCCTGACTTCCGAATGGGCCGGTATCACAATCTCTCCAAAAATCTTCGCACCCGCCCCGACATCGACATGTCCCTCCAGCACCGGGACGCCTCCGCCTCGTCGGGTTCCAAGGGTAACTTGCTGGAATATGAGGCAATTGACGCCGATCTGCGCCTTGGGGTGGATTACTATTCCGTTCGGGTGCGGTATTGCCAGGCCGCCTCCGATGCGGCAGTTGATTGGGATATCCGCTCCCGTCACCACGCTCCAAAAGCGATGTTCGAGCACGTAAAGCTTGCGGCGCAGCGCCGCAGGCAGCCCCGTGCGAGCCGCGCAGCGCTGATAGCCGCGAACGGTCTTGAGAAGTTGCTTTCCCGGCTCCCAGAAGCTCGTAGCCGTTTCGCGGGACCAGTCCGGCTCTGTCGCGGAGACCCCTGCATCACCTGTGAACTCATTCATCGCGAAATCGTGTGATGCGCCTCTTCAAATGCGGATTCGGCATTAGATCATGTCTCGAAAGAAATCTCTAAGCTCCAAAGGATTTTAACTATGCTATATTTAATAGGTGATATATTACCTCAAGAGCTGTGAGCCTTCCTTCGCCGTTACGGAACTTTCGAACATTGGCGATATATCTCTAGACGAAGCCGGCAGCCTTTTTGCATATGTCGGAAATTTTGGGATCAAGATGGCTGAAAAGACCGACCAAACCAGATCAGTAGTCATCGCGGCCACGTTCACGGCCGAGCCGCTGCAGCCGAGCTTGGAGTTTCTTTTTGAGAAGGTCGGACTGCGTCTAGATGTCCGTTTTTCACCTTATCATCAAGTCTTGCAGGAACTAATTTCCAGTTCGAGCGCCCTCGCAAGCCTTGACAAGGGGGTGGCTGTCATCCTCATCCGTTTGGAAGATTTCATTCGTGACATTGACGATCATTCACTTGCGGAAGAGACGATTTCCTCAGTCGCAGACGAAATCGCTTCTAGCCTCACGAGGTTTGCTGCCCGCGCGAGGTCTCCATCTGTGTTTTCCGTTCTAGCCGTGTCGCCAGAAGTGCCGGAGCGCTTGAGAGAGGTGATTGAACAAGCGACTGAGCGGCTGATTGAGCGAGCGACCGGTCTCTCCGGCCTTACTGTTCTCTCCCAAAGGGATATCGATGTCGTTGCGGGCAGCGACAAATTTGATCGGGAAAGTGATCGACTCGCTCATGTCCCGTTCACCGAAGATCACTACGCGAGTCTTTCCTTGGCCATTGCGCGCAAGGTCCATGCCTTTCTCGTGCCTGATCGAAAGGTTCTGGTCCTCGACTGCGACAACACCCTTTGGCGCGGTGTTGTGGGCGAGGACGGAGTAGATGGCATAGCTATTACTCCGAGCTTCGCTTACTTGCAGAAGTTCGCACTAGGTCTTCAGGCGCAGGGAGTTCTAATCTGCCTGGCGAGCAAGAATGTCGAAAGGGACGTCCTCGACGTGTTGGAGCGGCGGCAAGACATGTTGCTCAAGCCCGACAATATCGTTGCGCATCGGATCAACTGGAGCCCGAAGCCGCAGAATCTTGCGGATCTTGCACAATCTCTCAATCTTGGTTTGGACTCGTTCGTATTCGTGGACGATAATCCGGTCGAGTGCGAGCTCATGAGGGCTGAACTACCTCAGGTTCTAACTCTTCTTCTACCTCCCGAAGATCAGATTGAAGGTTTCCTCCAACATCTTTGGGCTTTCGACAAGGTCGCAATTACCGAAGAGGATAAGCGGCGTACGAACCTTTACAAGGAGGACGCGGCTCGAAAGGCTTTGGAAAAGAACGCAGCCGACATCGTTGACTTTGTTGCTTCTCTAAAGGTGAAGGTTGATATCGATCCTCCGGGCGAAGGGGACTGGCCGCGCCTTGCGCAATTGACCCAACGGACAAACCAATTCAACTTTACGACGATTAGGCGGACGGAAGGCGAGTTGCGCACGCTTGTTGATGGCTCGCCTAATCGTTCGGGGCTAGTTCTTAAGATAAAAGTCAGCGATCGGTTTGGCGACTACGGCTTGGTGGGACTTGTCATTTGTGTCGAGGTCGATCACTCTCTGAGTGTTGATACATTTCTCCTGAGCTGCCGCGTTTTAGGCCGAGGTGTTGAACATGCAACCCTTCGCCATCTTGCCGCTATCGCCAAATCGCGTGACATAGAATCGGTTTCGTTGCCGTTCAACAAAACCGCTCGAAATGAGCCGGCCGCTGCCTTTGCTGATAGTGTTGCCGAAACCTTCAAGGTCATGGAGGGAGGCCATACGATCTACCGTATTCCCACAGATGTGGCGCTTGAGATCCATCATCGTCCGGGGTTCGATCCCGATGCGGTGATCAAGGCCAGAGAGTCCGATGGGAAAAAATCGACTTCTCCGATGGCAACGGCGAATTCCAGTGAGCGTTACACGATCATTTCTCAAGAGTTGCTGACCGGCAAGGACGTGCTTAGCGCCATGAGCAAATCGAACGTGCGGCGTCGAATGCTTCCAGGATCGGCGGTGCCACCTACGACCGACGCTGAACGTGGTATGTTGGCGATCTGGGAAGAAGTTCTGGGTATCAAGGGGCTTGGAGTTGATGACGATTATGCCGATGCGGGCGGTACCTCGCTCCTCGCTGCACGTTTGTTCGCTTTAGTATCTCAGCGCTTAGGGGTGCGCTTGCCGCTCACATCGATTCTGGAGCACCCAACGGTGCGCCGATTGGCCGCTGTTGTGGATCAGGGTCATGCTCAAATTCCATCACTGGTTGAATTGAGGAGTGGCGGACGTCGTAACTTCTTTTTCGTACACGACGGCGATGGAGAGACTCTTTTGTACCAAAATATCGCGCGCCGACTTCCGGAGGGCTTTAGCGCTTTTGGAATCGAGCCGCGCCAACTGCGGAACATTCCTCTAGCGCATGACTCGATCGAAGGTATGGCGGCCCACTACGTTGGCCTCATTAGAGAAAAGCAACTCGAGGGTCCGTATTTTGTCGGCGGCATGTGCGCGGGGGGCGTCATCGCCTTTGAAATTGCCCGCCAACTAACTAAAGCCGATCAGCAAGTGGGCCTGGTGGCACTTCTGGACTCCGCATTGCCGGGAACGCCTCGTCGGCGCGGACGGATCACCAAGCAGCGTGCGAGTCGGGTGGCCGATTTGTTGTCAGGTGGTTCTGGACCACGGGGTGGCTTGACCTCCAAAGCAACTATGTTGTGCCGTAAGGCGCTCAATGCCGCAGCGTGGGAGATAGGCAACCGGATGGGTCGCTTATCCGTCAAGGCGCGGTTTGCGTTTCTTCAGCATGTTTTGCGTCGCGGCCTCGCTTGGCCGGACGTGGTTCCGGCTCTCACGGTGCGTCAAATTTACGATTCCGCTGAGTTGAGCTACAGCCCAACTCCCACTGTTTTACCCGGGTTGATGCTGGTGCGGGCTAGAATGGGCAACGGGGGCGACACTCCATTTCGAGAAGTCTACGCAGATGAGGGACTGGGCTGGCGACGCGTTAGCACTGATTTGTTGATTGAAGATGTGGATGGTGGGCACTACACGATGCTGCAAGAGCCATTTGCGGCGGCGGTGGCCGAGAAGATTGCGGTCCTTCTCGACGGGAATTCCGCAATGTCGACATCGCCAACTTACGTCAAAGCGACCGCATGACCGCGCTTGATGTTGTTATTGGCATCGTAACTTATAGGTCTGCCGATTTGACTGTTGCTTGTATCCGCTCCATCGAGATCGAGAAGGCGGCATCTAAGTTGGCGATATCGGTTGTTGTTGTGGATAACGTATCCGGCGACGCCCCGGTAATTGCGCAAGCGATTGCGGACAATCAATGGGGGGGCTGGGTTAAACTCGCTGTCGCGCCTAGGAATGGCGGCTTTGCCTATGGGAACAATCTTGCGATCGGCGAAGCTGCGCAAATGGGTCCTCCTCGCTATTTTCATCTCTTGAACCCGGATACCGAGCTGCGGTCAGGGGCAATTGATGCCCTGGTTGCTTTTCTTGATGAGAAACCGGCCGCTGGTATTGCGGGCAGCAGCTTTGAGAACCTTGATGGCAGCGATTGGCCGATAGCGTTTCGTTTTCCAACACTCCTGAGCGAAGTCGAGGCGGGCCTGCAAACCGGAATCGTCAGTAAACTCCTGAGCCGGTGGGTGGTGGCGCGGCAGATGGGTAGAAGCGCAGCACCAATTGACTGGGTGCCGGGTGCATCCATGATGGTACGCTGGCAAGCGATCGAAAAGATTGGCGGTCTCGACGAGAACTACTTCCTCTATTTTGAGGAGACCGATTTTTGCCATCGCTCATCGCAAGCGGGTTTTCAGACGTGGTATGTTCCGGCCAGCCGAGTCATGCACATTGCTGGTCAGAGCACAAAGGTTACGGAGCGCGATGCAAAGGTCAAGCGACTGCCCGCCTACTGGTTTGAATCGAGAAGACGCTTCTTTGCGACGACCTACGGGCTCGGCTACGCAACGGCGACGGACTTGGCTGCCTTGACCGCGCATAGTTTGGGGCTTCTCAAACGCTTGCTGTTGGGACGAGGGCGCGAGGCAATCCCACATTTAATCAGAGATCTCTGGACTTATAGTGTGCTCCGCCCAAGCAATTGGCGCGCGGCAATGAATAACAACGCGGGCCTCGATCGCGCAGCCGAAAAAATCCGAGTCGGCAACGGCTAAGGTGTCCCGTTCATGCTGACTTCGTGCTGATTGTCCTCGTTTTGATGGTTAATCCTGGGTGGAGGATCGTCCACAGGCTACGACTCTGTCTTCCCGGCGGTTCGGTTCGCAGTAGAATTTATCTGGCCGGCTAGGCTCGTCAGGCCCGGGAATTACTCGAATACCCGGTGCCACATTAATCAACCTCAATTAATTGGCTTTCGGTGAAAGCCGTCTGGATGTTATGCAAGCGGGCCTTTCAAAAAAGCCATTTGTGACTAAGGCGTTTGGTCGACTTGGTCCCAGTTCGAGAGAATTCAGTTTGAACATTTTACGGACCGCTTCCTTTGGGTCGCCCGACGCTTCAAGTTTGCGCGCGCCGCAGGCGGTCGAGCCAGGAGGCTGTGACGAGAACGCTACGCGTAACGTGTACGGGCTGCTTGGACTACCCGTTGATGCTATCGGCTTTGAGATGCTCATTGCCGAAATGGACGCAGCCGCCGCAAAGAGAGAGCCGTTTCTGATTTCGACGCTCAACGTCAACTTCCTGATAAAATGCCAGCAGAACGCCCGCTTCCGCGACAGCGTGCTACTAAGTGATCTTTGTCTCGTCGATGGAATGCCATTGATCTGGATGGCGAAGTGCCTGCGGATTCCAATTCAGGAACGAGTGGCCGGCAGCGATCTGTTTGGCCGGTTGAGAACAAGGACAACTAGCCGCTTGCGCGTGTTCTTGTTCGGAGGAGCCGGGGACCTTGCTGCAAAGGTGGGAGCGAGGTTGAATGCGGAGAAGGGGGGGCTCGAATGTGTCGGGGTTCTCAATCCCGGTTTTGGCTCAGTGGAAAAACTAAGCTCCCCGGAAATTATAGATCAGATCAATGCAAGCGGTGCAGATTTGCTTGCAGTTTTCTTGAATGCCGAAAAGGCCCAAGCTTGGCTGATGCGGAATCATCATCACTTGACGGTGCCAATCCGCGCTCAGTTCGGCGCGACCATCAATTTCGAGGCTGGCGCCATAAGGCGAGCGCCCCCCTTGCTGCGCAGCACGGGATTCGAATGGCTCTGGCGGATCAAAGAAGAGCCGTATCTATGGCGGCGTTACTGGAACGACGGCCGGTCGCTACTGCAGATATTCCTGACTTCGGTTCTGCCGATGGCGATTGCCGCTAGGCTAAGCCATGCTGGCTCAGAGTTCGCAGTTCGCGTAGACGAAAGCAACGAACGCTATGCGCTTACCCTCTCCGGTACCGCGGCGGGATTGGATGTCGATCGGTTGTTGCCGTTTGTTGCGGCTGCCGCGAAGGGGCGTCGCGCAGTGTCGATGGATCTTTCTGATGTCGATCATGCGGATGGACGCTTCTTCGGCTTGCTTCTTGGCTTGAGAACTCAGCTTGCCAAACGAGGGTTTGATCTTCACCTTACCGGCATTACTCCGCGCATGCGACGAATTTTCCGGCTGAATAGGTTTGAGTTTTTGCTTTCCGAGCGGTAATTCACGCAGCACGAGCGGCTGCGGCAAATGATCAAACGATGGATTCCAACAATGACAAAGAGCTTCGAACGGCGATTGGTTGGAAAGGCAGTCGGAGTTATCATAATGGCGGGCTTGCTCGCTGGTTGCGGTTCGCCGGAACAGAAGGCCCAGGACCTTTACGAGAAGGGCATGGCGCTCATCGCAAAGAATGACGATCTCAATGCGAGGGTGGCACTTCTCACGTCGGCCAAATACAAGAGCGATAGGATCGAAGTCTGGAAGGCCTTGGCCGGGATTGATGAGCGTACGAAGTCCAGCTCGCTCTTTGTCGACTTGCGCCGCATCGTCGAACTCGATCCTAACGATTTTGACGCTCGCCTGAAGCTCGCAAAAATCATGATCACGGGTGGCGCTGCCGAGCCGGCAATCAAGATTCTCGACGCCGCCAACGAAGGCGATAAACCGAACGCTGCGCTTCATGCCGTGCGCGCTCTAGCCCTTGTCAGGACGAATGATTCTGCTGGCGCGATCCGAGAAGCACAACGCGCCTACGACATTGATCCCACCAATGTTGACGCGTTGACCCTACTTGCTTCGAAGAGGTTTGCTGACGGCGATAGCGGCGGTGCCATAAAAATGCTGAACGCGATTCCCGCCCAGGCTCAGGATGCCGACCGACTGCGTGCAACCCGATTACGAGTAGATATTCTTGTCAGGAAGGGGGACCTGGCCGAAGCGGAAAAACTAGTGCGCCAATTGGTGGCCGACTATCCGCAGGACACTTCATATCGCATTCAGCTGATCCAGATTCTCACTGCCGAACGAAAGTTCGACGATGCCGAGAAGGAGCTGCGCACGAGGGTCGCGGCCAGTCCGTCGGACAGCCAGCCCGAACTGGACTTGGTTCGCTTCCTGAACACTTTCAAAGGGGCGGATAAGGCGCGGGCCGAACTCGAGTCGCGCATCAAGGCCGGGGGGGACACGTTCGATTACCGATTTGCTCTGTCAGAGTTCGATTTCGTTGGGAATCGTCGAGATGACGCGATCTCTCAGTTGCAGAAGCTAGCCTCCGAGATCGATAACGCTGATCGCAAGCTCAAGGCACAGGTTAGGCTAGCCGAGATGCTGGCAGCCAAGGGCGACAGGGCCGCTGCAGAGCCGCTGGTCTCGCAGGTTCTTGCGAAAGATCGACGAAATTCCGGTGCGCTTCGCCTACGCGCGGCACTCAGCCTGGATAAAGGACAAACGGATAGTGCTATAGCGGATCTGCGCGAAGCGCTTAATGATCAGCCAAAATCGCCTGAATTGTTGCTTGCGCTTGCGCTAGCCTATGAACAGGGCGGAAAGCCCGAACTTGCAGACCGCCAATACGCGGATGCATTGAAGAATTCAAACCTCAATCCTGAAGCTGCTTTGAGATACGTCGCCTTCCTTCAACGTCGGAATGACGCGGCGCGAGCCGAAGATATCTTAGCCGAGGTCGTGGCTCGTTATCCCGGCAACCTGCAAGCCCTCTCATCACTCGCGCAGGTCAAGCTCAGTCGTCAGAACTGGGACGGCGCCCTTGCTGTTGCGCAAACCATTGCTTCTAACAAGGACGGTCGTGTCGTCTCCGATCAGATCAAGGCGGCGGCATTTGCCGGCCAACAGCGAATTGCCGAGAGCATTGCGGCGTTGGAAGATGCGCACAAAGCCGGACCCGAGGCGATCCAGCCGGCCGTTGCGTTGGCCTCGGCCTATGTTCGAGCGGACCGGGCCGCCGATGCTGCGGCGCTTTTGCAGGAGATGAATAAGAGATATCCCGACAATGCGGAGCTGTTAGTCATTCTTGGGCAGGCGAAACTGGCCCAGAAGAAGGACCGAGATGCAGTCGCTAGTTTTCAGGAAGCGATAAAGCAGAAGCCTAAAGATCCATCGGGCTACAATGCTCTTTCGGAGTACTATGTCCGTATCAAGGACTACGGTACCGCGGATAGCGTTTTGCAGGGCGGATTGAAGGAAAATCCGGGGAACATGAGTTTGAGGATTTCATCTGCGAGTCTTCAGATCTTGAAGAACGACTACGCCGCCGCAATCAGCCAGTACGAAGAGATCCTTAAGGATCAGCCGCGGGCGCAGTCTCTGGTCGTGATCAATAACCTCGCAAGCTTACTTCTCGATACGCGGACCGATAAGGAAAGCCTCGACCGGGCCGTCGCGCTAGCTGAGACCCTTAAGGCGGCAAACGTGCCGCAATTCCAGGACACTGTTGGATGGGCGCGTTTCAAGCAGGGCGACGTCAAGTCGGCCATTGCCATTCTGGAGCCTGCGGCGGCGAAGTCACCGAATCTCTCTGCGGTGCATTACCACCTTGGTCTTGCTTACGCTGCAGACGGGCAGGCTCAGAAGGCCAAGCAGGAGCTTGAGACGGCCGATAAGCTTGAACCGGATGGTACCGAGCTCAAGAAGAACATCCAGGATGCGATGAAGAAGACGCTCTAATTTCCGTGCGGAAGCACGAGGAAATTGTGGGTAGCGACGAACAGCACACTGTGCGAGTCGGCGGGGCCGGTCCCAGACACCGTGGGCGTGCCGGTCAGGGGGTCGAAAATCGTCGTCCCCGTGCTCGCGAAGCGATGCTGATAGCGGTAGGTGAACTGCAACGATACGTCCCGGATCGGATTGTAGCCATAGGTCGCGGAAACCGAGGCATAGTCGGTAGTTGTCCCCGCAATCTGCCGGTTCCCGCTTGCTGAGATGGTTAGGTTCTCGCGACTGTTGACCAGATAGTTGACGCTGGCGCTGACAGTGTCTCGCTTGATCAACGAGCCGACGATGCTCGGACCGACCGACTGGCTAGCAATGACTGACAGTGTCGCTGTCTTCATGAACTTGTACGTCAGAATGGCGTCGCCGATCCAGTCGAGAGACGTGCTCCCGATCGGAGTATTTGAACTCACGCCGCCGATCGCAGAGGTCGACACACCGCGATCGGTTACCAGATACGCTGCGCCGATATTGCCTCTGAAAGACAGCACTGAAGACAGCGCCGCATCGACGCCGACCTGATTGCGAAAGATGGTTATTTGTGTGCTGAATGCGTTGTCGTATGCGAGCAACTCGGCTTCAGACGACAAATTGACGCCGGCCGTGGAGCTTACCCCATGTCGCCAGGATCCTCGTGCCAACGTATCGGTAAATGCAGTCCCGCCGCTCGAAGGCTCGTAATACGTACGGGTCGATGTTGCGAGCAAATTGATGCTGTCGCGTGCAGTTAGTGTTCGATCGAAGCCGCCGGACGCAGTGAACCGATCGATCGAGCCGCTTACAGGCAGGACGACTCCCAGATCATTTAGCAATGCAAGCGAAGTGTTCTGCTGTCTCCAGACGGCGTCGAAGAACTCCCGGTCAAACTTATTCTTCCCGTATTGCTCGTAGTGGGCATTTGCACCGTAGCTGATAAACTCGGTGGCGGTACCCTCGGCGCCGGGTCCCCAATATTTCCTGTAAGAGCCGTCTCCATTCAGAGTAAGCTTGGAGGTGGGTGTAAGCGCCTCTGCAGTTCCGGAAAGTGTCGAATACGAGCCGAGCGACCCCGCCGGTGCTGCCCTTAAAAACTGGTTGCTGTTAAGTTCAATCGTCTGGCTTTCGGAGGTTCTCAGCGACCAGTCCCACGCAAATGCAGTCGCCGGTGCCAGCCCGAACGACATTGAGACCGCAATCGCAATCCTCTTCACAGTTGGTCCCGCCCCCGGATGCACTTGGCTGGCGTCTTAGTCGAAGAATCCTCGCTCCGGGACCATGATGACGTCGCCCGCCCTCAAGGCGATATTGCCTTCGAGATCGGCGCCGGCTTCGTAAGCCCTGTAGTTGAACACGTAGATCGTCTCGTCGCCGCCGGGCGCGCGTCGGCGCACCTGGATCCGCTTTTTCGCAGCATAGGGGCCGAGACCACCAGCAAGCGATATGGCTTGCATCAGCGTGGTCGGCTGCCGGACGACGTAAGGTCCCGGCCTCAGGACCTCACCGGTAATGAAGATCTTGGGCTTCAAATCCTCTTCCGGAATGTCCTTGGGGGCATTGGCCAGTGCGACCGTCACGTCCAGCGCGTCGTCTTTGTAGTTCGGGCGCAGTTTCGTTTTGAGGACATTTTCGAGCGCGAGCGGGGTCAGCCCGCGTGCCCGGATATGCCCCGCGAGTGGAAAGGCGATCTCGCCCAGCGGGTCAACAACCACGGTCCGATCCAGCTTCGGGTCCTGCAACACCGTGATCGACAGGGTATCCCCGGGCTTGAGCGTCTGTGAAAACGCAGAGGTGGCGAAGAAAGCCATGAATACTGCCAGCAAAACGGTTCGCATGCTTGTTTCCTCTTCGCGAAGGCGCAGATGTGCGAAGTAAAGTATTAACCCTAATCTTTGCTGAACAATTCAAGCCAAGACATGCCCATGACTTGTGACGCCGCAGGGCAACATTCGGAAATTAATAGGTTTCAACGACTTAAGGAACCCGAGAGAGCTGTTTCACCGGAAAAATGCTGTACTGTTGCTTGTCTGCAATAACGTCCCGAACCAGCTGGTCGCCCACGACCTTTTGGTCGTTGGCGAACCCGTACACGAGGGCTGTATCACATAGCACGTTGATCATTCGCGGAATCCCGCCGCTGGCTGCCCCGATCAATGCACAGGCTTCCTGGGTAAAGAGGGGACGAGGGGCGCCGACGGCCTGAAGGCGAAAGGCGATGTAGGCGGCAACCTCCCGGGTATCCAGCGGGCGCAGATGGAAATCGGATGAAATCCGCTGGGCGAACTGATGCAGCTTGGGCAGCAAGAGCAAATCCCGCAGCTGTGGCTGGCCAACAAGTATAAGTTGCAAGACCTGGAACTTGTCCGCATTGATATTTGACAGCATTCGCAGGTGCTCAAGCGCCTCCGGCTCCAGATTCTGCGCCTCGTCAATGATCAGGACGGTACGTCGGCCACTGGCATATTGGCCATGGAGGAAGTCTTGTAAGTTTTTGAAAAGATGAGGATACGTTCCGTCAAAGGGCTGTCCAAGGGCCATTAAAATCCATTGGAGGAGTTCTTCGCGCCCTTGCGGCGAGCTGGAGATCAATCCGAGCGTCAAGGTCGGGCTCAGCTTCTTGAGAAGATGCCGCACCAGGGTCGTCTTGCCCGAGCCGATCTCACCGGTGATGACCGTAAAGCCAGCATTGTTCATTATGCCGAATTCCAGCATCGTGAACGCCATTGAGTGCATCTTGCCCCAATAGATCAGGTCGGGATCCGGCAGAATGGAGAAGGGCTTCTCGCGCAGCTGGTAAAATGACTCGTACATCTCGCGTTCTCTGCCTGCCCGGCTCCTTATAGCCTAAGCGTCTGAAGGCCAGCTATCAGGCTGCCAAGTATTGAACGAAATTGCCTAAAGAACGACTCACGATCATCATTAAGGCTGACAATTCAAAATCTTCTGGCGATGCAATAATTAATGCCGCTTCATGCAATTTCGATGCTAAAATCAAGTTGAAGGTCGATTGCAGGTAGATTTTAACTTATAGAACGACGTTTTCGCGCTTTGCAGGTCGCACCAACCGGGTTCCAGAAAACGCATGCTGCAAAAGATTGATTTTGAAGACAGTTTTGACGGCCCTCTTGAGCAGGACCGGTCCCATCTGCTGCGGCCCTCCTACTATTTGGACATTCTCAAACGACGATGGCTGTTCTTGGTGGTGCCATTCGTCTTGATTGCGGCGGTGGGAACCGCCGCCGTCCTGATTTGGCCTCCCACGTATCTTTCAGAGGGCAAGATCCTTGTCCAATCTCAGCAGATCCCGACGGAACTCGTGCGGCCGACGGTGACGAGCGCCGCGCAAGAACGAATTCAAGTCATTCAACAGCGGACGATGACTCGGGACAACCTCATCGCGATCGCAGACAAATTCCAGCTGTTTCCGGAAAAACGCACGCTCATGTCGGTCACCGAACTGGTCGACTTGATGAAGAGATCCACGAAGATTGTGCCGGTCGACCCTATCCTCGATTTCAAGCAGCGGACCAGGGTGGAGAATCCGACGATCGTCTTCTCGGTCGGATTTGAGTATGGAGATCCCGCGGTTGCGGCCCGTGTTGCCAACGAGTTGATGACGCGAATTCTGAACGAAGATCTGCGTGATAGAACCACGCGGGCCACCGACACGTCGCGGTTTCTCTCCCGCGAGGTTCAAAGACTCCAAACCGAGAATGCTGCTCTCGATGCAAAGATCGCCCAGCTTCGCATTGCGCAGGGCAAGCCGGCGACAGCGACGGGGCAGGACCAGCCGACGAGCACGCTCAGTCAATTGAAGGCCGAGTTGATTCAGAAAAGCGCGCTCTATTCCGACAAGCATCCGATGATCCAGTCGCTGAAACGCCAGATCCAGGCGATGGAAAGCGTGGCTCAGGCGCCGGCACCGGCCGGAAATGACGCCGCCACAGCTGCAAGTCTTGATGCGCTTGTGGCGCAGCAGGACGGACTGCAGAAGAATCTTGAAGCGGCCACGGCCAAGCTCATGGCCGCCCGGATGGGTGAGAACCTCGAAAAGGACCAGCAGTCCGAAAAGCTTGAGGTGATCGAACAGCCGACAGCTCCACAGGATCCAATCAAGCCGCACCGACCCAAGCTACTAGCCCTTACGCTTGCACTTGCGCTTGCTGCCGGCGCGGGCTTGACCTTTGTCCTGGAACTGGCGGACAAGGCCATTCGGCGCAGCAGCGATTTGTTTACGATCGTCGACAACCGCCTTATCGTTCCGATTCCGTTTATAGCAACGAAGGCAGAGCTACGCCGACAGAAGCATCGACGGATCGCTGCAGTCGTCGTAGCAGTCGTGGTCGTGGCCGGCCTCCTTGGCGGCGTCTATTTCTTGATGCCGCCACTCGATCTTATGCTCGCCAAAGCGCGCGCAGGTCTGTTCCGTTAATCCAAGGGGGCATTATGGATTCGATCAAGCAGGCTGTGGAATTGGCGCGCTCCGTGGACAGTCCCGCGCAGCAGGAGTTCATCGGTGGGTCGAGACCGATCGCCGGCGGACATGAGCCAACATCCATCCGTGAGGTCCGGCTCGATGCCGATCACCTTGAAGCCAATCGCATTGTGGCCTTTGCGGGAGGCGAAAGCGGGCGGTACTACGACATGCTCCGGACGCAAGTTCTCCAGGAGATGGACAAGAAAAACTGGCAGTTTCTCGCAGTTACGTCGCCGACGGCCGGTTGCGGAAAGACGGTGACGGCGTGCAATCTCGCCATGAGCATTGCAAGGCTTCCGGAGCGGTCAGCGGTTGTCGTGGACCTCGATCTGCGCAAGCCGATGGTTGCCAACTATCTTGGATTACCGCGCAGCGGCGGCGTGCCTAGTGTCCTCAGCGGCCAGGTCCCGATTTCGTCGGCCGTCATCAAGGCGGGCGTGGGACCGAACAGCCTGTTCTTATTGCCGGGTTCTGCACCATCCTCCGGGTCGTCCGAATGGATGGCCTCACAGACCATGACCGCGCTGCTTCAGGGAATCAAACGGGAGTTCCGGTCTCATACCGTGATCTTCGATTTGCCGCCGATGCTTCTGGGGGATGACGTGATCTCGATCTTGCCCCGGATGGACGCGGTGCTCCTTGTGACTGGCGTGGGGAGCTCATCGGTGGCCGACATCAAGGAATGTCAGAAGCATCTCGAGCGGGTCCCCGTCGTGCGGGTCGTCGTCAACAAGGCGTCGGAGAAGATCGATACGTACTACGGGTATTACTAGGGTTGAGATCCCAGAGTGTCGATCGGCAACAAATCCTGCTGCTGTTGCGTATCAATCGTTCCGGGAGGAACGAAAGCCGAGATCTCGGTCGCCGGTACGAAGTATTTCGCGATGTCGTACGTTTCTTCTTTTCGGGTCACGAGATTGGTCCGCTTCTGACTGATCTTCCGACTCATGATACCAAGCAGGCATCTTTGTTTGAGGTCGAAGACACCCGATCCGGAGTTGCCGGTTTTGGCGACATCGACGATGGCGGTGTTGAAGCGTCGTGCTCCCGCAGGAATGCGTTCGGGAGAGATGATTCTGGAGCGAACGACCGCCTCAGGGACGACTGTGACGACTTCCTGGCCCGGCCGAGGCCGGGTGTCACAAAGGCGCATCCGCCTTAGCCTCAATCGCAGCGGTAGCAGGCTTTCATCCACCGCGAGCAAAGTCAGGTCAATTGTCTCGAGCTGGCCCTCTTTGATGACCCGGGTGGGATACTCAAGGCCTGCGATCGTGACTTTTGGCCGCTTGAGCCAAGCTCGTCCCGCGACGTGAGCAGCCGTGAGGAAATTACCTTTGCCGAGATAAATCCCATATCCCGGACCCCATGTCTGCATGGGCGTTTGATGGATATTTACAGCGTAGGCTAGCAGCGTATCTTCGAGAGCTTGTGCACTGGCGCCTCCAATCGCCGCCAGTTGCAGCGCCAGCGACGATATGAGGGGAGCGACAATTTTTCCCACTTTCCCGCACCTAGCGCGTGCTTGGTCGTATCCGCTAGCCCGCGCGGGAGAGGGCATTTTCATTCATTGTCACTAAGAGTTTCCAAGGAAGAATCCTCGCTCTTGGGATGGCAGCGTTGCCAATAAATCGTTGATAAATTGATCCTGCAGCTTGAACGAAGCATCCTTTGGAAGTCCAATCGTCGAAACTCGGATGAGAGCGCCGTCCGGTAAGATGCCGCGCAAGCCGTATTTCAGTCGGCTGATCTGATTGTCGACGACACCATTGGAAATATCGTCTCCTACCTTCATCCAGTAAGTGATGGGCTCATATCGAGACTCGCGTTCGGCAATAAGTCTCGTAATGTTAAGCGAACCACCTGAATAGTTGAAATTTGAGTTTGTCTTCTCCGATATGCGGAAACCATTGGCCGTGTAACAGATTTCAGGGCGATGCGCCTTGAGCTTGTAATTCTGCACGGGGCCGTAGGCCACCAGCAACATGACGATATGTCCCGCGCCATCCGTGTAACCTCGGGCGACTTCCTGGCTGTAGACCTTCGCGGAGAGAGGATCCGGCGGCTGGACATAGGCTTCGGGATCAATTGGCTTGACCGGGCTGATTTCAGGAACAAGCTTCCATATTCCAAACTGGCGTGGAATGACGGTTTCGAGACTTTGAGAAGCCGCCGTTCGGGCCATCAACTTTCGCGGTGTGAACACCTCAGCGGCGATAGCGGTGCCGGCGATTGCGATTGACGCGAGAACAACTCCGATCCGGCTGGACTTCATCATGCGGCTCCTGTTTGAATAAATGTTAGCGGCCCAGCGGCGTCAAATAAAGGGGCGATAGTGCTGAATTCCCTCACAAAACCGTCACGAATGGCTGAATCGGACAGGATCCTGAATTAATATAAATAATGGATTTTTGGTTCGGCGCCGCAAGTTAGCTCGACTGCCACCCGATAGCTCACTACTGATGATGCAGGATCTTCCCAGGTTGATCTGGTCTTTGCTTGCTCGTCAATTACCATCACGGATTAGAATTACGGGAGCTTCGAGTGAAAAGGCTTGGCAATTTGCGCAATTGGAGTCTGGCTCTCTTCCTGGCTGTGTGCGGTCTCGCTTTGGCCGCATGTGGCCAGCAAAGCGGCGACAAAGGAGCTGCGTCCAAAGGTCAGGTGGTTGCTCGTGTCGGCAACGAGGTCGTTACGATACAGGAGCTCGATAACGAGTTCAGGCTGGCTGGCGTAACACCCGACAAACAGAAGGACCCGGAAGTCTTAAAGCGCATTCTCGGCGAAATCGTTGTTCGCAAGTATCTTCTGCAGCAGGCGATGACCGCAAAATTGGACCGCGAACCCAGCGTTCTGCTGGATTTGTTGCGTGTGCGGGAGCAGGTTCTCGGGAACGCCATGCTCAACCGCGCCGCTTCAGTGAAGGCGCCAACCAAAGCCGATATCGATCGCTACATTGCAAAGAACACTTGGAAGTTCGCCGACCGCAAGTTGTTCAGCGTCGACGAAATCATCGTTCCGCTCACACCCTCGACCCAGACTTTCGTGGCAGCAAACAAGGATGCGAAATCGCTCGATGACGTGCTTCAAAAGCTGACCGCAAGCGGCATCCCGCATGGTCGTCAGCTGGGCGTCTTGTCGAGCAGCGACCTTCCCGAAGAGCTGGTCGGACTGATTCAAAAGCGCAAGGACGACGACATCTTTTTCACCAGGGTCGGCTCTAATGGACTCTTCTTCAAGGTCAAGGCGGAGGAAACTCGTCCGATCGACGGAGATGCTGCGGTCAACCTGGCGCGCCAGTTGATGCGAGCGGACGCGCTCGCAGCGGAGTTGGGCTTGGCCGCCTATTCTGCAAAACTTGAGGCCAAATATGAGGGCGACTACGCCGATCTCATGAAACAGGGTGAAACCAAAGCCCAATAAGCCCCCGCCGGGCTCTAAGCCCAAATTGTTCCCTCTTTGTTTGGTGCATGGAACATGGCCACCTTGTTCGACGTCGTTACGGTTACGAGTTTTGTCGGATTGGTAATCGCCTTTTTTCAGTTTTCGGATCGCGAGCTTCGCACTCTCGTGTATTTCATGCTGACCGGCATAGTGTTTGCTGTCGCCAATCAGGTTGGGAACGCCGGATATTCTATTCTGGCAACCGTTTTGATCCTCGCGGGGATCTTATTCGCTTTCTTGGTGATCAAAAGATAATCGATTGTTGGCGCGGGCAGGCAATGATAATTTCTGCAAACGATTTTTGATATTCTATCACAGAGTTTGAATTGATGACTGATATCGATATCCGCAAATCATTTGGATCAGGTTTGTCCGCCGCCCTCCTAGGGCCCTTATTGATGGCGGTTGCGATCCTTGGTGCCTACGCGCCCACGATTCGTGGCTTGATCAATGGCCCATGGCAGACGGAGCAGGAGGGGCATGGCCCGCTGATCATTGCGGCTGCGCTGTGGTTAGTTTGGCAATCGCGCGAGCGCTTGATGCGCGTTAAAGTCGCACCGGCACCCATCATGGGGTGGGCGATCCTGGTTGCGGGATTGGTGTTATTGTACCTCTCTCGGCTGCAACAAGGATTGCTCACAGTAGAGATGGGATCAATCCTTCCGGTCATTGTGGGATCGATCTTGATTTGCGCCGGTTGGCCCGCGCTCCGCGCCTTGGCCTTTCCGATCGGTTTCTTAATCTTTGCGGTGCCGATGCCGGACTGGCTCGTCGATTCGATGACCGTGCCGTTGAAGGTTTTCATTTCCGACACGGTGACCCGAGTGCTGTATGCCGCAGGGTTCCCCGTCGCGCAGAACGGCGTCATGATCATGATTGGTTCGTACCAGCTTCTGGTCAAAGACGCCTGCTCGGGCATGAATTCGATCTTTGCTCTGTCGGCGATAGGCGTCTTTTACGTGTACGCGTTCAGACGGGAACAAAAGCTGCGCAGCTTTCTCCTTATCTTAGGCATTATTCCGATTACGATTATCGCCAATTTCCTTCGCGTGTTTGCTTTGGTCCTGATGGCTTATTATGGAGGGCCCGATCTCATCGAGGGGGTTGTCCATGATCTCACGGGAATTAGCCTGTTTGTTGCAGCGCTTGTCTTGCTGTTTGCGTTTGACGGCATTCTTGGGATCATCCGCAGCCTTATCCTGAGATTCCGAGGCCGATTGGCCGTAGTTTGACGTCTGCCCCCGGGACCTCGAACGACTTGTGCTCGAGTGTGCTGCGAGCAAGAGTAGTTCAATCTGAATGGGAGTCCTGGCGCGACCGGTGTTTTCGATCCGGTAGCAATTCTTGTCTGCGTGGCTCTTTTCGGGAGGGCTGATGAGCTTGACCTATGCCATCCCCGATCTTCACGGGCGGGTAGACCTGCTCAAGCAGGCCTTGTCGTGCATTCAGACACATGTCGGTCATCGGTCCGCACGCATTGTCACCCTCGGAGACTATGTCGATCGAGGGCCCAACAGTCGTGCCGTTATCGAATTCCTGATGCAATGGTCGGTTCCCAATTTGCATCTCGTCGCCTTGAAGGGCAACCACGAGGCCATGATGTGGGAGGCTTGCAACAATCTCGTCGAGACGAAGTGGTGGATTGAAAATGGGGGCCAAGAGACGCTCGCATCTTACGGCGGAGATTGTTTAGACGTTCCGCTTCAATGGACCATTCCCGATCGCCATCTGCAATGGATCGATCAACTTCCACTCATGCACGTGGATCATCATCGGATTTTCGTTCACGCTGGCGTGGATCCTCGGATTCCGCTTCATCAGCAAAGCGATCGTACCCTCCTCTGGAAACGATACCCTAAAGGAGCCGATGCCGGACATGGGCGCCGATATGTGGTCCACGGCCATCAAGCGGATGAAAAGGCTCCGCTCGTGTTCAAGGGAAGAACCAATCTGGACGGAATGGCCTGGAAGACGGGTCGGCTCGTTATTGGAGTATTTTCCGATGATCGAGCCGGTGGTGCTGTCGAATTTCTGGAAGTGATGATTCCATGCTGTTTCTGATTGTCGCTATCGGCTTGGGGTCTATTCCAGCGCTTGTGTTCAGCATCGAGGTTTTGGGCGCATTGTTGGCTGCGGGTTTATTCACCAGCGACGATGAATTGAACGCTGGACGCGTCGCGGTTGTGGTCCCCGCGCACAACGAAAGCAAAGGAATCATTCCAACTCTTCAGGACGTGCTTAGCCAATCGAGAGGGCATGATCGCGTGATCGTCGTTGCCGATAATTGCGACGACGATACCGCAGCAGTGGCAGCGGCTCATGGCGCGGAAGTGCTTGTTCGAAATGAGCCTGATCTACGTGGCAAGGGTTATGCGATGGCCTGGGCAGTCGCCCACTTGAAAGAGGAGCCGCCAGATTTTGTCCTCTTCGTAGACGCGGATTGTCGGCTTGAAGCTGGGCTGGTGGCCAGGCTGCTCCATCGTTGCATCCAGGTCCAAAGACCTGTTCAGGCGCTTTATCTGATGGTGGCCGGGGTGGAAGCTGCGCCGCGGCAGCGAGTTGCCGAGTTTGCTTGGCGGTTGAAGAACTGGGTTCGCCCACTCGGCCTCAGCCGCTTTGGCTGGCCGGTCCAACTGATGGGAACGGGGATGATATTCCCTTGGAATGTCATCAAGTCTGTCTCGATCGCAAGCGGCAGTATCGTCGAAGATCTCAAATTGGGTTTAGACCTAGCCATCGCAGGTGCCCCGGCGCATTTTCTGTCCACTGCGAAGGTTACGAGCGAGTTCCCAACGGTCGAAACCGGCGCTGAAGTCCAGCGCGAACGCTGGATCCAAGGACATCTTGCGATCATCAAACACTACGCTCCTCGACTGCTTCTCGAGGCTTTAGTCAAGCGCAGGGGAGATCTCGCAGTTCTGACGTTCGATTTGTTGGTCCCGCCGATGTCTCTCTTGGTGCTGATTAGCGTCGGGATGATCGCCGCTGCAGGTCTCACCACGCTGATATCTGGTGACATCCTGCCGGTGAGCTTGGCGCTTTTGAATTTCGCCCTGCTTTCACTGTCTCTTTTGCTCGCTTGGTGGAAATTCGGCCGTGATATACTGGCTGTAGGGCACATTCCGCTTGTTGCAGGCGAAATTTTGCGGCGCGTTCGTTTATTTAAAAATTTAATCGGGCGCCCGCGTGCTCAATGGATTAGGGCGGATCGCCGAAAAGCTGGCGATTGATAATCCTACGAAGCTGCCCCGCAATAGCGAGGTTTTTTGATCAATCGGGCGGCATTTGCTCAGCGATGGTGCGTCGTCACAAGATCGTAACTTATTAAAATCATTTGGTTCTTATAAATGCTCGCTTGACTCCTTCGCGCACGCACCTTAATCATCCATTATTGATATCGCGGCGCACCAAATGCGGTGCACAAACGAAGGAGGGGTGCTGTGGCATTCTTGAGAAATCTTATTAAGGCTGGGATTGTTGCACTTGGCCTTTTGTCTTTGACCCCTGCATCCCAGGCCGCGACAGTTTACCCGTCGACCGCGCTCGGCTCTGACCCGACCACGCCTTATTTTGTTATCGGCACGGGTTCTGGTTCGTTCAAATATGACTTCACCTTGAGCTTGTCGGCTCTTGCCGATTTCAGTGCCACACTGAGCCAGAGCTTCACCAGCACGCTCAACAAGATCTCCAACCTCACGATTTCGCTCTATCAGGGCGCGGTTGGTTCAGGATCTCTTATCACCTCGTCTACGGCAGTCGGAAGCGCCGGCCAGACGACGGCAATCTCTTATAACGATGCTGTAGCCGGCTCGTATTACCTCGAAATCACCGGCAACGCTCCGTCGGCGAATCTTAGCTTCTCTGGTGACATCACCACGGTTGCTGCTGTGCCTGAGGTTGGAACTTGGGCGATGATGGTGCTCGGGTTCGCCGGAGTTGGCTTCGTCGCTTATCGTCGACGGTCGGGCGTTTCGCTTCGTTTGGCGTAAGTTCTCGTCATATCGATAATAGATTTTAAAAGGCTGCCGAAAGGCGGCCTTTTTGCTGCGTCGTGCCGATGAGTATTCATAGGCACCTCTTCGCCGTATTTGCGGCAGAGAAGTCACTCCACGCAGAAATTTCGCGACTAGCCAGAACTACTGCTTCAAGCCCAGGGAACTCGATGTTAAGTGGGCATGCTGGCTCTGGAGAGGCCCCGAGATACATGTCCAATCAAATGCCCGACTCGATTACCCGAGTCTTGTTAGCGGCGCTCAATGCTGCCGAAGAGGTTGTCGAGCGCAACTTGGACTTGGCCGGGCCGGTCGGCGATGAAGTCGTGCCGGTAGCCAAGGCCTTGGCGGGGTTGGCAAGGGTTCAAGCTTGGGATGGTGCGGACGGCCGCCAGAATCGATTTGCTGCAACGATTTGCTTGAGCATGGACAAGTTCAAGTCTGCATCCTGAGGCAACTTTCCGCGCTATCGATCCGTCGGTTCGACGAAAGGGGGCCTCCGAGGTGATTCGATTTGTCGCCATCAAAGACGGAAAATGCCGAGGGCGCCTTACTCTCGATTGAGATATATTGTCGGCGAATCAGTAAGCGTTCGATTTATAATCCCACAGTGCTCGATTAGTAGGCTCGCGAAGTAGCTTCGCGTGCGGCGTTTGCGTCCGTTCGGACGTATAGCTTGGGCGGGCTGTGGGGTCCTTTACTCAAGATGAGGAACACACAGTGAAAATTCTTAAACTTCTGGGAGCTGCACTCGGCGCGATCCTTGCGGTGTCCCCTGCTGGTGCCACGGTCTATCTGACGGAGAATTTCACCTTCGCTGCAGACGATTCCAGCTACAGTGTCTCTGGATCATTTGTGTATGACTCATCTGACGGTCACTTGACCTCAATAAAGGGATACGTCCTATCCGCTGCTGGGAAGGAAGACATTACTGCCCTCATCACCGTGGCATCGCCGTTCTATCCATCCCCAACAAGTACAAACGGCTTTGCCTTTGACAACAAATTTGATGCGTCGGTGAAGCAATTTACTGACGTCGGTGTTCTGTTCTCTTTTGGAGCGAAGAACTACGGCCTCCTTTATTATTTCCCAACGCCATTTTTGTCGACTTGGTTGCCTGATGGCCCGACGGCACCTTCAGATTGCGCCACCGCGGACCTGTATTGTCCGGGCGTCGCCGGTACCATTGATTTTACCGCGGTCGCCCCAGTCCCCGAGCTATCGAGTTGGGCGATGATGATCCTTGGCTTCTTTGGGATGGGCTTTCTAACCTATCAGCGTCGGTCGCAGCCTCAGGCGGCACTCAGTCATCTGCGATAACTAACGACCCGGAGCCGCTGGAATAACTTGGGTGATTGGCAGGCCGGATCCCCCATGGTGTCTGTCAAAAATCCTGACGCCTTATTCCTAACGGCGGCGCACTGCGCTTGCTAACATCCCGCAATCGGAGATATTAAATAAATTAACTCATTATTTCTCCGCATTCTTTGAATTTAACTTGACGGGCGGCTGCATCCCTTTTAGTAAATAATTGGTTACGTAAAAATACGTGAATTTTGCTCTCAGTGGAGGTTTTGAGATGACCAAATTGCTACCGGCGCTGGTATTCGCTCTCGGCATGACCGTGGCGGGCAGCGCAAATGCGAGCATCGTCGCTGTTGCTGGCAGCACTCCTGCAGGTACGACCAATTTTGATTCCCAGGCGGTTGGAAATGTGACGTCTGCTTTCTCTATCGGTGGGTGGACGTTTACTCCTGCTCCAGGCAACAACTCTCAGATCAAGATCACCAGTGATAGCAGCGGCGCCCAGCCGTTTGGCACGACTGGTAACTACCTGAGTGTTGTGGGTGGTGGTGCAATCGATATCTCGTTTGCATCAACCAAATCCATCGGCTTCTTCTGGGGTTCGGTCGACACTTACAATTCGATCAAGTTCTTCAACGCCGCTGGTGACGTCATCACCGGATCTGATCTGATCCCCCAGCTGTCAGCTTCGGGTTGTCAGAACAGTACCGCATGTAATTCGTACGTGACATTTACCTCGGACACGGCGTTTTCGCACATCGAGCTGAGTTCGAGCGGCAACTCGTTCGAGATCACCAACATCTCGGCGGTTCCCGAGCCGACCACTTGGGCGATGATGATCCTTGGCTTCTTGGGCCTCGGCTTCCTCGGCTATCGCAAGAGCAGCAAGGCGGGCAACGCTTCGTTCCGTCTCGCCTGATGCCACTACATATTGATTGACGCTGAAGGGCCGCCACTATGGCGGCCCTTCTCGTTCTGGCGCATAGTGGGCTGGTCGGCGTCCAGGTTGCGTCGGCCTCTCCGTTTTAAAAAGGAGCTTGTGGTGGACGTCATTGGCACCTGCATCAATTGCTTCCCGGCAACCGGCAGCTTCCTCATCAATAGTGGAATCGCGCTGGCTGTTCTCGGCTTTGCGATCTCTCGCTCAATGGCAGGGCGTGCGTCCGATACAGGCGTTGGGTCTTTATAGAAGTCCCAACAGACTCCGCCCAGGTTCCGAAGGCCTGCTCCGCCTACGCGAGCCGTTTGGTTGCGACAATTGGCATCCTTCGGCTGCCTTTATGTAGTCTCTCGGAGGATCCATCCGGGCTGCGCATGGCAAGATTAAACCAACCGCCTCCCTATTTAATTGCCTGCTTCGCCGCGATGGTCCTGGCGTGGGCGGGTGATGTCGCGGCGGAATCGACTCGCCTCAAACTGCCGCCGCCCGGTCCGGAAGAGGCTCAAGACATTGCAGTCCAAATGGCGAAGAATGATGGGCTCTTGCGGCAGGGCGACATCGTCGTGACGCCCCGTGGATTCCTAGTCTTCGAAGGCGTTGCATCGGACGGCTTTACTCACGAGTTCGCGCCCGTGCCAAATCCTTTGAACCAAAACGGTGCCCGAAAGAACAACGAACTAAGGCTACGAAACGGGCATTGGCTCGCGCACCTTAACGTTACCGGGACTCTTTCAAAAAAAGCTGATGATGCGGCGCCAAATTAACGACATGACGCGGAGAACAGGCTAAATATTGAATTAAAGGGTCCCGTTCGGACGCTGCTGGAGAATTGGAATGCTGTCTCGCTCGTTTTCGTTCGCTGCGTTTTTGGTTGCAGGTCTGGCGTCATCGTCCGCGCTTGCCGGCATTGTCGGTGTGAGCAGCTACGACATGAACAATGGCAACGGGTCGACACAGTATACGTTCGGCTACGATTACCTCGATTTCACCTATAAGGGTGCCAATGCGTCGACCAATGGATCGACCAACCCGATACCGAACAACAATACACCGCAAGAGGGCAAGCTGAGCGGTGGGACCGGGCTGTTGACCGACGGCGTCATCGCTACCGAAAACTATGCCATGGTGAGCGGTAGCATCGCGAACAATGGGAAAGTTATCGGCACTCCCTACAACCAGGCCTATGCGGGCGGGACGACGCAGTACGTGGGTTGGAAATACCAGGATCCAACCATCACCTTCCACCTGACCGCGGGCCAAAGCGTCAGCTCGATCGCAATCTATGCTGCAGCCTACAACTCTCTCCTTGGCGATTCGAACGGGTTGGTGGCAGCGCCGGCCAGCGTTGATCTTTGGATCAATGGGGTCCTCATAAGCAGCACCTCTATTCAGACCTCTTCCCTCAGCGCCAATGCCACTGAGCTCCTCCTCTCTGGCTTTGGCTCGGTCTCGTCTGATTCCATTTTCGCGCTGCAGTTCAATCGTGGAGAGTTGCAGCAAGACGGGATCGATTATTTCAACAATCACGTGTTGGGAGCTTATAACAACGCTTATAGCTGCGTTGGCTTCTGTGACCCCACCAGTGGCTTCTTGCAAGAGGCGGCCGGTGGCGTAGCCACGGGACCGATGACGCAGGGAGGCCTTGAGCCCTGGATCATGCTGAGCGAGGTCCAATTCTTGACCACGGCAGTTCCTGAACCCTCCACCTGGATCATGATGATCGCGGGCTTCTTCGGCTTAGGGTTTGTATCGCTCCGCCGGCGCCATAAGGCCATCCTGGCCGCTTGATTGCGTCGAAGCTTTCCGTTGACCGGGCTGCCGTGAGGCAGCCCCTTGTTTTTCGGGGGGGGGCGCGAGCGCAACAGCGCCAGTCCGGATGAAGGTCGAGCGTGGCCCTTCAAAGGTCTGTTCTTTTGGCTGTCGGTTATGCTCGCTCAAACAGCATTGGCATCTGGCCGCTTTAAAATTTTAAAATCCGCCAGCACTTTACTCTCGGCATTGCTCCATTCACTGCACTGACCGCCCAGCCGACCTTTTGGCCCGCCTCACCGAAAGGTCTCTCGGCTGTGCTCGCCTACGCACTGAGCTCCAAACGGCCGCAGTGACATCTCCTCCTTGACTAGGAATGGTTTGCCAGGGTTGTCATCTCACTTCATGGCTGGGAGCGGGAAAGCCTAGCATCGGCCAGTGCTTTGGCGGCGACCGAGATGCAAGGTGCTGGATCGCACACGTTGCAAACGAAGAGAGCCGCCCCAAGGGCGGCTCTCTTGTAGATCGTGATGGCCTGCCTTGGCTCTTAAGCGCGTGCGGCGACCGCCGACGTCTGCTTGCGGCGGTAGGCCATGAAGCCCAGACCGGCGAAGCCGAGGACCATCATGGCCCAGGTTGAGGGCTCAGGAACAGCCGAGTTGATGGAAAACGTTCCTTCCAGATGATCGATGTCGGTCCGGTAACGAATGGTCGTACCGAGCAGGACGTCCTCGAGCGTCAGCGTGTATTGATTGCCGCCGAAATTCAGGCTCTGAGGCTGGAAATCGACATAGACCAAACCGCCCAGCACTGTGATCAGGCCCGTCACAGTCGCTGGGAAGCCTAGCGGGTCGCCGCCCGTGGTGATCGGCGAGGTCAGGGAGACACTCAGCTTGAAAGCATCCCCGATAAACGCGTAGGGATTAAACAGCCCGGTGTTCTTGAGCGTGAAAGAACCAAGATCGACCGCGACGCCGGCAGCCACATTGTCGAAAGTCGTGCCTTGGAAGGACAGGGTGTGATCGTTCGCGGTGCAGGACGAGCCGAAGCACCCCGTGGTCGCCCCCGTGAAGGTGGTTGCGCTTGCGCTCGTTGCGCTCAATCCAAGCGCAAGAACAGCAGCCAATCCCAAATCCGTAAATAGCTTCATTGTGCCTCCAGCCCCGCAAAACGGTAATTATTTAGGCAACATTGCCTGTGCCAAATAAATCTGGATTTGGGATGGAGTCAATATTCTTAATTAATTTCGGGCAATTTTTAAATATTAATAACTAATGTTGGGGCTTAACGACGAAAAAGACCGCCCTCGCGGGCGGTCTCCCAATCGCAGAGTGCTGGGCGGCTAGCTCACGCCGCGGTGAAGGCGCTACCGTGTTGCCTGCGGCGATAGGCGACAAGGCCGACGCCCGCGAAGCCGAGGATGAACATCGCCCAGGTCGAGGGCTCCGGCACGGCGCTTGTGATGGTCGCCGAGAAGGTCGCATCCCTGAAATTCACCGACGTCCATGTGGGCCCGTCCGCCAGAACATTGGCAAACACCATCTTGCCGAGATTGGGGATGGAGTTTGAGTTGCAGCCGGCGAAAGGCAAGCAATCCGCAACAGTCGCCAAGCCGGCGTTATTGGCAATCCCGTAGGTGCTCAGGAACGCCACATAGGTCTGGCCTTCCGTGAGGTTGACCCCCACTGGTGAGAAGTCCAGCAGACCGGCGGCTCCGGACACCACCGGGCTCTGCCAAAGCATCGTGGTCGGCTTGGAACCATCCCATGCGTATACGGCGCCATACAGCGAAGGGATGGTCGAACTGTTCAGCGTGAACTGAAAGTTGGTCAGCGCCCCCGTGATGGAAGCTGTGAAAGTTTGCCCGACAAACTGTGTCTGCTGCCCACCCACCGACGCACCGGAGAGATACAGAAGACTGTCGCTATTCGTTGGATTGCTGATCACATCAGCGGAGGCGGGCATAGCATGGGCTAGAAAACCCGCGATTGAAAGTGCAGCTATTTTTCGAAACATCAAAGACAACTCCCTTTTCTAGAGTTCGGGACGTCGCACATGGGTTCCGACGCTTTGATGACAGTGCGGCGATGGTCTTTGGACAAATTGCCACAACCGGATTTTTTGCGGAAAAGGCGCAGCCGTCGGCGCTACAACGCGCGGGTCCAACTTCGTAGCCGTCGATCACGCAAGATAATGCATGGCGCGCTCGCCGGCGGCCAACACACGTCGGATTGTTCATCTTCATAAACGGCCGTTCACGTGGAACGCGTGCGCTTTGTTGGGCGCCAGAATCGAATTGACGAAAACTCGGCGTGAGGGCTATGCTCGGCGACTACCGAAAAAGAAATTTACTTCGCGCGTTCTGATTGTTGAGCGCGCGAGTTGACCGTGGGCAGTGGTGTCGTCTGCGTTGGCTGCCGTGCTTGAATTTCGCATCCACTTCGATCTCACGGGACTTTGATCGAACCCGGGTGACACGATGCGTGACCAACAGGGGCATTGCCGCGTCGAGACTTGGTTTACAGAGCTTGAAACACGGGACTTGGCGTATTGGTATGCGTTTTGCTTCTGCCAACGCTGGAGAATTTAATGAAGGGCGCAGTTCCGAAGGGGCGGAAACCACGTGACCTGAAGAAGGCAAAACGGACTCCGAAGCGGCCTCCTGTCGCGGAGACGATTACCGAGCGCTACTTTGAAGTCTTGCGGCTCAGGCAGCGTGTTCTTGAGGCGGACGCTTGGCGCGCCGGTCGAAACTGAAACTGGGAATTGGGAAGAAGATGCGTACGGTTTACGTAGCCTCGCTCGTGGTTGGCATGGTGACCTGGCTCTGGGCGCTAAGCACCGGCATTGTTTGGATATTTGGCGCTTGAGGCGATTGCTTACGACAGGCGGCGCGAAGCTCAGTCTGACGATTTTGGATGGTTGGATGGATTGGCTGGCAGAGTCAGGCTGCCCCGACTGCTCCCTGGTGGCGACGATAGGCGAGTAGTCCAATCCCGCTGAAACCAAGCAGAAGCATCGCCCATGATGCCATCTCCGGCACAGCTGGAGGAATCGTGTTGACGCTGAGCACCCATTCGAGGGTCGTATCGCTCTGACTCAGCACATGGCCGTAAAAATAGTCGATCTTTGCCCCGTCAAAACTGTCTGGGAGGCTTTTCGACGTCAGCCAAGTTGGCGGAGCGGCGATGTCGCCAATATCTTGGAAGGCCAGCTGTCCCCGGTACGTACCGTCGTCAAAGCTGACTGCGATTTGATCGGCTAACTTGGTCCCAGTCGAATAATTGTCGGTCACGGAGGTTGTGCTGGTCAGCGGGTTGAGGACGAAAGATCCAATCACGATCTGCGTGACCGCATTCTGATAGATCGCAGCATTGGCGGGGCTAGAGGCACTTGCTGTTACGTCGGTATCAATCGTGACGGAGATGTCTCCGGTCGGACCGAAAACACAGGGCGCAACACATTGGTAGACATAGCCGGTCATCGCATAGGTGACGATTGCGGCACCTGCCGGTTGCGCCCAGGGGAAAAGGCACAGGAGCAAGAAGATTCGCTTCATGATGACCTCCGACCAAAACCGAGTTGATGTTCCATCAAAACACTTTGGCATTCGAAGCGCTTCAACCGTCCGGTCGATATCGGGGATGTTATGTTTGGGAGCGGTCGGAGCTTTTGCTCTCATATCCACGGTGTGGCTTCGGCGGAATGTCCAGGCATCAACGGTCGCATTTGGCGTTGTGGAGACGGAGCTCGACGGAGAACAGGACTAGAGCCGCGGACCAGGGACTCGCTGTCCTTGCGATGCGGTGCCTTGAAGTTCAGTCGCCTTGCATCCGGGGGGACGCTCGCCATCGTCGCGTTTGGACAACGCGCGAAGAATCTAGCGGTGTTCAATAATTGATGGATGTTTGCGCGAAGATGCCCTCGGCGCGCTTATCGCCGGCAAGCCTGAAACGATATTGCAACGTCAGCTCCCAATAGGAGGGAGGCGCTGAATATTTCGTCTCACCAAACCAATAGCGGATCGAGCCACCTACGCCGGCGGAATAGGCGTCGTGAACCGCGAAGGAATCGTCATAGCTGGCCGCGATGACGGCGTGCGGAAAGAACACAAGGTTCCTGCTGATCGGATCCAGGCGGAAACTGTGACCAAAGCGCCCTTCGAACAGCCCGACCAGTTGAGTCTTCTCCAGGAAGCGGTCGACCTCCGTGTAGATGTACCAGGTCGGCCAATGGGTATCGATTGCCCGCAAGTCAGTGCCGACCGTGTACGAATAGGCTGCCCTGAGCAGAGTATCGTCGCGAGCCGCGTTGCCGAGCCTGAACAGCTTGTCGACCTCGAAAACGAGGTTGTGGTCCGAGAACGGCTTCCACCGTGCGCCGGCCATGCCCTGCGTCGTGCGTAGCCCCGTCGGACCGCCCGCCTCATCGTACAGGGTTTCGAAGACGCGGCCGAAGACCTCGAATAGTGCGCCGTTGCGGTTTCCGAACGCCTCGGGTCGGTAATAGAGTTCGGATCCAAACTGGGAGGTATAGGTGCTTCCCGGCGAGTTGATCGTCAGGAAGGGATTGGGAGCTGATCCCACCTTGCCGTAGGAGATCGAGCTGTTGATGCCCCAGACGCGCGTCAGATCGGCAACCGTCCGCCGGGTCTCGAACAGTTTCTGGTCATCGATGTTGATGCGCCCGTCCGCTTTCGCATCGATGCCTTCCTTGAGATATGCGATCGCCTTCGGATTCTGAAACTGCCGCATCGCCGTGTAGCCGGCATCGATGGTTGCCCGTGGCGGAAGCGCCCCCTTGGCTTTCGCGCGATCGAACAGTTCCAGGGCCACCTTATCGTAGCCGACCGCGACCCCGATATAGGCGACATCGGCCTCCCTGATTGATCTGAGTTGGCCGCGTGCGATCGCGGTGTCAAACATCGCGCGTGCCTCGGGTTTGCGATCCAGCTCCAGGAGCGTGTTGATCTGAGCCTGGATCGCGCCATCCCGCTGAACGTTGGTGGCCGACAAGCGCTCAGCCGACCTGAAGTCGCGCAAGGCCTCTTCTTTCCGTCCCAAGCCTTGATAGGCGTAGGCGCGCCGGATGGTGAATTCGTAGTCGAGGCCGGTGCGCGGAATGGAACGCAGGGCCCGTTGCAGATCCTTGGTCTTCAGCGCGGTGTCGACCAGTGCGAGCCGGACATTCCGAACTTGCTCAACTGGAAGTCCGCGAGCAAGCGCGGTCTCCCAATCCGTCATCGCTCCCCTGTCATTGCCGATGCGGCTCCGCGCAAATCCGCGCTGGGCGTAAATCTCGGCGGTGGCCAGTCCTTCGGCGATGGCGCGGCTCGCCGTGGCTTCGGCCTCGGCCGGCCGGCCGGCGCTGAGTTGCAGGTTGATCAGCAACAGGCGGGTGCTGGCGATCTCGGGCGTATCCGCGATCGCCTTCTTGGCTTCCTCGATAGCTAACCCATAATTTTTGGCCCGGCTGGCTTCATAGGCTTTCCCTGCTGCCTCGATGCCCTCCGCCCTCTTGTCAATGGGGGTGGCAACGCTCTGAACGAGCGGCGCCTGCAGGCTGCACACCGAGCCATATGGCGTGTCGCGGCAGTCCTGCGCCGGCATTGGCATGAGCTTGCCATCGCCTTTGAGCGTCGCCTTGCCTTCGGCGACGGCATCGGCATCGCCGATCCGTGTGACAACCAGCGGATCCGTCTTGGGGTATGGCTGGAGCAGGGTCTGAACCGCGCGGGTGTCGCCGGAAGCGAGCGCGGCATCGGCCGCAATCAATCGAATCAGCTTTTTCTCGTTGTCGGTGAGATCGGGCAGGCCAAGCGCCGCATTGAAATCGGCGACGGCGAGGGTCCGGTTGCCGAGCTTCTGGTAAATGTAGGCCCGCCAAACGAGCGGCACGTAATTGCCGGGATCGAGCTTGATCGCTTCCGACGCCGTCTCGGCGGCACCGGCAAGGCTGTTGTCCGCGAGTTGGGCTGCGAGCAGCAGCAAGCGGTAGGACATCACGTCCGGCCCGTACTCGACGGCTTTGCGGGCGGCGCGAATGGCGGCCTTGGTATCCCCCTGCTCCAGCGCCTTATAGCCCTCGCCGGCCGGCTGCTGCGCAAGGCGCTGGCGAATATTGCTTTGCCGGGATTCAAGTTCCTGGTTCGCCGAGAAGGTCGTAAGCGCAGCCGTGGTCGCCTGTTCGGCGGCCGTGAGATCGCCTGCGGCAACCAGCGCGTCGATCAGGAGCAGTCGCAAACGGAGAATGTCGGGGCGTAGGGCGACCGATGCTTGAGCCTGGTTCGCTGCCGCTTGATAATTGCCCTGTCCAAACGACTTATAAGCTTCTTCGGCGGAGTTGTAGGCTTCGCCCGCGAGCGGCTGATCCGAATCCGAGGTTTGAGCGCCGGCCGGGCACGCCAGGACGAGCAAGAGCACTAGGCCGCCGAGGGCAGCCAGCAGCCTGCTTCGTCCTGGACGTTCTGCCCCCCAAATAATCATAGCCCCCATAGCGATAAAACTTACGACTTCAAGATTAGCGGAGGGGGTGATCTGGCGGAACCGGAAATTGATGTCGGGCTGCAACATGATCTTCAGAAGTCATGCTTTTTCGCGGCATGTTGCGCAATTGCTGCGGTATTTTCCCAGCAGATTCAGACGGCAAAGTGCTCAATCAGGAAAAATTAAGCTTTTCAGCGATTTTTCAAAGCGTCGGTAACCTTGGTTCTCCACTCGACAGGGCTGGAAATACTCTGTGAGGCCCATTCGCCGAGCGCGTCTGGCCCATTTTGGATTTGCGCCTCGTTGAATTGCCAGACGAGATATCTGACCGAGGACGCCGTGAATTCGGCCGACTGGAGAAATTGCAAGAGCGTGGCCCAGGGCCCGACATCCCCCGGATTCCACTTCAGAGCGACTTGCCTGTCGATTTTGTTGGACAGGCGTTGCGGAAAGCCGAAATAGGGCTGCACAAAGCTGTTGCCGACGACCGCGACGGGAGAGGGGTCCACATCGAGCAAGCTGGTGGCAGGCGTGGCGGGCGTCCGGATGACGTAGGCTTCGGGGCCCATGGCCCGCTTCCGTTCCGGGGACAGGAAATTGGCGGCAAGATCGCCAAGGTGGCGATCGTTCATCCATTCGCCGAGCTGCGCCCCGCTCCCGGCTTTGCCGGGCAGCGGCCCGTCGGCGGTGATCACGCTGGCAACGAGATCCGCGGCCGCTTCGGCGGCGAAAGTCGTCCAGTGAAAATCGGTGCGGTAGAAGACCTCCTTCTTGTCCGCGACGACAGTCTTGAGGGCGTCCCGAAGGTCGGGCGCATTAACTCCGGCTGCGCGGAGCTCGGCAAGCTCCCAATCGTAACGCGCGCGAACGACGTCGGACATCGCCGATCCGTCCGGAAGCAGGCCTTCATAGTAGCGTGGCTTGAGCGGGACGATAGCCACGATTAGTTTGACGTTTTTCTGGGCCAGCAGGCGCATGACGTCTGAAATGAGCTTGACCGACGCTCGTTCTGCGTCAGGCCGCGTGACCGTGAGGCTCTCCCAGCCGGCGAAGAGCCAGTTGGATTTTCCCTCGATGACGGCATCACGCGCCACTGCGGTCGACCTCAATGGTGCAAATGCCAGGAGCGCGGCCGCGGCAGTCGCCATCAATCGAGTCGTCATTGGTCTCACTGGCTCACCTGATCTGGCGTAGGAAGTTCTTCTCGGCATCACTTAAAGGAGAGGTCAAGGATCTCATTGGCCACTCCCATATCACGGCCTTGACCTTCTCCACGCTGCCTGCTCGCTTCTCGAGGGTATCGAGCAGCGCGCCGGCAAAGCCTCCGCCAGGCTTGCTCACTTGTGCCACCTCTCGGGCGAGCGAGGCTTGGAGATATTCAAAGAAATGCGAATTCAACGAAAAGGAAGATCCGACAAGAATGATCGACGGTTCGGGCGTATCGTCGAGCAGTCCGCCCGATCGCGAGATATCCACCTTTATTTCTTGCTCCTGCTCGGGCCAGGGCGCGAGCGCACGCGGCGCGTCGGTCAAACCCGACAGTCTTGCAAGGTCACCAGTGCGCTGTCGCATAGAGCCTTCGACCAGCTTCACCTCCTCTTGCCCAGGTTCGAGCGTACGCGCGACGGCCTGCGCGATCCGCTGGGCGGCAAAGCGTGCGCCGGTCTGATCCCAGTGAGTGTCGGTCTTCCAATAGCCTGGCTTGGGCCAGTTGTCGCGGAGATCGACGACAATGGCGCCTTCGACGTGTCCAAGTTCGTTCCAGAATGCGTCTCGTAAGCGCGATTGCGCGGCAGTGGCTCCACAAAGCCTGTCCTCGACCTGTGCAGCCTTGTCGAGCACGGGGACAATGATGAGGCGCGTTCCGGATTGTCTTATTGCATGCGCCAGCCCTCGCAGGAGTTCTGCTCGGAGGGCCATGTTGTCGCTGGCGTGACGTTCGGTCCGCAGTTCCTCCATGCTGTAGAGCCAATCACCGCAACCAGCGCGGACCTGTGGTCCGGCATCGCCGAGCAGGCGATACTCAATCCCCGAAACGAGGCCATCGAGCGTCGTGCTGCGCGGTACCGCCCCGAAGATAGCCTTGTCGATTTTCTGAGCGAAGCGGCCATCGGTCAGATCATTCACGCTCGTCGTTCGCAGCACTTGGCCGAGCGCCTCGTGACCTCTGGTTAGCACTGCAACCAGTCCCGAGATAATCACAGCGAGTACGAGGAGGGTCCTGATCATTGCGGGCCTCCTAGAACTGGAAATACAGGAAGGGAATCACGGTGCGGCTTTGCATCGTCCACAAGGCGCAAAGCCACAATGGCAGCGCCAATTCGAACGGGGGGCACGCGATGTAGCGTCGCAGAGGATATCGCGGCAGCGCCGGAGCGTAGATCGAGAACAGTCCAATGCAAAGCGTCAGCAATTCGGTCGGCCTTGTGGCCACAATCATCGATGACGACAAGGGAAGCCCATTGAACCCGAGCAGTCCGGACATCATCGTTTGGGCAGACTGCCAGTCCTGAGCCCGAAACAGCAACCAACCGATCATGACAAAAGCGACCGTCAGGACATGTGAGATGAGTGCGGGGATCGCGGGCGCACCGGCCGCGCTCCAGAACCGCGCCGCGACCAATCCCAGCCCGTGCCAAATGCCCCACACCAAAAAGGTCCAGCTCGCGCCGTGCCAAAGGCCGCCAAGCGCCATCGTCACCAGCAGGTTGAGATAGGCGCGAGCCTTGCCAACGCGGTTTCCGCCGAGCGGTATGTACATGTAGTCGCGGAGCCAGCTCGACAGGCTGATGTGCCAGCGACGCCAGAATTCAGTAATCGATCTGCTCAGATAGGGATTGTCGAAATTCTCCGGAAACTTCAAGCCGACCATCAGGCCGAGCCCGATGGCCATGCTGCTGTAGCCGGCAAAATCGAAGTAGAGCTGCAGCGTATAGGCGGCGACGGTCAGGGCGACGTCGGCCGTGCTGGGGTTCGGCAGAGCATAGCCGGCGTCGACGAGCGGCGCGAGCGTATCTCCAAGCAGCACTTTCTGGGAAAAACCGAGCATGAAGCGCCGCCAGCCTTCGGTGAACTCCGAAAGGTCGAACGAGCGTGACGCCAGCCGCTCCGCCACAGATTGATAGCGAACCACGGGACCAGCGACGAGATGGCCAAACATGGCCTGATAGGTGGCGTAGTTCACGAGGCTAGGCTCGGCAGCGATGGTCTTTCTGAAGACGTCCACCGAATAGGAGATCGCGCCGAACACGAAGAACGAGAGGCCAATGGGCAATGGAACAGCCGGCCATTGCGAGATGGGGGCACCAAGGGCCGATGCGCTTTCAGCGAGAAGGTTTGCGTATTTGAACCAGATCAGGCTCGCGAGGGGCGCCAGGATGGCGGCGGTCAGGGCAATCTGACGTTCGCGCCCTTCACTGCGGTCGATCCAAACGCCCGTCCCCCAAGACCAGCACGCGATGCCAATGAGGAGCGGGAGGAAATCGAACCGCCACCAGCCGTAGAAGATCAGGCTGAACAGCAGAATCGTGGCATTCCGCGAGCCCGCCGGAATAATCGCGTAGACGAGCAGAAACACGGGCAGGAAGAGAAAGACGAAAGAATCGCTGACGAACACCATCGACCAGTTGCCTAACGCTCCCGATATGGCTCAGTCTCATCCAATTGACCGGTGAGACGAAGCCGTTCGGCATCCTTGCGCAGGAATAGGCTGTAGAAGTCGCCGGAACGTAATTGAGGGATCGCCAGGGTGGCGTTGGCTTGGCCGCAAGAGCCTTCGAGCATAGCGGTCACGGGATTGACGGTGCGAGACTGCACGGAGACAAATGCAGCCTGCTGAAAGATCGTCGGGCCTTCTGCAATCCTCAGCGTGGCTGCGCATCCTGGTACGAGATTGAAGAAGCGCAGCTTCGCCTTCAGCCCATCGCTGGAGCCCTGGCCCTCGTCAATGGATTGGACGGTCCATACCGAGTTTGTCTTCGAGATCACGAGAGTGAGATACGATTCGGCGCGCGGCGCGACATCGTTCGAAATCGTGGAGCCGTTGACCGACAGCTTCAGAGGCTGATTCCCGGCAACAGCGCGATACGCGCTTGCGCCTGTAACCTCGTTGATCGGCAGATCTGCTGAATTGACCTGAATCGGAGGGACCACTCCATCGGACTCCGCGGCTATCCTTACGAAGGCATATCCGGGCGGTGGTTTGGTCGCATAAAGGCGCCCTATGTCCTGTCCTTGGCTCTGAGGAGCCATGACCGTTGAAAGCACCATCAGCAAGACGGCGCAGCCGAACAGCCTTAGACAGGGGCGATTCTGAGGAGGTGAAGGGAAGGCCATCTTGGAATGGGACTGTGGTTGATCGCGTCCAGACATAGCATTCAAACCAATCAGGCGGAAATCACTGCGAGCACTACCGCTCCTCGCATAGTAAACTGGTAAACCGAATTGATTGGCAAAGGCCGCACGTAGGGCGCCAGCTCCTCGTGTCGGTTCGGCGTCCAACCAGCCAGGCTGGCGAGCTCTTGACGTCGCGGCATAGGGGGATGGGCAGTAGCGGTTCGGCGAAGACCGGAAAGGGCCAGTCTCCGTGGCCTTGTCCTGCGCATAAGACACCATTAAGACTGTTAATCTCTGTCGAATTTGGAATCGAACGGATCAGAGGGGCAAGCCAATGCTGAAGCTGACTGGAGCTATCGCCGGTCTTTCAATAATGCTGGCTGGAGGTGCGTCCGCGGCGCCACTTCTGGTCCAGGCCACCACGCCTCACTCTGGGCCGCTCGAGGAGGTCAAGGTTATCTGCGACGAAGGTGGGCGTTGTTACCGTCCCCCGACCCGCAAGCCCGTCGCGCGCTGGGTCTATGGAGATGGCAATTTTTATGGTCCATATGAAGGCCCCGGTTACTACGGCAATCCAAGATTGCGGTACCGGGTATTTCCATACTTTTGGTGGTGATCAAAGGCCCCATTAATTGGCTTGATCGCCTTTGTCGGACCGATCGGTGCAGCGCTATCCTTTGCGTGGAGATGGCAGGGATAAGCCCAATGGACTCCGCAGGAGCTGAACACCGGCGCTCAGATCCGCCACTGCGCTTCCACGCTCAACGATTTTCCAAGCCGGCATGGCGATATGCGCAAGCGCCCTGAAGGCGTAAATGTGCAGATCTGGAAGGCGAAGACTCCTGAATTGTTGCACCGCAGAGCGGCACTTGGAGAGCTTCAGGCCTAGATCTCGCGGGCCCCAAATCTCGTGCGTACGATGGTGAGATTTCTAAGCTTTGGCGGACGGGTGCTGGGATTGCTCGGCTAGCAGACGCGCAACGAAACAAAGTAAACGCCACCATTAGAATGGCAGTCAGAAGCGTCGGGACCAGAATGTTGCCGAAGCGGTGCAGCTTGGGGAGACTGCGCAGATCCTCCTCGCATGGTGCTCAGAAGCCACCAAGCTCGGGATCCTTATGTGGCGGCCCCCTGCTCGCAAGAGGCGGAATGCGGTTTTGATCGAAGCGATTGCGGCCATATGTCCGGTCACGCGGTCGCACATGACCGCTGCCGCGAGGGCGGTGCTAAACTTGTGGCCGGGGAGACGATGCCGGCCCTAGCTGCGTCATAGCGTTCGCCGCTGCGCATAAGTTTCCAGGCGATGCGTGCGACCTTGTTGGCAAGCGCCACGGCCGCGAGCTTCGGCGGTTTACGAGCCACCAGATTCCGCAATCAGGGAGAGGGATTGACCTTATCCTTGCGGACCTGTTCGATCACCGAGGTGGCGCCGACCGTCATGGTGCGGCGCAAGGCCTGGTCGCCGGCGCGGGTAACCACCCCAAGCCGCATTTTGCCCGCCGTGGAGTGGTATTTCTGAGAGCTTCGGAAGGGTTGAAGCTCCTAATCCGTGTCCTCACGTCTCGGAGTCATAAGGTCGACGCCGATCAGACACGGTCTTGCTTTTGGCCTGGTTGGATTGGCCTGTTGTGTTTAACGGGCGGAAACCAGCGTTGCGCGAGCGGAGAAAAGCTTCAGCGGCTGGCAGCGTATCGAGGTCGCCCAGCGAATCTCCGGGGACGGTTCAAATTAACCCCTATTACTTGCACTATTGACCGGATGTTTAAATCGTAGATAATAATAGCGATTAAGCTCCGAGCCTTAATTTGGCTGAGGCATGAGGCTCAATCGGGTGCAGCGCAGGAGACGGAGTGCCGGAATCGGCGCCGTAGGGTGTTTCTTATCCGAGCGTCATCGGAGGCCTTCTCCCTCGGGCGCAGCCGGATATCTGGGAGAGATCTAATGGGCCAGGCGGCGGTGCACCTCACCCATCTGCGACGCCTTCAGGAGGCGCTTGAGAGGATTGCGACTGATCTCGACGAAATCGAGGGGCGCTCCCACGCCCGCCTTCGTTTTGTGGCTCAGTATATGGATGACGGTGGTCCGACTCGCAGCCTCGAATCATGTGTCTCGAACTTTGAAATCGCGGTGAGAGGCCGTCTGGTGAACTAAGCGGTGCAGTCTTGGGATCTCTAAGCGGAATTCTCCCGGGCATTGCTCGCGCGGGGAATGCATCGTAGCCCCAGGTCACGAGGATGATGGAATCACATCCATCACGATCCGCAACGTCCCATCCGGCAGGTGTTTTGCTGCGATGTTTGCAGTCAGCTCCGCGCGAATGAGCGTAGAGGACCCAATAGGTCGCTTAACTCCGGACCTTCAAGCTAGCTTCCATAATGATCGCCTACCGATGAGACCATCAATTGCAAGAAAGGGCGCTCCGGAGCGAACGGCCTTTCTTGGATCGCGGTGATGTGGCTTCAGACCAGACGCAGGGCGGCAGTGGCCCGGCGACGATAAGTCAAGAAGCCAATACCGGAGAGGCTCAGGTTGCCCAGCGCAAACGTGCTTACGTCACCAACTTGAACGCTGAGCGTACCTCCTGCCCAGCTGAAGTTGTGAACGTGTTATCGAAGTCAATGGAGGCAAAGCCGGTCTGACCGCCGGGGCTGACTGCACCTTGCCCGTGATGTCAACTGTGAAGATTGCGCTCGGCGCAACACCGGCCGGATCAGTGAACGTCATGTTCCAAGTGAAGTCATCGCCGGCGACCTTGAGAGTGTTATCCGAACTGCCGAAACACACCGCCGCCATTCACAGTCTCGATTGACGACGCAGTCCGGTTGTCTCGACCTCGCAATGGTATTCAACGATGGCATCGCTAGATATATCCGCTCGAAAGCTCGGTTGTCGGCCGGGGATGCAGAGCTAACCTCTTCGCGCCGCTCGGCACCCCCAATGCCGCGATTCCGCAAATTCACGTCGATGTTGCATTTGGTGCCCAAGCGCGAGGAGCCCACGTCGGGTTGGAGATTGCGGGCGGCGCGTCCGATAAAACCGACCTGGGCCATGCGAGACCGCGTGCCAAACGACCATTGTCCGCTTCAACTACGCTTAGGTTAAATCGATGTCTGAATCTCGCGGTGTTCGAGATGTTTGCTGTCGGGTATGTGGCCTTGCCGTCGACGTCTGCGGAAGTAGCCCAACGAGATGAGCCATGTGGTGAAACATCTTGTCAACATGCCGCTCTCCTGCGATCAATGGCAATCGGAGAAGCTAAGCATCGAAATCGGAGGAGACAATCGCGGCTTTCTCTCAGTCCTAATTCTCAACCTTAACCATCTGCGCCTGCCTTCGGTCGCAGAAACGAAGTTTGGGCCCAACCGGGGACCACTTGCAGGCGATCTTTGCGATTTGAAAGTGGATTAGGCGGGATTCAGCGCCGAATTGCGGCGACGATAGGCGAGGAAGCTGACACCGGCGAAGCCGAGCATCATCATTGCCCAAGTGGAAGGTTCGGGCACTGCCGCGACCGTGAAGACGAATTGCTCGTCGGTGTAGTTGTGATCTGTCCACCCCGTCTGATACAGGCTGAGATCTTCGAACCCGACGTAGGTCCCAGCCGGAATCTTCCCCTTGCCGGCGAACGCCGTCGAGTAGACGTGGTTCACACCGTCGTCGTTCATCGAAACGTCGGAGTAGTATGTGTGCCCCGTCGTCTTGACGTCGATATAGAAGACCAGAATATCACCGGCGTTCACGTTGCCGAAATTATACATCGTGCCAAAATGACTGCTGTGGTTGTCCAGAGCTGTGCCGCGGTCGTCGTTTCCGTTGACGAGCAAGCCCAGGCTTTCGCTGAAAGCGGCTCCCGACCCATAAAAATAGGCGAGCAGCGAGCCATCTGATGTAGCGGTGAATGTATAGGTTATCGGATTTTCCGTACCTTGGTTCTGGTACGGGACTGTAGCCGCTCCAGCCGACGTGGCTGCAATGAGCCCCATCAGGGCGATAGCAGAATAGGTTTTTATCATTGCCCGGCCCCGCATATTAACTATTTAATATCGGGGGTGACTATTCAATATATTTTAATGTCCGTCAACCAGCTGGATTGCAGAACTTTCCCGAAAGGCGCCGCGCCAGCATTTATGACCCCGGTCACGCTCCTGTTGAGCGCTTGAAGTCGGCGGATGTCTGGAAGTCGCAGTAGGGCAAAGACCATCCCCTCGTCGTGGCGAACTCGATCACGAGACGCTATCGGCGTTTTTGTGCCCGCCGCCTTGTTGTTGGAATGAACGCTCGTTTAGACGTGACCTGTCTGAAATGCTGAGCACGGAGATCAGCCTGTGCCAGTTGTTCTCGCATTGAGATGATCTCGGACATCAAACGAAGCAATTCGGCATCCGAATGGAGTTTCTTCAACATCGTTCATCTGATCCAAAATTCAGGAGCCGTCCTCAGGTCGAGGAAATAGCTTCAACAATGGACAACAGATCGAAGAAATTTCCGGACCGACGAGGCATTCCAATGTT
>Ga0207426_1000376_pt1 | contig 77992 bp, 51 predicted proteins | sample AraplaMF_Cvi_mMS_FD_184265 | JGI IMG/M metagenome (GOLD analysis project Ga0207426, IMG submission 184265) | Arabidopsis root microbial communities from the University of North Carolina, USA - plate scrape MF_Cvi_mMS (SPAdes) (version 2) | ecosystem: Host-associated > Plants > Roots > Endosphere...
CATCGAGCGCGAGCACGGCGTGCGTGCGGTCTATGACGGCGCCGACATGTCGAAGGGCGACGCGGTGCGCGGCCTGGTGGCGGCGACGGTCGAGAGGCTCGGCCGGGTCGACATCCTGGTGAACAACGCCGGCATCCAGTTCACCGCGCCGGTGGAGGAGTTCCCGGCCGAGAAGTGGGACGCCATCCTGGCGATCAACCTGTCGGCGGCGTTCCACGGCATCGCGGCGGCGGTGCCGGTGATGAAGAGCCAAGGCTGGGGCCGGATCATCAACATCGCCTCGGCCCACGGCCTGGTGGCCTCGACCCACAAGGCGGCCTATGTCGCGGCCAAGCACGGGCTGATCGGGCTGACCAAGGTGGTCGGGCTGGAGACGGCGGGAACCGGCGTTACCTGCAACGCGGTCTGCCCGGGCTGGGTGCGCACCCCGCTGGTCGAGAAGCAGATCAGCGCGATCGCGGCGGAGAAGGGTATCAGCCAGGAGGAGGCTTCGCGGCAGCTCCTGGGCGAGAAGCAGCCCTCGATGACCTTCGTGACGCCAGAGCAGCTGGGCGGCACCGTCGCCTTCCTGTGCTCCGGCGCGGCCGAACAGATCACCGGCACCAGCGTGTCGGTCGACGGCGGCTGGACTGCGCAATAGGGAAGGGGCGGCATGGCACGGCTCAGCACGCTGCGCGGTCGCCCGAGGCGGAGGGTCTGACATGAGCGCCGAGCGGGTGGAACGACGGTTGGCGGCGGTGCTGGCGGCGGATGTCGCCGGCTACAGCCGCCTGATGGGCCGGGATGAAGAGCGCACGCTCGCGGCGCTGAAGACCACCAGGCAGGCCGTGTTCGATCCCACCCTGGCCGCCTATCGCGGTCGCATCGTCAAGACCACGGGCGATGGCCTGCTGGTGGAGTTCGCCAGCGTCGTCGATGCCGTGCGCTGCGCCATCGACGTGCAGCGCGCCATGACCACGCACAACGCCGATGTCCCGCAGGATGTAAGGATCGAATACCGGATCGGCGTTCATTTCGGCGACATCATCATCGACGATGACGGCGACATCTTCGGCGACGGCGTCAACATCGCGGCGCGGCTGGAAGGCATCGCCGAGCCGGGGAGCGTCTGCATCTCGGACGACGCCCAGCGCCAGGTCCGCGGCAAGGTCGACATCGCCTTCGAAGACATCGGCGAGCAGACCCTCAAGAATATCGTCGAGCCCATTCGCGCCTGGCGCATCCGAATGGGCGGCGACTCGATCGGGGCGCCCCCGGAGCCTGCCGAAGCCAGCCCGCTGCCCGCCCTTCCCGACAAGCCGTCGATCGCCGTCCTGCCGTTCCAGAATATGAGCGGCGATGCGGAGCAGGAGTATTTTGCCGATGGCATGGTCGAAGACATCATTACCGCATTGTCGCGATTCCCGTCCCTGTTCGTGATCGCCCGGAACTCGTCCTTCACCTACAAAGGCAAGCCGATCGACATCAAGCAGGTCGGCCGTGAGCTTGGTGTCCGTTACGTCCTGGAAGGCAGCGTGCGCAGGGCGGGGGACCGCGTCCGCACCACCGGGCAATTGATCGAGGCGGCCACCGGGACGCATCTGTGGGCGGAGAAATTCGACGGAGCGCTCGACGACATCTTCGAGCTCCAGGATCACTTCACGAAAAAGCTGGTTGGCGCGATTGCTCCGAAGGTCCAGCAGGCGGAAATCGAGCGGTCGGCCCGCAAGCCCACCGAGAATCTCGATGCCTACGACTATTACTATCGTGGCATCAGCCTGCTGCAGCTGATGACCGCCGATTCGAATGCGGAGGCATTGCAGCATTTCAGGCTGGCGATCGATCTCGACCCGTCATTTGCGGCAGCCTATGGCTTGGCGTCGGAGTGTTACCGGCTTCGGCAGAACATCGGTTGGGCCAGAAACGATGCCGAGCAGCTGGCTCGGGGGAAGCAATTGGCTTCGCTGGCCATCGAATTCGGCCAGGACGACGCCGTCGCGCTGGCCTGTGCGGCGCAGTTCTTCGGCTTCGCCCTGCGCGACGCGCAGACCGCCGATATCCTGGTCAACCAGGCGCTGTCCGTGAATCCGAACCTGTTCCGGGCTTGGCAGGCGCGGAGCTGGACCAGCATCTATCTCGGCGAGCATGAACGGGCCTTGACCGAAATCAGCCACGCCATGCGGCTCAATCCGGTCGATCCCCAGGTCCATCAGGCGGAATCCGCCATGGGCATCGCCCTGCTGCTTCTTCACAGGCCGGTGGAGTCACTGGAGTGGTTCGGCAAAGCGCTGGCGCGCCGTTCCAGTTTCCCGTCTGCGCTCAGATTCGCGGCAATCGCATATTCGGTCCTGGATCGAGCCGACGAAGCGCAGTCCATGATGAGAAGGCTGCAGACAGTCGACCCTGATGCACGGGTATCTCAACTAAAGAGCTGGATACCATTGCAGCGCTCGGAAGATGCCGCCTTGTTCATCGAAGGAATGCGCAAGGCGGGGATGCGGGAGTAACTATTAGCAACCGATCCGGATATAGGTTGTAACGATCTCGCTTCCCGGGATCATGAAACAGCATCCCGCCATGGCCGACCGAGCCGTCAGCGGCCGAGCTGCCCGACGTGGTAGCCGAGGCGCGTCTCGACATCGCCCGGCTTGTGGAAGCCGCGCTCCATCAGCTGCTTGATCCGCGTCTGGGCGGCGGGCCGTGCCAGCGCCGTCATGAACGCCTCCCACTCCGGTGCGATCTCGGCATCCGACGGCAGGCTCGCCACGTTGACCAGGCGCTTCGTCTCCGCGATGGCCTGCTTGTCGAAGGACGCGATCCTCCGTGCCAGCGCATCGACGAAGGAGTCGAGCTCCGCATCCGGGAAGGAGCGATTGACGTAGCCATAGCGCTCCGCGAGATCGCCCGAAATGTCGTCCGCCCCGAGCAGCACCTCGAGCGCACGGCCGCGGCCCATGAGACGGGGCAGTCGTGCCATCGGGCCGCCGCCGGGAACCAGGCCGGCGCCGACCTCCCATTGCGAGAGAATGGCCTTCTCGCGGCTGGCGAAGCGCATGTCGCTGGCGAGGGCGAGTTCGCTTCCCACACCCGTCGCGCGACCCCGGATCGACGAGATCGATACGACGGGAGCGCGGCTCAGCCGCACCAGCATGTCGGGCAGCTGCTGCAGCCCGGTCGGGCCTGGCGGCAGGCCGAGCGTTTCCTCCGGCTTCGCCAGGAAATCATAATGGGTCAGGAAGAAGCCGTCGACGGCACTGTCGAAGACGACGACCTTCACCTGCTCGTCGCTTTCGAGCGCCGCGACGACGGCGTTCAGCTGCGCCATGTTCCCAGGCCCGAAGATGTTCAGGGGCGGCAGGTCGAAGGTGACGCGCCAGTAGGCCGGTGAGCGGCGATCGACCCGGATCTGACCGACGTTTGCGCTGATGTCCATATCCAATCTCCGATGGTCGCGGAAGCAGTCCCGGCCCAGAAATGCCGGTGCGCAGCGCTCTTATCCATCAAACAAAGGTATCGACAATACCTTGGTATCGCCCGGCAGCGGAAATATCCGATCGGCCAATCATCGGCATCCGATACCAAGGTGTCGGCGATACCAACGTGCAATCGTGCGCCTTCTCGCCTCGTCGCAGTCTGTCCGGGCACCCAGCTGCCGATGACGCCATCCGAGAGGAGCCCACCATGCCGGAAGGTTTGTTGCCCACGCGCCGCGACGTACTCGTCGCAACAGCCCTGACGAGCGTCGCCACGATGATGCCGATGCCGCTTCGCGCGGCCACGGGCGACGCGATCCGCCCCTTCAGCATGAGCTTTCCTCAGGAGCAGCTCGACGACCTGCGTCGCCGCGTTGCGGCCACCCGGTGGCCGGACCGGGAGACCGTCGCGGACGACACGCAGGGCGTGCAGCTCGCGACGGTCCGGAAGCTCGCGGAATACTGGGCGACCGACTATGACTGGAGCAAGATGGCGGCGCGGCTCGAGGCCCTGCCGCAATTCGTCACCGAGATCGACGGGCTGGACATCCACTTCATCCACGTCCGCTCGAAACACGAGACCGCGCTGCCGCTGATCGTCACGCATGGCTGGCCCGGCTCGATCATCGAGCAGATCAAGATCATCGCGCCGCTGACCGATCCCACGGCGCATGGCGGGACCGCATCGGACGCGTTCCACGTCGTGATCCCGTCGCTGCCGGGCTACGGCTTCTCCGGCAAGCCCACCGCGCCCGGATGGACCCCGGTGCGGATCGCGCAGGCCTGGGCGGTGCTGATGCAGCGCCTCGGCTATGCGAAGTATGTCGCCCAGGGCGGCGACTGGGGCAACGCCGTGTCCGAGCAGATGGCCCTGCAGCAGCCGCCGGGGTTGCTCGGCATCCACACCAACATGGCCGCCACCGTTCCGGCAGATGTCGCCAAGGCGCTTGCCGCCGGCGGCCCAGCCCCCGCCGGCCTCTCGCCGGAGGAAAAGCACGCCTGGGACCAGCTGGACGACTTCTACAAGAACGGGCTGGGCTATGCGATCGAGATGAACAACCGGCCGCAGACGCTGTACGGCATCGTCGACTCGCCGGTCGGCCTGGCCGCATGGATGCTCGACCATGACATCCGCAGCTACAGGCTCATCGCACGGGTCTTCGACGGCAAGACCGAAGGCCTGACGCGCGACGACATCCTCGACAACGTCACGTTGTATTGGCTGACCAACACGGCGATCTCCTCGGCGCGCCTGTACTGGGACAATGCGCATTTTCCGTCGGGCGGCTTCTTCGACCCCCGTGGCATCAAGATCCCGGTCGCCGTCAGCGCCTTTCCGGACGAAATCTACCAGGCGCCCAGGAGCTGGGCGGAGCGGGCCTATCCCAAGCTGATCCACTACAACCGGCCCGACAAGGGCGGCCATTTCGCCGCCTGGGAGCAGCCGGCCGCCTTCAGCGCCGAGCTGCGCGCCGCCTTCCGGCCGCTCCGCCAGACGATCTGATCGCGCCGCCGGCTGCGCAAGAGGCTGCCGCACCCTGATTGGAGAAGACCATGAACGCTCAGAAGACGGCGATCGTCACCGGTGCCTCGCAGGGCATCGGTGCGGGAGTTGCCAATGCCTTCCTCGAACGCGGCTACAACGTCGTCGCGACATCGCGGCAGGTCAGCCGGTCAAGGGAGATCCCGGACACCGATCGCGTGGCCCTCGTCGATGGCGACATCGCGGATCCGGCGACGGCCGGAAATGTCGCCGAGATCGCCTTGGCGCGGTTTGGCAGGATCGACGCCCTGGTCAACAATGCCGGGATCTTCTTCGCCAAGCCGTTCATCGACTACACGGTCGACGACTACCGCAAGCTGGCATCGACCAACACCGAAGGCTTCCTGCACCTCACGCAACTCGTCGTCCGCCAGATGCTGGCGCAGAAATCCGGCGGCAGCATCGTCAGCATCACCACGCCCCTGGTCCATCACCCGATCGCGGGCGTCGACGTCTCGGTGGCGATGATCACCAAGGGTGGCATCGAAGCCGCTTCGAAGAACATCGCGATGGAGTACGCTAAGGCAGGGATCCGCGTGAACACGGTGGCGCCCGGCATTGTCGATACGCCGCTCCACAAGGACGATCCGAAGGACATCCTCAAGACGCTGTCCCCGATGGGCGTCATCTCCACCGTTCAGGATATCGTCGACGCCGTCGTCTTCCTGACCGAGGCTCCGCATATCACCGGGGAGGTGCTTCACGTCGATGGCGGCGCGCATCTGGGCAGATGGTGATGCTCGGCACGGTGCCGGCCGCCGGCACGGAACAGCGGCTGAGGACCCTGGGCATCGAGCTGCCGCCGCCGCCCATGCCGCTCGGCGCCTATGTCGAGGCCGTCGAGATCGGCGACCTCCTCTTCCTCAGCGGGATGCTTCCCGTCGTCGGCCGAACCCCGCACTCCATCGGGCGGCTCGGCGCCGAATTGTCGGTCGAGGCCGGGCGAGAGGCGGCACGGATCGCCTGCCTCAACGCGCTGTCCACGGCCAAGGTCCATCTCGGCACGCTCGACAAGGTGACCGGCGTCGCAAAGCTCGGCGTCTACATCGCGACCGCAGGCGATTTTCGGGATCACCCGAAGGTGGCCGACGGCGCGTCCGAAATCCTCCTCGAGGCCTTCGGGACCGGGATGCTTTCGCCGCGCATCGTCCTGGGTGTCGCCAGCCTGCCGCTGGGCATGCCAGTCGAAATCGAGATCATCCTGCGGGTCGAACATTAGCCGCCGAAAGAGAAGGAGCAGATCATGAAGATCCTGATGGTTCTGACATCCCACGACGCGCTCGGAAATACCGGGCGCAAGACCGGCTTCTGGCTCGAAGAGGGGGCCGCGCCGTATTTCGTGTTCCGCGACGCCGGCGTCACCTTGACGCTCGCCTCGCCCAAGGGCGGTCAGCCCCCGGTCGATCCGAAGAGCGATCTGCCGGAAAACCAGACCCCGGCCATGGCGCGGTTCAAGCAGGATCACGCAGCCCAGAAGGACTTCGCCAACACGGTGAAGCTGGCGGGCATGCGTTCGGAGGACTTCGACGCGATCTTCTATCCGGGCGGCCACGGGCCGATGTGGGACCTGGTCGACAACCCGGACTCCATCGCCCTGATCGAATCCTTCTACAACTCCGGCAAGCCCGTCGCCGCCGTCTGCCATGCGCCTGGGGTGCTGCATCGGGTGACGTATGAAGGTGCGCCGATCGTGAAGGGCAAGCGCGTCACCGGCTTCGCCAACAGCGAAGAAGAGGAGGTCCAGCTGACCCATGTCGTGCCGTTCCTGGTCGAGGACGAGCTGAAGCGGCTGGGCGGGCTATTCGAGAAGGCGCCGAACTGGCAGAGCTTCGCCATCACCGACGGGCGCCTGATCACGGGGCAGAATCCCGCCTCTTCGACCGCCGGTGCCCAGGCCCTGCTGAAGCTGCTCTCCGAGACCCAGCCGTCGACGGGCGCTGCCAACGCTGCTTGAGCGCCATTTCGGTCCCGGTCCTGGAGACCGATGCCCGCCTCAGTTGCTGGCGCGGAGCTCCTGCAGGAGCTCCGCTGCGACCACGAGATCGTTCGTGTCCTGCCCTTCGGCGAAGCGGTCATGGATAGGGGCCAGGAGCGCGAGCGCTTCGCCGGCTCGCTGCTGATCCTTCCACAACCGCGCGAGGCTCATCGCGGTCCGCAATTCCCAAGCGATCGTCTGCTGCCGGCGGGCCCATTCGAGCGATCGGTGATAATACAGCTCGGCCTCGCGTGGCCCATCGGGGGCGCCGTGGGACAGGATCAGCTCGCCTTTGATCCTGAGGATCTCGGCGACATACCAGCGCTCGTCATTCTGTTCGGATCGCGCCAGGGCTTCGTCGATCGCCACCAAACCCTCGGCGATGTTTCCGGCGCACCCGAGGGCGGCGGCATACTCGCTCTGGAACACGATGTAATAGACGCCGTACTGGATCTCGCGCAGCTCCGCCAAGGCGGCCTCGAGCTCGGCCAGCCCATGATCGAGGTCGCCGCGCTTGATCAGCAGGACGCCTCGGAAGCACCGGCCCCAGCCTTGCCAGAAGGCGAGCCCCTGGGCCGCATTGTCGATCAGCATCGAGACGTAACGCTCGACCAGCGGCAGGTCGCCGACGAACAGGGCCACGGGGCATGCGGCATGAACCAGGACCTGGCAAAGGGTGAGGGTATCGTTCCCGGCGGCGGCGCCGTCGACGATGCTCCTGACCAGGAGCACGGCCTGCTTCGGCCGACCCTGCAGCCACAGAATCCGTGCCAGGAAGCACCGTGCCATGGCGCGCTGGTCGAAGACGAAGCGGATCATCTGGGCGCCGATGATCGGAACCTCATATCGGCCCAGCATGCGCTCGATGGTGTGGCGAGCCTCCGCCTGCTCTCCCAGGAGATGCAGGATATAGCCGACCATCCGGTCTCCGACCAGGATCCCGAGCTTGTCGCCCGCACTTGCGGCAAGCTCGGAAAACCTCCGCCCCAGCGCGAGGGCCTCACGGAAACCGCCCTTGTTCAGCAAGCCGGACCACAGGCCCCACAGCGCCCGCAGCTGATAGTCGCGATTCTCCAGTTGCTCGGACGTCTCCAGCACCCGGCTCCACGCCGCCAACGTGTCCGAGCCCAGACCCTTCGTCTGCATCAGCGACCAGGCGCGCGCCGCGTGCAGGCGCATCTCCTGGTCGAGACTCCGGTTGGCCGCGGGAGCGGCCAGGGCACGGTCGACCCGTTGCTCGCACTCCCTGGTGAGCGACAGATGAAACCAGAGCGGGATGGCGACGACGGTCAAGGCAACGCCGGTGTCCGCATCGCCCATGGCGGAAAAGGCCCAGTCCAGCGCGGCCCTGACATTGTCGATGTTGTGCCGGTAGCGCTGCAGCCAATCGCTTGCCGGCTCACGCTCCCATTCGCCGTAAGCCTGCTCGAGCAGCGCCCGATAGTGTTCGGCGTGGCGTCGCGCGAACCGGTCGCGTTCCTCGCATTCGTCGAGCTTGACGAGGGCATAGGCGCGGGTGGTGTCGAGCAGGCGGTACAGTGCGACGGCAGCGTCCACGCTGGCCGTGACCAGGGATTTGGCGATCAGGTCGGCGATCGCGTCGACGATCTCGGACGCGGGCGTATCGCCGTCGGCCAGGACGGCGCTCGCCGATTCCATGGTGAACATGCCGGCAAACACCGCCAGACGGCGGAGCACGACCTGCTGCAGCTGTGGCAGCAGGGCGTAGCTCCAGTCCAGCGTGGTGAGCAGGGTCTGGTGGCGGGGCAGGGCGGTGCGGCGGCCCCGCAGCAGCAGGCTGAAGCGCTCGTCCAGCCGGGCCGCGAGCCCGGCGACGCCGAAGGTGTCGACCCGGCCCGCCACGATCTCGATGGCCAGCGCGATCCCGTCCAGGCGGCGGCAGATCTCGGCCACCAGCGGGGCCTCGGCGTCGCCGAGCTCGAAGGCGTCGAGGCAGGCGGCGGCGCGCTCGACGAACAGCTGCACCGCGGGAAATTCCAGGGCCTCGGCGGCGGTAAGCTCGGTGCCGCCCTGTGGAAAGGCCAGCGGCGCGAGGCGGTGGACGCGCTCGCCCTCGGACCGCAGGGCTTCCCGGCTCGTCGCCAGGATATGGACCCGCGGGGCACCCTTCAGGATGTCCTCCGCCATCCTGGCGGCGGCTTCGACCAGGTGCTCGCAGTTGTCGAGCACGATCAGCAGGTGCTTTTCGCGCAGGAAGGCGATCACGTTCGACAGCGGCTTGTCCGAACCCAGGCCGACCCCGAGAACGGAGGCCAGCGCGCCCGGCGCCAGCAGCGGGTCGGAGAGGGGGGCGAGATCGACGAAGCGGACGCCGTCCTCGAAGCTGCCGGCCAGGGTGTCGGCGACGGCGACCGCGACGGTCGTCTTGCCGATGCCGCCGGCCCCGACGATGGTGACGAAGCGCTGGCGGGCGATCTGCGCGGACAGGGCGGTCACGGTGTCGGAACGGCCGAGCATGCGCGTGAGCGGCATCGGCAGGTCCTGCCGCGCCTCGATCCGCTCGACTTGCGGCTCGATGCCGCCGGGCGCGGAGCCGTGATCGACGGGGGCGACGAAGCTGTAGCCGCGTCCCGGGATATTGGCGATGAAGCGCTTCCCGGCCTGCCCGTCGCCCAGGGCGCGGCGCAGGGCGGCGACATGGACCTTCAGATTGCCCTCTTCCACGAAGGTGTTTGGCCAGACGCGGTCGAGCAGCTCCTGCTTGCTCAGGACCTGGCCCGGCCGTTCGAGCAGGGCGACCAGGATGTCGCGGGCGCGGCTGCCGAGGTGAACCGGCTTGTCGGCTTCGAGCAGCAGCTGTTGCGCAGGCAGCAGCCGGAAGGCGCCAAAAGAGATCTCGCTCGGCTTCCCAGCCTCGTACCCGGTCAACCTTCGCCCCTTCGGCTCGTGAGTCTGACGGCGCTTGCAGGACGCCGCATCCGAAGCCATGCGGGCTCTGTCCTGGCCGGCCTCACCCTATCGTCCCGCGATCGGCGGGCACGGTCAACGCTCAGTGCCGACGATCAGAGGAGTGGGGTGTCCGCATTGCTCCGCCGCCAGAATCATGGAATACTTTAATGTTGGACAAAAGGCAGAACAGGGAGACATCAAATGGTGATCCGGAAGGGGCAGGAATTCCTCCGGAGGGTGGAATTTACTCCTCAGTATTCAGGAAATATCGGCAGGCGCGACTTCATTGCGCGGAGTGTAACGGCAGGGCTCGGCATGGCCGGGGTCGCGGCCGTCGCCAAGATGGGCGGCGGCGCAGCCTATGCGGCAGACCGCCCGCTGACGCCCACGGTCTATCAGTGGATCCAGAATTTTCACCCCGCGATGTCGGAGGTGAATGCAAAGTTCCCGGGAATCAACAGCCAGGTCGCGCCGGTCGAGGGGTTCGGGATCGAACGCTTCGTCGCCGAGGCGAAAAGCCAGGAAAGCAGTTGGGACGTCTATGTCGGCCAGACCCCCTTCGTGGAGATGTCGGCCCTGGTGAAGGCCGGCGTGATCGAGCCATGGGACAACTACGTCCCGAAGGAGGTGGTCGACGATCTGATTCCGTCGATCCGCGAAGAATGCACGATCGACGGGAAGCTCTACAGCTGGCCGTTCCTGCTGGATGTCATCGGCACCGGCTGGCATTCGGGCCTGACGGGCCAGGCGGGGCTGGCCGACGCCGCACCGGCCACCTGGGACGACGTGCTGGCGGCGGCCAAGACGATCGTGGACAAGCAGGCGGCGCCGTGGGGCGCCACCTTCGACAGCCACGGCTGGCGCTCGCTGGCGCCGATCGCGCACAGCATGAGCCCCGACGTCTACACGCCGGAGGGCCTGTTCGACTTCACCAGCGAGCCGGCGATCGAAGCGCTCAAGCTGATGAAGCAGCTCATGACGGTCGCCAATCCCGACATCCTGCTCGAAGGCACGTCGGACGCCGGCGTCAACGGCACCCCGGATGAGGTCGCCTTCGCCACGCAACGGGTCGGCCTCTACTTCAAGTACTTCAACGCGCCGCTGCGCATGGCCGCGAACTGGGACGACCCGAAGGCGCTGCATCTCGGGCCGCTGCCGAAATTCGCCCATGGCGAAGGCTCGACCGTGTTCTGGACCACTGGCTGCGCGCTGTTCAAATATGGCCAGAACAAGGAAAAGGCGGCGGAATACGTCAAGGCCCTGACCTATGACCGGCAGATCTGGAAGGACTCGATCTTGGGGACGCCGAGCGGCCATCCGGGGCAGCTGCCGCCCTACAAGTCGATCTACGCGGAATGGCAGGCCGACAAGCCCGACTGGATGCCGGGCTTCGTGACCCTGGTCCGCGGCCAGCTCGACAAGGCCAGGGCGATCACCAACCACCTGTTCGGGCTGCAGCAGTTCGTCATCGGCAAGCCGATCTGGGAGACCTACCTCAAGGGTGAGGAGGCCGATCCGAAGGTGGCCATGCAGAAGGTCGCCGAAGCGGTCGCTGCCGAGGTGAAGAAAGGCTGACGCACGGCCGGCGCATCGGATGCGACCTGCCGTTCCGGACCGGCGGCTTCCCGTAGTATGAGTCGATGCCGTGGGGGATCTCGGCCCCCGCGGATGATGTGCGCCGAGCTTCGAGCGGGTTCTTCAGCATGGACGACACGACCCTTTACCACCCTGCGGCGGCGGTTCCCTTGCGCCGCCAGGCGGTCCGGCTGTGCCGGGCCGCCTGTCCATGGATGTTCCTGCTGCCGGCCCTGGCGTTCTTCACCCTGTACCAGTTCTATCCGATCCTGCGCGTGCTGTGGATCAGCTTCACCGACTACCAGTTCCTGTCCAATCAGCCGGCCAATTGGGTCTGGCTGCGGAACTATGGCGATGCCCTGCAGGATCCCCTGCTGTGGGCCGGCCTCGGGCGTGCGGCGCTGTTCACCGTCATGTTCCTGCCCGGGACGATCATTCTGCCGCTGCTGCTGGCGATCCTGATCGATCGGGTGTCGAACGCGCGCCTCGCGACCTTCTACCGCATCGTGCTGCTGATTCCCGCGGTGATCCCGAGCACGCTGATCTTCGTGCTGTGGAAGTGGATGTACAATTACCAGGCGGGCCCGATTAACCATTTCCTCGTCGACACGCTGGGCCTGTTCACCCTGCAGAACGCACCGCAGTGGCTGGGCGGGACCCCGCTGACGCTGCCCTCGATCGCCATCATGGAGGTGTGGTGGGGGCTCGGCTACCACACCATCTTCTTCCTCGCCGGCCTCGCCACGATTCCCAAGGACCTGCCGGAGGCGGCGCGCATCGACGGGGCGAACGAGTGGCAGATCTTCTGGCACATCACCCGGCCGCGGCTGGCGCCGATCATGATGGTGCTGGTCGTGCTGCGCTTCGGCACCTCGATGGCGGTGATCGACGAGTATCTGATCTTCGGCGGCTTCAACCGGGCCTCGCCAACCTATACCTGGACGATCTTCATGTACGACCAGGCTTTCAAGCTTGGCCTGTGGCGGCAGGGCTATGCCGCGGCGATCGGGATGATCGGGGCTGTCGCCATGATGTTCGTCATGGTGCTGCTGCTCCGGCTGTTCCGCACCAAGGACTGACGGGGGATCGAGCTGTCCATGAACCTTGAAGCCATTGATCGCAGCCGGGTCGCGCGGAAGCGGCCGGTCGGCGGGGACGCCAGGCCGGGCTGGTCCAGGCGCAGGCGGGCCGCGGTCGCCCGCCATCTGGTGATCAACCTGTTCCTGCTGATCATCCTGCTGCCGCTGGCCTGGGTGCTGCTGCTGTCGGTGAAGACGCTGCCGGACGCGATGCGCGGCGATTTCTTCCCGCGGCAGATCGACTTCAGCAGCTACGCCTACGTGTTCGACCGGATCGTCACGCTGCCGCTCAACCTGTTCAACAGCGTGTATGTCACCTTCGGCTCGGTGCTGGTCACCATGTGCTGCTCGGTCCTGGCCGGCTACGCGCTCGTGCATCTGAAGCCGCGCGGCACCGGGCTGGTGCTGACGGTCCTGCTGGTCTCGCTCTATTTTCCGGTCCGCGTCGTGTCGCTGATCAGCATCTACGAGACCCAGCGCTGGCTCGGGCTGATCAATGACACCGCCGGGCTGATCCTGCCCTATGTCACCCTGCAGCTGGCGATCAGCATCCTGATCATGCGCAGCATGTTCCAGCTGGTGCCGCGCGAGGTCATCGATGCCGCGCGGGTCGACGGCGCCGGTCCCTGGCGGACGCTGTGGATGGTGGGCCTGCCCATGGTGCGCAACGGTCTCGTCGTCATCTTCATCGTCAACTTCGTCGCGGCATGGGGCGAGTACCTGCTGTGCGTGACGCTGATCGACGACGAGGCGCGGCGCACGATGCCGGTCGTCCTGGCCGTGGCTCAGGGCGGCCAGGGCCACTGGTCCTGGCCCAATCTCGCGGCCGTGTACATCATTGTGACCACCCCGGGCATCATCGCTTTTGCAGTCGCCCAGAAGCTGTTCTTCAAGGGGCTGGCCGAAGGCGTGACGAAGCTGTAGCGGAGTGGTCGCGCGCCCGGCCTGTATCAGTGGCGACGCAGCCCCAGCCGGGTCGCCATGGTGATCAGGTCGGCCAGGGAATTCGCCTGCATCTTTCGCATGGCCTTGCCGCGATGGGCCTTCACGGTGATTTCGCTGATGCCTAGCTCGAAGCCGATCTGCTTGTTGAGGAGCCCGGCGGCAACCAGCGCCATGACCTCCTGCTCGCGTTGGCTGAGCGAAGCGTGACGCCTGCGGAGGGCCAGCAGGTCCGCCTCATGTTTCAGCCTGGTCCTGCTGGCTTCCAGGGCGCGACCGATTGCCGTCAGAAGCTCCTCGTCATCGAACGGTTTCATGAAGAACTCGGCCGCGCCGGCCTTCATGGCCTGAACCGCGATCGGAACGTCGCTGTAGCCGGTCAGGAAGATGACCGGCATGTCGCTACGGTCCGCCGCAATGCGTCTCTGCAGCTCGAGACCGCTCAGATCGGGCAGCCGGAGGTCCAGCACGACACAGCTCGGGACCGGCACATGCGGGCGCTCGAGGAATCCGAGGGCAGATCCAAACGCCTCTGCCCTCCAGCCCCAAATCCTGATGAGATCTGCGAGGGGTTCGCGGGCGGATACGTCATCGTCGACGATGAAGACGGTCGGCGTGCCGTCAGCGTCTGATGACGAGAGATCGTTCGCAACGATCGGGAGAGGCCTGCAGCGGATCTGTGCGGATGCTGCGTGATACGAATGCGTTATCATCTGTCCCTCCACTGGTTGGTTGCGCGGAGCGTCTCGAACGTCGCTGGCGATCGGCCGTCAATCCAACACGGAGCGCAGGGCGGCGACCGCCTCGGCAATGGCGCTTCGCGTTGCCGGCGTGTCCGCCAGCGCATTCAGCACGATGAAGCCGTGAATGGTGCCGCTATAGCGGACCGAGGTGACCCGCACGCCGGCGCGAAGCAGTTGGCGGGCGTAACCCTCGCCCTCGTCGCGAAGGACGTCGTTCTCCGCAACGATGACCAGCGCGTCGGGCAGGCCGCGCAATTGGTCGACGGAGGCACGCAGGGGCGCGGCGGTGATTTCGTTTCGCGAGGCAGCGTCTGGGAGATAGGCATCCCAGAACCGTTCCATGGCGCGCTTGGTCAGCCAGGGTCCGTCCGCGAAGGCCTGGTACGAGGATGTGGCGAAATCGGCATCGGTGATCGGATAGAAGAGGACCTGCAGGTCGATCTTCGGACCGCGGCGTTGCAGCGCGAGGAGCGTGATCGCGGCGGCCAGGTTGCCGCCCGCGCCGTCCCCGACGACGGCAAGCCTTGTGGGGTCCACACCAAGGCTCTCACCATGTGCGGCAACGTGGGCGATGACCGCATAGATCTGTTCCAGGGCAACCGGATACCGCACCTCGGGTGAGCGGTCGTATTCCACGAAGAACAGCGCCGCGCCCGCAGCAACGGCCAGTTCCCGCACGATCCGGTCGTGAGTGTCGGCGCCTCCGAGACACCAGCCGCCGCCATGGATGTAGACGATGACAGGCAGCATTCTCTGCGCATCGCTGGGCCGGACGATCCGCACGATCACCGATCCGGTCGGCCCGACCGGAAACGACATGTCCTCGATCCGGGCGGAAGGGCGTCCGACGGCGCCGGCCTGAATCCGGGCCAGCGCGTGGCGGGCTTCCTCGGGAGATTGACGGCACAGGTCGGGGTTCTCGCCGATCGTGTCGAGGAAGTCCTGTGTTATCGGCTCGAGAATCCAACTTGCGTCATTCATTCTGTGACCCCGGCTTGCGCAGCGACGGCTGGCCCCGAAAGTGCCTTGACGGAAGGAATGCTGCGCCTGTTCGGACGCCGGTTCGAGTTAAGACTGGTAAATCCGAGTGCCGGGTCCGGCAACCCGGGGGCGGGGTCTGGCAACCCGGCGGATTCGCCGGCTCTGTCTCGAGCCGCACCGCCGAAGGCGCTTTCCTGCGCCGTTTCTCTCAGCGAGAAGCGTGAGCGGTCGCGCCTGAGCTGGGGAGAAATGCGGCCCGGCCGCAGGCGAGGCTTCAACTCGTGTGGCCGGGCCGCCAGCGCTGCCGGGGTGAAGACAGCGCATCGAGTGCGTGGCCGCCTCATGGGGGGAATGAAGGCCGGGCCACGTGCCGCGTTGGGGGGGAACAATCGCGGCGAAAGTGACAATAGCCGGTCCCTCGCTGCCCCTGAATTATATGTTGGTATTGGTGCTGTGCCCCCTATGGCGGGTTTTGCCGCCTTTGCGATAGGCTGATCCATCGCGCAAGCCAAAGGTGCATTCGCGCAGGACGGACGCCTCGGGCTTGCGATTAACCCGACTTAACCAGTCCTAACTGGCCGAGATCAGTGGATCGGCGTCAAAGTCGACACAGCCGACAAGAGTTGGTCGTCGCCTGTATCTGAAGCCGATCTTCGACAGCACGCTCGCAACGGCAGCCCTTTCGCGGCCCCGGAGCGCCAGCCCTCTTCGGCAGCCGGCGCATTGCATCTGCGCATCACCGATGTCCGGACATCCGCCGTGGACCGTTTCGAGCTTCGTGACTGGCGAAGAGGCGTCCTGGGCGACCGAAACGTGGAGGATCATCATGCACATTGACCAGCCGCTTCCACAGAGGTCGGTGCCGGTGTCGTCGCAGCGAAGGAGCGCGGCGGAACAACCGCACGTCATCATCGTCGATGACCATGCGCCGGTTCGGGAGGCGTTGTCGGAGTTGGTCCTGTCGGCAGGTTTTCAGCCGGTCTGCTTCGCGTCGGCCCGCGACTTCCTCGACGCCGACCTGTCGGATACCGCCGGCTGCATGATCCTCGACGTGCGGATGCCGGGTGCGAGCGGCCTCGATCTGCAGCGGCAACTCGCCCAGAACGGCAATTCCAAGCCGATCATCTTCCTCACCGGCCACGGCGACATTCCCATGACGGTCCAGGCGATGAAGGCCGGCGCCGTCGATTTCCTCACCAAGCCGGTGCGGGACCAGACGCTGCTGGATGCCGTGATTGCGGGCGTTGCGATGGATGCCGCGCAGCGCGCCAAGGCCCGGGTCGCCCGGCTGCATGCAGACCGTTTCAAGACCTTGACGCCGCGCGAGCGGCAGGTGATGGGCGCGGTGGCGCTGGGGCGCCTCAACAAGCAGATCGCCTATGACCTCGACCTCAGCGAGGTCACGGTCAAGCTTCACCGCAGCAACGCCATGCGCAAGATGGAGTTGAAGTCCGTCGGCGAGCTCGTTCGCGTCTGGGAAGCGCTGCCGGCCGAGATGCGCGAGAGCGTGCACCAATCCGAAGGATCTGTGCGGCCAGCGCTTCCCGATCGTCCTGCTAGCCCGGCGAGCGTCGATGGAACTCGGTTCGAGGCACTCGGACTGACGCCTCGGCACAGGATCCACAGCGCCGTCGCCGGCTAGATGTAACCGCGGCGCAACGCTTCTTTTTTCGACGACGTCTCGAATGTGCCCTTGATCGTTGGCCCGCAGTCTGAGTGATTGCCGGACAACCCTGATGTCGGCCAAGAGCCAGCGGCTGCATCATTGCTCTGATGACGCCGGATGGACGGCTGAGGTTGGACTTGCTCGTGGCTCATCGGCAGGACAGGGAGGTCGAAGATAGCGCGCTGCCTCAGATGTTTGCCTGAATGCGCCAAGATATTGTCAGTGTCTGCTAAAGAACAATTGAATTTTAATCAAAATCAACTGCCGCATGGGAATATACCAAACATATTGAAGAATCGGAATTGCGCCATCTGCAATCACATGGTAAATCTGACTCGAATATGGATGCTCGAGTTTTTTAGATTGCGGTTAGTTGTTCTAAATAGAATAGGGACGATGCAAGCATGGCAAAGGCTTTCCTCGGATTTTAAGGAATTGAGGCTGCGTTCACCCCGCCATGTGATCTGACCAAGTACATGGCATTGCCCGGGCAATCCGATTTCAACGGGTGCATCACGCGGCCGATCGACATCACCGACGCCGCCTGAACAACCTCTGGCCGGAGAGCGGCAACGACGAGCGAGCACGCACCACAGTGTTGAGCCGGGGCGCCAGGCCGGCCGACGACATCGCACACAAGTCCGTCGGTGTCGAACGACCCTGATCGGTCGCAGCGGTCCTATCCCTCCAGCCAGCGAGGCAGAATGAGCGACAATCCCTTCGTCGGACGCTGGACCTACCGCAGCCTGCTCAACGATCCCGACGTCAACACGGCCTTCAACGATCTCGAGTTCGGCCGCGGCACGATCGAGATCGCCGAAGCGCCGATGCAGCTCCTGGCGGGGACGATCGGCGGCCCTGGCTGGTCGCTCGCCCTGAAAGGCTCGCGCGGCTACGGCTCGCCCATGCAGGTGCGCTTTCAGGGTGTCGGCATCGTGAGCGGCGAGGAGTGGATCTACGACTATTGGGGTTCCCTGGTTCCGGCGTGGCCGAACGGCGTCGACCAGCGCCAGGCCATCGTCGGCTCGGTGATCCGCACCATCCCGCACAGCGGCGGCTCTCTGGGCACCGTGGCGCCGGCCGGTGTCGTGGCGTCCTTCTACGCCGTCCGGACCGACTGATCCTCGACCGCGTTCAACGTCGCGCCGGGCCCGCGAACGGTCTCTCACACCAGTAAGGGAAAGATGATGAAGACCTTCCCACGCATCGTTCCGTTGATCGGCGCGCTCGGGCTGGCCCTGCCGGCCTCGGCGGCGCCCGGCCCCCGCGCGTTCGAGGCGCCGCCGACGCTGCCCGGCCAGGACAGCGTGGTGCGGCTGGAGGCCGTGGCATCGGCGACCGGCGGCTGCCAGCCGCAAGGGTCGATCTCCCGCAACGGCGCCATCGTCTCGCTGGAGCTGAACTTCGTGCTCGGCCGCTTCTTCATCAACAACCCCGACCCCACCGATCCGCAGAAGGACGGCATGGATCCGGTCGAGCTGCGGTCATACGGCGGCTGTCCGTCGGGCCCGGCGGTCTTCGTCAAGCCGGGCGATACGCTGCGCTTCGACCTGATCAACGGCCTCGACAAGGACGATCCGAGTTGCCTTGCCAATCCTCCGTCGGGCCTCAGCCTGCCGTCCGGCGTCGGTTGCTTCAACACCACCAATCTGCACACGCATGGTCTGCACGTGTCCCCGGCCGGCAACGGCGACAATGTGCTGCTCAACATCGCGCCGCAGACGATGTTTCCCTACGAGATCAACATCCCGGCCGATCATCCGGCGGGGACGTTCTGGTACCACGCGCATCGCCACGGCTCGACGGCGGTGCAGGTGGCGAGCGGCGCTTCGGGCGCGCTGATCATCAAGGGCGACCGTCCCTACACGCCGCCGTCACCGCAGGACCCGCACCCCATTGCCGACATCGACACGGTGCTGCACGACGCCCAGGGCGCGCCGTTCAAGGAGCAGCTCTTCCTGTTTCAGCAGATCGCCTATGCCTGCTTCGCCAACCAGCCAAACCAGCCAGGCGGCCCCTGGCAGCAGATCTACACGACCGAGGGTCTCTACAACGTCAACAGCGATGCCACGATCGCCAACGCGCCCTGGACGTGCCCGCTGCCCACGCCCGGGAACCCGGTCAGCCCCGGCGTCGTCGAGAACTTCGCGCTGCAGCTCGACTCGCCGACCATCTGGGATACCAATGGCCGCTTCACCAGCATCAACGGCGTGGTGCAGCCGACGCTCACCGTACCGGCCGGCGAGATCCAGCGCTGGCGGTTCGTGCATTCCGGCATCCATGACACCATCAATATCCAGATCGTGCGCGCGACGGTGGGCCCGAAGAACCTGATCGCCACCTCGGCGTTGAGCGGCAACCGCCAGCAGCAGAAGGCCGACGTCCTGGCCGCCTGCAACGCCACGCCTGCCACGCTGATCCCGCAATTCGAGATCGCCTTGGACGGGCTGACGCGGACCAGGATGAACACCATCCATGCATCCGAGGTCGGCGGCGTGCTGGAGTCGAACTACCTGCAGCCCGGATACCGCAGCGACATCCTGGTCGCGTTCCCGTCGGACGGCGACTATTGCCTGCTCAACCAGGCAGCGCCGCCGGCGGAGCGCGTGTCGAACGGCAACGGCGGCGGCCAGGGACCGTCGACGCCGCAATTGCTGGCCTACATCCATGTGCGCGGCGGCCAGGCCGTGACCGGCGATCTGCAGGCCTATGTCGGGAAAGCGCTGTACGACGCCAATCCGCAGTTGCCCGACGCCGTCCGCACCGGCCTGCGCGATGGCGACCTGCGGCCGTGGGCGCCGTTCGAGATGCTGCAGCCACCCGCGGTCGACGATCCGGAGCAGCAGGCGGATTTCGACATCAACTTCCCGGCCTTCACGATCAACGGGAAGTCATACGATCCCGATGTGGTGAATTTTACCCGCCAGGTGAACACGACGGACGACTGGCTGCTCACCTCCCAGGGCGAGCCGCACATCTTCCATATCCATGTGAATCCGTTCCAGGTGATCGACGTGACCACCACCGATGCCAACGGACAGCAGGTCTCGATCTACAATCCGGACGGCACCTGCCGGCCGGATATCGTGTCGTCCGACCAGCAGCAACTGGCCAACCAGTATTGCGGTATGTGGCATACGTTCCGCGACACGATCATCGTCGAGAACAACTACCAGATCCGGGTCAGGACTCGTTATGACCGGTATATCGGCGAATATGTTCTGCATTGTCACATCCTCGACCATGAGGACGCCGGCATGATGGCGAACATCGCCATCGTGCCCGACCTGAACGCGGCAGGCGGTGGGTTGGGAATGTCGGGCATGCATCACGCCAAGCCGTAACGTCTCAGCTGTATCGCATCGCGCGACGACGCCATCGTAGCGGAGCCGCCGGCAGATCCTGCCGGGAGGTCGACCAACGCCAGACGCCTGGAAGCTGAACCGCACATCCGAGGACATCGCCGGCGGCAGGCGACCGGCGATGTCCTGGCGAGATCAGACCACGAGATCACGCTCCGGGACCGGTTCGCCCCGGGCGACGCAGGCGATGTTGCCGAACATCTGGTTGACGGTCTTGACGAAATTGTCGGCCGCGATCGCCGCCAGATGCGGTGTCACCACCAGGTTGTCCAGCGTCAGCAGCGGGCTGTCCGGCGGCAGCGGCTCGATCTCGTAGACGTCCATGGCGGCTGCATGGATCGTGCGCGCCCGCAGGGCGTCGACCAGGTCGCTCTCCACCACCACGCCGCCGCGCGCGGCATTGACCAGCACGGTGGTCGGCTTCATCGCCGCCAGCGCCTTGCGGTCGATCAGGTTCTTCGTCTCCGGCGTCAGCGGGCAGTTCAGGGTGATCACGTCGGCCTGGGCCAGGATCTCCGGCAGCGTGGCGAAGCGGGCGCCCAGCGCGGCCTCCTCGGCGGCGGGCAGGGGCGTGCGCTTGGAATAGAGGATGGTGCAGCCGAAGCCCTTCAGCAGCCGGGCGAAGGCCTGGCCGATGGCGCCGAAGCCGATGATGCCGACGGTCTTGCCGGTCAGCATGAAGGTCTGCATCGGCATCGCGGTGGCGGTGCGCCAATGGCCCTTCTTCAGCTCGGCATGGCCGAAGGCGATGCAGCGCAGCGCCGCCAGCGTCAGGCCCAGGGTGAACTCGGCCACCGGCACCGCGTTGCTGCCGGTGGTGCGGGCGACCCGGATGTTGAGCGCGCGGGCGGTGTCGAGGTCGAGATTGTCGACCCCGACGCCCCATTTGTGCAGCAGCTTCAGCCGGGGGGCGGCGCGCAGCACGTCGCCGCTGACGCCGACCTGGCCAGCGATGGCGTATTCGGCCCCGGCGATGATCTCCTTCAGGTGATCGTCGCCACGTGCGGTGCCGTGGGTGAGGACGAGGCCGGGCGGCAGCAGGGCGCGGAGGCGGGTGACGCTGTCCTCGCTGATCGGGTCCAGGACGACGACGGTTTCGGTCACGGTCGGGCTTCCAGTCGAGTTGCGGGTCAGATGGTGAAGCGGACGCCGGCGCGGGCGAGGCCGCCGGAGATGGCGACGGGCGTGCCATCGGCGCGCCAGCAGGCGGCGCCGGTCAGGGTGCCGTCGGGGCCGAAGGCGATCGCGTTCATACCGCCGGCGATGCGCGGCATGCGGACGATGCTGTGACCGCGGGCGGCTAGGTCCTCGGCGACGGCGTCGGGGAAGGCCTGCTCGAGCTCCAGGACGCCGCCCTCGGTCCAGACCCGTGGGGCCTCGACCGCCTCCTGCAGGGTCATGCCGTGGTCGATCAGGTTGACGATGGCCTGCAGCGCCGAGGGGAAGATGCGCAGGCCGCCGGGCAGGCCCAGGGCGAAGGCCAGCTTGCCGTCGCGCAGCGCCATCATCGGCGCCATCGAGGTGAACACCCGCTTGCCCGGCGCGATCGATAGAGCGCGGCCGGGATGCGGGTCAAAATTGTACATGTAGTTGTTGGTCAGCATGCCGGTGCCGGGGATCTGGGTGCAGGCGCCGAACAGGCCGTTGATGGTCTGGGTGGTGGCGACGACATTGCCGGCCGCGTCCGCCACGGTGACATGGGTGGTGTTGGCCGATTCCCCGCCCGTCAGGCCCGCCGTCCAGGCCCGGGTCCGCCGCAGGTCGATGCCGGACCGGCGCTCCTCGGCATAGGCCTTGGCGATCAGCCGGTCGACCGGCACGGTGACGAAGGCGGGGTCGGCGGTGGCGACGGCGCGGTCGGCGAAGGCGATCTTCAGCGCCTCGGCCAGCAGGTGCACCGCATCGGCCGAGCCGAAGCCCAGCCCGCCGATGTCATAGCCCTCCAGGATGTTCAGCATCTGCACGATGTGGACGCCGGAGGAGGAGGGCGGCGGCGGCCCCAGGATCTCGAAGCCGCGATAGCTGCCGCGCACCGGCGCGCGCTCGATCACCCGGAAGGCCGTGAGGTCGGCCTGGTCGATCAGCCCGCCCTTCGCGGCCATGAAATCGGTCAGTGCCGCGCCCAGCGGGCCATCATAGAGCGCGGCAGGCCCGCGCTCGGCGATCAGCCGCAGGCTGGCGGCATAGTCGCCCTGCACCAGCCGGTCGCCCGGCCGCAGCGGCTGGCCGCCGGGCAGAAACAGGGCCGACAGGCCGGGATCGCGGGCCAGGTCCTTGGCACAGTCGGTGATGCAGTCCGACAGATAGGGGCTGGCGATGAAGCCCCGTTCGGCCAGGCGGATGGCGGGCGCCAGCACATCGGCCAGCGGCAGCGTGCCGAACCGCGCCAGTGCCTCGCACCAGCCGGCCAGCGCGCCGGGCACCGCGACCGCCTTGGGGCCGACCTCGTTCTCCCGGTCGCGGACCAGCCGGGCCTTGCCGATCTCGTCGGAGATCGGCTGGTACATGGCGGCGCTGCCGCGGCCCGGCGCGGTCGACAGCCCGTCCAGCACCAGGTGGTGGCCATCGGCCAGCCGGATATGGGCGACGCCGCCGCCCAACACGCCGACCATCATCGGCTCGACCACGGTCAGCGTGAACAGGGCGGCCACCGCCCCGTCCACCGCGTTGCCGCCGGCCAGCAGCATCTCCGACCCCGCGGCGGAGGCCAGCGGATGGTTGGTGACGACCATGCCGCGCGAGCCGGTGGCCGGCCGCTTCTCGCAAGCGAAGTCGGTAACGCGCGGGGCGCGCGGGGAGTCCGTCACGATGCTGGCCTCAGCTGGTCCGGTTCAGGGCTTCCAGCACCATACGGCTGGCGCCGGAGATGTCGCCCAGCTTTTCGCCGGCCTTGACCCGCGCCTGGCTGCGCTCGCCGCGCTCCTGCCGCACCAGCGCGGCGTCGGCGATGGCCTCGGCCTGGTCAGCCGGCAGCACCAGCACGCCGGATTCGTCGGCCAGGATCACGTCGCCGGCCCGCACCGGGACATTGCCGCAGGACACCGGCAGATTCAGCGTGCCGCCCAGGTTGTACAGCCGGGTGGTGATCGGCGACATGCCGCGGCACCACATCGGGAAGTCCGAATCCTCGATCTCGGCCAGGTCGGTGCAAGGCCCGTCGACGATGCCGCCGACCGCGCCGGCCGCCTTGGCCGCGATGGTGACGCCGCCGCCCCAGCAGGCGTGCTTGTCGTCGCCCAGCCGATCGACCACCAGGATGTCGCCCGGCCGCAGCAGGCCCAGCGCGTGGTGCAGCAGGGTCGAGTCCTGGCCCGGGATGGCCAGGGTGACGGCGGCGCCGGCGACGCGCTTGCCGCGCAGCAGCGGCTGGATGCCCCGGTCCATGAAGCCCCAATGCTGGGAATGGCCGATGGTCGCGGTCTCGACGCGGCGCAGCTTCTCCACCAGGGCGGCGGGGATCTGCTGGGGCATGGGGGCGATGCGGTAATCGGGCATGTGGCTTTCCCTAGTTGCCGACGGCGCGCGCGACGCCGACGAGACGTTCGACCAGAATGACGACGAGAAGGGTCGCGGCGATCAGCACGACCGACAGGGCCGCGACCATCGGGTCGGTGCGGCCTTCGACATAGCGCACCATCTCGACCGGCAGGGTCGAGGCGCGCGGCCCGGCGATGAACAGCGAGATCACCGTCTCGTCGAAGGACAGCAGGAAGGACAAGGCCCCGCAGGCGACCAGGCCGGGCGCGGCCAGCGGCAGCGTCACCCGGCGCACCACCCGCCAGGGCGTGGCGCCCAGCGTCGCGGCCGCCGCCTCGATGTCGTCGGGCAGGGTCGAGAAGGCGGTCGTCATCATCCGGATGACGAAGGGCAGGGTCACGATCATGTGGCCCAGCACCAGGCCGGGCAGGGTCGCGGTCAGGTGCAGCGGCGTGAAGAACAGCAGCAGCGCCAGGCCGATGATCAGCGTCGGCAGCAGCAAGGGCGCCAGGAAGAAGCCCTGCAGCGCCTCGCGGCCGGGGAAGCTGCCCTTGTTCAGGGCCAGCGCCGCCGGCACGCCCAGCAGCAGCGACAGCGCCGTGACCACGCAGGCGATCTGCGCGCTCAGCAGCAGCGCGTCCAGCAATGGGCCATTGCCGGCCAGCGCCTGGAACCAGCGGAACGAATAGCCCGAGGGCGGAAAGACGATGAAGTCGTCGGCGGAAAAGGCCAGCGCCACTACCACGACGATGGGCGCCAGGATCATGGCGTAGACGATGCCGGCGAGGGTGGAGAGGACGCGGCCGGCGCCGTTCATCGCTGCAGCCTCCGCGCCGCCAGCCGGGCCACGACGGCCAGCGCCAGCAGCAGCACCAGCGTGTAGATCGCCAGCACCGCGGCCACCGGCCAGTTGGTGTTGGTGGTCGCCTGCTCGTAGATCTCGGTCGCCAGGACGAAGATGCGGCCGCCGCCCATCAGCCTCGGAGTGATGTAGGACGACATCGACAGCACGAAGCCCAGACCCGCGGCCAGGGCGATGGCGGGCAGGCTCAGCGGCAGGGTGACGCGCAGGAAGCAGCGCAACGGCGTCGCCCCCAGGCTGCGCGCCGCCTCCTCCAGGGTGCGGTCCAGCCGGCCGAACCCGGCCAGCAGCGCCAGGATCATGTAGGGCATGATGCTCTCGGCCAAGCCGATGGTGACGCCGGTCCAGTTGAACACCAGCCGCATCGGCGTGCTGATCAGCCCGAGCCACTGGGCGATGCCGTTGACCAGGCCGCGGTCGCCGAGGATGGCCAGCCAGCCGAAGATGCGCACCACGCCGGACACCAGCATCGGCATGATCGCGACCACGGCCAAGAGGCCGCGGAAGCGCGACCGGGTGCGGAACAGGAACAGCGCCACCGGGTAGGACAGCGCCAGCGCCAGGGCGGTCGCCACCAGCGACAGCCACAGCGAGTTCAGGGTCAGCTCGGCGGTGAAGCTGTCGGCGAAGACCTCGCGGGTGGTCTGCAGCGACCAGGCCTCGACCATGGCGCCGGTCGGCCCGACCTCGTTGAAGGCGGTGCGGAACAGGCCGAGCGTCGGCCAGACATAGACCGCCAGCACGAACAGCGCCGCCGGCAGCACCAACAGGGGCAGCGGCAGGCGCCGGCCGCGGGGCAGGGCAGGGCGCTCTGCCGCGAGGGGGTGCAGGGCGTCGGTCATGGCGCCTCGCGCGGGAACAGCAGCGTGTCCTCGGCCGGCCAGATCGCCGCGACCTCCATGCCCTCGGCCGGCGGGCGCTGGCCGGACGGCATCTCGACGCTCAACTGGCCGCCGACGCCGTCGACCACGACCTCGATCCGGTCGCCGATGAAGACGCTGTGCGAGACCTGGCCCTGGACCCGGGCCACGCCCTCCGCTGCCGGCTCCGAGATCGGGGCCAGGCGGATGCGCTGCGGCCGGACGAAGATGTCGATCTCGCCGGCTGGCGGGGCCGCGACCGGCAGCGCCGTGCCCCACAGGGCGAGACGCCCGTCGGCATCCCGGGTCGCCGGCAGGATGTTGGCGCGGCCGACGAAATCGGCGACGAAGCGCGTCGCCGGGCGTTCGTAGATGTCCTCCGGCGACCCGACCTGCTCGACCCGGCCGCGATTCATCACCGCGATCCGGTCGCACATGGTCAGCGCCTCGACCTGGTCATGGGTGACGAACAGCGTGGTGATGCCGAGCGACCGCTGGATGTCGCGGATCTCGTGCCGCATCGCGTCGCGCAGCTTGGCATCGAGGTTGGACAGGGATTCGTCGAGCAGCAGCACCGAGGGGCGGACCACCAGGGCCCGCGCCAGGGCTACCCGCTGCTGCTGGCCGCCCGAAAGCTCACGCGGGCGGCGCCCGCCCAGCGCGCCGAGGCGGACCATGGAAAGCGCCTCCTCGACCCGGCTGGCGGCCTCGGCGCGCGGCACCCGCCGCTCCTCCAGCCCGAAGCCGACATTGCGGGCGACGCTGAGATGCGGGAACAGCGCGTAGGACTGGAAGACATAGCCCATGTTGCGGCGATGCGCCGGCTCGCGGGTGATGTCGGCGCCGTCGACCCGGATGGTGCCGCCATCCGGCGCGATCAGCCCGGCCAGCATCCGCAGCGTCGTGGTCTTGCCGCAGCCGGATGGACCGAGCAGCGCCACCGCCTCGCCCCGGCCGACGGTCAGCGAGACGTCGTCGACCGCGACGAAGCCGCCATAGCGCTTGGCCAGGCCCTGCAGCTGGAGATAGCTCATCGGATCAGCCGGCCGAGATCACTTCGCGGCGCCAGCGGTTGTTCCACTTGTCGCGCACCTTGACGATCTCGCTCCAGTCGACCTCGATCATGCGGCTGCGGTTTTCCGGTGCGGCGGCGGTGCGGGCCAGCGCCTTGGGATCGATCTGCGCCTTGCCGTTGGTCGGCGCGTAGAACACGCGCTCGGTGAAGGCCTTCTGCGCCTGCTGCGACAAAGCGTGGTTGATGAAGGCCGCGGCCGTGGCGCGGTTCTTCGACCCGGCGGTCAGGTTGATAGTGTTGATTTGAAACACCGAGCCTTCCGGCGGCAGCAGCGCGCCGAGCTTGCCCTGGGTCTCGTCGATCTTGCGCTGCGACCGCGCGTTCCAGCCGGTGGCGACGCGGACGATGCCGTTCTGGATCAGGGAATAGCCGTCGGGATTGGGGTTCCAGGTGTTCACCGACGGTGCCAGCTCCGCCAGCTTGGCGATCGCCTGGTCTACCGATTGCCGATAGTCGCCGCCCAGCATCTTCTCGACCATCACGGTCAGGGCCAGGCCCTGGATGTTCGGGGGCGCGCTGATCGCCAGCTGCCCCTTCAGGTCCGGTCGCCACAGGTCGGCCAGGCTGGCCAGCGGCGGCTGCAGCTTCTGGGCGTCGGTGACCAGCACCAGATGGTCGAAGGTCACGGCCGGGCCGAACTCGCCGCCGGCGGCGCGGGCCTCGGGGACCAGCTCCTCCAGCGACGGCACCTCCGCCGGGCTCAGCTTGTCGAACAGGCCCTCGGCATTGCCGATGTTCGAGGCGGTGACGTCCATGATGGTGACGTCGATCTGCGGGTCCGCCTTCTGGGCGCGGATGTTGCCCAGCATCTCGGCCGAGGTGCCGCCGGGCGCATAGGCGACCTCGACGCCGGGGAAGGCCTGCTGGAACGGCTTGATGACGGTCTCGACGTAATTGTCCTGGAAGGTGCCGTCGGCGTAGGCCATCAGCCGGATCTGGCCGGAAGGCGACTGAGCCCGGAGGATGGCCGGGGCCGCGAGGGTCGCGACCCCGGTCTGGAGCAGAAGGCGGCGCGTCAGCATCTGGAAGCCCCCATTGTTGGCCCCGTTCGGGGCGGCATTGATTACGACAGCCCTCAGGCCGCGACCTTGCCGGCAAAATGCGCGACGAAGCGGGCGCAGATCTCGGTCAGCTTCTCGGTCAGCACCGCGCCGGTCTCGGCCGAGCACAGCCGCGGATCGCCCTTGCCGACGCCGAGGGTGTAGACCTCGTCATACTGGTTCGGCATGCCGATCTCCGCGCCGTCGAAACTCGCGGTGCCGAGCCCGGTGAAGGGCAGGTCCAGCACCGGGTCGCGCTTCGCCGGCCGCTCCGTCGGCATCATCTCCGGGCGCATCAGCTCCGGGAACAGGTGCAGGCCGATGCTGGTCAGCGGGTCGGCGCCATGGCCGGCGACCTTGGCGGAGTTTTCGGCCCCGACGATGCCGGGCAGCAGGCCGTAGCCGATACGCCAGAGGTACAGGCTGGGCAGCACCGTGCCGTCGCGCAGGTACAGGCTGCGGGCAACCTCGGCGATCGGCCCGACATTGCCGCCATGGCCGTTGATGACGACCAGCCGGGTCAGTCCGGTCTTGTGCAGCGACCCGACCATGTCGGTGATGACGCTGGTCAGCGTCGCCTGAGACAGGGCGATGCCGCCGATCATCGGGCCGAACCAGTCGACCCCGCCATAGGGCAGAACCGGCGCCACCAGGGTGCGGACGCCACGCTGGCTGGCGCGGATGGCGGCCAGCTCGGCGATCTTCTCGGCCAGCAGGTAGTCGCCCATCGGCGCATGCGGGCCCTGATCCTCATGGCTGCCCATCGGCAGCAGGATCACCGGGTTCTGCGCCAGGGTCTCGCGGGCCTCGCCGCCCGTGATGGTGCCCAGATGCACCTTCGGTTCCATCTTCGCGGCCAAAGCTCTACTCCTCGTCGGCAGGTCGGTGGGCGGGCCGGATCGTCATCAGGCGATCTCCTCGGCCCGGATGCAGGCGACACGGCGGGATTCGCCGTGGGGACGCAGCTCCGGCACCGCCTCGGCGCAGGCCGGTCGCGCATGGGCGCAGCGGGTGCGGAAGACGCAGCCGGAGGGTGGGTTGGACGGGCTCGGCGGGTCGCCGGCCAGCAGGATGCGGTCGGCGCGGCGGTCCGGTCGCAGCTGCGGCGTCGCCGAGATCAGGGCGCGGGTGTAGGGGTGGGCCGGGCTGGTGAAGACGGCCTCCGCCGTGCCTTCCTCCATGACCCGGCCGAGATACATCACCATCACCCGGTCGCAGAGATGCCGCACCACCGGCAGGTCGTGGCTGATGAACAGCAGGGCCAGGCCCAGGTCGCGGCGCAGCTCGGCCAGCAGCTGCACGATCTGCGCCTGGATCGAGACATCCAGCGCCGAGACCGGCTCGTCCGCCACCAGGAAATCCGGCCCGCTGGCCAGGGCTCGGGCCAGGCCGATGCGTTGGCGCTGGCCGCCGGAGAATTCATGCGGGTAGCGCTGGGCATGGCTGGGGTCGAGGCCGACGCGCTCGAGCATCCCGGCCACGCGCTCGGCGCGCTGCCCGGCATCGCCAACGCGATGGATGGCCAGGCCGTCGGCGATCTGGGCGCCGACCCGACGGCGTGGGTCGAGGCTGCCATAGGGATCCTGGAACACGATCTGCATGCGCCGGCGCAGCGCCCGCCAGTCGCGGCCCGAGGTCCGGCCGAGCGGCCGGCCGTCGAAGCTGACCGTGCCGCCGCTGGCCGGCATCAGGCCCAGCATCAGCCGGCCCAGCGTGCTCTTCCCGGAACCGGATTCGCCGACGACGCCCAGCGCCTCGCCGCGGGCCACGCCGGCATCCACCGCGCGCACGGCCTGCACCGCCCGGCCGCGCCGGAACAGGCCGCCGGTGTGGAAGATCTTGGAAAGGCCCTTCGCCTCGACCAGCGGCGTCGCCGATGGGGTGGTCATGCCGCGCACTCCGCTCCGTTCGCCAGCTCCGTCCAGCGGATGCAGCGGGTCAGCCGGCCGCCCTGGGTCTCGTCGAGCATCACGGGTGCCGCTTCGCAGGCCGCCACGGCATGGCTGCACCGCGGCGCGAAACGGCAGCCCGTCGGGAAGGCGTGCGGCTGCGGCACCACGCCGGGGATGCCGGCGGGCTGGCCGTCGCCGTCGGGAGTCGCCGCCAGCAGGGCGCGGGTGTAGGGATGCAGAGGCGCGGCGAAGACCGCGGCGGCGTCGCCCTGCTCGACCACCTGCCCGGCATACATCACCGTGACCCGGTCGGCGATCTCGGCGACCACGCCCAGGCTGTGGGTGATGAAGATCATCGCCGTGCCGGTCTCGCGCTGCAGCTCGGCCAGCAGCTCCAGGATCTGGGCCTGGACGGTGACGTCCAACGCGGTGGTCGGCTCGTCGGCGATCAGCAGGCCCGGCCGGTTGGCCAGCGCCATCGCGATCATGACGCGCTGGCGCATGCCGCCCGACAGCTCGTGCGGCCACGCGTCCAGGCGGCGCTCCGGGTCGGCGATGCCGACGCGCCGGAACAGGCCCAGCGCTTCGGCCCGCGCCGCCTTGGCCGTCATCGTGCGGTGCGCCCGGATCGCCTCGGCCACCTGGTCGCCGACGCGGTGCACCGGGTTCAGGCTGCTCATCGGGTCCTGGAACACCATGGCCATGGCGCCGCCGCGCAGGGCCCGCAGCGCCGGCTCGTCCAGCCGCAGCAGGTCGCGCTCGCCCAGCCAGACGGCGCCGGCGACCGGCCGCGCCGCCGGCGGCAGCAGCCCCATCAGCGCGGTGGCGGTGACGGATTTGCCGGAGCCGCTTTCGCCGACGATGGCCATGGTCTCGCCGGGGCGGACCGAGAAGGAGACGTCCTCGACCGGCCGGATTCTTCCCCGTGGGGTGGCGATCTCGACGGTGAGGCCTTGGAGGTCCAGCACGGCACCGGTTCGCTCGGTCGGCGGCAGCATCCCGGGCAGCATCCGGTCGATCAGGCGCGGCCGGGGGCGGGCGGCCGGCGTGCGCGGGTCGACCGCGTCGCGCAGCCCGTCACACAGCAGGTTCATCGCCAGGATGGTCAGGCTCAGCGCCGCGCAGGGCCACAGCAGCAGCAGCGGCGATTGCTCCATGGTGGCGCGGGCGCCGCGGATCATCAGGCCCCAGGACGGGGCGGGCGGCACCACGCCGAGGCCGAGGAAGGACAAGCCGCTCTCCAGCACCACCGCGGCGGCGACGGCGAGCGACAGCTGCACCAGCACCGGCCCGGCGATGTTCGGCAGCACGGTGCGCAGCAGGATCCGGCCGGTCGGGGCGCCCAGCGCGCGCACCGCCTCGACATAGTCGTGGCTGCGGGCCGACAGCACCTCGGCATAGGTGACCCGGGCGAAGCCGGGCAGGTACAGTACCGAGAGCACCAGGATCAGCGTGCCGGCGCCGGGGCCGAGCAGGGTGACGACCAGCAGCGCCAGCAGCACCGGTGGGAAGCACAGGATGATGTCCATGCTGCGCACCGTCAGCAGCTCGCCGATGCCGCGGAACCAGCCGCCGACCAGCCCGAGCATCGTGCCCAGGATGCCGGCGATCGCGGCGGCGGCGAAGGCGACGCCCAGGCTGGTGCGGGCGCCCCAGATCAGGCGCGAGAGGACATCGCGGCCGAACTCGTCACGCCCCAGCGGCGACCCCGGCATCGGCCCGGCCAGGCGCTGGGCGATGTCCTGCTTGACCGGGTCGGCCAGGCCCAGCCACGGCGCCAGCAGCGCCAGCAGGATGACGGCGGCGACCAGCGCGCCCGGGATCCACAAGCGCTTCATGTCGCACGGATCCGCGGATCGAGCACGGCGTAGAGCAGGTCCATCGCCAGGTTGATCAACAGGAACAGGCCGGAGACGGTGAGGACGATGCCGACCACCATCGGGTAGTCGCGCGCCTCGACCGCGTGCAGCAGCGGCGTCGACAGGCCGGGCCAGTTGAAGACGTATTCGACCAGCACCGTGCCGCCCAGCATCGTCCCCATCTGCAGGCCCAGCACGGTCAGCACCGGGCTCAGCGCGTTGCGCACGACGTGGTGCACCAGCACGCGGGCGGGAGACAGGCCCTTGGCGCGGGCGGTGCGGACATAGTCGCGCGACAGGGCGTCCAGCACCGAGGACCGGGTCATCCGGAACACGATCGCGGTCAGGCCCTTGGCGATGGCGATCGCCGGCAGGGCCAGCAGGGTCAAATGCTGCACCGGGTCCTGGGCCAGCGGCACGAAGCCGCCGGCCGGCATCAGGCGCAGGGCCTGGGCCATGAGCAGGATCAGGAGCGTGCCGACCACGAAGACCGGCACGGCCAGCAGCAGCGCGGCGAGGCCGGAGGCGACGCGGTCGAACGTCCCGCCGCGATGCATGGCGGCCCAGGTGCCGGCCGGGATGCCGAAGACGACCGCCAGCAGCGCGCCGGCGCCGATCAGCTCCAGCGTGCGCGGCAGGCGCAGCGCGATCTCCTGTGCCACCGGATAGTCGTCGACCAGGGAATTGCCGAGGTCGCCCTGCGGCAGGCCGGACAGGAAGTCGAAATACTGGTCGGCCAGCGGCCGGTCGAGGCCCAGCCGGCTGCGCAGCTCGGCCACCGTGGCCGGATCGGGCGCGATGCCGCCGGTCGACAGCAGCAGCTCCGCCGGGTCGCCCGGCACCATGTGCAGCGCCAGGAACACGATCGTGGCGACGATCCAGGCGAGCGCCAGCGAGGTCGCGATGCGGCGGGCGAGGCCGGCGATCATGTGAACGAGGTCTCTTCGAGCGTCGCGCCGGAGGAGGTGGTCAGGGCGCCGGGCAGGTTGGTGAAGCCGGTGAGGCGCCGGTCCAGGCCGTAGCCCTGCGACCGCCAGGCCAAGCCGGCCAGCGGCACCTCCTCGAGGGCGGCGCGCTGCATCTCCTTGTAGATCTCGACCCGCTTGGCCGGGTCGAACTCGGCCCGGCCGCGGGCCAGCGCGTCGACGGTCTTCGGAGCCTTCAGGCCGAAGGAGCGGCCATGGGTCGGCGCCAGCGAGGTGTCGATCACGCTGGTCAGCCCGTCAGGGTCGTTGTTGTCCGCCGCCAGGCCGTGGATGGCGATGTCGTACTGGCCCTTGGTGCCGCGGGCCACGCGGGTCGACCAGTCGGGCAGCTGCAGCTCGCACTGGATGCCGATGGCGGCCAGGTGCTGCTGCACCACCTCGGCGGTGTCCTTGTGCATGCCGTACTGGGCGGTGGCCAGCAGCGTCGTCTGGAACCCGTCCGGGTGCCCGGCCTCGGCCAGCAGCGCCTTGGCCTTGGCGGGGTCGTAGGCCCAACCATTGGCCAGCGCGTCGTCGTACCAGGGCGTGCCGGCGACGATCGGCAGCCCCGCCATCGGCTTGCCGCGGCCGAAGAAGGCGGCCTTGACGATGTCCTCGCGCTTCACGGCGAAGGCGATCGCCTGGCGCACCCGCGGGTCGTCGAAGGGCGGCCGGGTGGCGTTGAACAGCACGCACATGAACGGCCCCTCGACCGCATCGAGCCTCAGCCTCGGGTCGGATTCGACCGTGCCCATCGACTGCCAGGGGACGTATTCGATCATGTCGACATCGCCGCTCTGCAGCGCCGCGACGCGCAGGTTCTCGTCGGCATAGACGGTGAAGCGGATGCCCTTCAGCTTGGGGAAGCCGGGCTTGTAGAACTTGTCGAAGGCGGCCAGCTCGATCGCGGTGCCGCGCTCCTGCCCGGCCAGGCGGAAGGGCCCGGCGCCGATCGGCTCGCTCGGCGTCGAGTTCCGCGACAGCACGAAGGTGTTGTAGTTGGCGAACCAGGTCGGCAGCGTCGCCGTCGGCGTCTTGGTGACCAGGCGGACGGTCTGCGGATCCGGGATCTCGATGCGTTCGATGCCCTGGAACTGGGTGCGCATATAGGCGGTCGAGGTCTCGCCGGCGATCTGCTCGATCGACCATTTCACGTCGTCGGCGGTGACCGGGTCGCCGTTCTGGAAGACGCAGCCCGGGCGCAGCTTGAAAACCCAGGCGCCCTCATCGTCGACCGACCAGGATTCGGCCAGCTCGCCGCGCAGCTGGCCTTTGCTGTCATAGGTGACCAGGCTGCGGTGCAGCATCAGCTTCACAGTGCCGGCGGCGGCGCCGGTGCTGACCCATGGCTGCAGGTTGGGCGGAAAGGCGGACAGGCCGAAGCGCAGGATGCCGTCGGCGGATTGGGCCCGTCCCGGCAGCGAGAGGAAGGGCAAAGAAAGCCCGGCCCCCAGCAGCGCACGGCGCGTCATGGTGATGCAGCGGCTACCCCCGACCATGGTGCCATCCCCTGTTTTTTGGCGCGGACGGGTGCCCGCGGCCGAGATGTCGATTTTTGCCCGATGTCGTCCAGGCTTGCTTTTGACATCTATCCGCCCGAAAATTACATGTCAACTGACATGTGGGCGTGGCGATGCAGTCCGACGCGATGGCGAAGATCTTCGGAAGCCCCGCGATAGTGCGATTTTCCGGGACGGCCGGGCTTTGAGCTTCCCGCCACAACGTGTAATCTTGCCTGCAATCAATCACGCCGACGCACGGCAAAGGGTTCCGGTGTCACAACGTCCAAGACTGAGCGATATCCTCTATGGCGACATGCTGGGACGCATCCAGCGCGGCCAGTTTCCGGGGGATGGCAAGCTGCCGTCCGAGAAGGAGCTCAGCCAGAGCTTCGGCGTGTCCCGGCCGATCGTGCGCGAGGCGCTGCGCCGCCTGCGCGAAGAGGGCCTGATCCAGTCCCGCCAGGGCGCGGGCAGCTTCGTCGTCGGCGTCGCCGAACCGCAGCCGCCGCGGCTGGCGAATGGCGGGCAGGGGATCCAGACGATCTCCGACGTCCGGCGCATCTACGAGTTCCGGATCGCGCTGGAAGGCGAGGTCGCCTATGCCGCCGCACTGAACCGGAACGAGGCGCTGCTGGCCGCGGTGAAGGGGGAACTTGACGCCATCGACCAGGCGATCCGGACCGGCAAGATCGGCGTGCAGCAGGACAGCGATTTCCACACCGCGATCGCCCGGGCGACGCAGAACCAGTATTTCGAGGCGGCGCTCGCCGCGGTGCGGCCGCATCTCGACTACGTCATCGACCTGGCTCGCAGCTTCTCGGTGCTGCATTCGGCCGGGCATCTGGCGATGGTCCAGCGTGAGCACGCGGCGGTCTACGAGGCGATCCGGGACGGCGACGCGATCAAGGCGCGCGAGGCGATGCAGGCCCATATCCGCAATGCGCAGGAGCGCGTCTTCGACGGCATCCACCTGTAGCGGCGGGCGCAGGCCGGCGACCGGGTTGCCTGACAAGCGGGGACCTCGGAAGATGCCGATCGATGAGGGTTGTCAGGTGCCCGATCGGCCGGTGAGCAAGGGCGTTGGCGATATTTTATATTTTAAATCAATATATTGATGGCCTTCCGCACGGCCGCCTGCGATTGGCTTGTCCAGGAAAAAGCATAAGTTGACATGTTGGGGGATGACAACGCAGAGTTGGGAGATGGCGGCACTGGCCGCCTGAATCCGCCATGCGGGGCGGGCTCGACCGGCAGGGAGGCCGGCCGGCGCCCGGGCCCGCGCCGGGAGAGCCTGCGCGAGTGAACGACACGGCCAGCCATTTGGAAGCCCTACGGTCGATGCTCGGAGAGCGCGGTTTGCTCGCGGCCCCCGACGACCTCTCCACCTATGAGACCGGCGCCCGCTACGATCGCGGCCGGGCCGCCTTCGTCGCCCGTCCGGCGACGACGGCCGAAGCCTCCGCCGTCGTCGCCCATTGCGTGCGCCACGGCATCCGGCTGGTGCCCCAGGGCGGCAACACCGGCCTCGTCTCCGGCTCGACGCCCGACCCCGGCGGGGCGCAGGGCGTGCTCAGCCTCGACCGGTTCACGGCTCCGTTCGAGGTGGACGCCGCCAATCGCAGCGCCATCGTGGGCGCCGGTGTTCGCCTATCCGCGCTGAACCAGGGGCTGGCGCCGCACGGGCTGGTCCTGCCGATCGACCTCGGCGCCGACCCGATGGTCGGCGGCATGGTCGCGACCAACACCGGCGGGGCGCGCTTCATCCGCTACGGCGACATGCGGCGGCATGTGCTGGGGCTGGAAGTCGTGCTGCCCGACGCGCAGGGCACGGTCCTCGACCTAATGCGGCCGCTGCGCAAGAACAACACCGGGCTCGACCTCAAGCAGCTCTTCATCGGCACCGGCGGCGCCTACGGCCTGGTCACGCGCGCGGTGCTGGAGCTGCGCCGCCTGCCGCAGCAATCGGCCACGGCCATCCTGGTGCCGCGCGACGACGACGCGGTGATGACGCTGCTGACGGCCTTCGAGGAGCGTGTCGGCGACCATCTGGCCGCATTCGAGGGCATGTCGGGCGCCGCGGTCGGGCTGGCGCTCAAGCATCACGACCGGCTGCGCAACCCCTTCGCGCCGCACCCGCCGCCGCCCTTCTGCATCCTGGTCGAGATCGAGCGCTCCTGGGCCGGGCGGGACCAGGAGCCGTCGATCGATGGCCTGATGGAGCAGGTGCTGGCCGAGATCTGGGACCTGCCGGGCAGCCCGCTGGCCGATGCCATGCCCGGCCGCGGGTCCGAGTTCTGGGCGCTGCGGCATGTGCTGAGCGAGAGCCTCGCGGCCGAGGGCCGGGTGGTCGCCTTCGATCTCGGTTTTTCGCGCGCGGATGTGATGCCGTTCCGCCGGGCGGTGACCGAGGTGCTGGCGCAGCGGTTCCCGGAGGCGCAGATCTGCGATTTCGGCCATGTCGGCGACGGCGGCGTGCACTTCAACCTGGTGCTGCCGCGCGACTCCGCCCTGGCCCGCGACCCGGCACCGCTGCGCGAGCTTGTGTTCGGCGAGGCGGCCGGGCGCTTCGGCGGCAGCTTCAGCGCCGAGCACGGCATCGGCCGGGCCAACCTGGCCTTCTACGAGCGCTTCATCGGCGAACGGCAGCGCGGGATCGCGGGTGCGATCCAGGACCTGCTGGCACCGGGCGATCTCGGTGCCGTCGACTTCCGCGCCGCGGCGCGGCCCGATGGTCCCACCGGGCGGCCGGAGTGATGGATCTTGGAGGTTCGCCGACGCCGGTCCGCCGCACCGGCGCCGCGAAACCCAGGAGCGCCCCGACGGGTCAGAACGGCATGATGGCCTTCAGCGAGCCGGCGTTGCTGGAGGTGCGGTCGGAGAACTCGCCGTCATACTGGAAGCGGAAGTCGATGCCGGCGGTGGTCAGGACCTGGACGCCGGCGCCGATGCGGGCCACCACATCGTCGATCGGCAGCGAGGTGTCGAAGCTGCCGGTGCCGGACGGCGCCCCTGTGAAGCGCGCCTTCGCGGTCCAGTCGTCGTCGGTCAGGATCGAGACACCGGCATAGGCGTAGGGCCGCAGCACGGCGTTGCCGGCGGCGACGCGCCCGCCGACCTCCAGCGTCGGCGAGAAGGCGAAGGTGAACTGGTCGCTGTCCTCCACCTTCAGGCCCAGGTCGCCGCCGCCATTCTCGCGGTAGCCCGGCATCCGCGAATAGATCGCGTCGAGGTCGAGATAGGGCTTCAGATACATCTCGGAGACGGCGAAGGTCCGCGCCACCCGCAGCCGGGCCGACCCGGCGAAGACGTCGGGATCGCTGGAGGCGGTGCCGGCGAAGCCGGGGACGGCGATCCGCCGGTCGAGACTGAAGCTGCCATAGCTGCCGCTGAGCGCGCCGGCGATCTGCCACGGCCCGATCTCGCGCTTCACCGTCAGGCCCAGATAACCGCTGTCGCCGTTGCCGTCGACCCGATCGTCATAGGCGTCGAGCCAGCTGTTCTGATAGGCCGCGGACATGCCGACGAACCACCCCGGCGCCACCTCGTGCTGGCCGCCGACCTGGTAGGTGATGCTGTCATTGGAGAAGCCGGAGGTGCCGCTGTCGGCGGTCTGCTGCGTCGACCGGCCGGTGACCTGGGCCCAGGCGCAGTCGGTCTCGTTGCTCAGCGCGTCGGGGCCGCTGAACACCGGGCAGCTCATCAGCCCGCTGTTGAACCGAGCCAGGCCGGCCTGCAGCTGCGCCGCCGGGGCCAGGGCGACGCCGGGCGACAGGTCGGACAGCATGCCCGAATAGGCCTTGGCACCCTGGTCCGCCGCGGTGCCGAGGGTGGCGAACAGCGTGCCGAAGCTGTCGGTGCCGCCGGCGTCCCAGATGTCCTGCAGGCCGCGGGCGACCCTGGACTGGTTGCCCTGCAGCTTCATCGCATCCGCGTCGAAATCGGCCGAGGCCACCGACAGGCGGTAATCGTGCCCCTGCGGCGTCAGGGCGAAGCGGTAGATCGGCGACGCCTCCGGGGTGATCGCGCCGCTGGCGGCGCCGTCGACGGTCAGCACGGTCAGCGCCCGGCCGGGCCGCAGGCTGGTGGCCTGCAGGTCCAGCGTGCCGCCGAGCGCCGCGTCGCCATGCACCAGCAGCCGGTCGGCGGCGAAGCTGTTGAAGTCGGTGTCGACCACCAGGGTGCCGGCCGCGGTCTGGGTGAAGTTGCCGGTGATCTCGGTGCCGTCGGTCTTGCCGGAATGGCCCACGACCAGCCGGCCCTGGTTGACGACATCCGCGACGTACAGCGAGGCATCGACCAGCGTGTTGCTGGAGTAGTTGTACACCGTGCCGGCGCCGCACCCCATGAAGTCGTCCGACTGGGCACTGCAGCTGCCGTCGGTGTTCACCAGCACGATGTCTCCGGAGATCGTGCCGAAGTTGCTGACCGTCAGGATGCTGCCATAGGCGGTGTCGGAATCGCCATTGTAGAGGATTGCGGTGCCCGAGACGGCCGAGACGCTGCCGCCGGCGTTCACCGTCAGCACGTTGTTCTTGCCGGCCGCGATCCAGATTCCGCTGCCCCTGCCCGAGCCGCCGGTGACCGCGCCGTTGACGGTGACGTTCACCGCGTTGTTGTCCTGCGGCCCCTGGCTCTGGGCGAAGATGCCGACCGAGTTCGTCCCGGTGGTATTGATCGTGCCGCTCTGGTTCACGGTGACGGTGCCGCCGACACCGGAGGCCGAGGCGTTGGTGTTGCCGGCGAAGGCGCCGGACGTGTCGCCGCCGAAGCCGCCGCCGCCGCCGATCGACTGGGCCAGGATGCCGAAAGCATTGGCACCGCTGGTGTTGATCGATCCCTCGGTCGTGACCGCGACAGCGCTGCCGCTGCCGCTAGTGCCGCCGCTGCCGTTGCGCCCGATCGGGTCCAACCCGAACAGGCCGACCGACGCATCGCCGCCAATGCCGCCGCCGCCGCCGATCGACTGCGCCACGACCGCATGCGCCCCGGCGCCGCTGGTGGCTATGTGGCTGCTGGTGGTGATGTCCAGCGTCACCGCCCCGCCACTGCCGCTGGCTCCGCCCTGGCCGCCGAGCGCCAGGCCGACCAGGTTGTTGGCCGCCCCGGCGCCGCCGATGCCGCCGCCGCCGCCGATCGACTGCGCGACGACGCCATAGGACCGGGCGCCATAGGTGTTCAGGGCCAAGCCGGTGGTCAGGGTGACGGCCCCGCCATTGCCGGAGACGCCGCCCTTGCCGCCGACGACGACCGCGACCGCGTGGCTGTCGATGTTCTTCGCCGCGGCGCTGTTGCCGGCGCCGCCGGTGCCGCCGCCGCCGCCGATCGATTGCGCCAGGATGGCGATGGCGTCGTCACCGCGGGTCAGGGCGTTCAGCCAGCTGCCGCGGCCGTCGACGAGCGGATTGATCTGCACGGTGCCGCCATCGCCCCCGCCGCCACCCGTGCCGCCGCCGTCCCCGCCGACCGTCAGGTTGCCGGCCGCCTGGTCGGACCCGTCGCCGCCCTGGCCGCCGCCGCCGCCGATCGACTGCAGCACCACCGCATTGGCGGCATAGCCCGACGTGTTGACCTGGTTGCTGTGACTGTCGTCGAAGATGGCGGTGACGGTGCCGCCCGTGGCGGCGGAGCCGCCCTTGCCGCCGACGCCGACCGTGATGTTGGCCTGGACCTTGCTGCCGGACGCCGTCGCCGACCCGCCGGCGCCGCCGCCGCCGCCGATCGACTGCGCCACGATGCCGTCGGCCCAGTCGCCCGCGGTGGTGATCTTCCCGGAATGGGTCAGCGCGACCGCGCCGCCGTTGCCGCCGCCGCCGCCCGTGCCGCCGACATCGACCGTCAGGGTGTAGGTGTTGCCCTCGTCGGACAGCCGGTCCTTGTTGTCCTTGAACTCGCCGATCCGGTCGAGGATGGGGTGGGACGAGGCGTCGGCCCCGATCGACCCGCCCAGCCCGCCGCCGCCGCCGATCGACTGCAGCATCACGCCGTCGGCATCGCCGCCCACCGTCGAGATGGCGCCGTCCGTGTTGGCGGTGACGGCACCGCCGTCGCCGCCGCTGCCGCCGGTGCGGCCGACCCCGACGGTTAGCCGGCCTTCATAGCCGCCCGCGCCCGCGGCCAGGAACAGCGTGCCGCCTTGCGAATTGCCGCCGCCGCCGCCGATCGACTGGGCGACGATGCCGCGCGAGCCGGAGCCGAGGGTCTGGATGGTCTGGTTCTGGTACTGGGTCATGTTGACGGTGCCGCCGGTGCCGCCGCTGCCGCCGGTGCCGCCGAGGCCCACCGTGGCCTTGACGCTGGCCACGCCGCCCTGAGAATAGGCGTTGCTGGCGCCGATGCCGCCATTGCCGCCGCCGCCGCCGATCGACTGGGCCAGCACGCCGTCGGCGTAGTTGCCATAGGTGACGATGGTCGAGGTCGGGGTCGGCTGGGTCGGCGGCAACTGCAGCGCCGGCGGGTTGCCCACCACCGGTCCGCTGGAATCGCCGAGCGTGACCGTGACCGTGCCGCCGGTGGAGCTGCTGTTGCTGGCGCTGCCGCCGAGGCTCATGCCGGCCGTCACCTCGACCGTGTCCTTGTCGCCGAGGGTGGTGGACAGCACCGAGGCGTCGCCGCCATTGCCGCCGCCGCCGCCGACCGACTGGGCCACGATGGCATGCGAGCCGTCGCCCACCGTGGTGACCGAGCTGCCGCCGGTCAGGGTCACGCTGGCCGCCCCGCCGGCGCCGCCGCTGCCGCCCGTGCCGCCGACCGCCCCCTGGAAGTTGAAGGCGACGGGCACGCCGGTGCCGGTCGGCGCCGCCACGACCAGATCGGCGGCGCTGGAGCTGCCGCCATTGCCGCCGCCGCCGCCGATCGACTGGGCGACGATGCCGAAGGCGTCGTCCGGCGCGTAGGTTTCCGGGTCCACATTGCTGGGGGGGATGCCGGTCATGATCCGGGAGTTGTTGAGATTGACCGCCGCCGCCCCGCCGCCGGTGCCGCCGCTGCCGCCGCTGCCGCCGACCACGAGCGAGGCGTTGAAGCCGAGGGTGACATTGTAATAGGAGGCGTCGCCGCCATTGCCGCCGCCGCCGCCGACCGACTGCGCCAGCACGCCGATGGCATGGGCGCCGCCGGTGGTCACGGCCAGGTCGTTCTGCTGGACGGTCACGCCCTTGCCGATGCCGCCGTCGCCGCCCTTGCCGCCGATCTGCAGCGCCACGAAGGAGAGGGCGCTGTAGTTCTGGACGCTGCCGCCATTGCCGCCGCCGCCGCCGATCGACTGCGCCATCAGGCCGACCGCGTAGTTGCCGGTGGTGGTGATGGTCGCCGCCTGGCCGGCCGGACCGGTCCGGTTGCCGTTGCTGTCGACGTCGTCGCAATTGGTGCCGGTGTTGTCGACGCAGACCGCGCCGCCGTCGCCGCCATTGGCGGCATTGCCGCCGATGCCGATCGACGCGATGGTCGAGACGGTCAGGACGTCGCCGCCATTGCCGCCGCCGCCGCCGACCGACTGCGCCAGCACGCCGTGGCCGAAATCTCCCGCCGTCTGGATCCGGCCGAGATTGATCAGGTCGACCTCGCCGCCATCGCCGCCCGCCGAACCGGTGCCGCCGACCCCGGCGATGCCCTTGCTGTCGCCGCCGCTGCCGCCGCCGCCGCCGACCGACTGGGCGATCAGGCCGACCGCGGCATCGCCCGCGGTCGTGACCGTGCCGGTGTTGTTGATCAGGACCTTGCCGCCATCCGAATCGGTGGTGCCGGCGGCATCGCCGCCGACGCTCACCAGGCCGGTGGCGGACCCCGCCGCGCCGCCGCCGCCGCCGACCGACTGGGCGATGATGCCGTGCGACGAGTAGCCGCCGGTGGTGATGCCGCCGCTGTTGCGGACGATCGCCTCCCCGGCCGTGCCGCCGCCGGCGCCGTCGCCGCCGAGGGCGACGAACTCGCCGGTCGCGAGCCCGCCGGTGCCGCCGCTGCCCGCGATCGATTGCGACAGCACGCCATAGGCATGGTCGCCGGAGGTCGAGATCGTTCCGGCGCTGGTGACGGTGGTGGTGCCGCCATTGCCGCCATTGCCGCCATTGCCGCCCTGGCCGCCGAGCACGCTCTGGAAGTCGCTGCCGGTGCCGCCGCCGCCGCCGACGGAATGGGCGACGATGCCGGCGGCATAGGTGCCGGTGGTGGTGATCAGGGTGCCGGCATCGGTGGTGACCGTCACATTGCCGGCATTGCCGCCGAAGCCGCCGCCGCCGCCGGTGCCGGCCAGGGCGGTGCCGTCGCCGCCGTCGCCGCCCTGGCCACCCAGGCTTTCCACCAGGATGCCGTAAAGCGAATTGCCGTGGGTGGTCAGCGTGCCGGCACCCTGCAGATTGGCCACGGCGCTGCCGGCCGTGCCGCCATTGCCGCCGGAGTGGTCCTCCTTCGGCCCCGTGCCGCCGTTGCCGCCCCGGCTTTCCGCCGCCAGGGCCGCGCCGACCACGCTGGTGCCGTTGGTGACGTCGACCAGGATCTGGCCGGCATTGTTGGCCGTTGCGGTGCCGCTGCTGCCGCCATTGCCGCCATTGTCGCTGTTGTCGGTCGACACGATGCCGTTGCCGCCGGTGCTGAGGGCGGCGATGCCGGACAGCTTGCCGCCATTACCGTCCCAGTAGATCTGGACCGAGCCGTTGTTGACGGCGGTGGCCGATCCGCCCGACCCGGCATTGCCGTTGTAGTTGCCGCCCGCCCCGCCGGCCGATCTCGCGATGATGCCGCCGCCACCCACCAGGCCCTGCAGCCGGGTCGAACTGCTGCCGAACAGGATGGTGCTGTTGTTGGTGACCGTGACGCTGCCGCCGGCGCCGCCCGTGCCGCCCTTCTGGTCGTCGATGACGGCGCTGTTCTGTTCGCCGCCCAGGCCGCCTTCGCTCGTCGCATAGAGGCCGACAAAGCCCTCGAAGGCGGTGCCGGTGACGGTCAGCTGCTGGTTGTTGGTGGCCGTGACCGTGCCGCCGGTGCCGCCCGTGCCGCCGTTGGAGTTGTCGTTCTTGTTGTCCTGGTCGCCGTCGCCGCCGATGGACCCCGCCTCGATCAGGAAGAGCATCGGGAAACCGCTGGACGTCAGATTCGCCGTCATCGCCCCGTTGTTGGTGAAGGTCAGGCTGCCGGCATTGCCGCCGCCGCCCTCGTCCTTGCCGAAGCCGCCCTCCGTGATCGCGGTGATGCCGGTAAAGATGAAATCGGGCGTCGATTCCGTGCTGAGGCTGAAGGTCCCGCTGTTGGTGACGCTGAGGTTGTCCGAGGCACCGCCGGTCTTGACGTCGTCATCGCCGGCCGTGCCGCTGATGAGCGCGTATTCGCGCGTATTGTAGGACCCGCTGGAAATGTTGCAGGTGGCCGGGTTGCTGCCGGAGCAGCCGATCTCGCCCGCATGCCCCGGCACCGCCGCCAGCAGCCCTGCGGCGGAGACGGAGGAGAGCAGGGCGAGCCGGATCCAGAGGGCCTGCGGCCCGCCGGCAGGCCTCGGGACTGCAAGGGCCGGCCTCGCCGAGGCCGGCCGCGCGACATTCCGGTCAGACTTCGTCCGCATGCTTCATCCCTCCGCTTGGCCGGAGTAGGGCCGCCGCCCTCTGCTGGCGCTGGAGCCGGCTAAACAGGCTGGCGGTGGTCTCCGGCTGACGCAAAATGACGTCTTCCTCATTGCATGTGAGATAATATTCTTGCTTTATTAAGGCATTATGCAATCGATGAATCGACCCTGCCGGTCGATGAAACGTTCCCAGCGATGGATTGGTCAACCGGGGTTTCCCAGTACGAGGGGCGGCGTGTGACGGACGTGTTCGCGACCCCGGCCGATCGCGGCCGATCCTCCGCCGCGTCGGAGGTCTACGCGGCGCCGGTGGGGTCGTTCTGGCGCGCCCACACGGCCGGCTGGATCTTCATCGCCCTGTTCGGCCTGGCCTCGCGCGTGGCCACCTTCAACGATCCGGCGCTGGCCTTGACCATCACCCTGATCGTCGATCCGATCGGCTTCGCGCTGACGGCGTTGGCGCATAAGACGGTCCTGGCCCGACCCCTGTACCGGCCGGCCGTGATCGTCGGGCTGGTGGTGCTGTGCTCGATCTTTGGCGGCCTGCTGCAGATGGTGATCGTCAACATCGTCAAGGACGGCCTGTTCGCCGGTCTCGACCAAGGCAGCATGGCCCGCGCCGACGCGATCCCGGTCATCTACTACACCGCCGTCTTCCTCGGCTGGTCGCTGGCCTATTTCTGGATCCGGGCGGATGTCGAGGCCCGGTCGGAGCGGGCGCGGCGCAGCGAGGCGCAGGCGGCGGCGATTCGGGCGGAGCTGCAGCGGCTGCGGCTGCAGCTGGACCCGCATTTTCTGTTCAATGCGCTGAACACCGTGGCGGTCGAGATCCCCGACAACCCGGAGGCGGCGCTGGAGATGACCCACCGCATCGCCGCCTATCTGCGCTATTCGCTCGACCCGCAGACCCGGCCGGTGTGCCCGCTGAGCGACGAGATCGAGGCGGTGCGCGCCTATGTCCGGATCCAGGAGCTGCGGTTCGAGGACCGACTGCGCTGCACGGTCGAGATGGACCCGGGCGCCGGCGCCGTCCCCGTGCCGCATCTGATCGTGCAGGGGCTGGTCGAGAACGCGGTGAAGCATGGTCTGCGGACATCCGTCGGCCCGCTCGAGATCCGGGTCGCCGCCCGCCGGCCGGACCATGACACGGTGGCGATCGCGGTCACCAACCCGGGGCGGCTGGCGCCGCGGACGGACGACCGGCCGGCGGTCGGGCTGGCCAACACCCGCCGCCGGCTGGAGCTGCACTACCCGGCGCGGCACGAACTGACATTGGCCCAGGAGGGAGAGACGGTGGTGGCGCGGCTAGTGCTGAAGGGGACGGCATGCTTCGCGTGATGCTGGTGGATGACGAGCCGCCGGCGCGGCGGGGATTCCGTCGCCTGCTGCAGGCGCATCCGGATGTCGAGGTCGTGGCCGAGGCCGGCAGCGTGGCCGAGGCGCGGGCGCAGGCCGCGGCCGTGCAGCCCGACGCGATCTTCCTGGATGTCGAGCTGGCGGACGGGCTGGGCTTCGACCTGGTCGGCCAGGTCTCGCCGATGCCGGCGATCGTGTTCGTCACCGCGCACGACCTCTACGCCGTGAAGGCCTTCGACGTCTCGGCGCTCGACTTCCTGCTGAAGCCGGTCGACCCGCAACGGCTGTCGGTGACGATCGACCGGCTGCGCCGACATCGCCTGGACGCGGCCCGGGCCGAGGCGCCCGCCCGCGAGCGGCAGGACGACGCCGAGCTGGACGCCGAGCCGCAGCCGGACGGGGCGCAACGGCGCATCCATCTGCGAATCGACGGCAGGTCGGTGATCGCGCCGCTGGGCACGGTGGCGATGCTGGCGGCGGAGGCGGATTTCACCCGCATCTTCCTGAAGGGGGCGCGGGATTATCTGGTCTGCCGGCTGCTGCGCCATTTCGAGGCCCAGCTGCCGACGCCCCCGTTCGTCCGCATCAGCCGGTCGCTGATCGTCAACCTCGACCAGCTGGAGCGTGTCGAGTGGCAGGATGCCGGACGCTGCAGCGTCCTGCTGGGTGGCGGCATCGGGCCGATCGCTCTCGGCCGGATCGCGGCCCGGCGATTGCGGCAGAGCCTCGAGGTGGGCCGCATGGTTCGCGCATAGTCGGGCACCCCCGAATGCTTTCATGGCGTTCGTCATGCGAGCTTCGCGGGTGGAATCTGGTCCCATCGATAGGTGCGATCCGGATCCACGCGGCTTGGGCGCTGCCTGATCTTCCGCGATGGAAATCCGAATCTGGACCCATCGATTGGTCTGATCTGGATCTACGCCGGGTGTGCACAACCGCTTAGGCTCATTCCCGACCTGGAGTGTTTGCCGGCGCCTCGATGTGGGGCATCCGCGCCGGCCGGGCAGCAGGGCATGCGAATGAGCATCTGGGGGGCTGTGATGGCGGCTGGGCTGAATTCGAACACCCGTGCCCGGATCGGGGCGTCCATCCGGCCGACCCATGCCGGCCTGATCGCCGGGTTGCTCGGCACCACGGCCTGGCTCGCCATGCCGGACCCGGCCGCTGCGCAGAGCTGCGGCATGCAGGGCAGCGTCTACGCCTGCACCTATTCCGGCACCGCATCCGCCTATGATTTCTTCTTTGCGAGTGCAGGCGCCCCCAATGCCGCGCCGATGACGGTAACGTCGACCGGCGACGTGTCGTTGGCGGTATCCCCGGATGGGGGTGACGGGCTGAATTTCGGGGCCTTCGGCTTCGGGCAGACCAACCAGCGCGGCGGCAACGTCCAGGGGCTGCAGTTCACCAATCAGGGATCGATCACGCTCACCGCCGGGTCATCGACGGGCAGCTATGTCGCCGGCTTCCAGGCGACGCAGACCGCCGGCAACGGCAATGGCGGCGGCTCGAGCGTCGGTGCGAACGGAAGCGGGGTGCCGGCGGGCATCACCGTCATCAACTCCGGGGCGATCGGTCTCTATCTGTCCGGCATCCAGGTCGGCGGCGGCGCTGCCATCTGGGCGACCGATTCCGGCGGCGACGGCGTGTCCGGAGGTGCGGGCGGTTCGTCCTCCGGCGTGTCGATCACGAACAGCGGCGCCATCACCGTCGATGTGAGCAGTTATAACGGCTATGCCGGCATCCTGGCCCAGTCGGCGGGCGGCGCCGGCAGCACCAACGGCAACAATGCCAATGGCAATGGCGGGAACGCCGGGCCGGCCTCGGTGACCAGTTCCGCGCCGATCAGCGTCGCCTTCGCCTGGGCCGACGGGAGCAATTTCAACGGCGGCCTGTTCGGCATCCTGGCATCCGCCCAGGGCGGCGCCGGCGGCGGCAACGTCACCGCCGCCGATGTCGGCGGCACAGGCGGCAGCGCAGGATCGGCATCCGCCACCCTCACCGCCGGCGCCAATGTCAGTCTCCAGGCGAGCGGCACCCCTCCGACCTCCGCCACCCCGGTTCCCAGCGGCGGCGTCGCGGCCACCTCCATCGGCGGCCAGGGAGGGGACGGAGGCAACGGCAATGACGGCTGGGACGGCGGCAACGGCGGCAATGCCGGGGGCGCGACGGTCGCCGCCACGGGCGCGACTGTCGGAACGGCCGGCGACGATCTGCCGGGCCTCCTGGCCCTCGCCCAGGGCGGGGCGGGCGGCCTTGGCGACGATTGCTGCAGCAGCCCCACCGTCGCGGCACATGCCGGCCAGGGCGGGGTGGGCGGAGCCGTCACCGGGGCGGTCGCCGTCACCCTGAGCGGACCGTCCGCCGCCGTCACCACTTCGGGTGACGATTCCCCGGGGATCTATGCGATCAGCCTCGGCGGCCAGGGCGGCCAGGGCGGCGAGTTGAACGACACGCTCGGCGGGGGCACGGCCGGCTATGGCGGCGGCGGCGGCGCGAGCAGCGCGGTCACCGTCGGGGTGACCTCGGCGACCATCGCCACGCAGGGGGCGTCCGCTCCCGGCATCGTCGCCCAGTCCGAGGGCGGCGGCGGCGGCGATGGCAATTCCGCGAGTGCGACGGGGGAGGCGGTCAACGGCAACGGCGGGAATGGCGGCGCCGCGGCCGCGGTGACGGTCACCCTCGACAGTGCATCCAGCATCCAGACGACGGGAGCCGATTCCATCGGCATCCTGGCGCAGAGCCTCGGCGGCGCGGCCGGCGCGGCGGGCCAGGATGCGAATGGCACCGTCTCAAAAGGCGGCTCGGGCGGCACCGGCGGTAATTCCGGCCTGGTTCAGGTCGTCAACAACGGCACGATCAGCACCGCCGGCGCGAACGCCCGCGGCATCATCGCCCAGTCGCTGGCCGGGGGTGGCGGAGACGGCGGCGCGGCGTGGGGAACCGCCCATGCCGGGGGCGGCGCCGGCGCCGAGGGCGGCACGTCCGGCGAGGTCGAGGTCACCAACACCGGGTCGATCACCACGGCTGGATCGAATGCGCATGGCATCCTGCTGCAGTCGATCGGCGGCGGGGGCGGCGCCGGCGGCAGCGGCAGCGGCGTGATCAAGAATGTCGGCGGCGGCGGCGCCTTCGGCACCGCCGGCGGGACGGTCGATTTCACTGCCAATGGCGGCAGCATCAGCACCAGCGGCATCTCCGCGGTCGGCGTGCTGGGGCAGTCGATCGGCGGCGGCGGCGGCGATGGCGGCGGCGCATCGGGAATCGCCGTGTCGATCGGCGGCACCGGCGGCAGTGCCACCGATCCGAGCCAGGGGGCGGCAACCCTGGGCGGGACGGTCACGGCCACGCTGAATCAGGGCACGACCATCAGCACCACCGGCGACCTCGCCGCGGGGGTCATCATGCAGTCGATCGGCGGCGGCGGCGGCAATGGCGGCAATGCCGCCAGCAACGGACTGTTCACATCGGTCGCCATCGGCGGCACCGCAGGCAAGGGTAGCACGGGCGGAACCGTCAACCTCAACGCCACCGGGGCGACGATCACCACCGCCGGTTCGCACTCGGTCGGCCTCGTGGCCCAATCGATCGGCGGCGGCGGCGGCACCGGGGGGGCGGCCTTCTCCGGCTCCATCGGCCCGGGGATCGACACCTCGGTCTCGCTGGGCGGCAATGGCGGGTCGGGTGCCAATGGCGGTTCGGTCGACGTCACCCTGGACGGCACCACGGTCTCGACGGGCCAGAACTCGATCCTGGTCAACGGCTCGGGCAGCACCCTGCCGGTGCCGTGCAACCAGACCCCGTCCCAGCCGCAGGGGCAATCATCGCCCTGCAACGGCCTGCCGGTCGATTCCTTCGGGGTCCTGGTCCAGAGCATCGGCGGCGGCGGCGGTCTCGGCGGCACGGCGATGGCGCAGTCGATTGCGATCTCGGTCCCGGTGACGGGGGAAGGCTCTCAGGCTTCGCTCTCCGTCGCGGTCGGGGTGGGCGGCAAGGGCGAAGGCGGCGGCGACGGCGGGGCCGCCCAGTTCTCGCTGTCGAACGGCAGCACCCTCACCACCTACGGCCAGGGCTCGATCGGCGCGCTGGTGCAGAGCGTCGGCGGCGGCGGCGGCGCCGGCGGCGACTCCTCCGCGAGCGCCTCGACCATCGGCTTTCCCAATTCGGTGCCCGACAGCCAGGACGCGCCGGCCGGGCAGGTCGCGTTTACGATGGGCGCCACCGGCGGGGCGGGCGGCAATGGCGGCACGGTGCAGGTGGCGCTCGGCGGCACGGTGACGTCGAAAGGCCCCCAGGCCGACCCCGGCGGCAGCGCCGCGACCTCCGTCACCACCTATGGCGATTTCGCCGACGCGGTCGTGGCTCAGTCGATCGGCGGCGGCGGCGGCAATGCCGGGGCCGGCGGCGGCACCACGCAGGATTACGGCACCGGCAACAGCACGTCCTTCAGCTTCGCGACGGGGGCGCAAGGCGGCAGCGGCGGCGATGGCGGCGCGGTCACGGTCGACACCTACGCCGGCAGCAGCATCGCGACCTTCGGCTCCTCCGCCCTCGGCATCGTGGCGCAGTCGATCGGCGGCGGCGGCGGCACCTCCCAGGCCGGCTCGCTGAGCGTTGCCCAGAGCTTCAAGCCCAACAACCTCAACTCGAACCTCAAGCCCGGCCTCTCGATCACGATGGGCACGACCGGCGCCGGGGGCGGGGATGGCGAGACGGTGACGGTCAACTCCCAATCGCCGATCGCGACCCGGGGCGGCGACGCGGTCGGCATCCTGGCGCAATCGATCGGCGGCGGCGGCGGGTTGAGCGGCTCGGCCGGGTCCGATGCGTCGGGCGACAATCCCTTCATCAGGGCGCTCAACGGGCGCGAGTGGCAAAGCGACATCAACAATTATTTCAAGGAGAACCCCCAGGGCCCGCAATACGACCTGACCCTGTCCGTCGCGATCGGCGGATCGGGCGGAGAAGGCGGCAACGGGGGGGCCGTCTCGACCACCGTTGCGGCGCCGATCTCGACCCTGGGGGATTGGGCCAGTGGCATCATCGCGCAGTCGGTCGGCGGCGGCGGCGGCAAGGGCGGCAGCGCCGTGGCCAGCGGCACGGGTGGAACCTCCGAGGTCACGATCAACCTGGACTACGCCCTGGGCGGGACCGGAGGCCCCGGCGGCACCGGTGGAGACGTGACCGTCGAACTGCAGCAGGGCTCGTCCGTCAGCACGGCAGGGTTCGGCGCGGCCGGCGTGATCGGCCAGAGCATCGGCGGCGGCGGCGGCATCGCCGGCGACGGATCCGACAGTGCGACGGGCCTGATCTCGGTGGGCGGCAGCGGCAGCGGCAACAGCGTCGACTGCGCTCTCGGGAACGACTACTGCAACCAGACCGACGGCGGCGGCGGCGGCGCCGGTACCGTGGACTTCGGGGTCCCGAGCGGCGACGGCGCCTCGATCGTCACCTATGGCGCCGGGGCCGACGGCGTGGTGCTGCAGTCGATCGGCGGTGGCGGCGGCCTCGGCGGCGCCGGCTCCTCCTGGTGGACCAGCAACGGGACCCCGTCCCAGACCGGGTCGCTGACTCTGGCGGCGGGCGGCGGAAGCAATGCCAGCGGCAACGGCAACACGGTGACCTTCGATTCGGACGGCGGATCGGTTCCGATCACGACGAATGGCAACGGTTCCTTCGGCATCCTGGCGCAGAGCATCGGCGGCGGCGGCGGCATGGTCAGCGCCACGCCGACCGTGGCGTCCCCGACCATCCAGATCGGCGGTGAGGGCAGCGGCAATGGCGGCACGGTCAATGTCAACCTGAGCGGCGGCAGCGAGATCGTCACCTGGAGCAACGCCGCCTTCGGCATTGCCGCGCAGTCGATCGGCGGTGGTGGCGGTGTCGTCCGCCTCGTCGGCAACTACGACAACACCCCGAACCTGGCCACGGGCAGCACCACGGACACGTTGCAGACGAGGCCGGCGTCCGGCAACGGCGGCGCCGTGACCGTGACGCTCGCCCCCGGCAGCAAGATCAACGCCAACACCGGCGGGTCGATCGGGGTGTTCGCGCAGAGCGTCGGCGGCGGTGGCGGGCTGATCCTCAACGGCAACCAGATCTACGCCGGCGCCCCCCTGCAGGGCACGGGCTCGTGCTCCAAGGGCTGCGCGGGCGGCGACGTCACGGTCAACGTGGGCGGCTCGGCTTCGGGCCAGGGCGCGAACGGGATCGGTGTCTTCGCGCAAAGCGCGGGCTACGGCGCGGGCGGGTCGATCAACGTGAACGTCTCGGGAGAGGTGTATGGCGGTGGCGGCATCGGCAGCGGCATCCAGATCGACGGCCTGACATCCACCAACACGGTCAAGGTGTCCTCGGGCGGTTCGATCTCGTCGCCGAACGCCGGCTCGAGCACCGTGGCGATCCGGGCGTCGCAGGGCAAGGTCACTGTCGACAACAGCGGCTCGATCACGGGTTCGCTCATGGGCAACATCCCCGTCGATGGCAACCCCGTCGACGCCGCCCCCCTCGTCCAGGCCGCTTCCCTCGTCCAGGAAGGTGCGAGGAGCTTCACGCTGAACAACAACCCGGGGGGCATCTACAACGCCGGCGCCGACGTCCAGGGCGACGTCGTCAACCGCGGCACCGTCAATCTCGGCATGCCGGGCGAGCTGCGCAGCACCCATGTCACCGGGGACTTCATCCAGACCGGTGAGGGCCGGCTGGGCGTGACCGTCGACTCCCTGAACAAGACGGCCGGCCATCTCCAGGTCGACGGCATGGCGACGCTGGACGGCAAGATCGTGCCGACGGCGCTGACGCTGCTGCCCGGCGCGCTGCCGGTGGTGACCGCGGGGCACCTCACCTCTACCGCCGACGGGCTGGACTCGCTCCTGTTCCATTGGGACACGGCGCAGTCGGGCAACACCCTGACGCTGGCGCCGCGCCCGGACTTCAAGCCCGGCAGCGTGTCCCTGAACGACAGCCAGTCCTCGCTGGCCGGCTATTACGGCCGGGCCTGGGACAACGGCGACAAGGCCTTCGCCACCCGCTTCGCCGAGCTGTCGACGATCAACGACCGCAGCGACTACAAGGCGGCGCTCGATGCGTGGTCCAGCAAGGCGGCGCATGCCCAGTCCATCGCCCTGGCCAATTCGGCCGGCACCATCCTGGGGGCGGCGATGAGCTGCCCGGTCTTCATCGACGACACCGTGCTGCTGGGCGAGGACAACTGCGCCTGGGCCAAGGTCACCGGACGCTGGACCGACCAGTCCTCGACCAGCGACACCCAGGGCTACTACGTCTCGGGCACCACCTACCGGATCGGCGCGCAGCACGAGATCGCGCCGGACTGGTATCTCGGCGCCTCCTTCGGCTTCGGCCAGAGCTGGGCGACGATGGAAGGCGGCTCCTCCGGCAACGGCGACACCTATGACGGCTCGGTCACGGTCAAGCGGGTCATGGGGCCGTGGCAGTTCGCAGGCTCCGTCGCCTTCGCCGGCGGCTCGTTCCACACCGACCGGCGGGTCGACATCCCCGGCATCGCCAGCGAGACGCTGAAGAGCGACCCCAGCATCTTCCTGGCGGGCGGCCGGCTGCGCGCCGCCTACGAGTTCGCCTTCCAGGATTGGTACATCCGCCCCTATGGCGACCTCGACGTGGTCTACACCGACCTGCCCGGCTTCAAGGAGAAGGGCGACGATCTCTATGCCCTCGATGTGCAGGGCAGCAGCAGGACCGGGGTGGCGCTGTCGCCGATGGTGGAGTTCGGCGGCCGGCTGGACCTGGATCCGGAGACGGCGCTGCGGGCCTATGTCGCCTTCGGCATGAGCTACCAGCCGGACAACACGCGGACGATCCATTCCAGCTTCGTCGGTGCGTCCTCGGCGAACGGGACCTTCAGCGACCAGATCGACTCGCCGGAGGTCTTGGGCCGGATCGATGTCGGGGTGCAGCTGTTCCGGGCCGGCGGCTTCGAGCTGAAGGGGGAGTACACCGCCGATGTCGGCGGCTCCTTCCTCAGCCAGTCCGCCAGCGCAAGGGCCGCCTATCATTTCTGACGGCGAGATGGTGGCAGGCGACCGGGCCGCAGGGTCGACACCCTGCGGCCCGGCTTCGCGCCGATCATGCGATCACGACCCAGGGTCGCGATCGGCCGGGACCTGTCAGATCCATGACTATGATCCTATCAGCGTAAATCGAAGCGCTTCATCTGTCCGAACTGGTTTAGTGAACTCGTCAGATCTCAATAATATATAATCGATTATATGTGTATCAGTACAATCTGATTGAGGAGATTTACGTTTTACTAGTATCGAAAAATAATACCCATTCCCTATTGGATAAAAAAATTTTCCTAGCCGGCGGCTGGAAACTGCCGCTGCGATTTGTTATGTTCGATTCTGTCAAGGAAGCGGGCTCCCGTGTCTTGAATGGAAGCGTTCGATGGCGCTCTATGATTATGTCGGAACATTGACGCAAACGGGGCGTCTTCTGGCCATCGAGACGCCGATCGGCCAGGATGTCTTCCTACTCGAGGGGATGGATGGCGAGGAGGATCTCTGCGCCCTGTTCTCGTTCCGGCTCCGCGTCCGTTCGAAACGCCAGGATGTGACCCCGGCGGAGATGGTCGGCCTGCCGGTCTCCTGGACGCTGGAACTGCCGGGCGGCGGCAGGCGGGAATGGTCCGGCGTGGTCGGGGCGCTCGAAGCCGGCCCCATGCTGGGCGACGGCATGCGCGCCTATACCGTAACCGCCCATCCCTGGCTCTGGCTGTTCGGGCACACCTCCGACTGCCGCATCTTCCAGCACAAGACGACGCAGCAGATCCTCGAGATCATCTTCGCGGAGGCGAAGATCCGCGACTACGATTTCGGGCCGGTGATCGGCGCGAAGGCGGTGCGCGAATATTGCGTCCAATACAACGAGACCGACCTGGATTTCATCTTCCGCCTGCTGGAGGAGGAGGGCTGGGCCTGGTGGTTCCGGCACGAGCCCGGCGAAGACGGAGGACAGGGGCGGCATGTGCTGGTGGTCGCGGACGGGGCCCATGCCTGGACGCCGGGCGACGAGCCGGAGCTCCGCTACGCCACGACCGACCTCGACCTGAACAACGTCACGGCCTGGACCCGACGCTTCAGCTTCCTGCCGGGACGGCTGGCCGAGGCCGACTGGAACTTCGAGGCGCCGCGGGCGCCGCAGATGCAGGGCCAGCCCTCGCTCGCGCCGGTCAAGGCGAACCAGCTCTTCGAGCTCTATCGATGGGGCGGCCGCTTCACCGACCACGACCAGGCGGACCAGGCCACCCGGCGCAGGATCGAGGCCCATGAGGCGCGGTTCGAGGTCGTCGAGGCCGATAGCCGCAACCGCCGCGTCCGGCCGGGCCAAAAGTTCACCCTGTACGGGCATCCGGCCGCGGCCGAGAATGCGGACTATGCCGTCGTCGCGGTCCATCACGCGGCGCAGGACACGACCTATGCCGGCGGCGGCGGGGCGCCGCCCGGCTACGCCAGCCGCTTCACCGCCATTCCCGCCACCGTGCGCTACACGCCCGCGCAACGGACGCCGCGGCCGCGGATCGACGGCATCCAGACGGCCATCGTCGTCGGCCCGCCGGGGGAGGAGATCCACACCGACCAGTATGGCCGGGTCAAGGTCCGGTTTCCGTGGGACCGCTACGCCAAGGGCGACGACGGCGACAGCTGCTGGCTGCGCGTGTCGCAGCCCTGGGCGGGGCGCAACTGGGGCGCCCAGACCATCCCGCGCGTCGGCATGGAGGTCCTGGTCGCCTATGTCGAGGGCGACCCCGACAAGCCGATGGTGGTGGGCGTGGTGCCGAACACCGACCAGATGCCGCCGCTGTCGCTGCCCGCGAACCGGACCCGGACATCGCTGAAGACCGCATCGAGCCCCGGTGGCGCCGGCTTCAACGAGCTGAGCTTCGAGGACCAGGCCGGCGCCGAGGAGGTCTTCCTGCACGCCCAGAAGGACGCCAGCGAGATCGTCAACAGCAACAAGCTGCTGACCGTCGGCAACGCCTATACGGCGGCGGCCCAGACGCTGCACATGACGACGGTGCAGGCGTCGCAGAGCACGATGACGCCGGCGGACATCGTACTGCAGCATTTGGGCAGCATGATCCGGATGGATGCGACCGGCATCACCATCTCCTACGGCAGCGGCCACGCGATCCAACTGAGCGACGCCGGCGTCCAGATCCGCTCGACCGCGAAGGTCCAGGCGGTGCAGGGCGAGGCCGCCAATTTCGTCTCGATCGACAAGGACGGCGTCTACACCAAGGGCAAGACGGTGACCCAGGACGCGGCCGGCGAGGGCGCCCACCAGATCCATATGAGCGGCGACGGCGTCAGCATCCATTCCAACGCCGTGGTCCAGGCGTGGCAGGCCGACGACAACTTCGTCTCGATCGACAAGGACGGCGTCGTCACCGGCGGCCGCAACAGCATCAAGAAGCAGGCCGCCGGCTCGACCCTGGAGATGAACGGCGAAGGCATCTCGCAAAAAGGCCCGCTGATCCGGCTGAACTGACCGGTGCATGGCGAAAGGGAGAATGCAGATGGTGTTTGCCGGGTCCAGGATTTCGGCGCCCGCCATGGCGGCGGCCCAGGGCATGAAGGACATGACGCTCCATCAGGCCACCAACAAGTCGGTCCGGCCGCTGATGGAGCATCCGGCCGCGCCGTCCGCCGCCGATCCCACGGCGGCGCTGAACGGGGCCGGGTCCCTGCCCGTCGGGTTGACCGAGCTGACGGGGGCCGCGCTGCCCACGGCCCCCGATCTGGTTCCGTTTCCCACGGTTCCGCCCGCCAGGATCGCCCGGTTCGCCGGATTGCCGTCGGCGGCCGCGTTGCCGCAGGCGCCGGCCGCGACCGTGCCGCAGGCGCCGGCGGATCCGGCCGGCGCGACACAGGCCAGGACCGCCGTCGAAGGGGCTGCCCGGCGTCGCCCGGACCTGCCGGCCGATCCGGCGGCCGCGATGACGGATCGGCCGGCAAAGAAACCCGCCGTGCCGGACCCGACGCTCGGCCCTGCCGCCCCCCCCGAGCTGCCCGACAAGGCTGCCGAGGCTGCCTTCGACGAGGTCACGCGGCGGCTGCCGCGGGTCCGACCGGCCAGCCGGTGACGGAATCCCGGCATGCCCCTGACGGCGTTCTTCTCCGAGCAGTTGGACCAGCTCGAGGACTTCATGGACGAACCGGGTCCGGTGGTCCGCATCGTCCTCGTCGACCCGGAGATGCGCGGGGTCCTGCTCCGGATGCTGGGCGGGCTGGATGAGCAGGAGGATTTCCGCCACCTGCTGATCGCGCATCGCGAGCCCTTCCGCGATCCGGCCGGCTGGTTCGGCGGCCTGCTGGACGGCCTGGACGCGCAGATCGAGCAGCATGCGGAGGCCCTGGCCGAAGCCGGCATCGGGCTCGAGGACGAGGCCGGCCCGTCCGCGCCATGGCGGTTCCTGCGGCGCGCGGAAGGCCTCGCCGATGCCCTGCCGGAGGCGGTCGGCAGCCTCGTCTTCCTGATCGATCCCGAGGCCGTCGAGGATCGGGACGGCTTCACCCGGTCGATCGCCTTCCTGGCGGACAAGGTCGCAAGCCCGAGGCTGAAATTCATCGTCCTCCACGGCCGTGGCGACCCCTTCCTCAGCGCCATCGAGGCGGATCGTCCCGGCGTGAGCCGCCAGGTCTTCTGGTGCTCGCCGGAGGAGATGGAGCGGCGGGTGAACGCCACGCTGGAGCAGCCCGCCGCATCCCCGGCGGACCGTCGCCGCGCCCTGATGATGGCCGCCGGCTTCGCCTTCTCGAACCGGGACTATCTGCGGGCCGAAGCGCTGCAGCGGCAGCAGCTCGAGGCCGCGGAGGCGGCGGACCAGCCGCTGGAGCAGGCGATCGGCGCCTATGGCCTCGGCAACACGCTGCTGGCGGAGCAGCGGGCGGAGGAGGCGGCGGAGGCCTTCCTGCGGGCCTGCGACCTCTGCGTCGCGCATCAGCTGAACGAGCTGGCGCCGATGGCCTACACCAATCTCGGCGTCGCGCTGCACCGCCTCGGCAATTTCGACCAGGCCTTCGAGGCACTGCGCGTCGGCAGCCGGTTCTTCCGGGCGCAGGGCAACCGGCCGGGCGAGGCCTTCGTCTGCGACAACCTCGCGGCGATGCATCGGGAGCTGGGCCGGCCGGACGAGGCCGCCCGGGTCTGGCGCTATGCCGAGGGCCTGTACGAAGGCATCACCAACCCGGCGCTGCAGGATGTGCGGGAGGCCGGCCGCGCCGATATCCGCGCCAAGCTGGACCAGCTGGGGCATAGCGGCCATGGCGCTTGATCCGAGCGTCGTCGGCGGGGTCATCACCCGCGGCGGCAACGCGGCGCACACGGCCCAGTCGCCGGCCGGCGGGCCCAACCCGCTGGACGTCTGGACCCACACCGGCGAGGGCTTCGGCCAGCAGGGCGCGACCAGCTCGATGGATCTGAGCCATATCGGCTCGACCCCGGTCGGCGATGTCCCGGGCGCCATGAAGATGCAGGCCGGCAGCCTGGTCGAGGCCCTGAAGGCGGTCAAGGACGCCGACGGCGCCCTGGCCACGACCGGCGCCGTGTTCGGCGCGCTGACCTCGGCCGAGCAGCTGATCTCGATCCCGTTCTCGGCGATTCCGTTCCCGGCCCTGCCGGCGGTGCGCATCCTCGACTTCGCCATCGGCCTGCCGCACGCCCACACCCACCCGCCGAACCTGATCCCGCCGGCGCCGCCGATTCCGCTGCCGAGCTTCGGCCCGGTAATCCCGATCCCGTTCCTGTCGGGGGCCAGCACGGTGCTGATCAACGGCATGCCGGCGGGGCGCTGCCTCGACATGGGGCTGGGGATCTGGTGCGGCGGCTATTTCCCGATGTTCGAGATCTTCCTCGGCTCCTCCTCGGTCTGGATCGAGGGGATGCGGGCGGCGCGGATCGGCGTCGACATCACCAAGCACTGCGTGTTCTCGTCGTTCAAGGTCGGGCCGAGCGATCCGCCGCTGGGCGTGCCGATCGGCACCACGGTGACGGCGAGCCCGAACGTCATCATCGGCGGCGTGCCGATGCCGTCGCTGATGGCGATGGCCATGGGCGCGGCGATGAAGGGCGCGTTCAAGGGCCTCGCCAAGCTCGCCGGGGGCGTCTCGAAGGGCGTGGCGAAGCTGCCGCGGGTCGCCCGCGTCGTCGACAACCTCAAGGCGGGCGTGCGGGGCGTCGGCGCCGCCGCCCGGGACCGCATCCGGAAGCTGTTCGGCGATCCCGTCGACATGGCGACCGGCGATTGGGTCGACTGCCGCTGCGACATCGAGATCCCCGGCGTCCTGCCGCTCGAGCTGACGCGCGTCCACCGCTCCGGCTGCGACGTCCAGGGCGCGCTCGGGCGGCGCTGGTACAACAGCTGGAGCCAGCACCTGATCCGCGACCCCGGGCGGGATGCGGTCATCTGGATCCGCGACGACAGCGCTGAATTCGCATTCCCCTGGCCGGGCCGCCGGGGCATCGGCACGAATCCGCTGCTGCCCCGGCTGCGGCTCGAGACCCATGGCGGAGAGACCCGGATCGTCGACATCGTCGACGGGTCGTTCCGGACCTTCGCGACACCGAAGGACGGGCCGTCGCCGATCACCGGGCTCGGCGACCGGCACGGCAACCGCATCGACTTCGAGCGGGACGATCAGGACCGCCTGCACTCCGTCCGCCACACCGACGGCCATGAGCTGTCGGTCGAGACCGATGCGGAAGGCCGCATCCTGGCGGTGCACCTGCTGTCCGACCCCACCGGCCAGGACATGCAGCCCTTGACCCTGGCGCGCTACGGCTATGATGCGCGCGGCCATCTCGAGTTCGTCGACAGCCTGTCCGGCGGCATCTTCCACTACCGCAGCGACGCGGAGGGCCGGGTCACCCGCTGGGCCGACAGCCTGCGGACCTGGAGCGAGATCGACTATGACGAGTCCGGCCGGGTGGTGGCGACCCGGGCCGCGGATGATCTGTTCTACGACAGCTACGAATACGACGACGCCGAGCGCCTGAGCCGGCACATCGGCGCCAACGGCGCGGTCACCACCTTCCGCTGCGACGAGCGGGGGCAGGTGATCGAGCGGATCGACGCCGAAGGCGGCGTCGCCCGCCAGGAATGGACCGAGCGCGGCGAGCTTCTCGCCTATGTCGACGAGCTCGGGTACCGGACCGAATACGGCTATGACGGCTTCGGCAATCGGACCGAGATCCGTCATCCCGACGGTGCCCGGGAGATCCTTCTGTTCGACGGCCGGGGCCGGCCGGCCGGCTTCGTCGATCCGGCAGGGAATCGTTGGACGGAGACCTGCGACGACAACGGCAACCCGGTCCGGATCGTCGACCCGCTCGGTGGCACGACCGGATACCAGTATGACGAGAAGGGGCTGATTCAGGCCGTCACCACGACCGCCGGCCCCGATGCGCCGGTGACCATGGTCCGGTTGGAGTATGACGCGTTCGGGCGCGTCGTCGGGGTGATCGGTCCCGGCGGCGGGCACAGCACGGTGGTCCGCGACCGTCTGGGCCGCGTCCTTTCCCGGCGCGATCCACTCGGAGGGGTCACCCGCTTTACCTATGACGTCAGCGGAAACCTGCGCGAAGCGGTGCTGGCCGACGGCACGAAGGTCACCGCCGACTACGACAGCGAACGCAACCTCGTCCGGTTCCAAAACGGCGAGGGCCACGTCACACGCTATGCCTACGGCGCCTTCGACCTGCTGCGCGAGGTGGTCGACGCCGAAGGGGGGCGCTATCGCTACGAATACGACGGCAACCGGCGCCTGACGACCATCGTCAATCCGAAGGGTGAGCGCACGAATCTCGTCTACGATCGCGCCGGCCGGCTGATCGAGGAGACGGATTTCGGCAGCCGGGCCTATGGCTATCGGCATGATGCGGCCGGCCGCGTGGTGGAGCGGATCGAGCCGGGCGGGACGATCCGTCGTTACGTCCATGATCCGGCTGGTCGGGTGGTCGAGGAGGTCACGGACGAGGGAACACGTCGCCTTGCTTACGACGCGCGCGGCCTCCTGGTGGAGGCGAGCCTTGGTGGCCACATCCTTGCCCGCGAGCATGATGCGCTGGGTCGCGTGGTCGCAGAGTTCCAGGACGGCGTCGCGATCCGATCCCGCTACGACGGAGCAGGCAATCGGGTCGAGCTCGAAACGCCAGGGGCAGCGACCCGCCTCGCCTACGATCCGTCGGGTCTGTTGGCCGCGATCGATCTCGGCCCCGGCGGGGACCTGACCTTCGGACACGACCTCCTGGGGCGGGAAACGACGCGAAGCGATCGGCGCGGCTTTTCTCTCCATCAGAGCTGGGATCCCCTGGGCCGGATCGTCAGCCAACAGGTCGCGGCGGCCGGAGGTGTGGAACTGCTCCCGGCCGGCGGGGTGCTGGTAGACCGTCGCTGGCGCTACGACCGCGCCTCCAATCCTGTGGCGATCGAGGATTCGCGCTGGCCCACGCTGCGCTATACCTATGACGGCAAGGGCCAGATCGTGCAGGCGGCGCCGGGCCGGCCCCAGGGCAGCCGGCACGTCGAAGCCTATGCCTATGATGCGGCCTGGAACCTGGCCGGACGCCAGCGGCTGTCGTCGGAGTCGATCGAGGACGATGGCGAAACCATGCGCCCGATCGCGTCTTGGCGACCGGGAGAGGGTTGGATGGTGCTGCCCGGTGGCGCCGTCGGTGCGACCGGGCAGGCCCGCTACGTCTGGGACCAGCGCGGCCGGCTGGTTGAGAAGCACCGATCCCGCGATGGTTTCCGGCCGCAGCTCTGGCGATTTCATTGGGATGATCGCGACCGCCTGATCGGGGTGGAGACGCCAGGGCATGGGCGCTGGTTCTATCGCTACGATGCGCTGGATCGACGGATCGAGAAGCGCCGGGCGAAGGGGGGCGGCACCCGCTATCTCTGGGATGGCGACGTGGTGGTGGAGGAGATGCCGGTGGATGACGCCGGCGCACCCGACCCGTCGCAGGCCGTGGTCTGGACCTATGCGCCGGGTTCGCCCGTGCCGCTGGCGAAGCGGCAGGGCGAACGCATCTGGTATGTGGTGGCCGACCAGATCGGCACGCCGCGCGAGCTAGTGACGGCGGATGGCCGATTGGCCTGGGCGGCGGTGCATGACACCTGGGGCGCGATCAACGACAACGTCTCGTCGCTCCCCGAGACTGAGACCGATTGCCCGATCCGCTTTCCCGGACAGTGGCAGGATCCGGAGACCGGCCTGCACTACAACCGTTTCCGGGTTTACGATCCTGAAATCGGTCAGTATCTTTCGCCGGACCCGATCGGGCTCCTCGGTGGGCTTCGGCCCAATGGATACGTCCGGGCGCCGACAACAGGGACTGACCCCAATGGTCTCGCGGAATACTCGCGTAGGATTCCGACGGATGATGAGTTGCTTCAATCGGCAACACAAAGATCACTGGCTGGATATGACGTCTATGGATCCTCTCGTCTTGTTGGAGATACGTGGGAGACTGATATCTTCCTTTTGGAAGCGACGGCGAACGCTCGTGGCATTCCGCCTCTCGTGCAGGCGTTAAAGGAGGAGGCCGCCGCCGCCGGCGCCTCCCGGATAAGCATATCTGCGGTGGCCATAATAAACCCGCAACTGCAGAGGTTCATGAGGCCGGCAATGGCAGAGAGGTTCGGCTTTAAACTTGTGAAGCAAGGAGACAATTTCCTTCTTGAAAGTCTCGTGCCATGAGCGTCGATAAGCCAGAGGAAATGAGAAGTTATATTTGTAGCGTCTTTATCCGGAAGGGTGGAGACGGTTATCATATTTCTCTATTTGAAAATCTTGAAGATGAAAAGAAGAGAGAGATCGTATCCAAGATGGAGTTGGGGAAAATGGAAATCCCGGTGATTGGTGGCATTCTTGCTAGCAATCATTGGATCCTGCTCACGACAGATAGGCTGATCTGGCGCTCGGGCATCGCAGAGCGGAGCGTGAAGATCGACGACATACGCGATGCGAGTGTAAATTTTCTTGAGATGAAGAGACGAGGCCAAACCAAGGATAAGATGAATCATTTGGTTTTGAAGACTTTTTCTGGAGATGAGCATTCAATCGAAATCGAGGCGGGGCCGCCTCTAAGTGGAATGTGGAATGTTTTGAAAAATCTGGGCATGAAAAATCAGAGAAAATCAAACGAGTAAGCCGAATTGCATTTGACAGGGGCATGGAGCCGAAAATCTGAGTTGGGTCGGCTGTGGTCAGGCTAGGGCGCCCACCTATTAGATCTGGGCGAATGACCGTGCGGAGGTGACGCCGGAACGATATCCGGCCTGCCACCATGTCGCGGCGTCGCCGGAGGGGGATGCAGCCAAAGTCGTTGACGGTACCTTGGAGACGCTTGGCCTCAAGCGGACGATCATGGTCGTCGTGCCCGGGTATCCGGATGGGATGCGGCCCAATGGGGCAGCACAGCCGCCTGAGGGGGCGCGCAACGCGATCCACGAGGTGCCCATCACCGTCCGGTGACACCACGATGTGCTTCATGCCGGCTATCGAGACCGATCAGCCGGTCCGGCGCAGAGCGGCGGCCAGCTCTTCGCCGAAGCGCCGCACCTCGCCGATCGTGTTGTAATGGACCATCGAGGCGCGCAGCGCGCCCGTCGCCATCGGCAGGCCCAGCCGCTGCATCAGCCGCGGCGCGTACATGTGGCCGTCGCGGATGCCGATGCCGGCGTCGGACATCGCATCGGCGATCGCCTGGGGTGAGCGGCCGGGGATGTTGAAGCAGATTGTCGGCACGCGCCCGTCCACCCGGGCCTCGTCGGCGATGCCGTAGATCGTGGCGCCGCACGCCTTCAGCTGACGCAGCATCTCGCGCGACAGCTCGGCCTCATACGCCCGGATCGCGGCCATGGCCGCGACGATGTCACCGCGGCGCGACCCGGTCGACGGGCCGGTGAAGCCGTGGCCGAGGGCTTCGAGATAGCGAACCGAGGCATCCATGCCGGCAACGTTCTCATAGACGAAGGTGCCGGCCTCGATCTTGTAGGGCGGCTCGTCCGGGATGAAGTCCTCGCGGAAGGTCGGCAGGCGCTTCAGCGCGTCGAACCGGCCCCACAGGAAGCCCATATGCGGCGAGAAGTTCTTGTAGCCGGAGCAGACCAGGTAGTCGCAACCCCAGGCCTGCACGTCGATCAGCCCGTGCGGGCCGAAATGGACGCAGTCGACGAAGACCTCGGCCCCGACCGCCTGCGCCGCCCGCGACACCGCGGCAATGTCGACGATGGTGCCGATCGAATGGGCGGTGGCGGTGCAGGCCACCAGCCGCGTGCGCGACGACAGCAACGGCACCAGATCCTCGACATGCAGGGTGCCGTCCTCGCGCATTCGCCACCAGGCGAACTTCGCCCCGGCGCTCTCCAGCGCCAGCCAGGTGGCGATGTTGGCATCGTGGTCCATGTCGGTGACCACGATCTCGTCGCGTTCGCCCAGCATCTGGCCGATGCCGAGGCTGACCAGCCGGATGAAGGAGGTGGCGTTCATGCCGAAGCAGATCTCGGCCGGGTCATAGGCGTTGACCAGCAGCCCGACGCTCTCCCGCGCCTCGGCGACGGCGCGGTCGACGGCGCGGCTCTTGTCGTAGCGGCCGCCGCGCTGGACGTTGTGGTCGACCAGGTGGCGGGTGACGGCGTTCAGCACGCTCTGCGGGATCTGCGCGCCGCCGGCATTGTCGAGGAAGATGAAGTCGCCGGCCTTCTCCTTCTGCAGGGCCGGGAACTGGGCTCGCACCGCCTCGATCGGGAAGGCGTCTGCTGGCATGGGGGTCACGATGATCTCCGTGGATAGGGCGCGGTCAGGACCGGGCGGCGCGGCGCTTGGCGCGGGTTTCGAGATGGCCGATCAGCCGGACCAAGGGCCAGAGGAAGGCGAGATAGATGATGGCGGCGCCGATCAGCGGCGTCGGGTTGGCCATCTGCGCCTGGGCGTCGGTGGCCTGCTTCAGCAGGTCCGGCATGGCGACGACCGAGGCCAGGGCCGTGTCCTTGAACACCGACACGCAGTTGCTGGTCAGCGGCGGGATGATGACGCGGATCGCCTGCGGCAGGATGACCTTGCGCATCGCCAGCCAGAACGGCAGGCCCAGCGCGGAGGACGCCTCGAACTGCCCGCGCGGGATGCTCTCGATGCCGGCGCGGCAGACCTCGGCGGTGAAGGCCGCCAGCACCATCGACAAGGCGAGGGTGGCTGAGACGAAGGAGGACAGCCGGATGCCAATGAAGGGCAGGGCGTAGTAGATCAGGATCAGCAGCACCAGGATCGGCAGCGCCCGGAACACGTCGATATAGAAGATCGCCAGCAGCCGCAGCGGCCGCGGCGCGTAGAGCCGGACTAGGCACACCAGCAGCCCGGCCAGCGTGCCGAGGACGATGCTGGCGCAGCCCAGGAGGATGGTGTTGCCCAGGCCGCGCAGAAGGATCGGGAAGGCGCGAACCAGCACCGGCCCGTTGAAGAAGGTGTCGATCAGTTCCATGGTCCGGACCGGGTGGCGCGGCGGAAGGGCCGGGCGCTGCGCCCGGCCCGGATTCGGCTGTCACTGGGCCTGCGGGATCGGCCCCGGCGTCACCGTGCTGCTGCCGGGCTCCGGATCGACCCCGAACCATGTCTTGTGGATCGCGGCCAGGGTGCCATCGGTCTTCATCGCGCTGATCGCGTCGTTCGCCTTCGCCAGCAGCGGATGGTTCTTGCGCGTCATCATGGCGAAGCGCTCGCCGGTCGGGATGCGGACCAGGATCTTCAGCGCCGGCATCTGCTTGATCGCGTATTGGAACCCGGCCAGCTCGCCGGCGCCGCCGTCGATGCGGCCGTTCTGCACCTCCAGCAGCAGGTCCTGCTGCGCGTTGTAGCTCTTGACCTCGGCGAAGCCGAGCTTCTCGCCATTCGCCTTGGCGAAGGCCTCGCCGGTCGATCCCGAGATCACGCCGATGGTCTTGCCCTTCAGGTCGTCGAGCGAATGGATCGGCGAATCCGCCTTGCCGACGATGGTGCCGTCGCTGTCGTAGTAGGGCTGGGTGAAGGCCTGGTTCTGCAGCCGCTCATTGGTCACCGAGATCGAGGAGATGGCGAAATCGATGCGGCTGGAGCTGGTGGCGGCGAACAGCGCCTGGAAGCCGAGGTCCTGGAATTCGACATCGACGCCGATGCGCTTGGCCACCTCCTTGGCGACATCGACCTCGAAGCCCTCGAAGGCGCCGCTGTCGGTCTTGTATTCCCACGGCGGATTGGCCGGATAGGCCCCGACCGTGATGGTCTCGGCCAGCGCCGGCGATGCGGCCGCAAGTCCGGCCGCAACCAGGATGCTCAGCGTCCCGAAGAATTTCATCATGCGTGCCTCCTCTGCCGTCCCGCATCGCGGGACTTATTTGCTTTTCATCGCTGAAGAGGCTGGCGCTGTTCCGGCCGAGGGCCGTCCGCTCGCTGGGCGGGCAGGCTGAAACGCCGCCTCGTTGGCCGCGCTATGTGATCACGGAGGGTAGTCCCAATCAACCGGATTGTTTTAGGCCTGAAGCTTCTCCTATGCGATTCCATGCTTCTCCCGGGCCGGTGTACTGGAACACCAAGCCAGATAGTTGTGATTGCAGATATTCTGACCTAAGGTTTCGGGATGACGAACCGGGTCGACCGGACGGAACCAAACGGGAGGTCATGATGGCAACCGATAGTCTCGCCGGCCTGGCGTCTTCATTGCTCGACGGCTCGATCAGGGTGGTCGACCTCACCGCGCCGCTCGGGCCGGAGACGCCGGTGATCCAGCTGCCGCCCCAGATCGGCAAGAACACGCCGGCGGTGAAGGTCCACGCCATCTCGCGATACGACGAGAACGGCCCGTTCTGGGCCTGGAACTGGCTTGAGCTCGGCGAGCACACCGGCACCCATTTCGATGCCCCGGTCCACTGGATCACCGGCCGGGACCATCCCGACAACACCACCGACCGCATCCCGCCGAAGAGCTTCGTCGCGCCGGTCAACGTGATCGACCGCTCGGCGGAAACAGCCGCCGACCCCGACTATCTGCTGACGGTCGACAGCATCAAGGCCTGGGAGGCCGAGCACGGCGCGATCGAGGCCGGGTCCTGGGTCGTGCTGCGCACCGACTGGTACAAGCGCAACGGCTCGTCGGAGACCTTCCTCAACGTCGACCAGAACGGCCCGCACTCGCCGGGCCCGACGGCAGAGGCGATCGAGTATCTGCTGTCGAAGGGCATCCTCGGCTGGGGCTCCGAGACGGTCGGCACCGATGCCGGATCGGCCGGCGGCATGACTCCGCCATTCCCGGCCCACAACCTGCTGCACAAGGCCAACCGCTACGGTCTGGCCAGCCTGTGCCATCTCGACCAGCTGCCGCCGAAGGGGGCGGTGCTGATCGCGGCGCCGCTGAAATTCGTCGGCGGCACCGGGTCGCCGGTGCGCGCCCTTGCGCTGGTGCCACGGGCAGGGTAGGGGCCGGCCTCGCAAGACTGCAAGCAGGTGGGAGTGCGATGACCGACAGATTTGCCGGAACAGTGCTGCGCCGGCTGGAGCAGGGCGACACGCGCCCGACGCTCGGCGAGATCGGCCTCAACCAGTTCGCACCCTATCTGATGAACCGGGTGATGGCGCGCTGGAACGCCAACATGTCCGACGCGCTGAAGGCGCACGACATGACCACCACCAAGATGCGCGCGCTCGCCATCCTCGGCATCTCCTCGACGCTGACGATCAACGAGCTGTCGGTCTATGCGGTCACCGAGCAGTCGACGATGAGCCGCACGCTCGATGCGCTGGAGGAGCAGGGCTATATCCGCCGGCAGCCGCGGGCCGAGGACATGCGGGTCCGCGACATCGCCATCACCGAGGAGGGCCGGGCCGTCTTCGACGCGGTGTGGCCCACCATGTACGGGCTGTTGACGCAGATGTTCGAAGGCGTCGACGGCGACGAATACGTCGCCTTCGTCGCCACCCTGCACAAGATCCTGCGCAACATCCGCAAGCACGACATCTGATAACGGCGGCCTTTGAGATCGCCTCTCTAGCCCTCATCGTCATGGCGAGGAGCGAAGCGACGTGGCCATCCAGAGGGTGGTGCAACTGGATGGCCACGCCCCTTTCGGGGCTCGCCATGACGGGGAAACAGTTCGGGCCGATCGTTTAGCGACGGTGGCCGCCTCTTCGGTCACAGCGTCGCGATCGTCTTCAGCGCGCCGTCGAGGGTGGCGCCGTGCTCGTCGGCCAGGGCCGCCTGCCGCAGCCGGCGCAGCCAGGCTGCGCCGTCGTCGCGGCCGACCAGCAGGGGCAGGCCGGACAGCACCCGCTCGAACTTCGACTCGCCGCGGGCATGGGTGTCGGAATAGCCCTTCACCAGCCGCCGGCATTCCAGGACCTCGACCGCCAGGTCGTAGTTCAGCCGCAGCACGTCCAGCGCGGTGGCCAGCCAGGCGTCGCGATGCGCCGTCTCGCGCGCATGGCGCAGCGTGCCGCGGCGCACCCGTCGCAGCCCCGATACCGCCTGCAGCCCGAGGAACCAGAACACCGTGCCGGTGCGCACGCGCCGGCCGCGGCTGACCAGGCGGTCGAGCCGCGCGAACAGCGCCGGCCGCGCCTCGATCCAGGCGCCGAGCGCCCTCGGCAGCGTGCCACAGACCTCTTCCGTGCGCGGATGCATGTATTCCGTCGCATAGACGATCTGGTCCGGGCCGGCGCCGACCTCGCGGCGCACGCGTTCGAACCGGCGCGACCGGACCTTCAGGTCGGCGACGCGGATGACGTCGTCATAGGCCATGGCGACCGCCACATGCTTCGCCGCCGCGAGGGTGAAGGCGAAGCCCTTGCCGGAGCCGCCTCGCGCCTGGTCCTCGGCGTGCAGCCGGGCCAGCAGCGTCAGATACTCGTCCGCATAGGCCGGGTCCTGGAAGTCGGTCAGACGCTTCACGCCGGCGAACAGCATCGGGTGGGCGGCCGCCGGAAACTCCTGCGCGATGCGCCCGACCAGGCGGTCGAGCGCGGGGTGCCCCGCGGTCTCCGGCAATGCGTCGAAGCGCTTTCCGGGCGTGCGGGCGACTGCCTCGGTCCCGGGCACCGCGGCCCGGTCGCAGGCAGCGCGGAAGGCGGCGACGCTGGGCTCCACGCCGCGGCCGCCGGCGCGGATCGTCGCCTCGAACGCGTCCCTCGGGAACGGCAGAACCCCGGCCCCGGCCAGGGCGCCGAACATGGCGGCCGAGATCATGCTGCCGTTGCGGCCGGCCATGGCCTCCATGTCGAAGGCGATCGTGCGCTTCGCGGCGAAATCCGTCGCGTCGACGACGGCCGCGGGATCGCCGGTGCCGTCGCCCGGCTTCTCCTTCTCGACCACGGCGAAGGACCGGTGGGTCGACGCGATCAGCGTGGTGCGGTCGGGCGTGACCAGGCCGCGCAGCACCGCGCGGCCGGCTTCCATCAGCTCGGCCGCCATCACCACATCGACGTCGCCCGGCGTCGGCATCAAGGCCAAGACCGGCGTGGCCCCCGGCCTCGCGGCGATCATCTCGATGTAGTAGATGGTCGCGCCGGTGCGCTGCGCCACGCCCGGCACCGAGGTCGACTGGGCGGCCCAGCCATTGGCCTCGGCCAGTGCAACGATCCAGTCGGCCAGCACCCCGCCGCCCTGGCCGCCCATGGCCAGGATGGCGATGGCCAGCGGCCGGTCCTGGGACAGCAGCGAACGGTCCGGCGGCATCATGGAGCTCATTCGGCGAAGGCGATGCGGCGGCTCTCGCGGCGGCGCTGCAGCCAGCCGATGACCGCCCCGCGCAGCCGCGCCAGCAGCCGGTCGGCCCGGCTCGGGTTCTGGATGATGTCGGCCCGGTAGAAGGACGGGCACAGGATCGCGGCCTCGGAGACCTCGCCGCAATTGCCGCAGCCGACGCAGGACTGGTCGATGGCGGCGACCGGGTCGTCCTTCAGCGGATCGTCGGTGTGCTTGACCGACAGGGATGGGCAGCCCGACAGGCGGATGCAGGCATGGTCGCCGGTGCAGACATCCTCGTCGACGCCGAAGCGCTGCTTCACCACGCGCCGCCCGTCCTTCACCGCCTTCGCCAGCAGCGGCCGGACCCGGCGCTGCTTGTTCAGCATGCATTCGGAGGAGGCGACGATGATCTTCGGCCCGGGCTCGGCCGTGGTCAGCGCCTCGCGGAAGGTGTCGCGCAGGCGGGCGACGTCGTAGGTGCGGTCGATCTGGCGCACCCATTTGGCGCCGATGCCGCGGACCGCGTCGGTGATCGCATTGTTGGTCTGGCGCCGCGGGTTGTCGGCGCGGGAGGACGGGATGTCCTGGCCGCCGGTCGCGGCGGAATAGTAGTTGTCGACGATCAGGATCACGCCGTCATGCTTGTTGAACACGGCGTTGCCGATCGAGGAGGCGAGGCCGTTGTGCCAGAAGCCGCCATCGCCCATCACCGAGATCGCCCGCTTCTCCGCCTTGACATTGAAGGCCGAGGCCGAGGCCGGGCCCAGGCCGTAGCCCATCGTCGTGGCGCCGATGTTGAAGGGCGGCAGGATCGAGAACAGGTGGCAGCCGATATCGGCCGAGACGTGATGGGCCCCGAGCTCCTTCTCGGTCAGCTTGAGCGCGGCGAAGATCGGCCGCTCCGGGCAGCCGGTGCAGAAGCCGGCCGGGCGCGGCGGCACCACCTCGGCCAGTGCCTTGACTCGCGGCTCGGCCAGCACCGCCGAGGCGTCCGGCAGCGGCGGCCGGTTGCCGAGCAGCACCGGCGCATGGGCCTCGAAGAACGCCGATAGCCCCTTCATCAGCACCGGCGCGGTGTATTCGCCGCCCATCGGCAGCACATCCTTGCCGGCGACCCTGGTCCGGATGTCGCGGCGCTTCAGGATGGTGTTGAGCGACTGCTCGATATAGTCGGGCGACCCTTCCTCGACCATCAGCACCGCGTGCTTCGACGCGCAGAACGCCGCGAGCTCGTCGTCGATCAGGGGATAGGCGACGTTGAGCACATGGATCGGGACGAGGGAATGCCCGTAGATGTCGGCCAGGCCGAGCAGCTGCAGCGAGCGGATCAGCGAGTTGTAGAGCCCGCCCAGGACGACGATGCCGACATCGCCCTCCGCCGGGCCGAAGGTCTCGTTCAGCCTGCGCGCCTTGATGAACTCGACCGCCGCGGGCCAGCGCTGCTCGATCTTCTCCTTCTCGTGCAGGAAGGAGGCGGGCGGCAGCACGATCCGGCTGGTGTCGCGGACCGGGTTCTCCATTGCCTGCTTCAGGGTGAAGGCCGGGCGCTTGTTGTCCCTGGCGGTGAACTGGCCATGGACATGGCAGGTGCGGATGCGGACCTGCAGCATGACCGGGGTGTGGGTGGCTTCGGACAGCTCGAAGCCGGCCTCCACCGCCTGCACGATCGACGGCAGGTTCGGGCGTGGGTCCAGCAGCCAGATCTGCGACTTCATCGCATAGGCGTGGCTCCGCTCCTGCATGATCGAGGAGCCTTCGCCGTAATCCTCGCCGATGATGACGAGCGTGCCGCCGGTGACCCCGCCCGAAGCCAGGTTCGACAGCGCGTCGGCGGCGACATTGGTGCCGGCGGTGGACTTCCAGGTCACGGCGCCGCGCAGCGGGTACATCACCGACGCCGACAGCATCGCCGCCGCCGCAGCCTCCGAGGCGGAGGTCTCGAAATGGACGCCGAGTTCCTCCATCACGTCCCGGGCGTCCGACAGCACGTCCATGAGATGGGAGATCGGCGACCCCTGATAGCCGCCGACATAGGCGACGCCGGACTGCAGCAGCGCCTTGGTGATCGCGAGGATCCCTTCGCCCCGGAAGAGGTCGCCGTCTCCGAGCTTCAGATCCTCGACTTCCCGGGCAAATGAGCGCTCGGCCATGGCGTTCCTCCGCCGGCGACCTCTTGGTCGCAAATTATTTGCAGAAGCATATTTTGCGCAGGGTCTTTGTCAACACGGGATCGGCCGGAGCGGTGTGGCGGATTGCCGGAATCATGCACCGGTCTCCTATCCTTGAGTCCGTGCTGAGGTGCGCCGTCCTTCGATCACGCGAGCGTTGACGCTTCGCAGGCTCTCTGATACGTATCACTAATACGTATCAGAGAGCCTGCATGGACTCCCCGCGATCCCGCCGCGTGACCCAGCGAGATGTCGCCCGACAGGCCGGCGTGTCGCAGGCGACCGTCTCGATGGTCCTTAGCGGGGCGTCGTCGCCGTCGATCCCGACCGAGACCTGGGAGCGGGTGCAGAAGGCGGTGCGCGAGCTCGGCTACGTGCCCAACCGCTGGGCCCAGGCGCTGAAGACGAACCGGACCATGACCATCGCCTGCGTCGTGCCGGACATCGCCAACCCGTTCTACCCGTCGCTGCTGCGCGGGCTGCAGGCGGTCGCCGACGATGCCGGCTATGACGTCATCACCGTGAACACCGACGGGGCGGCGGATCGCGAGCAGCGCTTCATCCAATGGTGCCTGGAGGGGCGGGTCGACGGCGTGGTCGGCGTGTTCTTCACGCTGCGCGCCACCGAGTTCAAGCCGCTGACCGACGCCGAGATCGGCGTGGTCCGCATCGAATCCAGGCCCAAATCGGGCGGCTGGCTGCCGGTCGACAACCTCTATGTCGACAACGCCGCCGCGGCGGCCGAGGTCACCCGCTACCTGCTCGGCCGCGGCTATCGCCGCATCGCCATGGTCGCCGGCATCGGCGGCCCGCAGGATGGCCGCCGCCACGGCTACGAATCCGCGCTGGCCGCGGCCGGCGGGACCCCGATCATCGTCGCCGACCAGGAGTTCACGGAGGAGGGGGGCTATCGCGCCGCCCGCAGCCTGCTGGCGCTGTCGGACCGGCCGGACGCCATCTTCGCCGCCAACGACCTGATGGCGATCGGCGCCATGACGGCCGCGCGGGAAGCAGGCTTGTCCATCCCCGGCGACCTCGCCGTGGCCGGCTTCGACGACATCTTCGCCGCGCGGCACGTCACGCCCGCGCTGACCACCGTCTCGCAATTCCAGTACGAGCTCGGCACGGCCGCAGCCGAGGCGCTGCTTGACCGGCTGCGCCAGGGCACCGGGGCGCCGGGCACCAGCCGGTCGATGCCGTTCCGCCTGATCGAGCGCGCATCCACCTGAGGTCGAGCCCACCAGGCCAAGAGTTCCAGGCCAAGAATTCCAGGGAGGAGCACATGTCTCAGCTGAAATGTCTCGCCGTGGTCGCCGGCTTCCTCGCCGCCACGCTGTCCGCCGCGCCGGCGCCGGCCCAGGACCGCAAGCCGATCTCCTGGTGGTACGAGACCATCACGCCGGAGAACCGCGACCTGCTGCAGTCGATGCTGGTCGAGCCGTTCAACGCCGCCCATCCGGACCAGGAGCTGTCGGTCGACATCCGGGGGACCGAGCTGGACAAGCAGCTGCGCGTCGCGCTCCTGTCCGGCGCCGGGCCGGACATCGTCTACACCGCCGGCCCCAGCTACGTCGCCGCGATGGCCCAGGCCGGGCAGCTGTTGCCGCTCGACGACTACGCGGCCAAGCTGGGCTGGAACGACCGCCTGCTGCCGCTGTTCCTGCAGCTCGGCCAGTACAACGGCAAGCTGTACGCCCTGCCGAAGACCTACGAGACCCTCGGCCTGTTCTACAACAAGACGCTGTTCGACCAGAATGGCTGGCAGCCGCCGAAGACGATCGCCGAGCTGGAGACCCTGGCCGAGGCGATGAAGGCCAAGGGGCTGGTGCCGTTCGCGGCCGGCAATGCCGACTGGCGCCCGGCGAACGAGCACTATGTCTCGATGGTGTTCAACTCGATCGCCGGGCCGGACAACGTCTACAAGGCGCTGACCGGCGAGATCCCATGGACCGCCGAGCCCTTCGTCCGGTCGATCGACACTCTGAACAAGTGGTGGCAGGCGGGATATTTCGGGCCGAACTACTTCTCGCTGACCGGCGAGCAGGCCTTCGCCCAGGTCGCGACCGGCCAGGCCGGCATGGCGCCGACGGGGACCTGGAACTTCCAGAACGTCCCGCGATATTTCCCGGCCGCCAATGCCGTGCCCGCCTTCGCCGGCTTCCCCAGCGCCGACGGCGTGCCCTATCCGATCTACGCGCTGGGCATCGGCTCCACCTTCTCGATCGCCGCCACCTCGCAGAACCCGGATGGTGCTGCGGCCGTGATCGACCGGGTGTTCAGCGACGATTTCTACGGCGAGATCAACTCGGTCTGGCAGGGCGAATGGAACACGCCGCTGAAGGACCTGTCCAAGGTCAAGATGAGCGCCGACGTGCTGCCGCTCTACACCGACACGATGAAGACGCTGGCGGCCTCGGTCGCCGCCGGCCAGTACGGCTACACCACCTGGACCTTCCTGCCGCCGGCCACCGACACCTATCTGGTCAGCGGGGTGGAGGAGGTGTGGCTGGGCCGGATCACCACTGCCCAGTTCCTGGAGAAGCTGGACCAGACCTTCAAGCAGGAGAAGGCGCAGGGCAAGGTCCCGGCCGTCCCGGCCCGCTGAGACCCGGGGGGCACGCCGCGATGTGGCTCTATCTCGTCCCGACCCTGGTCATCAATTTCGCCGTGATCCTGGTGCCGGCGCTGCTGACGATCGCCCTGGCGTTCTTCAGCTGGGACGGGATCACGGCGCCGGTGTTCATCGGCCTGGGCAATTTCGAGGCCCTGGCCGCGGACGGCGTGTTCTGGTCGGCCCTGCTGAACAACCTGATCTGGACCGGGATCTTCCTGGTGGTGCCGATCGCCATGGGCCTCCTGGCCGCCGCCATGCTGCTGGTGGCGCGGCGCGGCAGCACCTTCTTCCAGGTGATCTACTTCCTGCCGGTGATCATCGCCACGGCGATCACGGCGCGGATCTGGCAGGGCATGATCTACAGCCCGGTCACCGGCGTGTTCGGCCTGCTGCAGAAGACCGGCCTGCCGGTCACCAACCCCCTGGCGCAGCCCTCCCGCGCGCTGTTCGGCGTCGCCACCGTCGATCTGTGGCACTGGTGGGGCTTCCTGTGCGTCATCTTCTTCGCCGCCCTGCGCCAGGTGCCGCAGGAGCAGATCGAGGCGGCGCGCCTCGAGGGCGCGAAGTTCTTCCAGATGATGCGCTACGTGCTGCTGCCGGCGATCCGCCCGACCATCACCCTGATGATGATCATGACGGTGATCTGGTCGTTCCTGGTGTTCGATTTCGTCTACATCCTGACCCAGGGCGGGCCGGCCTTCTCCAGCGAGGTGCTGTCGACCCTGGCCTACCGCAAGGCGTTCTACGACCTGAATGTCGGCCAGGCCGCGGCGGCCGCCCTCGTGATCAGCGCCTTCGGCCTGGTCGCCACCTTCTTCTACATCCGCCTGCAGGCGAAGGACGGGACGCCGTGAGGCTGGTCGAAAGCCGCAGCACCCTGACCGTCAGCTATGTCGTGCTCGGCATCGGGGCGTTCACCGCCCTGTTCCCGATCGCGCTCCTGCTGCTGAACGCGCTGAAATCGGCGCCGGAGATCGTGCTGAACCCGCTGGCGCTGCCGCACACGATCCGCTGGGACAACTTCGCCCGCGCCTGGAAGGATGCGCGCTTCAGCCAGACCTTCGCCAACTCGGCGCTGCTGACCGGGCTGACCATCCTGCTGGTCTGCACCACCGGCTCCGCCGCGGCCTATGCGCTGGCGCGGCGCAAGATCCGGCACTGGAAGCTGGTGACCTTCTACCTGCTGGGGTCGGTCACCGCGCCGATCCAGCTGTTCCTGTTCCCGCTGTATTTCGGCTTCGCCAAGCTCGGCCTGATCAACAACGTGTTCGCCGTGTCGCTGGTCTACACCGCGATCTACAGCCCGTTCGCGATCATGCTGCTGCACACCTATTTTCAGGCCGTGCCGCGCGAGATCGAGGAGGCGGCGACGGTCGACGGGGCCTCGCATTGGCAGGTCTTCACCCGGGTGATGCTGCCGATGGTCTCGCCCGGCATCGTCACCGTGGCGCTGATCATCGGCCTCTATTCCTGGAACGAGTTCCTGATCGCCACGACCTTCCTGCAGCGCCAGGACAAGCTGACCGCCGTGGTCTCGTTCTTCCTGCTGTCCGGTCAGTACAGCTCCGACTGGGGCGAGATCATGGCCGCGGCGCTGATCGTCGTGCTGCCGATCGTCGTCCTGTTCCTGGTGCTGCAGCGCCGCTTCATCGAAGGCATGGCCGGCGGCTCGGTCAAGGGCTGACCGCCACACATCGCAACCCCATCGGAAGTCCTCTCATGAGCACAGCCGCCCTCCCCAACGACTATCTCGAGCGCGTCTATGCCGGCGTGCTCGGCAAGCTGATCGGCGTCTATGTCGGCCGGCCCTTCGAGGGCTGGACCTACCAGCGGATCATGCAGGAGCTCGGCCCGATCGAATACTATGTGCACGACCGGCTGGACGTGCCGCTGGTGGTCACCGACGACGACGTCGCCGGCACCTTCACCTTCGTCCGCGCGCTCGAGGATTACGGGGTGACGACGGACCTCTCGGCCGAGGCGATCGGCAAGGCCTGGCTGAACTACCTGGTCGAGCACCGCTCGGTGCTGTGGTGGGGCGGCAACGGCAACTCGACTGAGCACACCGCCTGGCTGAACCTGAAGCGCGGCGTGGCCGCCCCGGCCAGCGGATCGATCGCCGAGAACGGCGTGACGGTGGCGGAGCAGATCGGCGCGCAGATCTTCATCGACGGCTGGGCCATGGTGGCGCCCGGCCAGCCGGCGCTCGCCGCCCGCCTGGCCGAACAGGCCGGCAAGGTCAGCCATGACGGCGAATCCGTGCATGCGGCCGTGCTGTGGGCGGCGATGGAGGCCGAGGCCTTCGTCTCCGCCGATATCGACCATCTGATCGACACCGGCCTGGCCGCGATCCCGCAGGACAGCCTGATCGCGAAGCTGATCGCCGATATCCGTGCCTGGCACCGCGAGCATCCGGACTGGCACGATACAAGGCAGCGGATCGAGGAGCGCTACGGCTACGACAAATACCCCGGCAACTGCCATGTCGTGCCCAACCACGCATTGATGATCATGGCGGTGCTGTACGCGCCGGACGACTTCCAGCGCGCCCAGATGATCGTCAACACCTCGGGCTGGGATACCGACTGCAACGCCGGCAATGTCGGCTGCCTGATCGGCATCATGCACGGCCTCGAGGGGATCGAGGCCGGCCCGGATTGGCGCGGGCCGCTGGCCGACCGCATGCTGATCTCCTCGGCCGATGGCGGCAACGCCATCAACGACGCCGTCCGCGTCGCCTATCAGCTCGCCGGGCTGGGCAGCCGTCTGGCCGGCGGGCCCGACATCGCCAAGCCCAAGGACGGCGCCCAGTTCCACTTCTCGCTGCCCGGCAGCGTCCAGGGCTTCCGGCCCGAGAGCGGCCATGGCCTGGCCGAGCGGCTCGATCTCGAGAACATCGTGGTGCCTGGGGGGCGTGCCCTGGCGCTGCGCTATCGCGGCCTCGGCCCCGGCCAGGCCGCCGCGGCGACGACGCCGACCTTCAGCCCGCCCGAGGTCGCCAACATGCGGACCTACGAGCTGGTGGCGACGCCGCTGCTCTATCCCGGCCAGACTCTGTCGGCCCAAGTCTCGGCCGATCCCGGGAACACCGGCGACGTCACCGTGGCGCTGCGCCTCAAGGTCTACACCGCCGAGGACACGCTGCGGACGATCGACGGCGCGCCGACCCTGCTCCCGCCCGGTCGCGATGCCACCTTGTCCTGGGTCATTCCCGATCTCGGGGGCCAGCCGATCGCCGAGGCGGGCCTGGTCGTCACCGCCGCCGGCCGCCGTGCCGACGGCGCGGTGATCCTGGATCATCTGCGCTTCGGCGGCGCGCCGGACCTGCATCTCCGCCGGCCGGCCGAGACCGGCGATTTCTGGCGCCAGGCCTGGGTCAACGGCGTCAGCTTCTTCTCCAAGCGGTTCCCGCCGTCGTTCCGGATCTCGCAGGACCGCGGCGAGGGCATCATCATCCACGGCACCCGGCAATGGACCGACTACCGGGTCGCCGCCGACGTGATGATCCATCTCGGCCGTGAGGCCGGCATCGCCGTCCGGGTCCAGGGCCTGCGCCGCTACTATGCGGCGCTGCTGTCGCGCGACGGCATGCTGCGGATCGTGCGGCAGCGTGACGACACTCGGACGGTCCTGGCGGAGACCGCCTTCGCCTGGGCGCTGGAGCGAAGCTACGACGTGGTGGTCGAGGCGGAGGGTGACCGCGTCACCTGCCGGATCGGCGACGTCGTCCTCACGGCGCGCGACGGGTCGCAGGAGGCGCTGCGCGACGGCGGCATCGGCCTGCTGGTGCATGAGGGCGCGCTGTCCAGCAACGACATCCGGGTTACCGGGATCCCGGCCGGTTCCTGACCGGGTGAGCGCATTCCGCGGTCGCCGCCTTCCCCGGCGCCTCCGGCATGCCCATCTTCTGAAGGGCCTGCTGGAAGAGGTGGAGCATGGTGCAGCCGACGCGTCGGACCGTCCTCGCGGCATTTCTGTCCGCATCCGCCCTGCCGTTCATCGCCGGTGCTCGCGCCGGGGCGCAATCGCCGCCGGCGCGGCTGGTGCCGACGCCGGCCTGCGGCAACGATGCGGAGGCCACGCCGGCGAGCTCGGAAGGGCCCTTCTTCAAGCCCGACGCTCCCTTGACGCGGGACCTGGCTGCGAACGCCCCGTCCGGCGACAGGATCACCGTCGCCGGTCTTGTGCTGGATGCCGATTGCCGACCCGTCCCCAAGGCGCTGGTGCAGATCTGGCACGCCGACGCGGCCGGAGAGTACGACAACGCCGGATACCGGTGCCGCGGCCACCAGTTCACCGATGACGGCGGCCGGTGGTGGTTCGCCACCATCGTGCCGGCCCTCTATCCGGGCCGCACGCGGCACTATCATTTCAAGGTGCAGCGGGCCGGCGGATCGATCCTGACCACGCAACTGTTCTTCCCCGGCGAGTCCGGCAACAGGCGTGATTCACTGTTCGACGAGCGTCTGCTCCTCGCCATCACCGAGGTGCAGGATGGCAGGTTCGGCCGCTTCGATTTCGTCGTGTAAGGATCAAGGCACGCGGGCCAGGCGCAGATGCTTGGTGCGGTCGTCGTTCAGCACGATGCCGTCGGCCACGAGGCGGACCGTGAACAGCCAGCCGCCGGCTTCGACCGCCGGGGGCGGGATGTCGGCGAGGGCCTGCCGCAGCAGCGCCAGATGCAGGTCCGAAGCGCGGGCCTCCAGCACTGCTTCCCACGCGCCGTAGGGCGTGCGCAGGCGCAGCACCGTCTCGCCATCCTCCTCGCCGATCTCTGCGTTGAAGCCGGTGGCGGC
>Ga0207426_1000378_pt1 | contig 76958 bp, 106 predicted proteins | sample AraplaMF_Cvi_mMS_FD_184265 | JGI IMG/M metagenome (GOLD analysis project Ga0207426, IMG submission 184265) | Arabidopsis root microbial communities from the University of North Carolina, USA - plate scrape MF_Cvi_mMS (SPAdes) (version 2) | ecosystem: Host-associated > Plants > Roots >...
TGCCGTCCCGTTCCGTGTCGAGACGTCATGAAGCGTGCGAACAGAAGCTCGCAAAGGTGCTTGAATTATAGGGATTTTCCGCACGTTGTGCGGGGCAGCGCGATGGCGCCGATTGTTCTTGCATGGAGTCCACTCGGCATTGATTTTATTATAGAATTCTACTCGCCGATGGCTTTTCCCCGGATATTCCCCGTCAGCGCTTCCATGGACGGGAGGTCGTCGACCCGGTTCCATTCTTCGCTGGGAACGACGTGGCTATAGCGTTCGGCGCTGCGCACATTACGCCAGTTGCGGGTCGCAGCTAGCCCTTGCACGTCAGCCCCGCCATACCGGCGCATCCATGTCGCCCAGCTGTGGCGGAAGACGTGGCAGGTCACGAAGTCGAGCCGATAAGGCGGGGCCTTCCACCCCTTGGTCCAGTACTTCGGGCACTCCAGGCCGCATGCGGCCATCTTGGCGCGCTTGAGCAGCCAGTCGATCGAGCTGCCGCCGCGCCAGCGAAACAGGAACTTGCGGTTCGGGTTGCGGGCCATGTGCGCGAACAACGGGCCGACGAGCTCGGCCTTGAGGTGCAGCATCCGCGGATCCTCGTTCTTCGAGGTCCGAAGCCAGGCCGCGCGCTCCTCCGGCCGCACATCGGCCGCCAGCAGGTTCTGCCCCTCGCTCTTGCGGACGCCCGTATAGATCAACATGCGCAGGTACAGGCCGAATTCCTCCTCGATCTTGTCGGCCTCGCCGATGATCAGGAAGGCGTCCTCCGGCCACATGAAGATGTTGCGAGGCCTGCCGCCGGCGCCCTTGGGGCGGCGGATCGTCGGGCAGTTGTCGCCCATGACGTGGTGAAGGATCGCTGACACCGGCGTGTGGACATAGGCGTTGAGTGTGCCGCCGTTGCTGATGTGAGGGTAGAGCGCGCCGGCGGCGCCGTCGATCGCCTGCTGATCGATGTTCTTCAGGGGCGTCTCACCGAAGTGCGTGACGAGATTGGCGACATGGCGGACGGCGCCGCCGGAGCGGAGGTAGGTTTCGACGGCGTCTAGGAAGGTTGGCTCTCTCGGACCAGCCTCAGCCTCGGGCGGGGGGTATTGGCCGTGGTCGTCGATACTTCGCTCGATCTCTTTGAGCTTTTTCTCAGCGACGGCTCGCCGAGGAGATCCGCTACTGCATTCCACGTGGACTCCGAGGTAGGTGCCCCGGATTTCGAAGTTTGGCGTTTTGCCCTTCCGCGGCGGCCTGAGCTTGAGCGGCACTTCAACCCCTCCCGTAACGCATACTCGATGCGGGCGATGTCATCGGAACGGAACACCTTATCGCGCCCCATCGGCGTGTAATAGGGTTCCCCCGAGTTATCCCGGGGGTGTGCACGCAGCCATTCCGCCAGCCAACGGGCTGAAGGGGCCCTGAGCTCGGCGGCGGCCTCGGCCAAGGTGAAGCGCTGGGTCATCGTGGCTGCCGGCAGTCGCCGCCCTGATCCGCCCCGCAGGCCATGCAGCTGCCGTCCAGGTCGACCTCGTCGCCGGCGCAGCGCCGGGGCGTCTCGTCCTCGTCTCGGGTGCCGCGCTCGATTGTGCCGACGCAACCGACCAAGCGGGCGACGATCGCCTCGCAATCGTCGATGCCGATGTGCTGGACGCCGCGGGCGAGGAGATCCCGACGGAGCGCGCTGGCCATGACGGCGCTGACGATGCTCATTGCTGCTTGCTCCGTTCGGCGATCGCCACCATGACGACGGCCCGCATCGCGACCAGGTCGCCGCGCTGCGCGTAGAGCCGCTGGGCGACCAGCAGCGGGTTGATGCCGAGCTGCGCCCAGAACATCCGCTCGCCCTGGCCGTGCTGCGCGTCTCGATCGAGACGATGGCAGCCGGCGCACAGCGGGACGGCATAGGCATCGTCGGGCTTCTTCTGCATCCCTGACGACTTACCGAGAGCGGCGCTCGCGAAGCGGACATGTGCCGCTTCGCTGGGCTCCATGCCGCACTTCAAGCAGGGCAGCGTGCGCACCGCTTCAAGGTAAGAGGGATCACCTCCTTTCGGTTCTGCGCGTCGCGGTGCGGCAACCGGGGTGATGCGCTTCAGCAGCGATCCCGGAGGCTCTGGGATAGAGATGCGTTGGGGGCGTGAGGGGGTCACCGCTGATCCTCTGGCCGGTGGGACGTGTTTAGCTGCTGGGGCATGCCGCACGGGATTGGGAAAAAGTGCGTGGCCGTGTGCTCGGCGAAAGTGAGACTATGCATTTCGACGACGTTACCGCCGCCAATATGCAGATTGGTCCGGCAGTCGAGCCAGCGGCGCCGACCATCGGTGCAGACAACCATTTGGTCGACTGCCGGCTGATCGGCAGTCACAGGCAGCCAAACGTGCGACACGGTTTGCGTCGGTGATTGTCGGGTTTCGTCGGTCATGTTAGCTTCCCGCCATGCCGAAGAGGGGTGCCATAATATGCGGCTGGGAATCGTTGTCGGCTTGGTAGCACTGAGCACAGCCGCAAATGCGCAGATCGACACCTCAATGTATCCACGACCTGCGCCAGTCTCTCCACTCGACACGGCGCAGCAAATCCAACGACTGGAGTTGCAGCGGCAGCAGATTGAACTTCAGCAGCTGCAGATCGAGCGGCAGAAGATGCAAATGCAGCAGGGCGAGATGGCTCGCCAACTCGAATTCGAAAGGCAGCAGGCCGAACTCTATCGGCAGCGGCATCAGCCGGGCGCTCAACCGACGGCACCGATCGCGAAGAAGCCCGCTTCCAAACCTGTAGCGCTACAGCCAGGTCAATCACCGGCAAAGCCCTCCGACCGGTGAGAGGCGAATACCGGCTCCGGCTCGCACATCTCCATCGCCACCACATGCTCTGCCGCGACCTGCCTCGCATCAGCGATCAGCGCGTGAACCTCGAACGGTGAGTAGCCTGCTTCCACCAGCACCATGATGGAATCGCCGAGGTCGACATGGGCGCCGGTCTCGACCAGGCGGGAGGCCATCTCGGCGACCTTGGCGATGCGCTGGGCGCGGACCGCATCGAGGCAGAGCGGGGCGTCGATCAATGGATGGATCGTGGCGATGCTCAAGATTGTCCCCTCAGGTTGTGATCCGCGAGGAGGGCGGCGGCGATACGCCACGTGCCGCCGCCCGGCCGCGCTGGTGATCAGGCGAACTGATTCTGGTTGTCGTGACGGGCGTGCGGCGAGCGATGGCCGCGATAGGCATTACGCTTCGAGGCCGCGCGCTTGACGGCTTCCTCGAGCACGTCGCGCGTGGCCTCGTTGAACAGCGTCGGGTCGATGAAGCGCTCGTGAAGGTTCTTCTGGGCGGCAAACGCCTTCGACATCGTCGCGACCAGCACGCCGCGGTCGGACGGCAGATGGATCGTCACCATCGACTTCGGGACCCACACCGCCTTGGCGTAGATTCCGCAGTCGGAGACGAGCAGGGCCTTTTCGGTGCGGCCATGGACGATCAAGGGCAGGCAGGTCATGCCGGGGCTGGAGGGCATGACCTGCCTGCGGTCGGCGCCACCGCGCGGGCGGCCGACGTAGACGACGTTGTTCGATCGAAGAAGGGTACGCATGACTGTTCCTATGCTGCGGTACGAAGTTTGGCCTCGCGCTGCGCCAGCAGCTCGGCGTAGCGGCCATGGATCGACGGGACGTCGAGATAGAGCGGCTTGATGTCGAACAGCGCGCCCATGCTCTGCCGCGCGCTAGCGAGGATCTCGGCCTCGGCGTCCGTCAGCATGCGCGTCGGCCAACCGCTGACGTAGCGCATGGGCTTCGTGATCTTCGCCTCGATTGCGATGCGCTTCAGCGCGGCAATCTTGGCATTCTGGAACGCTGCCAGCCGCTCCGCGCCGAGCAAGTCCGGCCGGACGTCGCCGAGCCATTTGTTGCCTTGGAAGGCGAAAGTACTCGCTATCTCAAGATCGACGACGCGGTGAAGCACCGGCAGCGTTTCAGGCACTGAGACGGACGCGATCAGATCGGCAGCGTTCGACATGATGCAGACTTTGCAACCGACCCTTGAGACGCCGAACTCGGTATAGGCTTCATGGACTTCAAGGCCGTTCTCGGCGATGAAGTGGAAGACCTCGGCCTCGCGCCAGTCGACGATCAACCGCCAGTCCGCGTTGCCGAAGGGATCAAGGCTCGCGATCGGGCTCTTGGAGCGCGCCGAGCTTTCCTGCCGACGGATACCCGTGACGTTGATGAACACGCATTTCTTGAACCTGCGCCGCAGTTCGGCGCGGATCGGCTGCGTCTTAAGCTCGCTGGTGCAGAAACGCATCCCGGGCGTCGAAAATGGGAGCACCAGGCAGACGGTCGACAACTCGATGTAGCGGCGCAGGCTTGACTGCCAGCGCGCTTCCCAGCGCTCCAATAGGCCCCCAGCGGCTCGGCGCACGACGATCAGCTCGGCGCCGAGATGGCGCGCAAGGGTCTCGCAAACGGGGAGGGAAGCGCTCCACTCGATCATGCCGAGATCGGCGTGCACCAGAACGCGCGGGCCTTGGTGGCCGACGCTATTGAGATGAGCGAACGTCGCAAGCGCTGCCGCTTGGCTGTCCTTGCCGCCGGAAATACCGATCGCGACCGGCGCGCCGGATGCGATCAATGCGTCGATTTCGTTAGTGCTTGCGATCGAGGCCATCAGGCGGACTCCGCCGGCAGCGCGTCGAGCGCGGTTTTGCAGAACGATTTGACGAACGCGATCGCGGCGGCCTGCGCCTCGGCCTCGGTGGCGTAGCCGCCGCGCTGCGCGAGGCTCTCATCGCAATGTTCGATCGAGGCGTACCAGACCCAACCGTCGCGACCCTCTCGCGGGCCTATTGTTGAAAGCCGCACCTCGCCAGCGAAGAGCTCGTGGCCGCCATAGGATCGTGCCGTCCATTCACGACGCGGGCAGCAATGCCAAACATCGCGCTGGTTGCGGCGCCAGTCCTTGGGTTCGTCGAGGAAGAGCGTCCCGAAGGTCGCGATCCAACCGGTCGCTTCGCGCTGAATGACAACAGAGGCGGCGGACGGCATGGAAGGCTCCCGTGAAGTGATTCACGGGAAGAATATCGGGACATTATGTCCCAATGTCAAGGCCACATTGTCCCAATGCAAATTGGGCTATATCGGACCTCGTTGCTCCAGCGGGGGTGGAGAGACCGGCGGCGGCCCCATATAGCTCACGATCGAGGACCATCTGATGGACAACACGCCGATGTCGGTATCGACGGTGATGAAATCATCGCCGTTGTGGGCGTAAGGGGCGATTTCGGGCAGCAGCACAGTGCCGTTTTCAAAGACGTCGGCTTCAGAGACATGGTTTGCAGCCAGAAAGTCGGCTCGCTGACGGCGGCCCATATGATGCACTGGCGTAGCCCGCCGCGCATGTGCGGAGGCCGTCCATCGGGCCGGGATGGGCCGATCGATGCCGGCGATTTCGGCTACTCGAAACATGCGCCCGCGAGTCAGAAAATCCCTCTCGAACTCGTCCGCCTTGTTGAGGATCGTTATTCCTTCGCGGCGGGCGGCGTTCGACGCGGCGCCTTCCAAGAGCCCCAAGGCCGCGCTTGCACCGATCGCCCATGCGGGCGAGCCAATAAAGCCTATTCCAGAGGAGACGCTGCCCAGCTTCGTGGCAGCTTCGGCTCGCAACGCGGCGACCCGAGCCAGGGCTTCCGCTGGATACAGGGTTATTCCCGCGATCTTCAGCATATGACCGGAGGTGAGGACGACGACCGCGCGATTATCGACCCGCTCCATGTCTTCAGCTTGCTTTGCGGGCGGACTGCTTTGCCGGGGCGGCTCGCTTCCGATATCGCTGCACCGGAGCCGGGAGAGCGTCGTCTTGGTCGCCCTTGATCAGGCTTTCCACCGGGATGCCCGCGAGCAGGGCGAGGCGGGGCAACTTACGGATGGGAAAGCTGTCGCCCCGGTTGACGCACTTCTTCCAGCTCTCGAGCGGCATCTCAAGGTACTCGGCCATGGCTTCGTGCGTGCGCTTGCCCTGGATGCGGCGGAGCCTTTCCTTGAAGGCGTCCTGCCACTCACTTTCGGCAAGTTTTTCGTGGTCTTTTCCCATGGGGCCAGAATGTCCCACAGGCAATTCAATGTCCCGGACCATGATGCCCTTGCAAATCGGGACAGTGTGTCCCAATAATCCGGGCATGGTTGCTGATTCGCCACTCACCTCGTTCCGCTCAGTCATTGCCTTGTGGGATACCCGTGAGGCGATGGCGGCCGACGTCGGCGCGTCGAACTGGTCGGTGATCAAGTGGTTCAAGCGGGACATGATCCCGTCGGAGTGGTGGACCAGGGTTTGTGCAACTGATCGGGCCAAATTGGCTGGCGTCGATGCTGATCTTCTCGCTCGCTTCGCTGCCAGAACTGCTGAAGAGGCCCGCGCATGACGCCGCCCGGGAAAGCGAACCACAGAACCCATACTCAACCCCAACTAAGTTTCTGTTTTTGCTTGTTGGGTGAGGGAACCACAACTTCGGCGGTGCATCCACAAGTAATTGGTCGCATTTGGAAACATTCGATTCCGCGGCGCCAAAATCCTTTCGCGAGTCCAATCGCGTGCCGTCAACTTGTGCGAGTCCCGACAGGAATACCGCAGCATCACGTGTGCGGGCCTGCATCTCGATCGACAGTGTTGCGTTGCGTAGGGGGTGTGTTGTGTCCATTGCCGAATCGTGCACGCTGCCACCGGCACGGCCTAGGAGAACACTGCGAACAGTTGTTCGGAGAAAGTTCGAGCGAGAAAATCTTTCCAAGTTCGGGCGCGTCTGCGCCGAGCTTTGGCCCGACCAAAAGATCGACGTCGTCCTGGCGCAGCGCATCGGCTGCTCGGAGCGGGCGGCGCAGTTTTACATCAGCGGTGGCCGCGAGCCTTCGTACGAAGCGCTCATGGTCGTGCTCGACGAACTACGGCCCCGTAAGCGGGCCGTGGGTTGAAGGCGAGCCACGTGAATGCGACGGGTCGGCATGGGATCGCCTGCCACCGTTGATCAAGAGTTCTGACGGGCGGACGGACGAGGCTTTGGCCCGTGAGACCGGCTCTGTTGTGGAAGGATCAGCACCTCGTCATCGACGGTGCCCGCACCACGAGGGCGTCGGTCAAGCCGGGGTGGGAAGCGAGCGGTCCAGCCCGTCAGAAGCCATTTTCGAATGCCGTAGCGAAAGCAACCAGAGGCAAGTCCGATCGGCTGGGTGGCCCAAGGCGCCCGTAAGATCTCGGTCAATCCCGGTCGGTTGGGTTGCGAGTAGGCGCGACTGCCGCGCAGCAGTCTGCGCGCGGGGTGACGAGCCCCGCGCGACCATTACCCAGAGAGGCGTCTGGTACTCCCCGCAAAGGACCCAGCGGAAAGGCCGTAAGCACCTCGGTGCCGATGACCGATCCCTCGCGGCACTCAGTGCGCGCCTCGCTTTTTCTGCCGGGAGGGCGGCGTGAGCGAGACCGAGGGCGATCTGAACTTCGAACCCGCCAACATGGGCCAGGCGCTCGCCGTGCTCGCCGATGTCGTCGGCTGCTACATCAGCGCAGCCAAGACAGCGGCCTTGGGCGACGATCCGAAGAAATCGGCACAGCTCAACCTGACGCTCTTTCTGCATCAACTCTGCATGCGATCGAAGTACAAGGCCGAGACGGCCGACATCCTGGACATGATCAGCGCCGAGTTGCGCCGGAAGCCGGACGAAGAGGGGGCTGATCCGACGACCTCGGAGTTGCTCAAGCCCAACGCCAATGACGGCGCTGTTAATGCAGCGATCTGCTTCAACTCGCTGCTTCTCGTCGGCGACGTCGATGTGAGATGGGAGACCGTCTCAACATGGTCACAGGATCAGATGGATCGCGCCTACGACTGGGCTCTGCGGGTCCATCTTCACGCGAGCGATAATCCGGACGTCTTTGTACCCGATCGACCCGACTTCGTTCCGACTTGCGCGAGGGCTCGCACCGATAGCTGAAGCCCTCGTTTCCAGTTCCCAGTAAGCGTCCAGCGTATCCCGACATCACCTGCAGCTGCACCCGTCCGGTCATTTCCGGGCGTGAGCTTCTGCGTCCCTGCAACAGGAAGGGCAACACGATGCTCGCCGACCAACCGATGCTGCACGATGCCATCACCGCGTGCCTGATCAACGTCATGATCGGCTCGCTGGTCTGGATGTTCGTCTACTGCCGCGGCTCTCTCAAGCGCGTCTACGCGACCGAGCCGACCGGCTCCGGCCCCGTGCTGGACTTCCTGGGCAACGCGCTGATCACCCTGCTGCTGATCGCCAGCTGGCCGGTGATGCTGATCGGGCTTCTCAAGGGCAGGCTGCACTGATGGACATCATCGACATCCTGATCGCCCTGGTGTGCATCGCTCTCATCGTGATCGCGCTCCTGTTGGCGTGCGCGCTATGGATCGTCCGCCGAGGGACCGCGCTGTCTCCTTCGCCTCGCGCGGTGGCGGACGATCCATTCTTCTTCCCGTTCGGCGAGATGCCGACAGTTCCGCGCGAGCGCCTCATGGTGGCGCGCGACTTCCGCGCTTGGGGCCTTCCGGATCGTGTTTCGCCTTCCGCAGCGGTTGCCCACCGGCGGAAAGGGAGCGGCGGCCGTCCTGCATCCACACCGGGGACGGCCGTCGTTCTCACCTTCAAGTCGAGGAGGGCGTGATGCAGCAGCACCTCACCCGCATCGAGCAGGCCAACCTGATCGCAGGCCACGCCGTGGCGTATGCGACGGCCTATCTCGACGGCCGCCACACCGCGCATCAACTCGCTGACAATGCCAACCGGCTGATCGTCGATCTCTTGGTCATCCAGGACGCCGAGAACAGCGCCTTCCTCGTTCCCGTGCAGCTGCTCGCCTTCACCATGTTGCGCACCTCGCGAAGGAAGATCCCCGAAACGCTCGAAACCGACGCGCTGGCGGAGCGCTGGCACGCGGTGATGGCCTCGCTGGTCGAGCTCGTGCAGCACGAAAGCCGCAACCTCAACAAGGACCGCGCATGAAGCCGCTCTCCGAGCATCTGACCGTGCTGATCGCAACCGCAGAAGACATGATGCGGCGGCCGATCCATCAGATCCCGACGCATCTGCCGGCGGGCTTCGTCGAGATCTCCGCTGCGGTGAAGAAGGCGGACAGCACCCCTTGCGACGGCGATGTTCGCACGACGCGCGCCGCGGTCGTCATGTGCACCTCGATCGAGGCCTACTTCGCCGAGCCGCAGTCGCAGGACTACTGGCAGATGCTGATCGGAGCCACGCTGCCGCTGCTGCGGCGCGCAGCCTGGCAGGCGTTCCGGAACGAGAAGGCGGTCACCGAGGAGACCCGGCGATGACAGATCGCTCGACGCCCCAGGCGCAAGCCTATCCGCTGCAATGGCCGTCCGGCTTCCCGCGCTGGAAGAATGGCCGCGGCTCCGGCGCGTTCAAGACGAACTTCGAGTCCGCCTTGCGCAACGTCAAGAAGAGCCTCGAACTCTTCGCCAAGGACAGCGGCAAGAAGATCGAGAGCCCGGTGCTGTCGAGCAACATCGACTTCAACCCGCTGACGATCAACACCGGTACGCGGCCCCTCGACCCCGGCGTCGCGGTCTGGTTCTCCTGGGACGGCCTTCAGGTCTGCATCCCCGTCGACCGCTACGACACGCCGGCGGCGAACCTGCAGGCGATCCATCACATCATCGAGGCTCGCCGCGTCGAGCTGCGCCACGGCACGCTCGCGCTGGTGCGCGCGACCTTCTCCGGCTTCGTGGCGCTGCCGGCGCCGAAGGGCAAGCACTGGCGGGACGTCCTCGAAATCACGGCGCCGATCCCGACGCGCTTTCACATCGAGGATCAATACAAGACGCTGTCGCGCAAGCGTCACCCCGACGTCGAAGGCGGCAGCACCGAGGCAATGGCCGACCTGAACAACGCGCGCGAGACAGCGCTGAAAGAGGTTGGCTGATGAGTCAGGTCGCACGCCTCCGGGCCGAATACGCTGAGCTACATCGAGAGGTCCTCGATCTCTCGCGCAACGAAATGCGCAACCGTCCGGCGCTCGACCGCCTGCAGCTGCGCGAGCAAGAGATCGTCGATGCGCTCCGGCGTCTCAATGCAACGGTCTACCCGGGCGAGACGAGGGCGCACTGATGCACGATCCCGCCCATCCCGACACGATCAGGCTCGTCGACGCAAGGCTGGAGGTGGCGCTGCTCACGGCGCGCAGCAGCGCGCTCGGCATGCCGTCATCGGTCGAGACGCTGCGGGCGATGCTGGCACGGGCAGGGCTTGCACTGGTGCCGGTGACAAAGTCTGAGGGCGCAGCCCGATGAGCACGCTCCGCACCATCGATCCGGCGCCATACCTCTCGCGCATCCCTCGCGGTCCGAAGCCCGACGCCGGCGATCGGCCTGAGCTGCAGTGGCTCAAGATCGCCAAGCTGCGTATCGACCCGCGCTACCAGCGCGAGATCGGCCGCCGTGGCGCCGACAACATCGTCGCGATTGTGCCCCAGTTCAAATGGGCCAAATTCACACCCGTGGTGGTGGCGCCGATCGGCGAGGGCCTGTTCGCCATCATCGACGGCCAGCACCGCACCACGGCGGCTGCCGCGTGCGGCTTCGAGTCCGTGCCTTGTGTCATTATCCAGGTCGACCACGCCGACCAGGCGGACGCCTTCGTCGCGATCAACGCCAACGTCACGGTGATGTCGCCGCTGCAGATCCACGCCGCACGTCTCGCCGCCGGCGACAAGTCCGCCGACGAGCTGACGCAGGCTTGTGCCGAGGCGGGCGTCACCATCTGCCGTTACCCGGTGCCGGCCAGCAAGATGAAGCCCGGCGACACGCTGGCGGTCGGGATGCTGCATGCGACGTTGAAGAAGTACGGCCGCGACGTCTTGGTCGCCGCCCTCTGCTGCATCACCAGGACCCGCCGCGGCAATGCCGGCATGATCCGCAAGGCGATCGTCCAGGCCCTGTGCTCCGTCCTCGAGGCCGAGCCTGGTTGGCTGGCCGATCGAGCGAAGCTCATCTTCGCGATGCAGACCTTCGACTTCGCGGCTCAGTTTACCGCGGCCTCCGCGCGCTCAATCGAGAGCGGCGATAGCGTTTCGAGCACGCTGGTCGAGGCCATCGCGGCCCATCTCGACGACAAGGTCGAGGCGGAGCCGCCCGCGGTCGCCCCGCCAGCCCCGGCGGCCGCGAAGTCACCGCCGGCGCCGAAAGCAGCACCCGCCGCGCCGGCTGCACCGCCCAAGGCCGCGCGCCGCGGCGTGCTCACCATCGGGCCCGCGGAGGTCAGCGCCAACGGCCGGCGCCTCCGCATCGCCCCGCGCGCCTCCCTGTTGCTACAGATGCTCGACAAGGCCAAGCCGAACAATGTCGGCGACGAATGGCTGGTCCAGAAGCTGTGGAGCACGGGCCGCCCCTCCAACGCGGTCGACCTCATCGACCAGATCATTCGCGGGCTCAATGAGGGCCTGAAAGACCTCGGCTTTGAGATCCGCACCCATCGCGGTGTCGGCCGGCAGTTGGTGGAGGTGGCATGACCCTGCTTGCCGCCTACGATCGCATCTGTACGGCCTTGGTGGACGCAACGCAGTTCAACCGACAAGTCATGGCTGCACGCACGGAAGTGGAAGCCATCCGCAACGAGATCGAGCACCTGAAGCTGCACGCCCGGCTTATCCGCGATCGCGAATTGCTGGCGAAGGCGACGGTGGCGCAGATGAAGTTCGAGCGCGAGCTTGGCACAATGCTTTCCGTCGCAATCGACGCCGGACATATTGTCGAGGGGCGTCCCCCGAAGAACCGCGAGCCGGGCAGGTTCACGCTGAAGGAAATCGGCGTCGACGTTAAATTGTCATCGCGCGCCCAGAAAGCCGCGGCATTGGACGATGAGGCATTCGAACAGCTGGCCGAATCCGCTCGCGACAAGATCAAGAGCGGCGGCGCCATCCTCGTCGATCCGATCAAGGCCGCGGCCAAGGACGCCGAAGTTGCCGATCGGCGCGCGCAGCACGCGCGGCGGACCGAGAAGGGCGGCTGCGTCGCGGATCTCGGAGCGCTGGCGCTGACCGGCAAGCGCTTCGGTTCGATCGGCTCCGATCCGCAATGGAAGTTTCTGACACGTTCCGCCGCCGGCGAGGGCCGATCGGCGAACGTCCACTACAAGACCGAAGAGGTCGACAAGATCAAGGACCTCCCTGTCAACGAACTCCTCGCCGACGACGGCGCCTTCTACATGTGGATGGTCGACTGGTGCCCGCAGGATGCGCTCGATCTCCTCGCGCACTGGGGCCTCCGCCATGTCACCACGGCCTTTACCTGGATCAAGACGAACGGCGAGGGCGCCCTCGATATCTGGGACAAGTCGACCTGGCACATGGGGCAGGGCTACTGGACCCGCGCCAACCCCGAGCAGTGCTGGCTTGCCACCAAGGGCAACCCGAAACGCCTCTACGCCGACGTGCGCCAATTGATCGTCGCCCCGGTGATGGAGCACTCCCGCAAGCCCGACGAATGGCTCGACCGCATCGAGCGCCTCACCGAGGGCGATTACCTTGAGCTGCAGGCAAGGCGGCCGAGAAGAGGATGGGTTTCGTGGGGAGACGAACTCGAATGGACGGGAGTTGCAGCATGAACGGAAGGCCATGGACCTCAGACGATTGGGCCACTCTTCAGCGCATGCACGCTGATGGGGAGACCTGGGCGGCCATCGATAAGGCGCTCGGACGTGCGCCCAGGACCTCCCGGAGCAAATGGGAGAACGAGCGGGCGAAGGATCGCACGCTCACCAAAATAGCCGCCCGACGCATCCCGACTGTGCCTGCAGAGCATCACTCCTTGACCGCCGCTTTCTTCGGCGACCCGCTTCCGGGCCGGAGTGCGCTCGATCGCAGTCGGGCCGGCGCCGTCGATCCCGACTATTTCGACCGGCGAACGGCGCATCTGCCTAAGAAGCCCACGCTTTACACGGGACAGGCCCGATGACCTCTCGCACCAAGGAAGAGAATCGCGAGTATATGCGCGACTACATGCGTGATCGCCGCCGGCTGCGACGCGCCGCGGGGCTCAAGAGCAACACTGCGGCTGATCGAGCCTACAAGCGCGCCGAATACAAATCGGAGGCGCCGGGCTGCCACACCAAGGGCGACTTCGTACGCCGCGACCTCGCGCTCTATGACCCGATGCGCGACGCACCCGTGCGGCATGCCGACCTGACCGCGCTGGTGATGGGCGACCCGCCGATCGGCCGGCGTGCGATCGACCAGCACCAGGCGCGGACAGGAGTCCGGTCGATATCGTTGGCGGGAGCACGGCCATGAAAGCAGAGCCTCCATTTTTCAACGCGGACAGCATCGTCATCGGAAGCTGCCCGAACCCGGCTTGCAGGGCCGTGCACATTCATCTGCTCGATGAAGACGATCGTCCGCACGCTCAGCTGACTATCCACTGCGACAAGGTCGAGGAACTGATCGCGGACATCCGTACCGTGCGCGACCGCATCGCGATGGGTGGCGACAAGAAGGGGCTCGACAATTGACCCGGCGCATTCCCGACTTTGCACCCAAGCTTGACCGCGCGGCGGCATGCCGTGGCGCCGCGGCGCTGATGCAGGCCGTCGACGTAATCGGCGGCCCTGGTGATGACGCCGACTTGGTGAAGGTCATCGTCGACGAGGAGATTGCTCTGAGGGAGCTGATCCGTTTTGCCCTCGTGAAGCTTGCGAGCGAGGATCAGCAATGATCCGCCATCGCCTAGCCGCCCGCCGGCGCCACGAAACCATCGCGATCGAGCACGAAGGCCAGCGCTACAAAGTCGGACTCGGCCGGGAACTGCTCTGCAACGGCAGCTGCGGCGGATCTGTACGCTTCGGCCCGATCGCGGAGGTCTTCATCAGTGCACAGAAGGTCAACACGCAGGCCGATGTGCTCGCAAAGGACGGCGCAATCCTGATGTCGCTGGCGCTGCAGTTCGGCTGTCCGCCGGACGTTATCGCCCACGCCATGAAGCGCAACCCGGACGGCTCGCCGGCGTCGCCGCTCGGGCGTGCCGCGGCTTACTTGGTCGAGGGCGGATCATGAGGCCCTTGGGAAAGCATCAGCTTGAGCGATTGATGGGTCTCGCATCCCCGTCATGCCTGATGGTCATCGGCGACAAGACATCAGCATCGCTGGTCGCGCGCGGGTTGCTTAAGGCTCATTTCTCGGAACGGCCGGAGGCCTGGCACCGCATCACACCAGCCGGCCTCCGTGCGCTCGCTGACGCCTATGAAGCTGGGCGTCTAGATCAGTTCATGAAGGATTTTCCGCAACCGAAAGGGCGCGTTGCCACCGGGGCAAAGCAATGACCGACATCGAGCGCCAGATCCTCCTCAACCACATCGCCATCTTGGAGGCGCTGATCCCGCTGTCGCCGCCCGCGAATGGTCCGTCCTCGACCCGCGAGATCCTGCGCCAGCGCTACCGAGAGAGCGCCGAGCTGGTGCGCCAACATCACCCAACCCCGCAACGCTGAAGGGATTCCACCGCCATGGATATCAAGGTCCCGCTGAAGATGCTCAAGTTCGGCCACGAAGACGGCGAGGGGATCAATGCCCGCGTCGCCGGCCGGGAAGACGGCATCGCCGCACTTGCGGCCAACATCTTCGCCAACGGCCAGATCGAGAACCTCGTCGTCAAGGATGCCGGCGGCGGCTTTTTCGCTGTAGCGAATGGCAACCGGCGCCTTGCCGCCTTTCACATGATTCACGGTAAGAATTCCGATCAGCCGATCGGCTGCACGCTGCACGAGGTCGATGCGGCCAAGGCTTTTGAATATTCGCTCGCGACCGCGATCACGGCCGAGCAGCTCCATCCGGTCGACCAATATGAAGCCTTCGCCAAGCTGAAGGAGCGCGGCCAGTCAGAAGAAGAGATCGCAGCGCACTACGGCATGTCGGTCAAGTACATCCGACAGCGGCTTGCGATGGGCGAACTGTCACCAGCGATCCGTCAAGCATGGCGCGCCGGAGAATTCGACGAGGAGGCCGCCCAGGCGTTTACGCTGGCGTCCGACCACGCCCAGCAAGAGAAAGTGCTCGAAAAGCTGCGCAAGGACGTGGCCGAGCAGAGCTGGGGCGATGGCAAGATCGACGCCGACGAGGTCGAGGACGAGCTCAAGGTTGATCCGAACAGCGTCGGCTATCTCCTCCGGTTTGTGGGGACCGAGGCCTACGAGGCGAAGAAAGGCAAGATCATCACGCGCGATCTGTTCGGTCACCGACACAAGGTCTCCGACGAAAAGCTGTTGAAGAAGCTCGCCGACGACAAGCTCGAGGAAGCCTGCAAGCAGCTGAAGAGCGAGGGCTGGTCGTTCGCGACGATCGGGCGCCCGAACAATTACTGGGACTACGGCACCACCAAGATCGAGCCGGCGCCGACCTCGGAGGAGGCGGCGCGGATCGAGCATCTCGAAGCGATCATCGGCGACGACAACAGCCTTCTCTCGTCTGAGATGACCATTGACCAGGTCAGCGCCTATTCCGAGCTTCAGACGATCGACAAGGCCATTCTCGATCGAGCCTATACGGTCGAGATGCGCGCTAAGAGCGGCTGCTGGGTCGACATCGACCACAACGGCGCACTGAAGGTCGAGTATGGCAAGATCAAGCCGAAGGAGAAGGCTGCCGCCGCTGCCGTCGAGCGCACCGAGCGCAAGAAGGCAGCATCCAACCAGGCGGCGGCTGAAGCTAAGCCGGCGCCGGCATCAAAGGTGATCTCGAATGCGCTTCGCCAGCGTCTCGAAGCCCAGTTGATCACCGCTACGCGCGATGCGATCGCCGGAGATCCGCTGCTTGCAGAATCGCCCTTCGCCGAAGTCATGGCCAAGACGATCTGCGGGATGATCACGCCCGATCGCGCGTTCTCGATGCCAGACGGCGTGCGCACCAAGTTGCCCTCGATCCGGCAGGCGCTCGATCAGAACGTTTTCAATGCCGCGATGGCAAAACGCTTCGACGCGCAGGACTACTTCTCCAATGCGCCGAAGCCGCTGGTGCTCAAAGCCATCAGCGAGGCGATCAATCCGGATGAGGCCCGAAGGCTGACGAGCAAGACGAAGGTCGACGTCTGGAAATGGGCGCTGGACAATCTTGCGAAGACTGGTTGGCTGCCGAAGGAGCTGCGAACAGTCCATTACCGCGGGCCCGGGTCCGATGGCTACAAGAAGCCGGCGGGCGACGAGGCAAAACCTGAGGTCCCAACGGCGATGCGCGACGCATTGTCGAAGGCCGAGACTGCACTGAAGCCACTGAAGCGCGCGGCGGCCGCGCGGAAGAAGGTCGCAAAGGCGGCCGCCAAGAAGCCCGCCAAAAAGCCGGCGAAGAAGAAGTAGCACGGCGATGGCGGGCGAGGCACACGAGGGCGTCGTAACGTTTGAGCCGCTGCCGTTCGGCCGGGAGGCCGTGCTGCTCGGCAAGGTGCAGGTCGGAGAGATCCACGCGATCGAGGGCGATCGCTACGGCGCTTGCTTTCGCCTCAACCTGCCGGATGCATCGGCCTCGACGGGCTTTCGACCGGCAGCCGACGTCGACGACGCCAAACGCCTCGCCCTGATCAAGATCAACGATTGGCTCAATGCGGCTGGCCTGGTGCCGGCGGGAGGGGTCTGATGTGTGACTGCGTCAAGCGCGTGAACGAGAACCTCAAGCAGCACAACACCGTGCTGACTGAGCTGACGATGGTCAACATGACCACCGGCGCCGGTCGGCAGAGCCTGCAGATTGCAACCCAGCGCCTCAAGCGCGGTCGCACGAAGGTCTACACGGTGGTGCCGAGCTTCTGCCCGTTCTGCGGCCAGCGCTGCGTTCCTAAAGGCAAGCCGAAAGCGGAGAGGAAATGAGATCGCCGCTGAAGCTGCGCGCGCTGTCTGTTCGCCAGCCATGGGCCTGGGCGATCATTCACGCCGGCAAGGACATCGAGAACCGTGGCCATGTTGCGGTTTGGAAGGGTGGGATGAAGCCCCAACGTATCGCCATCCACGCGTCGAAGGGCATGACGCGCGATGAATATGAGAGTGCGAGCGACTTCATGCGGTCGATCGGTATTATCTGCCCGCCGGCGGGCGCGCTGATACGCGGCGCCGTCATTGGCATGGTCGAGGTGGCCGATATCGTGACCAGGAGCTCGAGCCCGTGGTTCTTTGGGCCGCGTGGTCTGGTGCTGAGAGATCCCGAACCGTGCGAGCCTATCGCGGCGGCCGGTCAGTTAGGCTTCTTCGTCTGGTCGGCCGGCGGTGCGATTGAGCAGCCGCTGAAGTGGATGCGTCTAAAGGACGAGCCGAATTCGCCCGACAAGACGGCGGTTTCAGACGATCTTTTCGGCTGAAGGTAGTGAAGATGAACCCGCCCGGCAAAACCACGCTCCCCCGCATGCAGCACACCGCCATGATCGAGGCCGAGCGCATCGAGATCACCCAGGACTACTGGGTCAAGGAGGGCCGAATCAAGGCACCCGAGCCGCACATGGTCGAGCGCCGCGACGATCTCTCCGGCATCGTCCGGCTGATCGACGCCATCAACAGCGACCCGGATCTGCTCGATCGCGTGAAGAAACGCATGATCGCGATGGCGAAGGCGGCAGATGCGCCGCCGGCGGCGCCGCCGTCGGAAGAGTCCGACGCTGCTGGCGAAGTGCAAGAGACCGAGGCTGCCGACTGATGGCGCGCATCTCCGAAGACGAGCTCGACGACATCCGCGCTCGCAACGCGATCTTCGACGTCGCGTCGGGCTACACCAAGCTGCGCCGATCAGGCGGCAAGCTGCTCGGCGCGTGCCCGATGTGCGGCGGCAAGGTGAACTCCGGACGCTTCGAGGTCTTCGAGAAAGACAACAGCTGGGCCTGCTACGCCTACTGCAACACCGGCGGCGACGTCATCAGCCTGGTGCAGCAGGTCGAGGGCTGCGACTTCCGCGCCGCGATCGAGAAGCTCGGCGGCCGCACCGCGATCGACGCCACGCGCGCCAAGGAACTGTTCGAGGAACGCGAGCGAAAGCGCCTGGCGCGTGAGAAGACGTCGGCCGATTACCGCGAGGCCGAGCGTAAGCGGCTGCACCGGACATGGAAGCAGACGCAGCCGATCCACGACACCATCGCGGCCCGCTACCTCCAGGGACGAGGACTGCAGCTGCCGGAGCGCTGCCCTGGTCTGCGCTTTGCGCCGGCGATGCCGTACTGGCACGGCGAGACGGTCGACGATCACGGCCGCAAAGCCGGCCCGCGCAAGATCCACGAAGGCCCGGCGATGGTTGGCGCCTTCATCCGCCCGGACGGCAAATTCGGCGGGTTGCATCTGACCTGGCTGAACGTCATTACGTCACCTGATGACGTAACGCCGGCGGCGCCGACCAAGGCTGCGATCCACGACCCCGACACCGGCGAGATACTCAACTCCAAGAAGATGCGCGGCTCCAAGACCGGCGCCTATATCGCCATCGTGATGCTCGACGCCCCGAAGCGCCTGGTGATCGGCGAGGGGATCGAGACCGTGCTCTCGGTCTGGACGGCAATGCACCAGGCGGGCCGGCCGCTCGACGACATGGCCTTCTGGGCCGCCGGCGACCTCGGCAATCTCGCAGGCCGGGCGAACAAGACGGTCAACCACCCGTCCTTGAAGCGTCCGAACAACCAGCCCCAGAAGGTGCCCGATCGTTTTCCCGATCTCGACGACCCCGGCCTGTCGATCCCTGATTCCGTCGAGGAGCTGATCCTGCTCGGCGACGGCGACAGCGAACCCGTGCTGACCGAATACGCCATGGAACGCGCTGCGCGCCGCTACGCGCGGGAAGGGCGCGTGATCCGGATCGCGTTCGCGCCGGCGGGGCTGGACTTCAATGATTTGCTGAAAGCTGCTGCTGCATGACCCTCGAGGCCGTCCTCGACCTGGTCGACAACGCCCCCGCGTTCGTCGACATCGATCCCGCAACCCTCGCGCAGGCGGAGCGCAAGTTCGGCCTTGAGCAGATGGCGGCCGCCTTAGCGCGCCTGAAGGCCACAGAGGGCGACGATCGCCTGCCGGCGTTGTCCGCGTTGGCCGAGCAGCTCGGCGCGCTGGCGGCCGCCGGCGCGATCGCCGAACCGCTCGCCAAGGCCTCCCTCGAGGCCGCCGTGGTCGATATCGGCCTGATCCGGGATCTCGGAGCGAAGGCCGTCAAGGCCGCGATCGCCGCCGGCCTCAAGCTCGGCAAAAAGACTCCCGCGGATCTATCGGAGGTGCGACGCGCCGCTTCAGCGGCGCTTGGAGCACCTCACATCAATGGGCGCCCGCGAGAGGCGGGCGACCGCACGGGTTCTGCCCCCGTTTCGGCTTCCCCGGCTTCCTCGCCCTCTGGCGAAGCAGACGATTTAGATCAAACCCTCGCGCCTTCATCTTCGTCTTTCGCTTCATCCGCCCCCCACACCCCCGTAGGGGAAGAAGGCGAGCGAGATGAAACCCTCGAAAACGATGAGGACGAAGACGACGAAGGTCTGCCCGACGAACCGATCAGCGACGAGACCTTCCGCGAGTGCGCGGGCCTCGATCAATCCGACGTCGACAACGGCAAGCGCCTGATCGCCTATTTCGGCCGCGACCTGATGGTGCGGCAGGAAGACGACGTCGCGGCAGGTCAAATGCTGGCCTGGACCGGCACGCACTGGGACCTCGCGGGTGGTGAGGCCTTGGCGCATCTGATCGGCCAGCGCGTCGGCGATCTGATCAAGCTGGAAGCGGCCTACATCGAGTTCTCGAATTCGGAGGCGCGCGCGGTCAACGCGGCCGAGGCGGCAGCCAAAGAGCTGAAGGACATCGTTCCGGACGACACGGCGGAGCAGCATGCGAGGGTTGAGGAGCTGCTCGCCATCGTTGGCGCGGGGAAAAAGGCGCGGACAGCGCTCTCGACGCGGCGCGCGAACCGCAAGAAATGGGGCATCTCGACCAAGAATGCGGGCCGCATCGCCGCGATGATCAAGTGCGCGGCGCCACACCTGCGCCGGCATCCGGACGCGTTCAACGCGGACCCGCTCAAGGTCGCGACCTTGACGCACACGCTATCATTCGTGCCGAAGCTGGATCCGGAGAACCCGGACCCCGATGGCAAACGTCCGCTGGTGATCGACGGCCGCGTCCAGTATGAGCTCGTCGCCAAGCCCGGTCACGATCGGGAGGACCTGCTCACTGCGGTCATCCCGTACGCCTACCGGAAAAATGCGACGGCGCGCGAGTTCAACATCTTCCTCGATCTGTTCCAGCCCGAGGCCAAGAAGCGCCGCACCGTGCAGCAGTATTCGGGTATGAGCCTGACGGCGCAGCCGGTGCAGCGCGTGATGTTCCACACCGGCACCGGCGGCAACGGCAAGAGCGTCTTCCTCGAGGTGCTCGCCCGCGTGTTCGGCGACGGGCTGTCGGTCGGCGTACCCGCTGAAACAGTCTCCGGCGTGGTGGCGAATAACCCGAGCGCACCCACGCCTGACATCGCTCGCTGCTACGCCAAGCGCTACCTGCGCATCGCTGAGCTGCCGAAAGATGCTCCGCTCAAGATGGAGACCATCAAGAAGCTCACCGGCGGCGAGCGCTGGCCGGTTCGCACGATGTACAAGGGCTACTTCGAGTTCAAGCCGACCGCCAAGCCGCACATGAGCGGCAACGGCGAGCCGAAATTCGACGGCTCAGACGGCGGCATGCGCCGGCGTCTGGCGATCGTGGAATGGTCGGTGACGCTGCCGCCCGAACGGCATCGCGACTTCGAGGACGTGGTGTCCGAGATCGTCGCCGAAGGCTCCGGGATCCTGAACTGGCTGATCGCTGGCGCGCTCGATTTCCTCAACAACGGCTTCATCCTCTCCGAGGACATCCTGCAGACGACCGCAGAGCACTTCGCCGAGATGGACCCCGTTGGCCAGTTTGCCGACGCGCACGTGAAGCCTGATGCCGGCGGACCAGGCGTGCCGGCGCGCCAGATGTTCCTTGCCTACAAGGCGTGGAGCGAAGCCAACGGCAAGGCGCACATGCACGAGACGCGCTTCGGACGCACGATGAAGAAGAAGTTCAAGCGCGACGACAGCGGCCGCATCCACCGCTACGTCGACGTCGCATTGCACGACGTGCCCGAAAGCCCGACGCAGCCTCACTCGCAATCATCACCGCCTGACGACGGCTACCAGCCGCCGAGCAACTATCCCGACGCCGGAGACGAGGAAATCTGATCATTAAAGGGATTGTCTGTTGCAGATAAGTCACCGAGGGTTCGCTTTGCGAGGGTCTGTCGAGGGTTCGCTGTCAAACCCTCGTCATTCGACATGTGCCTGTGCCGCAACGGCTTTTGCGATCATGTCGAGGGTTTCGAGGGTCTCGCGCGCGCATACACATGCGAGAGGGGAAGCGGACGCACATGACGTCGGCCCATCAACGGAGTTTCAATAAATGAAGTTGACTCAGGCGTTACACGGAAAAACCGTCTCTACCCTCGAACTCTCTATTTTCTAAGGCTAAAACCCTCGACTAAACCCTCTCCAAAACCCTCGCAAACCCTCGAAAGATCAAAATGGACTGAATCTAGAGATGTTCTGAAGCTATCGAAGGTCCCGGGCAGACCTTTCGAGAGAAACGATACCCGCTCGGTATCGTTTCTCGATCGAGATTTGAGAAAGTACCAAAAGCGAACCGGTAGCACGAAGAGGGAACGATGATGGCAAACGGCTCGATGTTGACGCATTACGATGCTGCCATGCGATTGCTTTCAAATGCCCTGAATTCCAGGGATATGACCGTGGTGATCAAAAGCCGCGATGATCTCGGACTGCTAAAGCTGCGAGCTAAGCAGGTGCGTGATCGTCAGCTTCTGGCGGATGCCACCGAATTCCAAATGCGGGTAGAGCGATGGCTCGGATCTCTCCTGAGCGAGACGAAAAATGCCGGCATCTTGGCGAACGGACCGCGACCTAAGGGGATCGACGACAACAAAGTCACCCTTCGGGAAATCGGGGTCGATAAAAAGCTGTCTTCAGCAGCCCAACGCGCCGCTGCGATGAACGACACCGCATTCGAGGACAAGATCAGGGATGTTCGTGCGACGGTGGTGCTCGGCCGAAAGGCGCGGACGATCGGACGCATTAAATCGGCAGACGCCGAGTTGGGCGAAGATAGCGATCCCTTCGTGTATCGGCTTTTGGATGGAACACCATTGGGTATCGTGAGGCTCGGAAGCGTCCAATCCCGCATTCGTCGTGCAGAAGTCGAATTGGCCTTGCTCAATGCCGTGGCCGCGCATATCGGCGGAGCGGCCGACCAATTGTCGAGCGTGCAGCAAAGCATATCTGCGGAGCAACTCGATAACATGATCAACGCAGCAACAAAGGAAAGTTGAGAGATCTCGGCAGACCGTCTGGGCAACGGTGTGCGCGTAAAGATGTGACGTGACGGCCAGCAAATCGGTGTGGAAAATCGAGATGTTGGAGCTAACGAATGAAGCCGATCGCGGACGAGCTGGAAAAGCTCTCGCCGGAGGTGCGCGCCGAACTAGCGAAGCCGTTCGAGCCGCGTGATCCACGCCATGCGGAGATCGTCGCCGGTAAGGACGCGAGGTGGTACGTCGTCGAGGTGTTCGCCTCTGAGCAGGTTGCGGTTGCCAATGCTCTCGCCGAACATCGCTTTGGCGTCTACGTCCCGGAGGTCGAAGAGGAGATCATCCGGCGCGGCCGCAAGGTCGAGCGTCGCGTGCCGATGTTCTCCGGCTATCTGTTTGTGTTTATGTGGTACAGCGACGCGCACTGGCAGTGCATCAGCAGCCTTCCTGGCGTGGTCGAGATCGTCGGCGCTTTGCCTGATGCCGAGATCGACGTCGTGCGCGAGATGGAGAATTCGAAGCGCCCGGTGATCATCGATATCGAACCGGAGCTGGAGCCCGAACCCGAGCCGGTGAAAGCGAAGTCGAAGAAAAAGCGGCGATGGAAAAACCGCAAGGGCGCGAAGGCGAAGGCCAAAGCAGCTAAGCCGAAGGTGATCACCGAGGCCGACCTGCGAGCGCAGATCATAACTACCCGTGCATGGTCAGCCTTCGATGACGTACTACAGCTTGACAGCGAAGGACGGAATCAGACCTTGATGCGCGCCTTGGGACTGTCCTAGTACCGACCGCATCACACGGAACGCCGGAACGGACAGACCATCGAAGCAGGTTGATGCTTCTCAAATCCGGCAATGTGTCCAAAGTTAAAATAGCCGGGTGAGTTGGGAGATTACATGGCGAAGCCCGGACACGGAAACGTGCCGGGCTTTCGTGTTTGCGTAGGATGTGCGGTAGCTCGGTTGGTTGCCGCTGCCCTCCTTGGGCGTTTCCTCCCTAGACTTGGCCCGCCGCCTGCAACCACTGCGTCCTGCAGGCGGCGGCCCTTTCGGTGGTTGATGTCAGGTCCTAGGCCACCTTGGAAGCGCTGGTACAACACCGCTCGATGGCAGGCACTGAGGGTCAAGACGTTCGAGCGTGACCTGTTCACATGCCAGATGGCTGACTGCGGTCGGCTGGAAGGCAACACCAGCCTGCTGGTGTGCGACCACAAGCTTCCCCATCGTGGTGATGAGCGGCTGTTCTGGGATGAGGCGAACCTCCAGACGCTCTGCAAGTCCTGCCATGACACGGTGAAGCAGGCAGAGGAGCAGGGCACGCTGCACATGCGCGGCGTGTGGAACTGACGGGGTGGGGGTAGGTAAAAGTTCAGAATGGCGGCCGAGCCCGGACCGGCGCCACCTACACTCAAGGATTTTTTTCGTCATGGCCGAGATTTTAGACCTGTTCGGTGACCCGGTGCCGGCCAACTGGGGACAGCGCGGGCGCCCCGAACATATCGCGAGTCAGAAAAACCGGAATCTCGTCAGCATGTTGGTGGCGTGGGGTTGGTCCAATCCGCGGATTGCGGCGGCGCTCTACATCACGCAACCAACGCTTCGGAAGCATTATTTTTCAGAGCTGAAATTCCGCGAGGTCGCGCGCGACCGGCACGACGCTCAACTCGGTGCCATGCTTCTCCAGCAGGGTGCCGGCGGCAGTGTCGCCGCCACGAAACTTTATTTCCAGATGGTCGAAAAGAATGACCGGATGGAGATCGAACGCACCATGGGCGCCACCGCAGCGGACAAGCCAGCGGCCGAGCGCCTTGGCAAGAAGGTGATCGACGAGCAGCGTGCTATTGATGCCGACGCCGACCTGATGGCTGAGCTCGATCGCGAAGCGGCCGGCCAGAATGGCGACGCCGTCCACTGAGGCGCTCCCTCGGTTTGCCTGTCCGGATTGGTGGGAGAAAATCCAGGCCGGCGAGACGCCGATGGCAAGCGTTCCGCTCAACGAGAAGCGCGCCGCCAAGGCACTGGCGTTCTTCAATCGCCTCCGGCTCCCGGACGTGCCTGGCAATCCGCCGCTGTCGGAAGCATGCGGCGACTGGTTTCGTGACATCCTCGTCGCGTTCCTCGCCAGCGAAGATCCCGAGACGAAGAAACGGCTCGTCTGGGAAATCTTCTGCATGGTGCCGAAGAAGAATTCGAAGACGACCTATATCGCTGCCCTCGGGCTAACGGCGCTGTTCATGGAGGAAGCGCCGAACCGGCAGATGATGATCGTTGCCCCGAGCCAGAAGATATCGGTTCGGTGTTTCGGGCAGGCTCAAGGCATGATCCGCCTTGATCAGAAGCTAAAGGCGATCTTCAGGGTCCGCGATCACATCAAGTCGATCGAGCGTCGTAAAACCGGAACCAAGCTCGATGTTCTGACGTTCGGCGCTGAAATCGTCACAGGTGAGATCCCGGTTTTAACAATCATCGACGAGGTCCACGAACTGGGGAAGGTGGCGGGGGCCACCAACGTGATGCAGCAGATCCGCGGTGGCGGCATCACCATGGTGCCAGGCCAAGTGGCGATGATCACTACCCAGGCGCCGGAACAGCCGGCGGGCATCTTCCTCACCGAACTCGAGAAGGCGAGAAAAATTCGGGACGGCCGCGGTGGCGCCAGCCCAATCTTACTGCCGGCGATCTGGGAATTCCCGAAGCACCTGCAGAAAGACAAGGAATATTGGCGCAACCCGCGACACTGGTCGCCGCTGCTGCCAAACCTGAACCGGTCCATAGACCCAGAACGCTTGCTGGCCGACTACACGGAAAACGGCACGGTAAACGACGAAGCCGAGCAGATTTGGGCTTCGCAACATCTCAACATCGAGATCGGCGTCGGCCTCGGTAGCACGACTTGGAATGGCGCCGAATATTGGGAATCCGGCGCGGTTAAGGCGCTCGCCGATCTCGACGAGCTTCTGCGAAGGTCCGAGGTTGCGACATTCGGCGGTGATGGCGGCGGTCTCGACGACCTGCTCGGCGCGGCTGTCATCGGCCGCGAGAAGGGTACCAGGCATTGGCTGTGCTGGAACAAGGCCTTCGCACACCGCAAGGTGCTGAAGCTGAGGCAGGAGATCGCGCCAGCGCTGCTTGATTTCGAGAGGGAAGGGACGCTCAAACTCTGTGACACGCCGGCCGAACTGATCAAGGGATTCGGCGACGTGTTCGAGAAGGTGCTCAAGAGCGGACTGCTGCCCGAAAAGGATGCTGTTGGCCTCGACCCGAACAACGTGGCCGCGATCATTGAGGATCTTTCTGCGCGCGGTATGACGGATCAGATGCTCCGCCGGCTGCTTCAAGGCAAAGCGCTCTCGCCGGCCTGGTGGGGTATCGAGTTCAAACTCGCCGACGGCACGTTTTTTCATGGTGGCACTGCGTTGATGAACTTCTGCGTCGGTAACGCGAAGGTTGAGCGCTCCGGAAATGGCATCATCATCACAAAGCAGGTCGCCGGAAGTGCCAAGATCGACCCGTTGATTGCTACCGCCTGCGCCGCGATCCTGATGAGCTGGAATCCGACCGCAGCCGAGCGTGTCGATATCGACGAGTGGCTGCGCGGCGCAGTCATGCGCTAACCACGAGAAGGTGACGAGCGAATGGGCCTTCTATCGTGGCTCGGCAAGACGATCCGGCCGACCGATGGTCAGTTCTGGTCAGCTTACTACGGCGGCGGGACGTGGGCCGGCAAGCCTGTCAGCCTGCAGAATTCGCTGAACCTGTCTGCATGGTGGTCCTGCGTTCGATTGAACGCCGGCGTCTGCGGAACGATACCGCTCAAGCTGTATGAAAGGCTTCCGGACGACGATCGCCGTCAGGTTCGCGACCATCAAGTTGCCGAGCTGATCGGCAGCAGCCCAAACGATGATCAGACCACGCAGGAATTCTGGTCTGGTATAGGCGCCAGCCTCTCCGGTCTCGGCAACGGCTATGCTGAGAAGCGTTTCATCGGCAAGCGTGTCGTTGCGCTCGACCCGCTGCCCGTCAACACTGTGCCCGATCGCACACATAACCGGGACGGGGAGCTCGAATACCGCTTTATCGATCGCGGCAAGGAAGAGTGGCTGCCGCGCGACCAGGTGTTCCACGTCCGCGGCTTCACGTTCGGGAAAAGTGACTGCGGTCTGTCGCCGCTTGACGCGGCTCGTCAATCCCTGAGCATTACCCTCGCGACCGAAGAGGCCGCCGGCAAGACATTTGCGCAGGGCATGCGGGCCTCCGGCTTCTTCACGGGCCCCAAACTTAACAAGGAACAGCGCGAGGATTTTACCAAGACGTTTATCGACCCGCTGATCGGCAACGACGCGCAGGCTCATTACGGCATCCTGGAGAACGGCTTCGAATTCAAGCCGGTGAACATTCCGCCGAAGGATGCCGAGATGCTGCTGTCCCGCCGCTTCAACGTCGAGGAAATCTGCCGCTTCATGGGCACGCCGCCGATCCTCGTGGGTCACGCTGGCGAGGGGCAGACGATGTGGGGCAGCGGCGTCGAGGGAATCATCAACGCATGGCTCGTGCTCGGCCTCGACGCTTTTCTCTCAAGCATCGAAAAATCCGTCAACAAATGGCTGCTGTCGCCCGGCGACCGGCAGCGCTTCTACGCTGAATTCGACCGTGACGCGCTGTTGCGAGCCGATCTGACCGCAAAGGGCGAATTCATCTCGAAGATGATCGGAGTCGCGCAGATGACGCCGAACGAGGGCCGCAAGAAGGCCAACCGGCCCGCGAAGCCCGGCGGCGACGTCTTGCTCGTCAACTCGACTCTCATTCCGCTTACTGAAGCAGGCCGAGTTCAGCGCGCGGCGTTGCCGGCGCCCGACAGCGTCAAGCCGTCCGAGGAGAAACCATGAGGTACATGAACATCATCATGGCCTGCGCGGCCGAGCCGTGGGCCCTCGAGAAGGGCAAGCTTGTCAGCGTCGCGAACTTCCTGAAGTTCAAGGCCGCCGGCGGGCAGTATTCGGCCGAGGAGGTTGCCCGCGTGACGCAGAAGCGTGCGCGCGAGGTTACCAAGGCGGAAGGCTCCGTCGCTGTGCTGCCGATCAATGGTGTGATCGGCGAGCGGATGAACCTGTTCGATGACATCAGCGGCGGCACGTCCAGCGAGCTGATCGGCAAGCAGATGAGCTCGCTGCTCAACGACACGTCCGTGAAGGCCATCGTCGCGCGGATCAATAGCCCGGGTGGTGTGGCGCGCAGCATCCAGGAGCTCGGCGACGACATCTACAACGCCCGCGGCATCAAGCCGATGGTCGCCGTGATCGACACCTGCGCGGCGAGTGCGGCTTATTGGCTGGCAACCCAGTTCGACGAGGTCATCGTCACGCCCTCCGGCCAGGCCGGCTCGATCGGCGTCTACACCATCCACGAGGACATCTCCGAGATGCTCGCCAAGGAAGGTATCAAGGAGACCCTGATCTATTCCGGCGAGTACAAGGTGATGGGCAACAGCTTCGAGCCGCTCGGCGACGAGGCGAAGTCCAAGATGCAGCAGAACGTCGACGAGCTCGCCGCCGTCTTCGTGCGCGACGTCGCCCGCGGCCGCGGCGTCAGCCTCTCCGAGGTCAACGACCGGTTCGGCCGGGGCATGATGTTCAACGCAGATGAGCTGATCGAGCGCGGCATGGTCGATACGATCGCGACCTTCGCCGACACGCTTGAACGCTTTGGCGTTCAGACCAACCCCGCGCTCTCGCGCGCCAAGGCCGGCGCCCAGGCAAGTCTGCCAGAGAGCGGCGCGACCACATTGAAGCGGCTGGAAGACTGGGGGCGACGCGTGAGCGCCGCCGAGGTCCCGCCGCCGTCCGAGTTCGACGATATCCTGCGTGACGTAGGTATCTCGAAGAGCCAGCGTTCACGCATCGCCTCGCGCGTGCACGCGGCACTCCGGAGTGAGTCCGGAGGTGATGAAGAGGTGAATGAACCATCTGCCGTCGAGACCGCGCTGGCCGAGTTGCGCCAGCGAGCCGAAGGCTTCGTCATCCCCAAGCTTTAACTCCCCAAGGAGAACATCTATGAAGCGTTACGTTTTCGCGGCGGCAATCGCCTTCGCGGTGGTCGCCCTCGCGGCCGTCCTAACGACGCATGGCGTCGTCGGCGATCATTCCCTCATTGTCGCCATGGCCGGCACCGCCGCCGTGTCGGCCGACGATCTCAAGGCCCTCACAACCCAGCTGACGACGATCGAGAAGTCGATGGCGCAGGCTGCCGATGATGTGAAGAAAAACGGCGAGACCATGCAGACCGAGATCAAGAATCTCGGCAAGGCCACGTCCGAGACGACCGAAAAGGTCGACAAGGCCCTGAGCCAGCATGGCGAGCTCGCAGGCAAGCATGGCGAGGTCGCCGCGCGCGTGACCGAGATCGAGCAGAAGCTCGCGGCGCGTCGCTCGGAGCAGGAGCCGGCGGGCCAGAAGTCCATGGGCGAGCGCTTCGTCGAAAGCGCCGAGTACAAGGGCTTCAAGGGCAAGGGCGCCGTCCGCGTCGAGATGAACCGCGCGGATATCACCAGCGTCACCGGCACCGTCGGCAACAACACCTCGCCCGCCAACTCGCTGGTCGGTTCGATGCGCATTCCGACCATTGTTGCGCCCCCCGAGCGCCGGCTCACGATCCGCGATCTGATCGCGCCGGGCGAGACCGATCAGGGCAACGTCGAGTATCCGCAGGAGACCGGCTTCACCAACAACGCGGCCGTTGTCACCGAGGGTGCGACAAAGCCGAAGTCCGATCTCACCTTCGAACTGAAGAACGCGCCGGTTCGCACCATCGCGCATATCTTCAAGGCCTCGCGTCAGATCCTCGACGATGCCAAGCAGCTCCGTTCCTATATCGACGCCCGGGCCCGTTACGGACTGCGGTTGTCGGAGGAGGCAGAACTGCTCAACGGTGACGGCACCGGCGTGCATTTGAAGGGGTTGGTGCCGAGCGCCAGCAACTTCGATGCGGCCTTCACCCCAGCGAACCAGACCAACATCGACGTGATCCGTCTGGCGATCCTGCAGGTGTTCCTGGCCAACTTCCCGCCGAACGGCATCGTGCTACATCCGACCGACTGGGCGAAGATCCAGCTCACCAAGGACGGCCAGCAGCGCTACATCATCGGCAATCCGCAGGACGGCAACACCCCGCGCCTGTGGAATCTGCCGGTCGTGGAGTCGCAGTCGATGACCTACACCGAGTTCCTGGTTGGCGCCTTCGACCTCGGCGCGCAGATCTTCGATCGCATGGAGATCGAGGTGTTGCTGTCGACCGAGAACGTCGACGACTTCGAGAAGAACATGGTGACGCTGCGCGCCGAAGAGCGCCTGGCGCTCGCCATCTATCGTCCGGAGTCGTTCGTTCACGGCGACTTCGACACCGCGACCTGATCGCAGTACGACGGATCCGCGCGGGCTACGGCTCGCGCGGTTGTCTTTTGAGTGAACGAGGCCCGAATGCTGATCAGGATGAAGTCGCTGAAGCCTTTCGGCGTCGCCGGCGTCAACGAAGGCCACGTCAAGCGTGGCCGGGAGTTTTCCGTCGGCAGCGATCATCGCCGCCGTGAGCTCGAGGCCCACGGGCTGGCCTATCGCCTCGATCAGCCCGCCGGTGCCGGTTCGCCGCTTTCGTCTGCCGTCGAGAATGAGGCCGCCGATCTCGGCCCTTTCGTTTCAGCTGGTGGCGGGACTGGCGCGGCGGGGCCTGCGCCATCATCGCCTCAGGGCCGTCGGCGGCGATCGCGCCGATCGGACGGCTCCAAGGACGGCTTCCTGCCTTAGCCATCAAGGAAAACGTCCGGCTCTGCCCATGGGCAGACGTCGTCTACGGGTGCGACGGGCCATGGTGGAAGGCGAGGAAGGGGCTTCCCGACTATCACGGGGTCAAGCTCGCGCATGACAGCTCGGTGTGTGCGGCGTTCCACGATGTTCACAAAATCGAAGTCGCCGACGACGACCGGCTCCGTTTCGATGTGCCCGGGCTCGTCGGGTCCGGCGGGAATTCAGGGTTTCAGGCGCTCAATCTGGCAGTGCAATTCGGCGCCAGGCGTGTGCTGCTGATCGGCTTCGACATGCATGTGGGTGAGGGCGTGCACTGGTACGGGCGCAACACCTGGAGCGGGGCCAACAACCCTGCGATGAAGCATTTGATGCGCTGGCGGGACGCTTTTGCGACGCAGGCGCCGAAGCTGCGCCGGATGGGTGTCGAGGTGATCAACGCCTCGAAGGACAGTGCGCTCCGGTGCTTCGATATTGCGAGCGTCGAGGCTGCGATCGACAGATGGGGTCTCTGATGGGACTGGGCGACAATCTGATGGCGACCGGGCTTGCCCGCGGCGCCGCCAGCCGCGGCAAGAAGATCGCCTTCGGAGATGGCCGCAAGATCATCTGGGACCGGAATAGCGCGCCCGTCTTCCACAACAACCCGAACGTCGCCAAGCCCGGCAGCGAGACCCGGAAGCAGATCGAGTGGATCGACTTCTACATCGGTCATCGGCTGTACAATCGCCGGGTCGGCGAGCGCTGGGAGTGGAATTACGATTTCCGCGCCGTCCCCGGCGAGATGTTCTTCTCGCGCGCCGAGCGGGAGTTTGCGGGCAGAATTGCCACTGGCTTCGTGCTGATCGAGCCCAACGTGCCACAGTTCAAGTCTGTTGCGCCGAACAAGACCTGGCCGCTGGAGCGATATCAGGACGCTGCCGATCGACTTGTGAGGTCCGGCCACGCGGTCCGGCAGTTCGTCTACAAGGGCGGGCATCGCCTCGATCGGGTGAAGGGTATCGAGGCGCCGAATTTCCGGCATGCGCTCGCCGCGCTCTCGCGGGCGGCTCTCTACCTCGGGCCCGAGGGCGGGCTGCATCATGGTGCTGCCGCCGTGAACGTTCCGGGCGTCGTTCTGTTCGGAGGGTTCATCCCGCCGCAGGTGACGGGCTACGATAGCCACATCAACCTGACCGGGGGCGCCGAGGCCTGCGGATCGTTCAACCGCTGCCCGCACTGCGAAGCCGCCATGGCGGCGATTTCGGTCGACGAGGTTGAGGGCGCCTGCTCGTCCGTGCTGGCCCGCCAGAAGCTCGCGAGCTGATGTTGATCGCAGTCTATCTCGAGCCCGGTGTCAGCGGCACAGCCCCGAAATGGTCTCAGGCCTTCGCCAGGGGCTGCGGGGGCGAGTTGAAGTGCATGCGCCGTTTTGATGCGGGTCGGCCGTTTGCGTTCTGGGGGCAGCCGCAGCTGTGGCGGGAGTTTCTCGCGGCAAAGGGAACTGCCGGCACCTGGTTCTACGGCGACCACGCCTTCTTCGGCCGCGGCCGCTACTACCGTTGTGCGAGAAACGCGTATCAGTTTGCGGGCGATGTCGGTGAAGATGATCCGGCCCGCTTTCGCCAGTTCGGTATCCCCGTTCGGGACTGGCGCGCCGGCGGTTCGCACATTTTGCTGTGCCCGAACTCGGAAACCTTCTTCGGCCTGCACGGCTTTGCGCCTGGCCAATGGCTCGCGGAGACGACGGCCCAGATCCGCCGGCACTCCGACCGGCCGATCAAGGTGAGATGGAAGTCTGATGCGGCCGATCGGCCGCTGGTTGAGGATCTGAAGGATTGCTGGGCGGTCGTGACGTTCATGTCGAACGCCGCGGTGATGGGCATCCTCGCCGGGGTGCCCGCCTTCTGCACAGCCGCCTGCGCAGGCAGGACAATGGGGAGCGGCGATCTCGCCGCGATCGAGCGGCCTGCGATGCCCGAGGGACGAGAACGATGGGCGGCCCGGTTGGCCAACCATCAATGGACACTGGATGAGATGCGCGCTGGCGCACTCTGGAATGCGATCGGTGGATGATGCAGCAGCAGCTCGGTTGGTATTTTCCGGACGGCGAGACGCACCTGCCGGAATGGATGGCGAGGGTAGGTCAGACGCGCGACGGGCTGCTGCAGTATCAGTTCGCGAAGTACACGGCGGCGCTCAAATTCGTCCGCCCAGCCCGGAGAGTTGCCATCGATGTCGGCGCTCATATCGGACAGTGGTCGCGAAACATGGCTGCCGATTTCGATGTCGTGCACGCCTTCGAGCCGGTTCCGGACTACGCGGCATGCTGGCAGGCGAACGTGGGCCAGATGCCGAACGCGTTGCTGCACCCCGTCGCGCTCGGCGCGCAGACCGATATCGTCTGCCTGAAATGCGGCACGCACGGTTCGCACGGCGACACGTTCGTCGCGCCGAAAGCTGACGCCGCCCTTGTCGCCTTCGACGTATCGATGCGGCCGTTGGACTCCTTCGACCTCGCCAATGTCGACTTCGTCAAGATCGATTGCGAGGGCTACGAGCTCTTCGTGCTTCAAGGCGGCGAGAAGACGATCCGGCAAAACCGGCCTTGCATTATCGTCGAGCAGAAGCCGGGCAAGGCGCAAACCTATGGCCTTGGTGAGACCGATGCCGTCAGCCTGCTGAAAAGCTGGGGCGCCAAAGTGCGCAAGGTCCTGTCGGGCGACTACATCCTGTCCTGGGATGCCGCGTGACCCGTCACGGCTGGTTCGAGATCGACGGCGTGCAGACCGGCGAGCGGAAGCTCAAGGAGCGCATCCGGGGCCTGGCGCCACTCCTTCCTGCTGCCAAGGGCGCTTCCGTGCTCGATCTCGGTTGTGCAGAAGGCTTGATCGGCAAGTGGCTCCTCGAGGCGGGCGGGGCGAATTCGCTGCTCGGTCTCGACAAGCACGAGCCATATCTGGAGACGGCGCGGGAAGTCTTCGGCGAGGATCCCCGGGCATCTTTCGCGGTGTGCGACTTCGACGATTTCGAGGCCTGGCTGACGGACCACCAGCTCGCCGGTCGCTACGAATTGGTGCTGGCCTTGAATATCATCCACAAGCTGGCGCGGCCGGCGCAGTTTCTGACGAGCATCGCCGGTCTTGCCGGAAAGATGCTCGCGATCGCATTGCCGGCGGACGTCATCAACGACGTACGCAGCGGCAATGCGCCGGTCGATCCGGTTGCAGAGCTGCGGGGCAAGTTCAGGCTGGTGTCGCGGTTCGAGGGCGCCCGGCATCCCAGGAAGGGCCACCTCGGCATCCGGATGATCTTCGAGCGGGTGGCGGCATGAACCATTGGCACGCAGACTGCGACATGAGGCCGCCGGCGTCGGCGCTGTACCTGATCGATGCGCCGAGCTCGCCGGTGGTTTCACGCACAGAGATGAAGGCCCATCTGCGCGTCGACTACGACGACGACAATCTTTTGATCGACTCGTTGACCGCCGCGGTCACGCAGCATCTCGACGGCAAGGACGGCATTCTTGGCCGGGCGCTGCAGGAGCAGAGCTGGGAATTGCGGATGAGTTTCTTTCCGCGATCGATCCGGTTGCCACTGCCTCCGCTGATCAGCGTGGATGCCGTGCAATATCTGGACTTAAGCGCGGCGCGCGTGACGATCGACAAGTCGCGCTATGTGGTCACTGGCGAGCAGGGACGAGGGGTGATCAGTCTGGGGTCAGGCGCCGCCTGGCCGGCTCAGCTTTGCAACCATCCTGAAGCTGCGATCGTTTCGTTTACCTGCGGCTACGAAAAGGTGCCGGACCCGATCAAGGCAGCGATCAAGCTGATGGTCGCTACCCTGTACCAAAACCGCGAGCACGTGGTCGTGGGCCAGACCGCGATTGAATTGCCATGGGCGGCCGAGGCGCTGCTCAGGCCGTACATCGTGATCGGCGCCTGACGGCACGGCCGTGAGATCTTTCTTTTCGTTCAACGCTGCAATCTGAAAGGACGCTCCAGATGGCGACATATACGAAATACGAGAATTTCGTTCAGGTTCTCGCCAACAAGGAAGTGGATGCCTTTGGCGCGACCGATACATGGAAGGCGGTCATCCACACCGACGCGCCGGTCGTTGCCACCGACACGACGTTGACCGACCTGACGCAGATCGGCGGCTCGAACGGCTACACCACCGGCGGCGCCAGCATCGCGTTCAACTCGACCAGGTCGGGCGGCACGGTGACTGCGACGTCGACCGATGTGGTCTGGACGGCATCGGGCGGCAATCTCGGCGGCTCGACCACGGGGCGTTACATCAGCTATTACGACGACACGCCGACCGCGCCGACTGCCGACCCGCTCGCGGCGTCGTGGGACTACGGCTCGACCTTCACGATCGCCGATGGCGAGACGCTGACGCTCGACTTCGGCGCCAGCCTGTTCACGCTGGCCTAAGCCATGAAGCCGCATTCCCTGCAATCCGTGCAGCGTACGCTGCCGTCCGCAAAGCAACGCTTCGAGGCGCTCGGCCCAATCGCCGCGCGTCATGGCCGCATCGAGAAGGGCGCGCAGTTGCCCGAAACGCGCGTGCTCGCTTGTCCGCGCGTCAAGGTCGCGGATTTTCCGGATGGATTTATCCCGACCAAATATTTCGAGGCGCTCGAGCAGAACCAGCTGATCAAGAGCTGCTGCCGGCATCCGGAAAATCACGAGATCGAGGCGCACAAATCGCATCCGGACGAGGAGGCGCCGGACATCTACATTTTCATCTGCGACGGCTGCGGCCGGAGGCATCGGCGCCTGATGCTCGGCGCCGTCGATGACGTGCCGCGTCCGATCTGGGATGCGAGCTAGGCCAAGCCGTCGATGGCGTTGTCGCAGACACTGACGCAGCAGGGTGGCGCTACCACAGGTAGCGACACCTATACGGCTGCGGCGATCGGAACCGCGGCGGCCGGCCGCCTGGTGGTTGCGCTGGTCTCGCCCACCAACGCCGGCACGACCACGTCGGCGACGATCGGCGGCGTCTCTGCGACCTACACCAAAAACACCACGTTCGGCGCCGAGGTTGGCTTTGTCTCGGCAATCGTGCCGACGGGTACGACCGCCAATATCGTCCTCAACGGCTCCGGCGGCTTCTCGCTGCTCGGCGTCTGGGCCATCAGCGGCGGCGGTGCCGTCACGCCAACTGCAACTGCGGCTGACGCGACCGGAAGCGCTTCGCCGACGATCGCGGTCGGTGCCGGGGGCGTTGTCGTCGGCGCGGCATTCGACGCGGCCGGCGCCGGTCCGGTCTCGTTCGGCTCCGGGCTCACGACTGAGGGCACGTCCTGGAGCTTCGGGCCGTCGCCTGGTCGCAACGGCGGCGCCGATTTCGCCTCGGCGCAGACGGTGACCTGCGGCATCTCGGGCGCCACGTTCCCGGTCAGCCAGTTTGCGGCGTTCGGGCCTGGCGTTACGCCGAAGATCTTGACCGCGGCCGGCGGCGGTTACGCGATTACGGGCACGGCGGCGACGATCAAGCGAGGTCGCAAGGTCCCGGCTGCAGTGGGTGCCTATGCGATCACCGGCGCAGCGGCCACCATCAAGCGCGGTCGCAAGCTGCCGGCCGCGGCGGGTGCTTACGCGATCGCCGGCGCCGCAGCGGCGCTGCTGCATGGTTTGAAGGTTTCGGCCGTGGCCGGATCCTACGCCTTGTCGGGGGCGGCCGCCACGCTGCGGCACGGCTTGCGTCTGCCGGCGAGCGCCGGCGCCTATGTGCTGGCGGGCGCGGATGCTGGGCTGACGAAAACTTCGGTCAAGCTCCTGGCGGCCGGCGGCGGCGCGTATGCGATCGCCGGTACGGCGGGCAGCCTCAAGCGCGGCTGGAGGCTCGCCGCCAGCGCGGGCGGCTACGCACTCACGGGCGCCTCGGTCGGCCTCCGGCGCACATACGTGCTCGGCGCCTCCGCAGGCTCCTATGTCCTGGCCGGCAGCGCGGCTGGCGTTACGCGCGGCCGCAAGGTTGCGGCGCTTCCCGGGGCCTACACCCTGACCGGCAGCGACGTCGCGCTGCTGGTCGGGTCGAACAAGGTACTGGCCGCGGGCGCAGGTGCCTACAGCCTGACGGGCGCTGCCGCCACGCTGCGCCATGCCTGGCGTGTCCAGGCTGGCGCCGGATCTTACGTGCTGTCGGGTGCCTCGGCGTCGCTGAAGCACGGGTGGACGGTGGCGGCCGTCACCGGCGCTTACACGCTGATCGGCGCTGCGGCGACGTTGAGGCAGGCCCGGCGCCTGCCGGCGATCGGCAGCTCCTACGCTCTGGCTGGAAGTGCTGCGACGCTGACGAAGTCGACCACAAAGCAGCTCGCTGCCGGTGCCGGCGCCTATGCGCTGTCGGGAGTGTCCGCGACGCTGCGGCGAAGCACAAGGGTCGTCGCCGGCGCAACGTCCTATGTGCTGTCCGGCTCGGCCGCGAGCGTTCGCCGCAGCTTTCACCTGTCGGCGCCAGCTGGTGCCTATCTGCTCACCGGCGCGAATGCCGCGCCGCTGGTCGCGCGGCGCCTGGTGGCCACGCTGGGCGCCTATGCGCTGTCAGGCGCCGATGCCGGGTTGATCTGGAGCGGCGCGATATTCGAGGAGTCGGCGCGGGCTGTCATGGCCATGGGTGAGTTTCGCTTGGTCATCGTCGACGGCGAGCTCCGCGTGGTTGCGCCCGATGGATCTGCGCGCCTAGTGATGCCGCCCGGCGATGGCCGGTCGATCGACATCTAGGGGATTGGGGCAATGCTGACCTGGCCGCCGAAAGATCCGAACGAGGTTCTCGATTTCGACATCGACTGGACCATGCGGCTCTATTCCGCCGACGAGCTGGCACAGGTCGAGGCCGGTGCTACGATCGTGCCGGCGGACGCGATCGCCAGCTCTCAATTCACGCTGCCTGACGGCGCCACGCTGGTCGCCAGCAGCTCGACCTATTCGGCGACGCGCACCAAGGTCTGGTTGCGCGATGGCGATGACGGGACGTCCTATGAGGTGCTCAACCGCATCACCACAACCGGCGGCCGCACGATGGACCAGTCGGTCAGGCTCAGGGTCAAGAGCAAGTGACGTGTCGATCGAGCGGCTGGTCGCGAACGCGCATCGGCGCCTGGCGCTGCGCCGCCTGCTGATCTCGATCGAACGAAATCCGTTAATCTTGGAGGCTATCGACATGGCGACCGGGCGAACCATCGCAAGGCCGATCAATCTGGCCGGATTCTCCGGCCATCTGCAGCGCGCCGAGAAACTGGAGCAGCGCCTCGGCGTCACCGGCGAGCGCTACGCCTCGGTGCTCGACGACATCGAGGATCAGGAAAAGGCGCTGGCCGAGCACGTTGGTTCGCTCGAGACCACGCGCGCCAGCCTCGACCAGGTCATCAACCGGATGCAGCCGGGGAGCAATGGCGGCCCAAACGGTGGCGGGCAATCCTCGACCGCCTCGACCGTCACCGGCTCCGGCCAGGTCATTGACGGAAAAGCCGTCTGATCTGCCGGATCGGGTGAGAGCACTGACATGAAGCAATCCGTCTGGATCGGCTGGGATCCCCGCGAGGCCGATGCTTATGCCGTCGCGCGGGCCTCGGCGCGCCGCCATATGACGCTGCCGCTGCAGACGCGGGGTGTTGTGCTGTCCGAGCTGCAGAGGGCCGGGCTCTACAGGCGGCCGATCGAGATGCGCGCGAGTGCCGCTGACAGGCCGATCATGTGGGACACCATCTCGGATGCTCCGATGTCGACGCAGCATGCCTGCGCGCGCTTCCTGGTGCCGCACCTGGCCCGAACGGGATGGGCGGTGTTCATGGACGGGGACGTGCTGGTCCGCGGCAATATCTGCCGCATGTTCGACAAGCTCGATCGGCGGAAGGCGGTCTATTGCGTCAAGCACCGCTTCGATCCGCCCGTCGGCGTCAAGATGGACGGCCAGCAGCAGACGCGCTACGCGCGGAAGAACTGGAGCTCGGTGGTCGCGTTCAACTGCGACCACGAGGCCAACCGTGCGCTGACGCTCGATCTCATCAACAGCGTCCCGGGGCGAGATCTGCATGCGTTCTGCTGGCTGGAAGACAGCCTGATTGGCGAACTGTCCCCGGAATGGAATTTCCTGGTCGGGCACACCGATCCCTCGGTCGAGCCGAAGATTGTCCACTTTACCGACGGCACGCCATCGATGCCGGGATATGAGCATGTGCCGTTTGCCGACGAATGGCGGGCCGAGCTGGAGCACTGGGCGGCATGACCCCGACCCGCGCAGGCGAACTCCGTCACCGCATTGCCTTCGACAAGCGTCAGGACGTCAATCCCGATGCTCCGCTCGATCTCGGCAACACGCAGTCGGAATTCGTCGAGCAGTTCGTCGTCGCGGGCAAGGTCGAAGCGCGGTTTGGCGGGGAGACGGTGACAGCGGCGCGGCTTACAGGGCAGCAGCCGGTGAACATCACGGTTAGGCAGAGCGCCCAAACGCGCATGATCACCGACGATTGGCGGGCCCGCGACGTGCGGAGCGGAACCGTTTACGCCATTCGATCGATTGTTGATCCCGATGACCGGCGCGCATGGCTGGAGCTCCTTTGCCAGACGGGCGTGGCAGCATGAGCAATATTGCGTTGTTCAAGATCGGACTGCAGGCGCTTGCCGCAGCGATGGACAAATCCGCGCCGAAGCTCGTCGAGACCGAGGCGGACGGCTTAGCGCAAGCCATGCGCCAAAAGGCGAGTGCGCACAGCAAAAGCGGCAACACCGTCAAGTCCATTCAGGTGCTGAAGACGTCCAAGCCTGGCCGCGTGAAGATTGTCGCCGGCGGCGACTTGACCACCAAGGAGGTCAGGAAGGGCTCGGGCAAGCCGTATGACTATGTCCGAGCGGAAGAGTTCGGTACCGCCGACACCAAGGCAATCCCGTTCTTTTTCAACACCTATCGAGCGCGGGAGGCCGGGATCAAGCAGCGGGTGAGCTCGGCGCTGCGGAAGTCGATCGACTGATGCCTATCGACGATCCCTCGATTCAACTACAGGCGGCGATTATTGCGGCGCTGAAGGCAGCCAGCACGGCCGCCGGCGCGCGGGTCTATGACGAGGTGCCTGATAAGGCGGAATTCCCCTACATCTCGCTAGGCCAGATGCAGGTTCTCTCCGAGAAAGCGGAATGCGTCGAAGGCGCCGAGCTATACGTCACAATCGACGCTTGGTCGCGTTCGAAAGCCAAGTCCGAGATTCTTTCGATCGGCAAGGCCATCATTGCCACCCTGGATAACGCCGGTCTGTCGGGTGCCGGCGTCGACATCAATTGCTGCGAGCTCGACGATGCGACGTATCTTACCGATCCCGATGGCCTGACACGCCATGGCGTTTTCACCTTTCACATCCTGACCGACTGAGGAGATCGTGCCATGGCGCGCGCAAAGACCGCTAAATTCTCGGAGTTTCTGATCCAGCTCGGCGATGGCTCATCGCCTGAGATCTATAACGCCCCGTGTGGCGCAACCTCACGCAGCTTCAAGCGCACGTCGGCGATGGCCGAGACCAACGTGCCGGACTGTGACGACGAGGATCTCCCGTCGTGGCTCGAGCGTGATGTCACTTCGCAGTCGGCGAGCTGCGAATTCTCGGGTGTCGTCGACAAGGACGATTTTGAAGACTGGGACGATTACTGGAGTTCCGGTGACACCAAGAACGTGAAGATCACGCTCGGCACACTGACATGGGTCGGGCCGTTCAAGCTGGCCGACCTCGAGGTGACCGGCCAGAAGGGGCAGCGCGTGAACTTCACCGCGACGCTTCAGTCCGACGGTGAGGTCGCCAAGCAGTGACGACACACGGCACGATCCGCCTGCCGTTCGGCAACGACGAGTACGACTTCAACGTCGCAAAGCACAAGCAGCTGTTCGAGCTCCAGGACAGGTGTGGACTGCAGGCTCTCGGCGCCGATGGCGAGCGGATCCTAATTCCCTGCGGGCCGTTCGAGATTTTCGAGAGGCTTCGCGGGCATCGCTGGCGTGAGGCCGATGTGATTGCGCCGATCGAGCTCGGCCTGGTCGGTGGGGGCATGGACCCGATCCAGAAAAACAAGCTGATCAGGGAATTCGTTACCGATCAACCGCTAGGCCCGCTCGCGCCCCTGGCCGCGCGGATCGTCCATGCCGCGATCTTCGGCGTTCAAGGTGACGACCTCGATAAAAAAAAACGGAAGCGGAGGACGAAGAAGCCGGGCGCTTCTACTTCACCCGCTCCGAACAATACGGGACCGGAGCCGCGCTGAATTTCACGCCTCGGCAGGTCGACGACATGACGCCATGGGAATTGGCAGCGTGCGTCAAGGGGTGGAATGCCGCGCAGGACGGCGAAGCCGTTCCCGAACCGATGACCGACCACAGGTTCGAACAACTCAAGAGAGAAGCAGGGCTCAGTTGAGATGGCCGTCCCGGCACTATCGATCGACGTCGAAGCTAAAACCGACAAGTTCAAGCGCGGCATGGATACGATCGGCGCGCAGGCAGACAAGGCCGCGGCCGATATCGAGGCAAAGTTTGCCGATTTCGATCCGCAGCTGAACACTGAGAGCTACACCAAGTCCGTCACCAGCATGGTGGTCGGTTTTGGCGTTGCCGGAGTCGCGGCTGCTGCGGTAATCGGGCTGGTCGTAAACCTCAACAAGAGCCTCGCTGATACTGCCTCGCTTGCTGACAGGGTCGGACTTTCAACCGAACGGCTTCAACAGCTTAAGTTCGGCGCAAATTCGCTCGGCATCTCCGACAGCGACTTCAATGGCGGTCTCGATAAATTCGCTTCGAACCTGCAGAATGCGAAGTTCCAGGCCAACGATCTCACGCGCGTGTTCGAGGCCAATGGCGTCGCGATCAAGAACAATAATGGCCAACTGAAGGACACCAATTCGCTGTTCACCTCGGCGGTGGATATCATCAAGCGCGCGCCGACATTGCAGGATGCGATCCAGATCGGGAGCTTTCTCGGATTCTCCCGGGAGTTTTCACAGAGCATCAAGGAGGCGGGCGACAACTATTTGTTGCTCGCGTCACAGGCCAACGCTGCCGGCGCGGTCATCGACGACGCCACGATCAAGAAGGCGAAAGAGTTCAATTCGGAGTGGCAGAAGGCCTCGGCGCTCTGGGGAGCGAATATGAAGGCCGCGATTGGCGATATCCTGCCGCTCCTCAACGATGCTGTGAACGGCGCTGTTGCCGTCGTCAACGCGGTCAAGTCGGTCTACAGCTTTATCTCGTCGATCAAGGATTTTGCCTTCGCTCCCGACATCGAGACGGCGAGCCTTTCGCAACTTAACTCGCTGCTGAAGGAATACGAGGACATCGGCAAGACGCTGGATGCCGGCAAGAAGCTGAACCCCATTCAGCTGTTCCAGGGCTCGAACATCCAGAACGCGGACCACGAGATCACCAAGGATGCGGTCGACGACGCGATTCAGGACATCGAGCTCGAGATCGAGCGGCGCAAGGCGAACGGCACACTTCCTCGGATCAGGGTGACGGCCGACGTTCCGAGCAAGAACCCCGGACCTAAGCCGCCTGATGGCGGAAGGGACCAGTTCGACATCACCGTCGACCAGATCACCAAGCGGACCGCGACGATCAACGCTGACACCGCCGCGACCTTCCAGAATAACGCCGTGCAGGCGCAATTCCGGGCCGAATTCCAACTGCTGACGGCCATCATGCGCGACAGCGGCGAGGTCACCAAAGAGCAGATCGAGCTTTACGAAAAGTATCGGCAGTCGATGTCAGCGCAGCAGGCGCTGGTCGCCGCCGGCATCACCCTAACCAAAGAGCATGGTGCGGCTTTCATTTCCGCGTCAGAAGGAATCAAGACGGCAACGGCTTCCTACGATTCCGCGCGAGACGCGTTGAACAGGATCAATTCAGCATCCTCACAGGTCGGCAGCGCACTATCGAGCGCGTTTAGTGACGCGGTTGTTGAGGGTAAGAATCTGAACGATGTGCTGTCCAACTTGCTCAAGACGCTCGAAAAGGCGGCGATCAACTCTGTCTTCTCCTCGCTCTTCAATGCGCCCGCAGCCGGAGGGCTTTCTCCGGTGACATCGTTCCTCAGCTCCATCTTCGGCACCGGCCACAACGCTGGCGGCAGCGAGGATTGGCGCGGTGGCCCGACGTGGATCAACGAGAACACGCCGAATTCCGAGATCGTGAATCTTCCTCGCGGGTCGCGCATTTCGCCTAGCGCCGCCGTGGCGGGTGCGCGGGCGGCAAGTTCCACGCTCAACATCACCAACTACGTCGCTGGCGAAATATCGCCTGCTACGATCGACAGCCTGCAGCGCTCGCAGATCGCGACCCAGAAGCAGCTTGGCCAGATCAACAAAGTGCTGGTCTCGACGCAGCGCATGCAGGCGACGGGCGTGGGTTGATGGCGACTTACGAATTCCCACGCGCGCTGCTGCGTGCAAAATCCGATCCGTGGAATCTCACGGGCACCGCCGTCGCCGGCGGCTCCGCGGTTGCTGGCGTCGGCACGCTGGCGCGGTCGGATGGCGGCGGGTGGTGGACCTGCCGGATGTCCGATGTCAGCCTCTCCGGCCGCTCCGGTCTGGCCGTGCCCGATCGCGGCCGCGACCGGCAACGCAATGCGACGCTGCTCTGGCGCGCGGTGCGCCAGCTCGCCGCCGGCGGCGTCAACCAGCTGATCGTGCCGCGCAATGACGCGTTGTACCGGCCATGGCCGGCAGGGGTGGCAAAGAAGGCCGGGCTCGGCATTCCGCACAGCGACGGGACGCTGTTCGATGACGGGACTGGATATTACCAGTCGGTGATTGACATCGTCACCGGTGATGACGCCGCCCTGCGTGATACGTCGCTCGACATCATCGTTAATTATGCCGGCGAGCTGATCGGCGGCGAAAGCTTCTCGATCGAGCATCCGACATGGGGCTGGCGGCTCTACGAGATCGGGACCGTCGAGATGACGTCCGATACCGAGGCGACGATCACGTTCAATCCGCCGCTGCGCGAGGATGTTGACGCCGGCACCGCGCTCGAATTCGACCGTCCGCGCTGCGCGATGCGGCTCGCCTCGCCGTCGTCGATGGACTTCTCGCCGCAGCCCTGGACCTTCAATAGCGCCAGCGTCGACTTCGTCGAGGCGCCGATCACATGAATTTCTCCGACGCAGAACTCGCCGTGCTGAAGTCCGGCGTCTACAACACGGGCGTGTTCTTTCGACTGGATACGGCCGAGCCGGTGCGGCTCTGGCTGGGGTTCGGCGACATCAAGCCCGGCGCCGACATCTACGATCCCGCAGGCGCGCTCTATCGTGGGCTCGGCGAGATCAGGGACGTCCCTTCGTGGAAGCAGCTGCTCAACGGCGCCGCCGAGCGCGTCGAATTCATTATGAGCGGTGTGTCCGGAAAAATGCTCGAGGTCGCGTCCGGTGACGACGCCGATGCGATTAAGGGATGCGCCACCACAGTCGGATGGGCGCTGATGGACGACCGCTTTGCCATGATCGGCGACGTCCATTGGTCCGCCTTCTACATCGCAGACTTCCTCAGCGGCCAGCAGGCGCCGGCCGACGGCGATTCCGTGCCGGTCAGGACCATCAGCCTGTCCTGCGGCACGCGCTTCACCGGCCGCCGCAGGGCCTCTTTCGGTTATCTCACGGACCAGGACCAGCAGGGTCGGCATCCCGGCGATCGCGCCTGCAGCCTGGTCGGAGACTACGCCCACGGCTTCACCAAGCGCTGGCCGGTCTATTGACGATGCAGCTTGCCGATTACCTCGACGACGTCGCCGGGCGGCCCTGCGCCTATGGCCGGCTCGACTGTGCGACGCTGATGGCGGATTGGCTGATGGCCCTCGGCTGGGGTGACGCAATGGCCGATCGCCGCGGCACCTATGCGACCGAGCGGGCCTATCGCGCCGCGATCCGCAGCGAGGGTGGCATGGTCGCATCCTGCCGCCGGCGCTTCGCGCGGCTCGGACTGGCTGCAGCCGCGGCGCCTGGCGGCGGCGACGTCGCGCTGGTGCTGGCGCCGTTCCTGCTGCGCGAGGGCCGGCCGTCGCTGTGCCGGCCGACCGGCGCCATCATGGGCGAGGGCGGCTTCGTCTTCGTGCTGGATTGGCCGCGCGGCGTCGTCGGCGTGCGGCTGCCCGTCATCGCGGCCTGGAGCGCGGCGCGTGCCTGAGACGGTAGGTCTTGCCCTCCTGGCCGCCACGGGCGTCACGGATTCGTTCATCGGCTTCGGCACGGCCAGCGCGCTGTCGGTTGCGGGCTTTACGGTCAGCATCTCGGCGGCGGCGACGGTCGTTGGCACCGCGGCGATCGTCGGCGCCTCGATCGGCCTGCAGTACGCGCTCAACAATCCGGAGGTGCCGCGGCCGGAAGCCGGCGCAGTCCCGATCAAGCAGGCGATCCCGCCGCGCCAGCGCGGCTATTGGGTCAACCGGCTGTCCGGGCAGTATCTGCTGTTCCTGGCCGCCGGCGGCGACTCCCAGGACGTGATCGCGTTTCACAGCGGCCGGATCGAGCAGGCTTATCAGCTCTATCTGCACGATAACGCCGTCAGCGTCAGCAGCTCGCTGGGCCATGCCGTCTACAACACCGTGGTGCCGCCTTTCGGCATCGCCTATCAGTTTATCAATCTGCAGGTGTTCTACGGCACCGATACGCAGAACGTCTGCGACGTCTCGGTCAACAATTCGAACACGTCGGGGGTCTGGACATCCGCACATTCTGCGAAGGGCCTCGCCTGCATCGCGATGAATTGCGGGGCTCCGGCCGATCCTGAACAGTTTACCAAGGTCTATCCGCAGCAGCTGCCGCTGCCGTCGCTGGTCGCGGCCTGCGCGCCGATCTGGGATCCGCGAGACGAGGATCAATCGCTCGAGGATCGCGACAGCTGGCATGCCTCGCCGAACCCGGTCCTGCAGCTGATCGACTACATCACCGAGCCCGATGGCGGCATGGGCGAGGATCGTGACATCCTGTTTCCGCCGGCGACCTTGACGCAGTGGATGGCGGAGGCCGACATCTGCGATCAGACGGTCGGCGCCCGCAAGCGGTATGCCTGCGCCGGTGTCTACCAGTTCGATAATTCGCCCGAGAACGTCATCAACAAGATCCTGGCGAGCTGCGACGGCTGGCTGGCCGAGGACGGCGAGGGCGCGCTGGTCCTGACGGTCGGCTACTATCGCGAGCCGACCGACCCGCCGCTGACGGCCGAGCACATCAAGGGCTGGACCTGGCGCAAGGGACAGGCCGACGAGGAGCAGGTCAACCGGCTCGACGTCAGCTTCACCAATCCGGCGCTCGGCTACGTCACCGACCAGATCGATGCGATCCGCGACGAAGCCGCGATCTCGGCGGCCGGCATCGAGCGGGCCAAGCCGCTCGATCTGTCCTGGGTGCAGGATGCCGACCAGGCCGAGACGCTCGGCGAGCGTGCCATGCTGCGCGTCAATCCGGCCATATCAGGCACGTTCATCTGCACGCTCTATGCGGCGCGCTACGTCGGCAAGCGCTGGATCAAGGTGCAGTTTCCGACCGTGCGCGGGCTGGAAGATTGCGTCGTCGAGATCCAGGACAAGAGCGAGATCGACGTGCTCGCCGGCACCGTCACGCTCAACTGGAGCGTGGTCGATCCGGATGCACTGGCGGGGCTCGACAACACGTAGGTTTATCGAGGATCATTATGGGCATCATCAAGACGGCGGCTGAGGTCTGGCGCAAGTATGTCATTCCGAATGTTCCTGTGTCGGGCGACAATCAGCCTGACAAGGGGCAGATCGTGTCCTGGGGGACCTGGCTCGAGTCCATGCTTGGATCAGGCGCGGCGGGGCTTGCCTACCAGTCACTTGCGCTTCTTTCCGCTGACCTCGCGCATGACGCCAACACGGCGGCGATCGTCTGGAATGACGGCACGGCGGCCAACAACGGCCTGTACAGCAAGGTCGGCGCCTCCGGCACCGGTTCCTGGACGCGCCTCGGCGACCTTCCGAACGGCGTGGTGCGCTTGACGGTGACGGGCGGGACCGCAAACGCGATCGTCGCGACCGCGCCCGAAAGTCCGACCTTGCCCGGCAGCAAGCTCTATCTGCTAACGCCTGCCGCGAACAACACGGGCGCAACAACGATTGTCGTCAACGGCGGCGCCGCAGTCGCGATCAAGAATACGCTCAATTCGTCGCTGGCGGCGAATTCGCTGATCGACGATTCCACGGTGCTGATGGCCTGGGTGGTCGATCACTATCAGCTGATGGTGTCTGTCCCTGTCGACGCGACAGGCGTGCTCAACGATACGCTGGCCGCGCGCGACGCCGCAGCGGCGTCGGCGGCCGCGGCGGCGACCTCCGCGGCTGCGCTGGGCAACCAGGTGCGCCAGTACGACACGCGCGCGCAGGCGGCGGCTGCGACCGTCCCAGCAGGCGTGAACGCGCTCCGGCTCCTCGGCTATTCGGCTGTCGGCGATGGCGAACCATCGTTCTACAAGAAGCTCGGCAGCACGCCGTCTCCGGTCAAGGCGTGGCACCTGCAGACCGCGGACGGCGCGTATTGGATACTGGTTCCCCTGCCGTCGTTGCGACCGGAGTGGCTGGGTGCCTTTCCCGACGGAACGGACGCCGGTCCCGGCATTAGGGCGTGCCGTGACTACATCGTTGCGCTCGGTGGCGGTACGATCGACTTCGGCCCGGCCGGGCGAACCTTCACCATTTCGACCCTGCGCACGCAGCGCATGTTTGAGCCCGCAAGCAACATGGCGGTCGAAGGGAGCGCGACCATCAAGCTCGGCAACGGCGTCGTGACCGGTAGCAATTCGTTTTTCGGCATCGGCGTGCAGAATTTTACGTCGGATATCTGCGACAACTTTCGCGCGGAAGACATCACGCTCGATTTCAACGGCGCGAACAACCAGACCACCGGCTACTGCGCGGGCATCCTGATCGGCATTGGCAAGGACATTGCCCTTGACGGCATCACGGTCAAGAACCATCCGAGCTCGCAGCCGATCTGCCTTGGCGTTAACGCTGGGTTGACCGGGCAGCCGTCGACGCCGCAGATTGTGCGGCCCATCGTCAGTAATTGCCGCGTCCTGAACTGCGGTAAGGTGGTCAACAGCAGCGTAACCGACTGCTCGGCGATCTATGTGGTCGGCACTGACTTCGTGATCGAGGGGAACGTCATCGCAAACGATACCCAGGACACGGTCGGCACGGGCATCGAAGCCAAGGGGGCCGGGACGATCCGCAACAACGTGATCCGGAAGGTCTCCAAGGGTTACAATATCGGCGCTCATCCCGACACCGACGTGACGATCGGGGGCAACAAGATCACCGATTGTTATGCGTATGCGATGTTCTGGAACCATCTGTCGGGTGAGGCGACTTACGGGCTCTCGGCCGTCATCTCCGGCGACCACGTGGTGACGAGCCTGGTCAACTCGTCGTATTTTATCGATATGTCGAGCCAGCTCACGGGTACGGCGGCCGAAGAGATCAAGTTCTCCGGGTGTTACTTCGAGAGCACCGTGGCGCCTGGCAATGCCGCGTTCATTCCCGTCGCCGCTGTCGGGCCGGCGAAGCACTTCGAGTTCAATTCGTGTACCTTCAAGGGCTTCCCCGGTGCTGCGATCGCGCTCGGCGGCAACGACATCATCAATAACAAAACCAGCCTCCACATCAGCGGCAACTATTTCATCAACTGCTGCACGACGGTGACGGCCGGTCATGCCAACGTCATCGATATCGCCGGCTCCAATGCATTGGCGTCGTTCATCTCGGTCGGTAATACGTTCCAGAGCGACGGCGGGACTTATGCCGCAAAGTGTTTCAACGGGGGAACGCTGACGACGGCGGTCGGCGCAAGCCTGGGCGCGGTAGCCAACAACATCAAAAACGGGATCGCCAACTACGGACTTTAGAGATCGCGCGACGATAGGTGACGTTTCACGGCGTGTATGGCCCATGCGACGAGCAGAGACACGCTGAAGATATAGATCACATGCTTAAGATAGATGATCTCGATGAACAGGTCGTTGCGGTGAAAATAGAAGCCGGCCCAGGCCGAGGTGATGGCGATGCCGGCCCTTAGCGCACCGCCTGTCACATTGAACAGGAGGGTCAAAAGGCCCAGCACTATCGCGTATCCGACGGCAAAGGCCGCAACCATCCATAGTCCTCCAGCAGCGTAAGCCTGCGCCCACGGGTTGGAAGCCATCCCGAATGTGACCTGAGGAAACAGCGCCGGCTGTACCATCGAGTTGAACAGCGGGACGTTGCTGCTGTCGATATCGAACAGGGTTTTTCCGAGAGGAACGGCTGACGCCAGTTGCGCGACGAGATAGGTGGTTTCGGTTTTGAAATTGCGTCTGATCACCTCGTTGAGCGTAGCCTGGACTACGAAGGGTTCGGCCTGGGATACGAATGCGAGGAAATAGAAGTCCGGACGCGTCAGGTTGTAGAGCGTGCCTTTGAGGTAATCCGCAGTCGGCATCGAGGCCGAAACCTTCGCTGATGGTGGGCAATACGAACGCGTGGCGTATTTGGCTGGAACGATGAGCGCCTTGGCGAGAAACATCGTGCCACCAAAGAGGATGGACACGGTCAGGAGCGTAGCAAGCGCCGCGCGGCTCTTTGGCAAATGGTGGCCGACGATCATGAGGGTCGCCAGATAGGTTAGGGCGACGCCAGTTCGAAAGCCGGCATACATGTCCGCCAGCAGCAAGAGCCCGGCCATGCCGACGAGCAAGAGCTTGCGGTGAATGAACGCTGTTGCGAAGGCGAGCTGCGCCGAAAGCATCGCGTAATTGTACCAATGGTCGATCTCGGCGAGCGTGATCGCCTTGTCGATGCAGAGGAAATATAAGCCGGTATGCTCGATAGAGACTGTGGCCGATATCACCGCAAACGTAAGAAGAATGCCCGGGGCCGCCGCCTGCCATTGCGGACGCCACTCGGCCCTAAATGTAAAGCGATCGACGATGGCCGCGGCTATGACGAGTCCTATCAGGACGATTGCCATCGTTGCAAAGGCACCGGGCACGATGGAGTCGTTGAACTCTCCGAGGCCCTCGCCATAAGAGAACCTGACAGACCCTAAAAGGCCCGGCGTGAAATAGACCAGTGAGGATCCGAAGGCGATCGCGAGCGGGTCGAGCTTCCATCGCCAAGCGAAAAACGCAGTCGCGACGATCGCGATCACTAAAAAAGAAGCGTGAGGCATCACTTCAAGACCGGCAGACCAAAGCCGATGCTGGAGAGCATCAGCGTAGGTTTCTGACGATGGCGCTGGTTTCTTCCGGGCCGCCGGACACCACGGCCACGATGACCATCAGCGCGATCAGAAAAGTGATCATCCTAAGACTGGCTGCCACCATGTCGCGTGTGCATCCGTTCTCGGTTTTCGGGTGAAGACTTATAGCCGCAACCTGAAATCTATCAACCCTGACGTCGCGTGGAACCGAGTAGGTTCCGTTCGTCATCCACACCTCTGAGGCTTATCAACATGCTCGACCTGCATGGCATTTCGCGCGCGTCGTTCGATCTCATCGTCGAGGAGGAGGTCTCCGGCCAGCAGGCCTATGAGCGCAAGTACATCCACCCGGAGAAGCCCGGTGGCGCCTCAGGCGTCACGGTCGGCATCGGCTACGACTGCGGCTACTACACGGCAGCCCAGATCCGGCAGGACTGGGGAGGGCACATTCCGCCCGACATGGTCGAGGCGCTGGCCAGCTGCGCCGGCATCAAGGGTGATGCGGCTTATGCTGCCTGCGATCGCGTGAAGTCGCTTGTCAGCGTGCCCTGGGATGCAGCGATCGCGGTGTTCTCCAACGTCTCGATCCCGAAATATCTGGTGGCGACCAGGAAGGGCCTGCCGAACTTCGACCTGCTGGGGCCGGACTGCCGCGGCGCGCTGCTGTCGCTGGTCTACAATCGCGGCGCGTCGTTCTCGACGCCGGGCGATCGCTACACCGAGATGCGCGCGATCCGCGCCGCGATGGTCTCGAAATCGTTCGCCGCGATCCCGGCGCAGCTGCGCAGCATGAAGCGGCTCTGGACCACCAAGAGCGTGCGGGGCGTGGCGTCGCGGCGCGAGCACGAGGCGAAGCTGTTCGAGCAGGGGCTGGCCGCAATGGGGCACGTCGATGCGCCGGCGCCGGAGCCTGTCGAGGCCGAGGAGCCGGATCCGGCCGCGCCGTTCCCGGCAGACCCCGCGCCTGTCCAGCAGCCCGCGCCATCGAGCGCACCCGTCGTCGCGAGCGACGCCCAGGGCGACCCGGAGCTGTTCTCGGTGCAGAAGCGGCTCAAGGCGATGAACTACACGCCGGGCGTCGTCACGGGCGTGTGGGGCGGCATGACGGCGGGCGCGCTCGCGGGCTTCATCAACGATCGCCATGCGTCGATTCCGGTGCCGGCGTCGGTCGACGCCTTCAAAGCTTTGCGGGAAGACATCAAGGCCGAGCTCGCGCACGCCGAAGCCGAGCACTTCGTGCGCCCGGTAACGGCTGCCCGCGCCAACGCCGAGACCGAGACCGTGACGGCCGTGGCGCCGGAGGCCGCGCCCGTGCGGCGCAACTTCCTGACCAGCGCGTGGTCGGCGATCGGGGCAACTGCGGCGGCGGTCTGGACGGCCATCTCCGACAAGGTCGAGAAGGCCTGGTCGTTCTTTACCGACCACAAGGACGACATCCCGACCGACAGCGGCACGCTGTCGACGGTGTGGTCCTACGCCGAGAAGGTGCCGACCTCGTTCTGGTGGCTGCTGCTCGCCGGCGGCCTCGCCTTCATCGCCATCGATGCCTCAAAGGGCCTGTCGAAGATCCGGCAGGCCGTCCAGACCGGAGCACGCCAATGATGAAGTTGCTCACCACCGCCGGCGAATTCCTCGGCGGGTTCAGTCCGACCAAACTCGCGATCGCTGTCGTGGTTGCGGGGACCGTCGCACTCACCCTGACCTCGATCTACGGCGTCTGGCACCATCAGGTCTACCAGAGCGGCTATGATCGCGCGGTGCTGGACGTTGCGCGCGCTGACAGCAAGGCGCTCGATCGTGCCTCGTCCATGCGCAACGCCTGGGTCGAGTGTCGCGACGCCAAGCGGTCCTGGGACCAGACCACGGGGAAGTGCAAGTGATGCGCGCCATTCTCCTCATCCTCGCCGCTGCGCTGCTGCTCGCAGGCTGCGCCGGCGACGGCGTCAAGGGCTCGATCGCCGGCGGCGAGTGCAAGGTGTTCGAGCGGCCTCCTTATGCCGTGCGCGGCCTCAAGCCCTACGACCAGAACTGGATCGACAGTCAGATCGAGGGCGGGGTAGGGGCGTGTGGCTGGAAGCGGCCGTTGCCGCGGCCGGATGCGATCGACGCGGGATCGACGGTCGCAGCGAAGCCCGCGCCGCCGGCGAAGAAGAAGCGCCGCGGCATCGTCGCGCGCATCAAGGCGGCCGTGCATCGCGAGCCGGAAGCGCCGCCGGCGGTTGTAGCGCCTGCCGTCGGTCCGACGACGCCCGAGGCCCAGCCGGAGTCTGTCGTCGTGCCTCAGCCGCGGCCGCGCTCGCGGCTCGAGCTGCTGCTCGACAAGTCGGGCCCGGCCGTCCGCGGCGCCGACTGAACCTCAGGGAATAGAGCGATCATGGCTGACCGTCCGGTCTACCCGGAGATCACGCAGGCGCAATGGGCTGTCCTGGTCGCACTGACGGACGAGCGATGCAAGGGGCTGCTCGAGGCAATCGACCTCGTCCGCGACCTGCCGGACGAGACCCGCGAATTCCTGCGCAGCGCGAAGCCGGAGACCGTGACGTTCCTGCGCGAGGCGCGGCCCGAGGAGATCGCCAAGCTGCAGGAAGGGATTCAGTTGGTCGTTGCGACGCAGCTGCTCGGCCGCGTTGGCAAATGGACGGTCGTGACGCTGTTCGGGACGTTCGTCGGAATGATGATGATCTGGGACAAGGTGTCGGCATGGTTCAAGGCTTCGCCGAAGTGAAGCGCGGCCATCGCGCCTACGCGATCGCCTGGCTGGTGAACATCGCCGCGCTGGGCGCCTGGCTCGCCGTGATGTGGCTCGATAACGAGCCTCCCTATGTCTACGACGGCACCAGAAGCTTCGTTTTGCCGGATCCGGCGCCGCAAGGCGCGATGGTCACGGTCGACTGGCGCATCTCGAAGATCAACCGGGTCTGTCCGGGACAGATTCAACGCTTCTTCACGAACAAGGATACGGCGGACGTCGTCGCTACGCTCGATACGACCGAAGTCTCGCGGGCGATGAAAGCCGGTGACCAGCGCCTGGCGCGCGCCTTCGTCCTGCCGCCGAACCTTCCGCCGAACGTCGGTTACTTCGCCGAGGTGCGGTTTCAATGCAACATCCTGCAGCAGTTCTTCCCGCTGCGGGTGTTGACCCCCGAGCTGACGTTTCACGTTCAGCAGCACTAACCCCGGAGCATCACATGATCTTTGCCCGCATCGTTGCGGCGGTCGCGCTTGCCTGCGCCTCGCTGCTCGTCGTGTCATCGTCCGCCGACGCACGGCCGCGCCATCATCACGCGCAGCGCGTCTATCTCGCCCATCCCGACTGCAACGTGAAATTCCCCTGCGAGGGCGTTGTCAGCTCGCCCCGCGGCGAGATGATCGCGCGCAAGGTCGGCATCGGCGCGCCGCAGAAGGTCTACAAGCCCCGGGCAGAGGCGCTGGGGCGCACCCGTGTCGCGGACGCCTCGAGCTCGGCGATGCAGCCGCACCCGTCCGGCTGCCCGGCGCGGGCGTTCTGCGGCTGCGGCGCGGCCGTGCGGATCTTCGGGAGCCCCGTGCGCTCGCTGTGGCTTGCCGCGGCCTGGTTCAAGTTCCCGCGGGCCTCGCCCGGTGCCGGCATGGTCGCGGTGCGCCGGCATCATGTCTTCGTGCTCGAGCAGCACATCGGTGGTTCGACCTGGCTCGCCTATGACGCCAATTCCGGCGGGCACGCGACGCGCATCCATGCCCGCTCGATCGCGGGCTATACGATCGTGAATCCGCATCCCGGCCTCGCGCTGGCGTGGAGGGCGTAGCCATGCGTTGCATCCCACACCTCGCGCCCGTCCTCATCGTACTGGCCTCGCTGGTCTGGCCGTTCGCCTTCACCTATGCGCGCGATGACGGTCGCTACGCCAACTCCGCGCTCAAGCCGTGGTTCGACGGCTTGCGAAGCGGCAAGGGCCCATGCTGCTCCGATGCCGACGGCTATGCGCTCTCCGACGTCGACTGGCAGAGCAATATCGTGTCCGCGTGCCGATCAGCAATGACGAGGCGGACAAGAACACGTTGATCTGGGTTGAGGTGCCGGAGGATGCGGTCATCACCGAGCCTAACCGGGCGGGGCGAACGATGGTGTGGCCGATCTGGGGTTACCAGGGCCCGTCGATCCGCTGTTTCATGCCGGGGAGCATGACTTGATGGAAGCGCTGCTCTGGATGCTGATCGGGCACGCCGTTGCCGATTACCCGCTGCAAGGTGACTGGCTTTCGAAAGCCAAGAATCCAACGCTCTGCCTGGTGCCCGGCGAAACGATTTGGCCGTTGGCACTGCTATCGCACGCCGCGATCCATGCCGGCGCGGTCAAGCTTGCGACCGGATCATGGATGCTCGCCGGCGCCGAGTTAGTCGCTCACACGCTGATCGACTACGGCAAATGCCGTGGAGTGATCAACTACAACCAGGATCAGTCCGCGCACATCGCCTGCAAACTATGCTGGGCAAGTCTGCTGGCGTGGCAGCTAACATGACCACGTCGATCCGCAAGCGCGTGTTCGATTACCTCGACGCAGCGCGCGTGCAAGGCGCATTCCTCGTTTCCGGTGTCTTCTGCGGTGTCGACGCGGACGATATCGCCGACGAGATCGCGAGGGATTGGGACGCCGGCGCTCGCGGCAAGTTGTCGTGGTGTCCCGGCGAAAGCAAACCGGAAGCAGCAGACATCACGCCGCACGTCGAGGCGTGGCTGCGTCAGTGATTCACTCGAACCCGCAGCGGGACGGACTTCCCGTTCTTCAAGAAAGGAAGGTTGAGATGTCGTATTCTTTCAGCGTGCGTGCGGCCAACAGGTCCGAGGTGATGGAGAAGATCGGGGCGGAGCTCGACAAGGTGGTGGCCGCACAGCCGATGCATTCCAACGACCGGGATCGCGCCTTCGCCGCGGCTCAGTCGTTCCTGGAAATGCTGCCGGAGGCTCCCGAGGGCCGCGAGATCTCGGTCTCGTTGCACGGATCGGTGGGCTGGACGCAGGGGGCGGACGGAGCCAATGCGATCACCGGCGCCGGCGTCGGAGTTTCGGCTTCGCTGGTCTGATTGTTTTCAAGGGTGAGGGGACCTCGACGTCTCCTCGATCGTGTCAAACCTCCGAAACTGAAGCCCGGCGCGGGGTGCCCCTTGTGCCGGGCTTTTTGTCGTCACAGGTTGTCGAGCTCTTTGTCGATGTCCACGCCGGCAATTTTGAGCATGACGTAGGCGTCGCGAATTATTTCCTTTGACGCTCGACATGCTTCGGAAAGATCGGGAAGAGGGATCGTGCCAATGGCCTTTTCGGGATAGCGGAAAGAAAAACTTGTGTGGTGAGGATTTAGAAATTCAAGAAGCTGAAGAGATGCTTTGCTGAGTACTAGTCCGTATTGAGGGCACTGCCGCGCTGCGCGAAGCAGATCGTGACTTTTATAGTCGGCGGGATTTTGGTGGAGGTGGTAAATCAGGTAGGCCGCAAGCGCGTTCTCAATGGCAAAGCCGATCAGAAGAAAGGCCGGCGCTGCAGCGGCTTCAATAACAAGTTTGCTGCGCTTGATCTCGTCGGCACCTTGCCAAAGCGAGATCGCATAACCCATCCGAAACAAGGCCTGCTGTGATGTTGAGCCTATCGGCATATGGTCAGGCTCTTTCTGAGCGTCAAAATGAATCCATAACACGCCGAAACGCCGGATGCTGCCGGTTCTTCACCTTCACCCAATCGCAGGTTCGCGGCCGGTACCGACGTTCCCGGTGCTTTGAGACGAGGCCCTCGAGGCCCATGCGGCAGGCGGCGTCGAACAGGTCCGGCCCGATCGCGCCTTTCTCGAACGGCGCGATGAAGATACCTTCCGGCCGGCGCGCGAGCAGCTTGCCGAGCTGCGCCTTGCGATCGAACAGCGGCAGCTCGCGCAGATCGTCGCCCTCGATCGCGACCAGGTCGAAGGCGTAGAGCTGGGCTTCGTCGTTGCGCTTGTTCGAATGCAGCGCGTTGAAGTCGGAGATGCCCTGCAGGTCGAGCACGCAGATCTCGCCATCGATGACGAAGCGCTGCTGCTTCATCTTCAGCGCGGTCTCGGCGATCCAGGGGAAGCGCCACGTCCAGTCGAGGCCGGACTTGGACAGGATCTTCACGGTGCGGCCGTCGCGCACCACGCGCCCGCGGTAGCCGTCGTATTTGACTTCGTGAATCCAGTCGGGCCCGGTCGGGACGGCCTTGGCGGAGATGGGCTTGCAATACTCGAAAGAACGCATGCGCCCGATCTATGTCTCGGCGGCGAAATGTGGAGTCCGGAACCCGCAATCCGTCAGTTTATCGTCGGCTGGCCGATCTGCTCGGCCTTCTCGTCGAACCAAAGGCGCTCTTCGACCGAGAGCTTTTCGTAAAGCGCATAGGCTTCAGCCATGAGGCCGTCGAATTGCGGCGTGCCGCTATGTGCTTCAGCGTCGATCAGCTTGGTCAGGAACCTCTGCATCCGGTCTGAGGCTTGATCCGTATCGATGTCGAGGAAGATCATCTGGAAAACCCCGACTAGACCAGCCGCAGCGCCAGCTGCCGGTGATGGCCTTCGTGCCGCTCGACGAAGTCCTGCAGTCCTGAAGGCACGTCAGCCGCCTGCAGATCGAACCGCCGGCGGATCTCGCGTGCGACGTCTTCGGAGACGTCTTCCGACCAGCGCTCGGCGGTGTTGAAGGCGATCACCCTGATTGGGTTGCTGTACTCGCCCGACATCAGGTCGGTGATGACGGTCTCGAGGTCGGTGGTCTCGGCGTCGGCCTCGCGCCAGACCGCGCCCAAGCGCCCCAGATCGTCCTTCACCAGGTAGACCGTCTGGTCCTCGCCACCGGGCACGATCGAGGGCGTCCAGCTGCGTCCGGGCATACTCAAAACTCCACGCTTACTGACACGACGAAGGTAGTGGCGCCGCTACGAAATTGCGAATCGGGGGAGCGTCGGAACTTTCTCGAATCCGCAGCGTTTAAGGTGCGCTTCCGGCCCTGTTCCCCCAAGCCCGGCCGGGCGCTCAGGTAACAGTGCGGCTCCAGCTTTGCCCAAGGCTGGGGCCGTCGCTGTTTCGCAAGGGGCTGTCCCAAGCAAGGCGGGGGTTTATCCATGCTTGTCGCTGGCCTTCGGCCAGTACCGGATGCACGCTTCTCGTGTCCTCCCCCGCGCCGCGGCATCTATTTGTGTGAACCCTTTCACACGCGCTTTGGGCGAGGGCGATTACGGTGCGCGCATGACGAGCGCTAGCAGCACCCTGCGGAGGTGCCCGAAATGTCAGTCTTGGCCGATGGCGTGGCGGACGATCTCGCGTCGCCAGCAGGGGTTTTGGCCAACCGAGTTTGTATGCACATGGTGCGGGTATCGCGCGGACGGTCCGTTGATTGCGGACGAAGATGTTCCGCTCTCCGGAAATCGCCGTGAGAGCTAGCAGGGCGCCTGCGGTCCCAGCAGGTCCTGCCCCGGCGGCATCAGCTTCAGATACGTCCCGCTCTCGTGCAGCGAGAGCCAGCCCTTGTCGATCGCGAAGGCAAGCCCGTTGCCGAACTCCGGGTGGCCCTTGCTGCCTCTCAGCAGCGCCACGAATTGCGAATTGACCCGCTCGATGTAGATCCGGCCGTCCTGGACCGCCGGCGTCGCGGCGGCTATCTCGACCAGCTTGCGGGCGGCGGTCTCCGGATCGCCGTAGGGCGTGGTCTCGACGTGCTTCATTTCCGGCCTCCGGTCCCCATCGCCGGGAGATCGAAATCGGGCCGCACCTCGGCGCGGAAGCCGCACTTGCTGCAGGTCATGCGCGCCTCGAGATCGGAGAGGCGAACGTCATCGGCGAACTGGTCGACCGTCTCCGGCGCCAGCCTCACGTGATGGCCGCACTTTCCAAGGTTGTTGCAATAGACCAGCAGCCCGCGCGTGCCGCCGCGACCGGCGCGCATCTCGCCGAGCGTGATCTTTTGCCTGCGCTGGTTCGAGTAGTCGGGGCGGCGGCGGGTGGGCATGATGCACCGGTTATGACATGCGAACGCGCCATGAACAAATTCCCCCGATTTTCCCCGGGTCGGCGCGTCGTGTTGCCGTCCCGTTCCGTGTCGAGACGTCATGAAGCGTGCGAACAGAAGCTCGCAAAGGTGCTTGAATTATAGGGATTTTCCGCACGTTGTGCGGGGCAGCGCGATGGCGCCGATTGTTCTTGCATGGAAATGACCTGAAAAGCCGGCATTTGCGCATTTTCGCGGCAGCGGGGGACCGGACCCTGTTCAGATAACCCGCCGCCGCGTTCACGACAACGGACGAATGGGCATGGGACCATGTGATGCGATGTTGCGCAGGCCTCCCGCGCTGCTAATGTTTCAGGCGAAAAATCAATTCGGATCGGCTCTCCAGGGGGCCGTGGAAAGACAGTTTGTATGAATGACCACACGCGGCTCCGCGGCGGCCTTGTGCCGCCCGGCGAGCTGGAGGGGTCGATGGCGGCGGTGGCGTTGGCCCCCGAACCTGCCGTCCCCGCGCAAGCGGGAACCGGCGTTTATGCGGCGCTGGACCTCGGTACCAACAATTGCCGGCTGCTGATCGCCTGTCCGACCAGCGACGGTTTTCGCGTGGTCGATTCCTTCTCGCGCATCATCCGCCTCGGCGAGGGCGTCTCCGCCACCGGCTGCATCAGCGACGCCGCGATCGACCGCGCCATCGCCGCGCTCAGCATCTGCCGCGACAAGATCAATCTGCGTAAAGCGCGCCGGCTGCGGCTGATCGCGACCGAGGCCTGCCGCGCGGCGTCGAACGCCGAGGGGTTCCGCAGCCGCGTCGCGGCCGAGACCGGCATCGAGCTCGAGGTGATCGACCGCGAGACCGAGGCTTCGCTCGCCGTGCTCGGCTGCGCACCGCTGGTCGATCCCAAGGGCACGGGCGCGATCCTGTTCGACATCGGCGGCGGCTCGACCGAGCTGGTGCGGATCGAGCGCGACCCGCAAAATCCCGATCCGCAGATCAAGGCCTGGATGTCGATCCCGCTCGGCGTGGTGACGCTGGCCGAGCAATTCGGCGGCCGCGACGTGACGCCCGAGATCTATGCTGCTATGGAGCAGGAGGTCGCCAATCACGTCGCGCCGTTCGCGGCTGCGCATGGCGGCGATCTCGCCGGCATGCACCTGCTCGGCACCTCGGGCACGGTGACGACGCTCGCCGGCATCCATCTCAATCTGGCGCGCTACGACCGCCGCCGCATCGACAGCATCTGGATGAACGATTCCGACATCACCGCGACCATCAGCAAGCTGCTCGGCATGAGCTACGAGGAGCGGGCCGGCAACAGCTGCATCAGCGTCGAGCGCGCCGATCTCGTGCTCGCCGGCTGCGCCATCCTCGATGCGATCAGGCGGGCGTTCCCGCTGCCGCGCCTGCGCGTCGCCGACCGCGGCCTGCGCGAAGGCATGCTGGTCGAGATGATGCGCGAGGACGGCGCGCTCAGGAGCTGGTGACATGGCCAAGGACACCACCGGCCGCTTGCACGTCCAGGTCAAGACCGGCGGCAAGCGCAAATTGTCGTCGAAACTCTGGCTCGAGCGGCAGCTCAACGATCCCTATGTCGCCAAGGCCAAGGCCGCCGGCTATCGCTCGCGCGCGGCCTTCAAGCTGCTGGAAATCGATGACAAGTTTCGCCTGCTGAAGCCGGGCATGGCCGTGGTCGATCTCGGCGCCGCGCCCGGGGGCTGGAGCCAGATCGCCGCCAAGCGGGTCGGCTCGGTGGAAGGCAAGGGCAAGGTCGTTGCGATCGATCTGCTCGAAATGCCCGAGATTCCCGGCGTCGATTTCGCGCAACTCGACTTCATGGACAATGACGCGCCGCAGAAGCTGACCACGATGCTCGGCGGCGGCGCCGACGTCGTAATGTCCGACATGGCCGCCAACACCACCGGCCACCGCAAGACCGACCAGCTCCGCATCGTCGGACTGGTCGAGACCGCGGCCGCGTTCGCCTGCGACGTGCTCAAGCCCGGCGGCACGTTCCTGGCGAAGACGTTCCAGAGCGGCGCCGACGCCGATCTGCTCGCCCAGCTCAAGCGTGACTTCGCCACGGTGCGTCACGTCAAGCCCGCCGCAAGCCGGCAGGACTCGTCCGAGCGCTACGTGCTCGCGACGGGGTTCCGCGGAACGGCGCTGGCGTGATTTAACCCAGCCGCTGATCCCGCACGTCCTGGGTATCCTCCGTCGCCGTCTTGACGGCGGCGCTCGCCGCGATTTTGGCGGCACCCTTGCGGCTTGCGACCTCGACCGCCTTGCGCCCGGAGATCTCGTGGCCGGCGTCGGCGGGCATCTGCCAGAAGAACCAGCTCGAGACCGCCGAGATCACCGCCACGACGACGAAGGCGGGAGCGAACACGGTGGCGTTGAGCTCGCTGACATGGCCGAGCCACATCGTCGTCTCCACCGTCGCGGCGCCGACCGCAACGCCAGCGGAGACCGCGAGCTGCTGGTTGACGCTCACGAGCGTGGTGGCCCGGCTCATCTGCGGGGGCTCGACGTCGGCATAGGCCACCGTGTTGATCGCGGTGAATTCGAGCGAACGGAAGAACCCGCCGACCACCAGAATCACCATGATGATCAGGAGCGGCGTCGACACCGTGAACAGCGCGCAGACGCCGAGGAAGAAGGCGCTGATGATCGCGTTCACGGTCATCAGGTTGCGGAAGCCGAAGGTGCGGATGATGCGCGCCGCCAGCGTCTTCATGCCCATGGCGCCGAGCGAGGAGGCGAAGGTGACGAGGCCGGAATTGAACGGCGACAGGCCGAAGCCGATCTGCATCAGCAGCGGCAGCAGGAACGGCAGCGCGCCGATGCCGAGCCGGAACAGGAAACCGCCCAGCACGGCCGCACGCAGCGTCGGCAGCTTCAGGAGCGAGAAATCCAGCACCGGTGATCCCGTCCGCCTCGAATGGAGGACGTAGAGCGTCATCGAGATCGAGCCGCCCACGACCAGCGCCGCGACCGTGCTCCACGGCAGCAAATTGAGGCCGGCGACCGACAGGCCGAAGGCGATGCCGGCGAGGCCGAGCCCCGCGAGCACCATGCCGTAGAGATCGAACTTTTCCTGCGTCTCGCTTTTGATGGGATCGATGAACTTCAGCGCCATGAAGATGCCGAGCAGCCCGATCGGGATGTTGATCAGGAAGATCCAGTGCCACGAGGCATAGGTGGTGATGAAGCCACCGAGCGGCGGTCCGATCACGGGACCAATCAGGGCAGGGATCGTCACCCACGCCATCGCATTGACCAGTGCGCTCTTGTCGACCGAGCGCAGCAGCACGAGGCGGCCGACCGGCGTCATCATCGCGCCGCCCATGCCCTGCAGGATGCGGGCAAACACGAAGTCGGTCACCGAGCCCGACAGCGCACAGCCGATCGATCCCACCATGAACACGCCGACCGCGATCGCGAACACCATGCGCGCGCCGAACCTGTCGGCGGTCCAGCCGCTGGCCGGAATGAATACCGCGAGCGACAGCAGGTAGGAGGTGATGGCGAGCTTGAGCGTCAGCGGGCTCGTGCCGATGTCCGCCGCGATCGCCGGCAGCGAGGTGGCGATCACGGTGGAGTCCATGTTCTCCATGAAGAGAGCAGTGGCCACGATCAGCGGGATGATGCGTTGCTTGTCGACCATGACAGATTGTTAATGAAAATCAGAAGAAAGGGTGGACTTGCGGCTTATCACTGCCGCCTTGCCGGGACCATTGCAGATCAACGCATAGCACCTAAATCCTGCGCTCGCCCTTCGTCATTCCAGGGTGCGCCACTTGGCGCGTGCGCCCCGGAATGACAGGGAGGCCGGCCCCCGCGGCCAGTCCCGCCGAATTGATGTAAAAAGCCTGTGCATGGCTGGCCAGCGGTCCGATTTGCTTTGATTCGTCACGCGGGCATGCTATCGACCCGCGTCAACCCCACCGATGGGCTCCGATTCTCCGGCGATGCCGCAAGGTACGCCGAGGGTGGCGCTCATCCATAGCTGTTTGCGGCAGGGCCGCAGGAAGGAGTTGGCACATGGCCACGGTTCAACAAGGCATTCGCGAAGCCTTTACGTTCGACGACGTGCTGTTGAAGCCGGGCCTGTCGGACGTCATGCCGGGCGAAGTCGACATCCGCTCCCGCGTCACCCGCGCCATCCCGCTCAACATCCCGATCATGGCCTCCGCCATGGACACCGTCACCGAGGCCCGCATGGCGATCGCCATGGCGCAGGCCGGCGGCCTCGGCGTCATCCACCGCAATTTCGATCCCGAAGGGCAGGCCGCCCAGGTGCGGCAGGTCAAGCGCTTCGAGTCGGGCATGGTGGTGAATCCGCTCACCATCAGCCCCGATGCCACGCTCGACGATGCGCTCAAGCTGATGAGCGATCACGGCATCTCCGGCATTCCCGTCGTCACCGGCGCCGGCAAGAACACGCCCGGCAAGCTGGTCGGCATCCTCACCAATCGCGACGTGCGCTTCGCCACCGACCGCCGGCAAAAAGTCTCCGAGCTGATGACGCATGAAGGCCTCGTCACGGTGCGCGAGAATGTCAGCCAGGACGAAGCGCGCAAGATGCTGCACCAGCATCGCATCGAGAAGCTGCTCGTCGTCGACGACCAGTATCGCTGCGTCGGCCTGATCACGGTCAAGGACATGGAGAAGGCGGTCGCCCATCCGCTCGCCTGCAAGGACGCGCAGGGACGTCTCCGCGTCGCCGCCGCCACCACGGTCGGCGATTCCGGTTTCGAGCGCACCGAGCGGCTGATCGATGCCGGCGTCGACCTCGTCGTCGTCGACACCGCGCACGGCCATTCCCGCCACGTGCTGCATGCGGTCAACCGCATCAAGCGTCTCTCCAACTCGGTTCAGGTCGTCGCCGGCAACGTCGCGACCGAGGACGGCGCCCAGGCGTTGATCGATGCGGGCGCGGATTGCATCAAGGTCGGGATCGGCCCCGGCTCGATCTGCACCACGCGTATCGTCGCCGGCGTCGGCGTACCCCAGCTCACCGCGATCATGGATGCGGTGGAAGCGGCCAAGAAGTCCGACATTCCCGTCATCGCCGACGGCGGCATCAAGTTCTCCGGCGATCTCGCCAAGGCGCTTGCCGCCGGAGCCGACATCGCGATGGTCGGCTCGCTGCTCGCCGGCACCGACGAGACGCCGGGCGAAGTGTTCCTCTGGCAGGGCCGTTCCTACAAGGCCTATCGCGGCATGGGCTCGGTCGGCGCGATGGCGCGCGGCTCGGCCGACCGTTACTTCCAGCAGGACATCAAGGACACGCTCAAGCTCGTGCCCGAAGGCATCGAGGGCCAGGTGCCCTACAAGGGCCCGGTCGGCAACGTCATGCACCAACTCGCCGGCGGCCTGCGCGCCGCCATGGGTTATGTCGGCGCCAAGGACATGACGGAGCTGCACGCCAAGGCAAAGTTCGTCCGCATCACCGGCGCGGGCCTGCGCGAAAGCCACGTCCACGACGTCACCATCACGCGCGAGGCCCCGAACTATCCGGGCGGCGGTTAGTCGTTTAGCTCAGCTCTCGTGCCCCGGACGCAGCGCAGCACCAACTCGGCGGTGCGCTGCAGAGCCGGGCCCATGTCTCCGAATATTGCAGTGTTGCTTTATCTGGGTCCCGCCTCGGCGCAGCAACGTTGCACGTTGCAGCGCGTCCGGGACAAGCGACCGTGGTTGTCGCTGCGACCATCCTCGTCGTCGCTTTGGTATTGACGTAGCTACCTGCCTCCGCTTCCGTCCACGTCGAAAGACAATCAGGAGGAAGTACATGTCCCAAGGCAAACGCATCGTTCTCGCCGCGCGTCCCGTCGGCGAACCCAAGCCGTCTGATTTTCGCCTGGAGGAATTCGCGATCCCTTCGCCCGGTGCGGGCGAGGTGCTGCTGCGCACGATCTGGCTGTCGCTCGATCCTTACATGCGCGGACGCATGAGCGACGGTCCGTCCTACGCCGCGCCGGTGCCGGTCGGCGGCGTGATGGAAGGCGAGGCGGTGAGCGAGGTCACGGCCTCCAACAATCCCGATTTCTCGGTCGGCGACATCGTGCGCGCGCGGACCGGCTGGCAGACCAATGCGATCTCCAACGGCAAGGGCCTCATCAAGGTCGATCCGAAGCTCGGCCCGATCTCGACCTCCATCGGTGTGCTCGGCATGCCCGGCATGACCGCCTATACGGGGCTTCTCGACATCGGCAAGCCGCAAGCCGGCGAGACCGTCGTCGTTGCCGGCGCCTCCGGCGCGGTCGGCTCCGCCGTCGGCCAGATAGCGAAGATCAAGGGCGCGCGTGCGGTCGGCATCGCCGGCGGCAAGGACAAGTGCGACTACGTGGTAAAGGAGCTCGGCTTTGATGCCTGCATCGATCATCGCGATCCCGATCTCGCGGCGAAGCTCAAGGACGCCTGCCCGAAAGGCATCGACGTCTATTTCGAGAATGTCGGCGGCGCCGTGTTCGAGGCGGTATTCCCGCTGCTCAACCCGTTCGCGCGCGTGCCGGTCTGCGGCCTGATCGCTCATTACAACGACACCGAGGCGAAGCCGCCGAAATGGGCCGGCGCGATGATGCGCGCGACGCTGACCAAGCGGCTGACCTTCCGCGGCTTCATCGTCTCCGACTTCGCCTCCCGCCACGGCGACTTCCTGCGCGACATGTCCGGCTGGGTCCGCGACGGCAAGGTCAAGTACAAGGAGTTCGTGACCGAGGGCATCGAGAGCGCCCCCGGCGCCTTCATGGGCCTGCTCAAGGGCGCCAATTTCGGCAAGCAGCTGGTGCGGGTCGGGCCGGACAAGGGTTAGCTGTACCGAGTGTGACGCCTTGGTTGCACGGGCGTCACACTCCGGTCGGTCTTGGTTAACAAAGAGTGACTAAAGGGCAACACCTCTCCGTAAAACCCGAAACTGTGACCCTCCGTTCATTGACGGGGGAATGAAGGCATTGAATCATCGCGCATATTTCAGGTGTTGCGATGTTAGAGATCGGTATTTTCTGCGTAATCCTTCTGGCCGCCGGCTATTGGACGGCGATGTTTGTCATGGGCCGTCACGACGACGTCATCCACGGCAAGTTCGTTCATAGCGAAGACGACGGCGAATTCGCGCGGCCCGCGATGCCGACGCCTTCGCCGCCATTTCCGAAACGCCCTGGCGTCAAGGCCGCTCAAGTCACGAGTGCGCCGGCCAATGATGTGTCGGCCAAGCCCCTAACCAGCAAGCCCGTGAACAGCGAAGCGCTGCAGTCGCTGCTCGCCGCGATCCAGCAGGATCTCAAGAGCGTCGCTTGAGCTGAACGCGTACTAATGCTTGCCGCCCATCTGGGCGAGCAGTTCCTCGATGTCGATGTCGACCTGGCCCGCCGCACGGACGTGGCGGACTTCGAAACTGTCCGGCCGGAAACGGTATTCGACGAGGCCAACTTCCTTGATCGCGATCCGGTCCTGGCGTTGGTCGTTGATCTTGAATCCTGCTGATGGCGCCCAGACGTGACGCGTGCTGCGCCAGGTGAAGTCGCGGCGCTGGTGCACGTGGCCGCTCGCGATCAGGCGCAGGTCGACGGGCGCGAACATCTCGATCAGGCGTGCGCGCGCGGGCTGCGGCACATAGCGGATCGAGGTCTCCGGCAGCTCGGCATCGTCGGGACGATTGAGGAACAGGGGCTTGTGCACGAACAGTGCGACCGGCTTGCCGTTGCTATGTGCGAGCTCGCGCGACAGCCAGTCGAACTGCTCGACCTCGAAGGCGAGCCTTGAGTTCATCACCAGCGAATTGAGGCCGATGAAGTGCCAGCCCGCGGCCTCGAACGACCAATGATCCTCGCCGATGATCTCGCAGAACTGCTTGCGGTGCGCTTCCGCGACCGGCGGCTTTGGCGCCGGCCCGATCGCGGTCGGATTGTCGCCGATGTCGTGATTGCCCGGGATGTAGCGGCACGCGACGGGCAAAGCGGCGTGCAGGCTCTTGGCGAATGCGACATCGTCGCGGCTGGCCGGCCCGTCGAAAGAGACGTCGCCGGTGTTGACGACGAGATCGGGCCTGTCGGCGTCGATATGGGCGCTGACCGCGTCGAAGTTGGCAATCAAGCCGGGGAAGCGGCGGCCGAGATGCGTGTCGGAAATCTGCGTGAGACGAAATTCGGACATGCGATCATCGTACGCATTGCTGCGCGTCGGAACGATGACAACGCGGGCCTGGACCGCGACGAACAAAGTTTAAAGCACGCGATAGCGGATCGTGTAGGCATCCCGCGGCGCGACGCTGTCGGTGACGGGCGAGGCGATGCGGTCGGCGAGATGCCAGGGGCCGAACTGTTCGGAGCGGTGGGGTTCGGCGGGCAGGCGAAGGCGGAATTCGAAGGTGCCCTTGCCGGGCATGTTCACGACCAGCACGCGGTCGGCGGTGCGGTGGTTGAGCGCCACCGCGCCGCGTAGCACCGAGCGGTCGTCGCCGAGCTCGCGCACGCTACCGACCAGCGCCAGCGTCTGGTTGCGGTCGGTGTGCAGCTCGATCTGGCCATCGGAGACCGAGGTCAGGGTCTCCCGGGGCATGCGGATCTCGAACTCGACCGCAGGCTTGGACGGGTTGAGGCCGAGATAGGCCGAGGCGGCATGGCGCATGTCCCAGGCGGCGAAGGCGAACAGGACCAGCGCGGCAACGGTGGCCAGCCCGTGCCTGGCGACGTCGCGCCAGGTCCGGTAGCTCAGGCGGAAGTATACGGTCATCGCCAGCGCGACGGCGAGAGCGGCCGCGACACCCGAGAGCGCCGACATCAGGATGCCGAGCCCGCCGTCGGCGGATTCGGTCAAAAGGCTGGACAGGGTGCTCATGTCGGTCTCTCGGCAGGCTCTTGCCGGTCCTTTGGCGCCGGCTCGCCTCGACCCGAAGGGGCAAAATCGCTGTAACTATCGCCAGTTGGTCGCAAGATCGGGAACGCCGGTTCAACTCGTTGATTGTCAGCGCCAGGAGTCGCGGCTAATGACGGTCCGCGGTGTTCCGCCTCACGGGAAAGTTCCGATGTCTGTTCAATGGGTGTTGCTGCCGGTCTTCGTGCAGGTAGGGCTGACCTTCGCACTGCTGCTCGGCATGACGCTGAGGCGCCGGCGCGCGGCAGCCTCCGGCGACACCAGGAGCCCTGACATTGCGCTCGGGGAGTTCGAGCTGCCGGTGCTGTTCTACGCGCTGATCGCGCTGGCGCTCCCGTTGCGCCACGCCGACCTCTTCATCGTGCTGATGTCCTGGGTCTTCGTGGTGACGCGCTTTGCCCATGCCGGCGTGTTCGTGTCCTCGAACGATTCCGGCCGGCGCTCCGCGGTCTCGTTGGCCAGCGTCCTTGTGCTGCTGGCGATGTGGATCTACTTCGCGCTGAAGATGCTGTTGTTGATCTGAGACGCGCATGATCCGGAAAAGTGGCCACCGGTTTTCCGACAAGATCATGCGCAAGCATAACCCCTTAGAGCGCGATCTTAAGATCGCGCCGCCGGATTTGATCTGCAAGATTTACTGAAAGCTTCAAATGACTCCCGCTGCCCGGCTGTCCGCAGCCATCGAACTGATCGATACCATCGAGAAGGACCGCGTGCCTGCGGCCAAGGCGCTGAAGGAGTGGGGCACCGCGCATCGCTTCGCCGGCTCCGGCGACCGCGCCGCGATTGCCGGCCTGGTCTGGGACGTGCTGCGCCGCTATGCCTCGAGCGCTTTCCTGATGGATGCCGACACCGCGCGCGCCCGGCTGATCGGCATGCTCCGCCTCGAGCGCAACATGGATGCCGCCACCATGGCCGCCTTGTTTGACGGCAGCAGGTTCTCGCCTGCGCCGCTGACGCAGGCCGAGCAGGCGGCGCTGGCCACGCGCTCGCTAACGGATGCGCCGGCCGCGATCGCCGGCGACTACCCGGAATGGCTCGATCCGCATTTGGCAAAGGTGTTCGGCGAGGATCGCATTGCCGAGGCCGCCGCGATGGCGAGCCGGGCTCCGCTGGACCTGCGCGTCAACACGCTAAAATCCAATCGCGACAAGGTGCTGAAGGCACTTGCTCATCTTCACGCGAAACCGACACCGTGGTCGGCAAATGGCCTGCGCATCGAGCTTTCCGCCGATGCGCGCAATCCCGGAGTTCAGGCCGAAGAGGATTTCATCAAGGGCGGCATTGAGGTTCAGGATGAAGGATCGCAGCTCGCAGCAGCTCTCACCGCGGCAAAACCCGGCGAGCAGGTGATCGATCTCTGCGCCGGTGCCGGCGGCAAGACGCTGGCGCTGGCCGCAATGATGCAGGGCAAGGGCCGGCTGATCGCGACCGACAGCGACAAGCGGCAGCTCGCGCCGATCCATGAGCGACTGTCGCGCGCCGGCGTCCACAACGCCGATGTCCGCACGCCCAAGGGCGAGGCCGATCCGCTCTCCGACATCAGCGCCACCGCCGATCTCGTCGTGATCGACGCGCCCTGCACGGGAACCGGGACCTGGCGCCGCAACCCCGACGCCAAATGGCGCATGCGCCCCGGCGCGTTGGAGATTCGTCTGCGCGACCAGGCCGAGGTGCTGGAGCGTGCGGTTCCCCTTGTGAAGCAGGGGGGCCGCATCGCTTACATCACCTGCTCGGTGCTGCCGGAAGAGAACGGCGAGCAGGTGAGGGCGTTCACCACGCGCCACCCCGCGTTCAAGGTCGTGCCGCCCGAGCAGACCGCGAGCGTGCTCTGGGACAAGGCCGAGGATTTTGCCGAAGCCGCGCTGCAGTCGGACGAAGGCTGGCTGATGACGCCGCGACGGACCGGAACGGACGGGTTCTTCGTCTCGGTGCTGAAGAAGGCGTAGATGTCGAACAAGCGTAGCGGCGCGAAGAGCGCGCCTTTGCCCACGCCACGGCACCGCCGCTAACGCCGCTGAATACAGCCCGTTATTCCGAATTCACCCTCTGGGCGTCCCGGAATGACAGCCCAAACAAAAACCCCGCGAGCCGAAGCCCGCGGGGTTTTCCAACTCTTACGCTTCTGCCCGCGAAATCCGCAGTCAGAAAGCGCCGCGCGGCCGATTAGCCGACGCGGAGATTGTCAGCCGACGACTTGCCGCTGCGGCGGTCGGCGACGATGTCGAACGAGACCTTCTGACCCTCGTTGAGGGAGGAGAGGCCGGCGCGCTCGACGGCGCTGATGTGGACGAAAACGTCCTTCTGGCCGTCATCCGGCTGGATGAAACCATAACCCTTTTGGGTGTTGAACCACTTCACGGTGCCCATAGCCATGGGGAATTTCCTTTAGTTAGTTAGAGACGGTACGCACGTGGACCGGTACGCGTCACTGCGCCCATGGCCCTGATGAGTCGATGTTTTGGAGAAATCATCTGAAGCGTGCGCGCCTGTCTTAGACGAGGCGAAGCGGCCCAGTCGTTCGGCCAAGTATCGATGATCACAATATAGCGAGAATTTGGGGCCGCTTCAAGGCACCACCCGCCGCCCGGCACCTCGCACAACTTTGCTATTTTGCGGTGCAAATAAACGGTCAGGTTGCACCTCAGTCGACGATGAAAAGAGTGGCACCCGACGCCGTCGAGGAGCGGTGCGCGGCATCCCCGAAATCCGAAACCTGGTAGCTCATGCCGGCCGTCAGCTTGAAGGTGCGCCCGTCGCGCAGCTCACTGTCGAGTTCGCCCTTGAGCACGTAGAGCACGTGGCCGCGATCGCACCAATGATCGGCGAGATAGCCCGGCGAATACTCGACCATCCGCACCCGGAGCTCGCCGATGGTCAGCGTCCGCCACAGCGCCTGTCCGGTCTCGCCGGGATGCACGGTGGCCTCGACCTTGCTCCAGTCGGTGACGGTGAAGGGGGAGGCGGGGAGTTTCATGGGAGGTCCTGCTTCGAGATGCGCGGGCCTCCTGTTACCGCATGCCGCCGTCCCGGTCTTGTCCTTTGCGTGGCTACGGCGGCGACGCGCAGCCGGCGGCTGCCTCGATCCTGCTCGCGGTGATGACCCAGACCAGCAGCGCAGCCGCGCTGATCCCGGCGCCGAGCATGCAGACCCCGGTCCAGCCGGCGGCGGCATACATCATGGTCGACGCGATCCCCCCGGTCGCGCTGCCGATCGAGTAGAACACCATGTAGCTGCCGACCAGCCGGCTGGCTGCGTCGGGACGCGCGGCGACGATCAGGCTCTGGCTGGTCACGTGCACGGCCTGCAGTCCGAGATCGAGCAAGATCACGCCGGCCACGACGAACCAGAGCGAGCTGTGCAGGCAGGCGAGCGCGCCCCATGCGGCGAGCATCAGCATCAGAGACAGTCCGGTGGTGCGCTGGGCCCATCCGAGATCGGCGAGGCGTCCGGCATTGCGCGCACCCAATGCGCCGGCGAAGCCTGCGACCCCGAGCAGTCCGATCGTGGTGTGCGACAACGAGAAAGGCGGCGCCGACAGCGGCAGCACGATCGAGGTCCAGAACACGTTGAGGTCGGCAAAGATCAGGAACGCAAACAGCGCACGCTCGCGCAGGACCGGCTCCTCCAGGAACAGCGACGCCGTCGAGCGCAACAACGACAGATAAGAGGTGCCGGCCGCTGCGGCTTGCGGTCCGCGCGGCAGGATCCGCAGCAGCAACGCGGCCGTGGCGAGCATCAGGCCGGCCGAGACCAGGTAGACCGTGCGCCAGCCCCCGATATCGGCAAGTGCGCCTGCGGCGAAACGCGCGAGCAGGATGCCTCCGACCACACCGCTGGTGACGGTCCCGATGGCGCGGCCACGGCCGTCGGGCGTCGCAAGCGTCGCGGCGAAGGCGACGAGGACCTGCACCACCACGGCCAGCACGCCGACCATCGTCAGTCCCGCCAGCAGCACCACGGCGTGCGATGCCGTGCCGACGATCACAAGCGCAAGCGCCGACAGCGCGATCTGGCCGGCGATCAGGCGGCGGCGGTCGCTGATATCGCCGAGCGGCACGATCAGGATCAGGCCGACCGCGTAGCCGATCTGGGTGAAGGTGATGACCATGCCGATCGCGGCCGGGGCGATGCCGAGGTCATGGGCCATGGCGTCGAGCAGTGGCTGCGCGAAATAGATGTTGGCGACGCTCAGGCCGCAGGTCAGCGCAAACAGCAGCGCCATGGCGGGGGAGAGGCCGCGTCCGGCCGTGTTGGCGCGGCTCTTAGGGCTCGTTCCGGCGACATTGTCGTTTCTCATGGGCAGTCTCTCGGCACTTTCAATCTGGTCCTATTGCGAGCGCAGCCAAGCAATCCAGACTGTACCCGCGGAGAGATTCTGGATTGCTTCGCTCCGCTCGCAATGACGAGCAGGAAGCAACCCGACCTCAATGCGGCAAATGGTTCGCCGATCCCTGCACGATCAGCCCCGCATCGTTCAGGCGCAGATATTCGCAGATCCGCTTGCCGCGCTCGTTCTGGTAGAACACCACGACGCTGTCGGGACTCACATACGTATCGATCAGCGTGAAGTGCAGCCCCGGGATGAGCCCGAGCGCCTTGGCCCAATAGGCCCGCAGCGCGTCCTTGCCGCGCACGGTGCCGCTGGCATCGAACCCCATCACGGGGATGTGGTCCGACGTCATCACCACGGTCTCGTCGTAGAGTTTCAGCACGCGCTCGAGATCGTGCGTGTTCCAGGCCTCGATCCAGGTCCGGCCGAGCGCGGCCAGCGTTGACGGTTGATGATGCTGTGACATGCGCGTTCTCCCTGATCGGCCCCGTCTGTGATGTGGAGCACATTTAGGTCAATAATACTTACCTATTTTGATTTGTCCATGGCTAAAGAAGAATGTGGGCGCGCGCCGTCGTGCGGTTGCGGGCAGGGCGCGCGTCGCGTATCTGCTGGCCATGACAGCAGCACAGAACGACCGCTCCGCGTCGACGCCTTCGGTGGCCTCGGCGCACGACAAGATTCTCATCGTCGACTTCGGCAGCCAGGTGACGCAGCTGATCGCGCGTCGCGTGCGCGAGGACGGCGTCTATTGCGAGATCGTCCCGTTCAACAAGGCCGAAGAAGCCTTCAAGGAGATGAAGCCGAAAGCGGTGATCCTCTCCGGTGGACCGGAGTCGGTGCATGAGGAAGGCTCGCCCCGCGCCCCGCAGCTGATCTTCGCCTCCGGCGTGCCCGTGATGGGCATCTGCTACGGCCAGATGACCATGGCGGCGCAACTCGGCGGCGAGGTCGAGGGCGGCCATCACCGCGAATTCGGCCGCGCCGACGTCGAGGTGAAGGCCGAGAGCCAATTGTTCGCGGATGTCTGGTCGTCGGGCAGCAAGAACCAGGTCTGGATGAGCCATGGCGACCGCATCACCAAGATGCCGCCGGGCTTCTCGGTCGCCGGCACCTCGCCGAACGCGCCGTTCGCGATCATCCAGGACGAGAAGCGCAAATATTACGGCCTGATGTTCCACCCCGAGGTGGTCCACACGCCCGACGGCGCCAAGCTGATCCGCAACTTCGTGCGCAAGATCGCCGGCCTCACCGGCGACTGGACCATGCGCGCCTTCCGCGAGGAGGAGATCGCAAAAATCCGCCAGCAGGTGGGCAAGGGCAGGGTGATCTGCGGCCTCTCCGGCGGCGTCGATTCAGCCGTGGCCGCGGTGCTGATTCATGAGGCGATCGGCGACCAGCTGACGTGTGTGTTCGTCGATCACGGCATGCTGCGCCTCGACGAGGCCAAGACCGTCGTCGACCTGTTCCGCCACCACTACAACATCCCGCTCGTGCACGTGGATGCCTCGAAGCAATTCCTCGGCGAGCTCGAGGGCGTCACCGACCCCGAAAAGAAGCGCAAGACCATCGGCCGCCTCTTCATCGAGGTGTTCGAGCAGGAAGCCAAGAAGCTCGGCGGCGCGGACTTCCTCGCGCAGGGCACGCTCTATCCTGACGTGATCGAGAGCGTCTCCTTCACCGGCGGACCTTCCGTCACCATCAAGTCGCACCACAATGTCGGCGGTCTCCCCGAGCGCATGAACATGAAGCTCGTCGAGCCCTTGCGCGAGCTGTTCAAGGACGAGGTGCGCAAGCTCGGCTACGAGCTCGGCCTGCCCGAGATATTCGTCGGCCGCCACCCGTTCCCGGGCCCCGGCCTCGCCATCCGCTGCCCCGGCGACATCACCAGGGACAAGCTCGACATCCTGCGCAAGGCCGATGCCGTCTATATCGACCAGATCCGCAAGCACGGCCTCTACGACGACATCTGGCAGGCCTTCGCCGTGCTGCTCCCCGTCAAGACCGTCGGCGTCATGGGCGACGGCCGCACCTACGACTACGTCGTGGGCCTGCGCGCCGTCACCTCCACCGACGGCATGACCGCCGACTTCTACCAGTTCGACATGAAGTTTCTGGGCGAGACCGCCACGCGCATCATCAACGAGGTGAAGGGCGTGAACCGGGTGGTGTACGATGTGACGAGCAAGCCGCCGGGGACGATTGAGTGGGAGTGAGGGGGCGCCAAGTTCAGCATTACTGAATTAGGTCGTTACTTCCCGGAGAGGACGCGCGGCAGAAATCATGGGATTTGGGGTCTTCATCCATCGATCGGACTCGATCTACGATGACAGTCCCGCTGAACGATATCAGTTTCCCAATCAGTATCTACGCCGCGTCCAAGCCTGTATCGGTGATTGGATCATCTACTACGAACCAAGCAAAGTCGCCGAGACGCGCGGCTACTTTGCGATCGCCCGGGTTCATCAAGTCATCCCGGATTCCGCTTCTTCAGGTATGTACCTCGCTCTGATCGAACCTGGAAGTTATCTCGATTTTGCCAATCCAGTCGCTTTCAACGGACCGGCCGGGCCGGTTGAGCGCGGTGTTCTGAATGAACGGGGGCGAATTTCGGGGCGCGCCCAGTCGGCGGTGCGGCCAATCTCGGCCGACGATTTCAATCGAATATTTGAACTGGGCTTTGCGGAAGGCGCGCCGCTGCTGCCCCGCGTTGACGCGGATGTGCGGCTGTCTCAACTTGACGAAAAAGCGCAAGCGCCGTTCATATTCGAGCAACAGCGAGATCGCGTCAGCCTTACTGTATCGAGAGTTCTGCGCGATCGCGTTTTTCGCCGGATCGTACTGCGCGCATACGATGAGCGCTGCGCGATCACTGGGCTGAAGCTCATAAACGGAATGGGGCGTGCTGAGGTCGCCGCGGCACATATCCGACCAGTGGAAGCGAACGGGCCGGACATCGTGAGCAACGGGCTCGCACTGTCAGGTACCGCCCATTGGATGTTCGATCGCGGTCTGATCAGCCTTGCCGATGATCTGGAGATATTGATCTCGCGTCAGACAAACGATCTGGAAGGAGTCCGATCCGTCATCAATAAGACCGGTCGTGTACTCGCGCCAACAAGGCCATCCGATCGGCCGCATCCGCATTTTCTGCAATGGCACCGTGAGCATTGCTTCAAGCAGTGAGCATTAGAGGGCAGCGCCCGCACGGCCCAATCTCGTTTCATCCCGACCGTCCAATTTGTCGCACCCCGCTGTGACCTCCTTCACACGCACCCTCCCAGAAACCCTGCCATAAAACACCTGCTGTGATTGTGTATGGCAGAATGCCGTCACATCGGCTTGAAACAGGCTGCACACGCCAGAACGACATGTTGAAATAGCCATCGACCGGCCTCGTGCCGGGCGATGAAAGCTATGGAGACACTATGGCTGACGGACACGGACAGAACCTGATCGGGACGTGGACCAAGGTCACGTCGTTGGCGTGTGCGGACAAATATCCCGCCACCATCACATTCTCGACCGGCACCTACCGCGGCATGCGGGGCGCAGGGCAGGGCATGGTGTGGTGGGACGCGGGGATCTACCGTCTCGAAGACCCGGACACCCTGGTCGTCGGGACGGCGAACGACGAACTCGTGACGTATCGCATCTCACGCGAGGCCGACCGGTTTGAGTTCACGGATTCAGAGGGCTGCGTTGTGACCTACAGGCGCGCGTAGGATCGCTAACGACAGCCTGGCCGACCAGAATAACGCGGGCGTACCCGCGAATGAGCCCGCCGCTCACGTCGATCGCCTCGTCCCTTCAACGAGGAGACAACGACATGTGCAATTGCTCGGAGCATGAATCGACCAGCCTTGCGAAGATGACCGAAGCGTCCGTCGCGCCGGCGATGACGCCGCAGGTCCCGCTGTCGCGCCAGATCAGCTTCGCCGACGAGGAGCATGGCGACCAGGCCGCCGCGACCGACCTGCAGCCGCTTCCGCCGTTCCGCCTGTGCAAGCTCGATCTTCGCGAAGGCTGCTACCAGATCAACATCAAGCCGACGGCCGGCTTCGTGACGTTCGAAGGCACGCTGCGCGTCGATCGCTCGGCGCCCGATGGCGGTGCGGACAATCTGATCGTCAGCGGTGATCTCTACTCGCGCCTGCCGGTGATCAAGCTGCCGCCGATCCCGGTGCCGGTCCCCGTGCCGATTCCGGTCCCGCCGATCCCGCCTGTGGGCAACAGGGACGAAGATGAAGCGGCGGCTACCGCCGGGCTGACGAGCCTTGCTGCCTCGCTCAGCGCGGTCGACGAGCCGGTCATTCCGTTGCCCATCCGCCGGCCGGTGATCCCGATCTTCCCGCGCTCGCGCTATCATTCCTATCTCCGGGTCACCAGCGTGTCTGCGCCCGTCGCGGTCCCGGTCCCGAAGAAGTGCGAGGTCACGATCGTGGCCGAGCAGTTCAACTACACGCAGCCGCCGGCCGGACAATTCAAGGGCACGTTCCCGTCGACGCCGTCGCGCACCGTGACGATGAAGCTGTCGAAGGTGGCGGCGCCGTTCCCGTTCTCGCTGACCGGCGGGCCGTACTACGAGGGCCGGCTGTTCGAGAACGGCGTCGACAAGGGCAGCGTCACGCTCGCCTGGGTGTCGAAGTTCTTCCGCCGCGCCAAGCTGGAGATCGACACGCTGGTCGGCGCGGTCAGGCCCGCACCGGTGCCGGATGGTGCCGGCGGCACCGAGTTCTTCGACACGGTGTTCGCCAGGACCGGCTGGCAGCTCACCGTGGTGCAGGACCAGCTCAATGTCCCGGTGCCCCCGGGCGTGGTGCCGACCAATTGCTGGAGCTCGGCGGATCTGCATGCGCTGATGACCAGCGTGCGCAATCCCGCGACCAACCTCGATACCGAATGGCACGTGCACATGATCGTCGTGCCCGCCAAGCTCGGCTGCTCGCGCGGCATCATGTACGATCAGATCGGCGTGCCGCGCGAAGGCTGCGCCAGCTTCTCCGATGACGGCTATCCCGCCTCGGATTCCTCCAACTTCGGTCTCGCCGCCAACAAGAAGCAGCGCGACGTGCCACGGGCGTTCCTGCGCAGTGCGACCCATGAGCTGACCCATACGCTGAACCAGATCCACCAGGAGCAGGAGACGGCGGCCGACAATTCGATCATGACCACGACGCCTAGCGTCGCGGACGTGCTCGGCGGTCCCGCCACCGGCGCACCCGGCGTGTTCCCGGATCAGATCAAGCTCGCGCACAACACCAATGTGCGTCATCACCTCAACCACATGCCAGATCCCGTCATTCGTCCGGGCGGATGGCCGTTCGCGAGCTGGTTCCCGACCGGCGCGCCGCAGGCTGCCGACCGGCACGATTTCGACGCGTCGGAGCTCGCGCTGACGGTGACGGCGGCAACCGACCGCGTTGCGCTCGGCCAGCCGCTCGACCTGACCTGGACGATGACGAACACCAGCGGCGTGTCGTTGCGCGCGCCGAACGACGTCAGCGTCGAGGCCCTGTTCGCCTCGATCACCGTCACCGACGGCGAGGGTCGCGAACGTCCGGTGCGGCCGTTCGTGATCCTGTGCGAGCACGCCAAGCTCGCCGAGCTCGAGGCCGGCGACAGCGTCACGGCCACGGCGAAGGTGTTCTGGAGCACGGCGGGCTTCGCCTTCGAGAAGCCCGGCCGCTACCGTGTCGACGTCGCGGTGTCATGGTCGGCGCAGGGCGTGATGGTCGGCGTTCAGTCGGGCATCGACGTGTTCGTCGACTATCCCGCCAGCAATGCCGACAATCACTCGGCCAGCCTCGTTCTGCATCCCGACGTCGGCAAATGGGTCGCGCTCGGCGGCGAGGCCTATCACCTCGGCGAAGCGTGCCGGCGCCTGCAGGTCCTCAGCCAGACCGCAGCACCCGCCGCGATGGCCGCCGGCGACGGCCCGCCCGCGCCGCGCGCGCTCGACGGCTTTGCCGACATGATGCCCGACCGCGCCAAGCTCGCCAGGCTGTACCCCGGCCTGACCGCCGACACCGGCGGCCGCGCGGGCACAGCGGCGCGCACGTCCGCACCCGGACGCAAGCGCGCAGCGAAGGCGAAGAAGCGCACGGGGCGGAAAGGGTAGGGCGGTTCGACAAGCTCGGTGAAACCGGCCAGTATCAAAGATGACGGCGCATCTGCGACGGCAGCCGCAGGTGCGCCGTCGCGGATCGAACGGAAGTCGACCGATGCTCTCGGAAGAGAGCCAAGCTGCCTTGAAGTTCGGGCCACTTTCTTATATGACTACTGTAGTCATATAGGTGGATCATGCGCGAAATTCAGCTTCGTGATGCCAAGGCCAACCTTTCCGCCGTCGTTGATGAGGCTGTCGGCGGCAAGCCGGCGGTCATTACCCGGCACGGCAAGAAACAGGCCGTTGTGTTGAGCTATCAGGAGTG